>Ga0308159_1000100_pt1 | contig 340937 bp, 311 predicted proteins | sample PhyCR1_FD_201040 | JGI IMG/M metagenome (GOLD analysis project Ga0308159, IMG submission 201040) | Phyllosphere microbial communities from UC Gill Tract Community Farm, Albany, California, United States - DLSLC.R1 | ecosystem: Host-associated > Plants > Phyllosphere > Unclassified | place... | reverse complement strand
ACGTGTCGTATTAAAACTGGAAATAACCGGAATTTTTTTTAAACAATTTATAGAAAGCAGGAGGTAAAGTAATTTCATCATTTGCTGTTTTTATATGGCAGCAAAAATAGCACAGCTATAGATACAAGGCAACCGTGATTTTACGGAAAAATACCTCCGGGAAAATACGGAGGCGTACTATTTATCTCTGTGATAAGCGATATTCCTGATCTGACAGTTACATATGCTTCCCAGCATTCCATTTGAATAAAAATAAATTCCGTTTTCGGGTTAATTTATTTTCATGATATAATAATAACATGAGAATATATAATCCTCATCAGAAAAATCTCCTTTATTTTATTAACCTGAGTCTTTTAACCTGTTTTTTATTTATAATTTAGCGACCAAATTATACCTATATGAAACTCCGCATATCCATTTTGCTTCTCATAGTCTTTATCGTAGCACGGTCACAGGGCAAACCTCAGGACGATCATTTTGTGGACCAGAACTTTACCAAACAGGAAGTATACATTCCGATGCGGGACGGCGTAAAACTTTTTACCGCAATATATATCCCGAAAGATATCTCTTCCAAAAATAAATATCCTTTCCTGATGCAGCGGACATGCTACAGCGTGGCTCCTTATGGAGCAGAATACAAAGGAAAACTGGGTCCTAATGAATACCTGATGAAGGATAAATATATTTTCATCTATCAGGATGTGCGCGGCCGGTACATGAGTGAAGGGACTTTTACCAATATGACTCCGCAGGTAGATCATAGGACGAAGAAAGACGTGGATGAAAGCACAGATACCTATGACACCATTGAATGGCTCTTGAAAAATATTAAGAACAACAATGGGAAAGTAGGACAATTCGGGACTTCTTATCCCGGATTTTACACTGCCGTAGGAACTTTGGCAGACCACCCTGCCCTGGTAGCTTCCTCTCCGCAGGCACCAATCTCCAGTTTCTGGAATGATGATTTCCTGCATAACGGAAGGTTCATGCTGGGCTACTTCAAGACCTTTCCGGTCTTCGGGGTTCAGAAAACGAAACCGGAGAACAAAGCCTGGTATTCGGATTCCATGATCAAGACAAAATCGGATGACGGCCTCAAGTTTTACCGCGATATGGGTACTCTGAAAGACGGCTACGAAAAGTATTATAAAGACAATTTTTTCATGACGGAAATCATGAACCATACCAACTATGACGATTTCTGGCAGAAAAGGAACCTGCTCCCGCACCTGAAAAATATCAAACACGCGGTAATGACCGTTGGCGGGTGGTTTGACGCCGAAGACCTTTCCGGTCCGCTCAACATTTACAAAACCATTGAAAAGACCAGCCCGAAAGCCAAAAATACCATTGTAATGGGGCCATTTTCACACGGCGGGTGGTCGTATGAACAGGGAAAACACTTCCATAACGACATGTATTTCGGGGACAGCATCGCTACCTATTATCAGAAGAATATTGAAACACGATTCTTTAACCACTACCTGAAAGGAAATACCAGGGAAGATGCAGGCCTGCCCGAAGCACTGATGTACGATACCGGAGCAAAAGCCTGGAAAGAGTTTGCTACCTATCCGCCGAAAGAAGCTCAAAAAATTAATTTCTATCTGGCATCCGGAACGCTGAAACCCTCTGCCGGACAAGGCTATTCCGAATATTACAGTGATCCCAACAACCCTGTGATAAGCTCTATGAACCTGAAGGATTTCAACGGCTTTACGCCAAGGAATTATATGTCCGAAGACCAACGGTTTGCAGAGGGAAGACCTGATGTGCTCACTTTTACAACCGATGTTTTAACCGACGACCTCACCTTTGCCGGCGAACTGATGGCTAAACTGAATATCGCTTCCACTTCCACTGACGCTGATTTCGCCGTTAAGCTGATTGATGTCTATCCGGAAGATTTTAAACCGGCTGAAAAGAAGGAAGGCGTAGTATACGGCAATTACCACCAGATGGTCCGAAGCGAAATTATGCCGGCCCGATTCAGGAACTCCAGGGAAAAAGCCGAAGCATTGGTTCCGAATACGAAAACAGCGGTTAACTTCAGGCTTCAGGACGTTGTCCATACGTTTAAGAAAGGGCATAAAATCCAGGTCCAGATCAGCAGTACATGGTTCCCGCTTTTTGCGGTCAATCCGCAGAAATTTATGGAGAATCCTAATTTTGCAAGCCAGCAGGATTATACGAAAGCATTCATCAGGGTATTTGATGACAGTGTCATAGAAGCTGAGGTCCTGAAATAGATCCTTATTTTTAAACGCATGAACAAAAAACTATGTAATCTACTGATCTGCGATAGAATAAAACCACAATAGTCACAAAAGCTTTTTTGACACATAAGAAGCATGAAGATAAAAGCTTTGAAAACAGAAGAACACAGAAGTTTAAAAATCTACGATTTTTACGAGGAGTGAAAAAAATCTGCGATATCTGCTGATTTGCGAGAGATTCAAACCACAAAAGTAACAACAGTTTTTAAACACATAAGAATCATGAAGAAAACAGCTTTGAAAACATTAAGAACACATCAGTTTTAAAAATCTTAGATTTTTAAATACGTGAAAAAAAACTGCGTTATTTGCTGATCTGCCAGAGATTCGGACCACAACAGTCACAACAGTTTTTTTGACACGTAAGAAGCATGAAGATAAAAGCTCTGAAAACAGAAGAACACATGAGTTTTTAAAAATCTACGATTTTTACGAGGAGTGAAAAGTATGTTGTATGTAAGACCTGCCTTTTTCAATGCTATTATAGAATCATCCTCTATTTTAACCCTATGGCCCAGTTATTCTTCAATTGTCCTGAACGTAAGATTGATTCTGGGTGTTTTCACCTTGGTGGTAGGCGGCAGGCGGTGCAGCCAGTGGTCCTGTGTGATCCCCTTCATCACCAGCAGGCTGCCGTTTTCTAGCCAAAGCTCAACTTTATCTTTGGTAGTTTTATGTTTGAAAGCAAATTTACGTTCTGCTCCGAAAGTCAGTGAAGCAATCGCACCATGCTTTTTAAGGTCTTTTTCAGCATCGCTGTGATAGGCCATTCCTTCGCTTCCATCATGGTACAGGTTCAGGAGGCAGGAGTTATAGGTTTCACCGCTTATTTCTTCACATTTTTTTTTCAGTTCCAGCAATTCAGGGGTCCATGCTAAAGCACGTTTCGTACGTTGCGAATAGGTATATTCAAACGGCAGGTCCCCAAACCAGGCCACTTTCCTTTTGGTGGTAATCAGCTTACCGAAAATAACCGCTTCGTCATTTTCCCAGGGAATCTCACCCAGGAGGCAGGCATAATAAGACTCTGACATTTCCCTTGAAAACACTTTTCCGTAATATTGAACCGTCCCGTCATACGGAAGGATATTGACCGGATATTCTGACGGATCTTCAAAAAGGCTGAGCATAATGAATGTAAATTATATGATGATGAATGAAGGTAAAGAATACTGATGCGATCCTGTTGTTGGTAAGGATTCACACCGTTCTTTGAATAATAATCTGCAACAAGTAAATAAGATCAGGAAACGGACAGGTTTTCCGGATCCGTCATAGCATTCTCCCAGCCGATGATCAGCTGCTTTCTGTCGCTTCCCCAACGGTAGCCTCCGATTTCCCCGGAAGACCGGATGACACGGTGACAGGGAATCAGAAACGCTACGGGATTGCTGCCGATAGCGGTTCCCACTGCGCGCGACGCTCCGGAATGACCGATTTTCCCTGCTAAGCTTCCATAGGTTGACAGTTTTCCAACAGGAATGGCCAGAAGGCTCTGCCAGACTTTAAGCTGGAAATCCGTTCCTTTTAAATGAAGCTTTACGGACTCCGGCCTGTTCCAGTCTTTGCTGAAAATGGACAGGGCACTGGTATGAAATGCTGTCTGCCGCTCCATAAAAGAAGCATTGGGAAACCTTAACTTCAGGTCTTCCAATGCTTTTTCTTTATCGTCTTCAAATGCCATGTGGCAGATCCCTTTTGGCGTGGATGCCGTAAGGATAGGCCCGAACGGACTGTCTGAATAACTGTAGTTGATTTCCAGGCTCCTGCCGCCGTTTTTATATTCGGCCGGGGACATTCCCTCGATATTGACAAACAATTCATGCAGCCTGCTGGTGCTGGAAAGACCGGTCTCAAATGCCGTATCTGACAGGGTGGCTTTTTCTTCGTTCAACAGCTTTTTGGCATGCTCCAGGCTGATGTACTGAAGGAACTTTTTAGGACTGGTCCCCGCCCATTCCGTAAATATCTTCTGGAAATGGGCCGGGCTCAGGTGTATTTTTTCCGCTACTTCCTCCAGACCTGGCTGAAGCAGGAAATTTTCCTGTATATAGGCGATGGCCTTAGCAATCCTTTGGTAATTGATCTGATTTTGTGTCAACATATCATTCCGTTTTATTCCACAAATTTCCAGAAAATACAGGACAGAAAAAATCCGGTTCCTGCGGAATGTATTATTGATTAAGGTGGTAATAGGCCAGCATTTTGTAGTACAGCTTGGCGGCCAGGAATGCACTTGGCTTAGCCATCGGTGAATCCATCAGCTCTACAATATCGAAAGCAACCACATTACATTTTTCAAATACTTTTTTCAGCAGTTCCAGCGTTGGGTACCACTGAAGGCCGCCCGGCTCAGGAGTTCCGGTAGACGGCGCGATAGAAGGATCAAAAGCATCCAGGTCAATGGTGATGTAGACATTCCCTGACACTTTTTCCAGGACGTCATTTACCCAGTTTTCATTATTCGCGATCTCATGGGCAAAAAACACCCTTCCTTCCGGTAAATACTGGGCTTCTTCGATATCCATGGAACGGATTCCCACCTGAACCAGGTTATGCTTCTGGCTGGCTTCAAACACCGCACAGGCATGGTTGGATGTGGAACCATGGAATTCTGGACGCAGGTCCGTGTGCGCATCCAGCTGAAGAACAGTCAGGTTGTCATACTTCTCCCCTACCGCACGGATGGAACCGATGGATACGGAATGTTCGCCACCGAAAAGGGTAAATAATTTCCCGTCGTGGTTCAGGAGTTCTTTGGTTTTCTGGTAAACGGCTTCGGTCATGGCTTCCGGAGTGGAATTTTCGGAAACTTCCCCGGCCATATATACACCTTCAAGGTAGGGCTCGGTTCCGGTTTCAATGTCGTAAAGCTCCATGTTTTCAGAAGCGTCAAGGAATAATTCAGGGCCTTTGTCAGCTCCTTTTCCCCAAGTGGATGTCCCGTCATAAGGAACGGTAACCAATACTACCTTAGCTTTTTCCAGTGATGCATTTTCTTCAGGAATTCCTGCGTATGTTCTCATGCTGTATTATAGATTTAAATAATTGAATGATTTTGGTACAAAGATACAAATAGTCGCGGAGTTATACGGATGAACTTAAGAAAGGAATTACCTGTTTTGCCCGTCCCGGCCTGTTTTTTGCCGGAAACGTTTCAGTCTTTGATTTTATAAAGTTATTTTTGTAAAAAAATTCAACTATGCCTTTAAAAGCTGTGCTATTCGATATGGATGGCGTTATTGTAGACACGGAACCGCTGCACAGAAAAGCGTATTTTAAAACCTTTGATGACCTTGGGATACAGGTTCCGGAAGGAATGTATACTACCTTTACGGGATATTCCACCAAAAAGGTTTGCGAAACCCTGATTGAAAAGTTCAGTCTTTCCCAAACCTACGAAGAGATTGCAGGGATCAAAAGAGCCTATTTCAAAGATTTCTTTTACAACGATGAAGATTTTGATCTTATCCCGGGTGTAAAAAACCTTATTGAACATTATTACGAAAACGGCATTACCCTCATCCTGGCCTCTTCCGCTACCATGACCACCATCAATATGGTATTTGAAAAGTTCGGGCTTGAAAAATATTTCAGCGGCAAAATCAGCGGGGCTGATCTTAAAGAATCAAAGCCACACCCTGAAGTATTCCTGCTGGCAGCAGAACTGGCCGGTGAACCTACGGGCAACTGTATGGTCATTGAAGATTCTACCAACGGGATCATGGCTTCCCACCGGGCAGGCATTTTCTGTGCTGCGTACCGAAGCCCGCATTCCAAAAACCAGGACTATACCCTTGCAGATACAGTCGTCTCAGATTATCCTGAACTTGAGCTGGATAAGATCTCACAATATTTTTAAAAACAAAAGCTATCAGTCTGATCCTGATAGCTTTTGTTTTATTGTTATATTCAATGATTATTCTTTGTACCCCAGAAGCTTTAAAATATCTTCAGGCTCCTGTTTCTCACGGAACACCTCGTACTGGAATTCCCCGTTTTCATCCTTCTGAATCAGGACATGCCTAGGCTGCGGCATCAGGCAGTGGTGTACTCCGCCATATCCTCCGATCGTTTCCTGATATGCTCCGGTATGGAAAAACCCGATATACAGAGGCTTGGTATCACTGAAAACCGGCAGGTAAATCGCATTGGTATGCTGCTCAGAATTGTAATAATCATCAGAATCGCAGGTAAGTCCTCCTAAAAATACCCTTTCATAGGTATCTTCCCAACGGTTAAGCGGCAACATGATGAAATGCCTGGAGATCGCCCAGGTATCCGGAAGCGTGGTCATGAACGAAGAATCGATCATATTCCACTTTTCACGGTCGTTCTGGCGCTTCTGCGAGATAATTTTATACAGGTTGGCTCCGCTTTCTCCTACGGTAAAGCTTCCGAACTCGGTGTAAATATTAGGTTCTTCCACCCCTTCTTCCTCACAGAATTTTTTGATCTGGGAAACGATTTCTTCTACCATGTACTGGTAGTCATAATCGAAATTCAGAGAGGTTTTGATCGGGAAGCCTCCTCCGATGTTCAGGGAATCCACTTCAGGAGCAATCTTTTTCAGACGGGCATATACACGGAGACATTTGTACAGTTCGTTCCAGTAATAAGCCGTATCCTTGATCCCGGTATTGATGAAGAAATGCAGCATTTTCAGCCTTGCATTCGGGTGCTCGGCAATTTTCTGGCTGTAATACGGAATGATATCCTTATATCCGATCCCCAGCCTTGAGGTATAAAATTCAAATTTAGGTTCCTCTTCGGAAGCAATCCTGATCCCGATATCGAATGTGGTATCAATGCTTTCCGTAAGCTTATCCAGCTCCCGGTAATTATCCAGGATCGGGGTAATGTTTTCAAAACCGCTGTTGATCATTTCCGAGATCTTGGCCAGATAATCATCCGTCTTGAACCCGTTACAGATCACTTCAATATTTTTGTCTACTTTTCCTTTTTCATACAGGGATTTCACGATGTCCATATCATAGGCAGCAGAGGTTTCGATGGAAATATCGTTCCTTAAAGCCTCTTCCAGGACAAAGTTAAAATGGCTGGATTTTGTGCAGTAGCAATAGGTATAGTTCTTCTTATATCCGGTTTTTTCAAAAGCTCCCCTGAACCAGCTTTTCGCCTTCTGAATATTCTGCGAAATCCTCGGCAGGTAACTGATCTTCAGCGGAGTGCCGAATTTTTCAACAACATCCATCAGGGGGATGTCATGGAACAACAGATTATTCTCAGAAACATTAAATTCCTCGGTAGGAAAATAGAGCGTCTGATCAATGAGTTCCGAATATTTTATCTTCATTTCTAAATAAGAGAATTAGGAGTACAAAATTGGTAAAAAACTTTTATTTTTTGGTGTTAATTTTTTATAAAATTTAAAATACCTTATCCACCGGCTTTTACACGCCAGAACGGCCCCGGCAAAAGTATTGTTCTGTATTCCGGCTCTTAATAATTGGTTGAAATACGGATACAAAAATAATCACAGGCAATCTCCTCAACAGCTATACATTAAATGATTTCAGCAGCCCGTTGAAGAGCCCACAGATATCTATGATGAAAGCTCTTACCGGTACGGCGTACCGATAAAGATCAGCAGGTCTCCCGTTTCATAGGTTACCGATATTTCGTTTTCAGCGGCGAAATTCCTTGTCCCCAGTCTGGAAATAATACTGAGGTCTTCATTTTCCAGCGGCCAGTTCAACCCTTTTGTGACGATATTTCCTGCTGACGGAAAGGGGTAAAGGGATACCATTCTTCCCTGGATTCCTGTAAGGGAAAAATTCTTAGGGATAAAGAAATACTGTGAAAATTGATCATAAAACCGGATATTCATGCGGTCTTTGAACACATAAGCCACGGTAAGGTTCCCCAGGAAATGATCCTGTTCACCGCCGCTTCCTCCCAGGACATCCACTTCAGAAAACCCTTTTTCCAGAATAATTTCCAGGGCCTTGTGAAAATCAGTTTTATCCTGATCCGGCGTAAAAATAAATTTCCCCTCATATACATTCTCATCGTTTCCCGTATGTGAATCAAAGTCACCGGAAATAAAATCGAGCTTTTCCAATGGAAAATTTTGTTGCTTCAGGTAGTGAAAAGCACCGTCAGTACAGGCGATCAGCCCGTAAAGCTCAGGGTCCGGCAGGCTTTTGGGAGCTTCTCCGTTAATGAAGAGCAATGCTTTACCGCTCATTCGGGTTCCAGTATTCTTCCGGTTCATGATTGATTTTGGAAACGTACCTGGCCAGGACAAAAAGGTAGTCCGACAGCCTGTTGAGGTATTTGATCAGCTCCGGACGCACTTCCTCAGATTCGTTCAGGAAAACCAGCGAGCGTTCGGAACGCCTGCAAATGGTACGTGCCGCATGGAGAAAGGTTGCTGCTTTTCCGCCACCCGGAAGGATAAAATACTGGAGGGGCTCCAGCTGTTCGTCGAATGCATCCATCCACTGCTCCAGCTCTTCAGTTTCGGTTTCAGAAATCACCAGGGGAAGACGGGATTTCCCATTGGCCAGCATCAGCTTATCCGCGGGAGTTGCCGCTTCTGAACCTACGGTGAACAGGTCAAACTGGATTTTTTTCAGCTGCCTCAATACTTCTGCATCTTCTATATGGCTTTTAGCGATGCCGATGAAAGAATTCAGTTCGTCAATATTCCCATAACTGTCCACCCGTGCGCTGGCTTTGGATACCCTGGTTCCGCCATACAGGGCGGTCTGGCCTTTGTCTCCGGTCTTCGTATAAATTTTCATAGTACTAAAATACTTTTTCAAGCTAAAACGGCCAAGTTTTTTGTCAGGTTTTTAAACATGTAAGTCTGTTACCAGATCCATTCCTAAAGTTTCCGAAAGGATTGAACAGGATTCAAACAAATATATTGTATACCAGACATTGATCTGTCATGATTCCAAATTGATTTAAAAATCTTTTTTTTGACAAATTCCTACTGACATACTGCTGTCATCTACCGGTCTTACCTTTGTCGTACAAACAACTTAAAAATGTATACTATGACATCAACAGAAACACCAGCAGGTACCGTACAATTCATGAATGCTGCACAATTACTTGAGCACTGGCAGGGGCACCGCAACCTGACCAGAAGGGTGATCGAAGCTTTCCCTGAACAAGACTTGTTTGCATTTTCAATTGGCGGCCTGAGAACATTCGCCAAAATGGCTGTTGAACTGATCAGCATCGGCGGCCCTGCTTTGAGGGGAATCGTAGAAGGTAAGATTGAGGCTTTCGATGAGACTGCTTTTGTCCCTTCTACCAAGGCTGAACTCCTGGCCAAGTGGGATGAAGAAACTGTAGTAATTCATGATTATTTCAACTGTATTCCGGAAGGCCGTTTCCAGGAATCCTACAATCTATTCGGACAGTATGATTTCCCAATCTATCAGAACCTCCTGTACTTTATTGATAATGAAGTACATCACCGCGGCCAGGGCTATGTATACCTGAGAGCATTAGGTATTGAACCGCCGTTTTTCTGGGAAAGGTTTGATCATTAATCCATATTGGTACACGACACTCAGGCTGCAATAGGAAGCCTGAATAAATGAGTTCTGCTGCATGCAGAACTCATTTTTATGTTAGTAAAGATCGTACGATCAAAAAGCTGGTAAAATGCTTCCGAAGAAGAGTACAAAAAGTAACCACGTAAAAAAATTACACATCATAATTAGAACTGATTAAATATATCATCCGGAATAAAATACTGATTATGATTTAAACGAAATTCAGCATTCCATCCTGCGTTTATAGCCGTGGCATCCTTTTGAATTATAAGCTGTTCAGGATACGTTCCGCTAATTCCCTTGTTTTGCTTCTGAGGGAATCAGGTTCCAGAACCCGGGCATAATCGGCAAAAGTAATCAGCCAGCGCGGAAATCCTTCATCGATCCAGTCGGTTTCAAAAATCATTTCAATACCGTCTTCATGCAGTATTTCTTCTGTAAGTCCGTAATACCTTTTGGAATTGACCAGGTGTCCGACAATTTTTTTATCGACCAGAAGCCTTACCCTGGTTTTATTGCCATTGGGTTTGCTGCGGTAATCATTGATCTGGCCGTATTCCTGCAGGAAAGGATTCTGCGTTTTTATAATCTGCTGGATCCTGTCGATCCTGAACTGCCTGAAATCATTCCGCAAGGTACAGAAAGCCATAAAATACCAGTAATTGAACTCAAAGAAAACGCCCACCACCTCAACGGTCCTGGTGGAGAACTGATCATCCACCGTTCTGTATTCTATGGTCAGCTGTTTCTTTTCAGCTATGCTTTCCATGATGATGGGAATCACATTTTTGATGTTCTCACCGGAAACCGGATGATAATTGAAGATATCGACCTGCTTCTCGACACTCTGGATCAGGTTCTTATCCGAATACCTCAATACGGAACGCAGTTTTTCCATGGCATTCTGGTGGTGGGTTCCCAAACTCTGGTCTGAAAATTTCTGCATCAGCTTTTCTGCCGTAATGAAACTCAACACTTCTTCCTTCGTAAACATGACAGGCGGCAGCTTATAACCGTCCATCAAAGAATAGCCGCTCCCCGCTTCACCCACAATAGGAATTCCTGCATGCTCCAGGGTTTTGATATCCCGGTAAATAGTCCGGATGCTCACCTCAAACTTCTTCGCGAGATCCTGCGCCCGTACCAAAGGTCTGGACTGCAGCTGAGTGAGAATAGCGGTTACCCTGTCGAGTTTTTTGAGATAATGGTCGTTCATGGGATGAATGATGGATGATGATTGATGGATGATAATTGATACTAAAGCATTGTTATACTGCTACATTCATACATTGCTACATTGATATATTACTGGTCTTTAAACGTACTCACGAGTTTATCCAGGTTCAGGCTTCGGGCCGAAGCATCGAAGATTTCCCGATAGGTTCCGTTTTTCTGTACCAGTTCATCATGGGTGCCATGTTCCACTACCCTGCCCTTTTTCATAACGTAAATGGTATCGGCATCCAGGATCTGGGATAATGAGTGGGAAATAATCACTACTGTCCTGCCTTCTTTGATGGCGTCCAGTGAATTTTTGATCTGCTCCGTAGCAATGGCATCCAGGCTGGCCGTAGGTTCATCCAGGAATATAATAGGCGGATCTTTCAGGAAGAGCCTTGCAATGGCAATCCTCTGCTGCTGCCCTCCCGAGAGCTGGGTAGCATCATGCTGATACTGATCCGGCAGATCCATGATCTGCTCATGGAGATAGGCCTTTCTGGCAGCTGCTTCGATCTCTTCAAAACTGGCATTCATATTTCCATAACGGATATTGTCTTCAATGCTTCCCTGGAAAATATGGTTTTTCTGGAGTACAAGGCCAAGATCGTCCCTGAGAAAAGTATTTTCGTATTCATTCAGGTCTATGCCGTCCAACAGGATACATCCGGAATCCGGAAGATAGAACTTACAGAGCAGGTTGATCACAGTTGATTTTCCGGCACCGCTTAATCCGACCAGTGCAGTAGTCTTCCCGTTTTCTATGGTCATGGAAACCCCGTGCAGGGCCTGCGTTCCGTTCGGATAGGTAAAACTTACATTTTTCAGTTCAAAAGTCCCTTTGATATCTTTTTCCTGAAGTTTTCCGTCAGGCTCTTTTTCATCATCGGCATTTAAAATATCGAAATAACCTTCGGCGTAGATCATTGCATCGTTCATATCGTCATAGATCCTGTGCAGCTGCCGGATTGGTGCAGAGACATTATTAAAGAGCATGATATGAAGCATAATGGCACCGATGGTCATCTGCTGGTCCAGAACCAGGTAAACCGTCAAAAGGATGATCAGCACAACACCAAACTGCTCGATGAAGGTTTTCAGTCCGTCATAAATAAAATTGGTCCTGCGTGTGAACATCTGGCTTTCCATCAGCTGCATCTGCAGGTCATACTGTTTTTTACCCTCAAATTTTTCCCTGACGAAGCTTTTGATGACCATAATGGAGCTGATGAGGTTCAGCAGGCCGGAAGTTTTCTGCTCACGCTGGTTCCTCAGCTTTCTCCGCACGCCGCTCAGTTTTCTGGCCTGTAATGAACTGATATAGAAATACACCGGTACAATCACCGTGGAAACGGCGCCTACATACACATTCTGCATGTACATAATGATCAAAGCAATAAAGGCATTGGAGAACAACGGCAGCATATCGATAAAGAAGTTCTGGACCAGGCGCGTAAGGCTTTCAATACCACGGTCGATCCTGATCTGGAGCTTTCCGGAATCGTGGTTTTCATCATTGAAATAAGCAACCCTGTAGGTAAGGATTTTATCGATGGCCGACTGTGCCAACACCGAACTTACATTGATCCTGATTTTCTCACCGTAAAATTTCTGGCCGAAATTGATGAAAATGTTCAGCAGCTCCTTACCCAGCAGGATAATCGATATCACAATGAGAACGTGGATTCCTTCGGACATCGGATGTGGTAGTTTGGTAAGCTGCGTAACCTCATCTACCGTATATTTCAGGACGATGGGATTGACCTGGGCAGCGAGTGCGCCGAGAAAAGTGAGGAACAGCGTTCCGTAAATCATCAGCCTGTATGGGCGGATGAACACGATCAGCTGCTTATAGATTCCGAATAAAGTAAGGGTTCTGGTAAAAGGTTTTGCCATGACTTCATTTAACTAAAACGTACCGTTTCCGAAAGAAAAGGTACGTTTTATTCTATTTTTAAACAAGAAGTTTCTGTGTTAAATATTATCCCTCATACACGTAGGTGGTCACATAATGCAGTTCAGGGCGTGCTGCCGCTCTGGATTCTGCATCCGCCTGCTCTTTGGAATACTGTGAGTTGATTTCTTTTTTCTGGAATACAAATGCATTATTGGCATTCTTGTCAATCACGTCATTGAAGATGTGCTCAATTTCTGAATTAGCCAGAGAAGCAAAGCTGATATCTTCAAAGCCGTGCATGATCCTAAGGTCGTCAAATTGCGGGAAATTCTCATCCACAAAGCCCTGAAGCTGGGTTTTGGAATCAAAATTCCCTGCCCAGATGTTATAAAGGTATTTTTTCTTTTTGGTTTTATCCGAAAGGCTCTGGTAAACGAAGTTTTCACCAAGATAGGCTTCCCTTACCTGCGGATCATTGGCCAGGTCTTCCGGAAGCCCCTCTTTCAGGATCCTTCCTTCGAACATAATATAGGTCTTGTTCGTAATGGCCAAAGTCTGCTGAACATTATGGTCCGTGATCAGGATGCCGATATTTTTATCAACCAGGCTCCGTACGATCTTCTGGATGTCTTCCACGGCAATCGGGTCTACTCCGGCAAAGGGTTCATCGAGAAGGATGAAGTTCGGACTGGTAGCCAGGCACCTTGCGATCTCCGTTCTCCTCCGCTCTCCTCCGGAAAGAAGGTCCCCACGGTTTTTGCGTACGTGCTGCAATGAGAATTCTTCCACCAGTTCATCGCATTTCATCTGCTGTTCACGTTTGGAGAGCTTGGTCAGCTGCAATACGCCCATGATGTTTTCTTCCACGGAAAGCTTCCTGAATACCGACGCTTCCTGAGCCAGGTATCCGATTCCTTTCTGCGCCCTGCGGTACATGGCATCTGTAGTGATTTCCTGCTTATCAAGGAAGATTTTACCGGAAGTAGGCTTCACCAGTCCCACAATCATGTAAAAAGAAGTGGTTTTACCGGCACCGTTCGGACCAAGCAATCCTACAATTTCTCCCTGCTGAACCTGTACGGAAACACCTTTCACCACTTTTTTGGGGCCGTATTCCTTGATTAAGTTTTCTCCTCGTAAAATCATAGGGCAAATATATAAAATTGCTGCAAGTTATAGCAATGCTAGATGAAGTATAGTAATTCTACAGGGAAGTTACTCATTGTCTTTTATCTTGAAAAGGTGTAACTTTTACCAGCATTCTTAATACTAATCATGAACGATCACCTTAAAAAAATATAACAATGGAAAATTACGGTTACACCACAGGAAATCAGCAGAACCCGAACAATAACAACCTTCCTTACCGCTCAGAGAAGAAGATCCCTGCCGCCCTGCTGGGCATCCTGGTAGGCTGGCTTGCCCTGAACAAGTTTTATCTTGGGTACACCAAAGAAGGAATTATCCAGCTGGTGCTTAATGTAGTGACATTCGGTTTAGCCTCTGTTATTCCTTTTATCGAAGGGATTATCTACCTTTTCATGAGCGATAAACAGTTTGACGACACCTATGTCTATGGCAAAAAAGGCTGGTTCTAAGTTTTAACACAAAAGTGTAAGGCTTTTCTGGTTTTTTGCCATAATTTTATAACACCAATCAACAGAACTACTATTATGGACAATAACCAAGAATTAACGGACCTCCTGGCTCTGGACCTGGGAATCAACATCATCGACCGCAAACCGTACGCAAAGGAAGTTTTCAAATGGCAGGATATGGATCTTCTTCCGCATTCTTCCACAGATACGCTGCTGGGCGAAATTTTTGAATGGAACGGCAGGAACTGGCGGACAACAGGCAACAACCTCATCGGATACCTGTTTTCCGGTGACAACCTGAATTACGTGAAGCATCAGCTCATGAACATCCCTAAAAACCCGGCTTTGATCCCTGACTTTGAATTCACAAAGGACAGCATGATTGAGTACGGGCTTTCCCTTCCGTCATTATTCAATATCGGGGTCAACGGAAATATTAAGAATGCCAAAACTTTTTCGGTTAGGGTCAATGGGGTTACAAAATCGCGTATCACGAATATTGATTCCCCGGGAATTGAGATTTTAAGGAACTTCTCCATTTTTACGCAGGCTAAATCCAAGACGTACCGTAAAAACATTAAATTCAATTACCTGAGTACAGCATTGTTTTATGCTGAAAGCGTTGAGATTTTCCTGGAAAAGGATTCGGGGATAGCATTGGATGTAAGTTTCCAGACAGACCATGTAGAAGTGGACGCCAAAGTAGATACGGATACCCAAAAGCATTTTGTACTTAAGTATTCAGGCAGCCAGGCCCCTTTTGCTGCAACATTTACCAAAGGGAAGGATTTTGATATAAGCTGATGAACGTTATGAGTGAAGAGTTATAAGTCATGAGTTGCTGAAAATCACTCATAACTTATAACTCATAACTCAAGACCTATCTGTCTCTGAGGATCATTGCTGCTTCTTTGGCAAAATAAGTGAAGATCATATCTGCACCAGCTCTTTTGAAGCACGTAAGGCTCTCAATGATTGTTTTATCATTGTCGAGCCAGCCGTTCTGAGCGGCAGCTTTTACCATTGCATATTCCCCACTTACGTTGTATACTGCAATCGGAAGGTCAATCGCTTCACGGACTTTTGAAACGATATCCAGATAAGGCAGTCCCGGTTTGATCATGATGATGTCTGCTCCTTCCTCTATATCTTTGAAAACTTCATTCATGGCTTCACGGGAGTTATGGAAATCCATCTGATAAGTTTTTTTGTCCTTCGGAATTTCCATATCGTCTTTAGGCGCGCTGTCCAGGGCACTCCTGAAGGGACCATAAAACGAACTTGCATATTTAGCCGAATAACTTAAAATCCCTACATCTGTAAATCCGCTTTCTTCCAGCGCTTCACGGATCACCTGAACCCTTCCGTCCATCATATCGCTCGGAGCCACGATATCCGCTCCGGCCTCAGCGTGCGATACCGACATTCTGGCCAAAGCATCATTGGTTGCATCGTTGACAATTTTGCCGTTTTCAATAATCCCGTCGTGCCCGTAAATGGAATATGGGTCCAGGGCAACGTCCGGCATCACGATCATTTCCGGAACGGCATCTTTAATAGCCCGGATGGTCTGCTGCATCAGTCCGTCCTTATTCCAGGCTTCTTTTCCGGTATTGTCCTTAAGATGGTCGGAAACTTTCATATACAGGTTGACGGATTTTACGCCTAAAGAAAACAGTTCCTTACATTCTTTCACCGTTAAATCTAAACTTCTTCTGAAAATCCCCGGCATTGAAGCAATCGGCTCCTCTTTGTTTTCACCCTCCATCACAAAAACCGGCATTACAAAGTCACTGGTAGTAAGGGTACATTCCCTTACCAGACTGCGGATAGAATCATTTACTCTCAGTCTTCTGTTTCTTGAATATATCATTTGGAATACTTTTTGAACATTTTTATGCAAATTTACTATATGTTGTACAAAATACTATTGCAGAGACGGGTAGATTTTTCTATTTTTGCTGTTAAATCTATCCGAAATATTTATTTGATGAAAAAACTTTTACTTTTATTTCTTTTTACAGGTGCTCTTGTCGGATTTTCCGGCCATGCCAAAGCTCAGCTTAGGGAACCGGGATTTGTTTCCCAGAAATCTGATGACGGAGTTCTGGTAGCGTACCCTAATCCGGCGAAGGACTTTTTAATTGTAAAAGCCAAGGACGCCTCCCTGAAAATCAAAAGTGTTACCTTCTATTCTATCCTGGGAACCCAGGTAGCCAATTACACGGTTAACATGAATACCGGGGAAATCAATCTTGAAAAACTGAAACCGGGGAAGTACCTGATCCGGTATATCCTGAGTGACAATACCCAAAAGGTCACGCAGATCGTAAAACAATAAACTGAATCCTGATAATCATCAGGATTTTTTATTTCCGGGCCTATCTCGTTCAATAATTCCGTAACTTTCGGGACATTTTTATACTTACAAATCAAAACCCGAATGCTAAAGGCTGAACATATCACGAAGACCTATAACGCCGGAAAGAAGACCGCACTGGATGATTTCAGTATCGACGTTCCCAAAGGAAGTATTTACGGACTTCTGGGCCCCAACGGAGCCGGCAAAACCTCATTCATCAGAATCATCAACCAGATTACCCAGGCAGATTCCGGAGATGTTTTCATCAACGGACAGAAGCTTAATCCCGACCATATCAAAGATATCGGTTATATGCCTGAAGAAAGGGGCCTGTACAAAAATATGAGTGTAGGCGACCAGATCATTTACTTCGGGGAACTGAAAGGCATGAGTAAGAAAGATGCGCAGAACGAAGCCAAACAATGGTTTGAAAAGCTCCATATCGACCAGTGGTGGAAAAAGAAGCTTTCCGAACTTTCCAAAGGGATGGCCCAGAAGATACAGTTTGTGGTTACGGTACTTCATAAGCCTCACCTGCTGATCTTGGATGAGCCTTTTTCAGGTTTCGATCCTGTCAATGCCAATCTTATCAAAGACCAGATCATCGACCTCAAAAATAACGGGACTACCATTATCCTGTCTACCCACCGGATGGAAAGTGTGGAAGAAATGTGCGATTATGTGGCCCTGATCAACAATTCAAAAAAAATCATCGACGGAAGGGTATTCGACGTAAGGGAAAAATTCAAGAAAAACATTTTCGGCATCACCCTTTCTGACGTCAATGAAAACGGCTTTGAGCATTTCAGAAACAAATATGGCATTTTTAACCTCTCCTACCATAATCAGCTGGTTTCATTCGACCTGAAAAATGAAAATGACCAGAACCTGATTATCACAGATCTGGTACAGGTAGGAAAAATCAGGTCCTTTGACGAGAAAATCCCGAGTATGAACGAAGTATTCATCAATGCTGTCAGTAATCCCTCCTAATAGACTATGAACAATATATTTTTAATTACCAAAAGGGAGTTTCTGACCCAGGTTAAGAAAAAATCCTTTATCATCCTTACTCTGCTGGCCCCTGTTATGCTTATTGCATTCGGTTCCGTTATAGGACTGATGTTTAAGGCTAATGAATCCCATAACGTCATCCAGGTGGTGGACAGAAGCGGTCTTTTTAAGAACCAGCTTCCTTCTGACAAGAAACTCAATTATATTTTCATTCCGGCTGCAGATGAACAGGCTAATATGAAAACCCTGAAGAACAATGAGTCGCTGGACGGCATCCTGATCTTGCCCGAGCTTAAAAACCGGGACTTCAAGGATCTTCAGGACAACACCCGTCTGGTAGTCAACAACAAAATAGGTTTTGATACGAAGCAGCGAATCATTAACGACATCAATAATGTCATTAAAAAGGAAAGGATCAGGGAAATGGGGATTGCAGAAAAGCAGCTGTATGATCTCGACAAGGCTTTTACCCTAAAAACCATCAATGTGGCTGAAGGCAATAAAGAGGATTCTGACCTTGCTTTCGGAGTAAAATCCGGACTGAGCATGCTCCTGATGTACGTCACCTTCATGTTCATCATTATTTACGGAGTACGGGTGATGAGAAGTGTCCTGGAAGAGAAGAATAACCGCGTAGTGGAAATCATTATTTCTTCCGTTAAACCTTTTGAACTGATGATGGGAAAGATTCTCGGTGTTACGATGGTTGCCCTTACGCAGTTTGTGGTATGGATTACCATGTCGGTGATCGGGGCCGTAGTTTTAAACACCGGGTTTTCTTCAATTCAGAAGAATATTCCGGGCGCCAGTGAGAGCATTACGGAAAAGCTTGATGTAGCCCAGATCGCCACTCAGGTTTCCCACAGTCTGCTGGAATTAAATTTCCCGCTGATTATTTTCGTATTCATCGTATTTTTCCTTTTAGGATATATATTTTACAGCTCCATTTACGCTGCCATAGGCTCTGCCGTTGACAATGAAACGGAAACCCAACAGTTTACCCTGTTTGCCATCCTTCCTTTAACACTGGGCATGTACGGCAGCTTTACCCTGATGAATAATCCTGACGGACCTCTGGGCTTCTGGCTTTCCATCATCCCGTTTACGTCTCCGGTAGCGATGATCGCCAGGATACCTTTCGGAGTTCCGGCATGGCAGATTGCCCTTTCCATAGTGCTGCTGTTAGGAACTACCGTATTCATGATTTTCCTGGCCGGTAAGATTTACCGGGTAGGTATTCTGATGTACGGCAACAAAGCGACGCTGAAAGAACTCTGGAAATGGATCCGCGGTTAAGCAGATGATATAGTATTCAATATAAAAATCCCGGAAGCAAAGCTTCCGGGATTTTGTTTTACTATCTTGTATGGTTTACTGAAAGATATAGCTGATTCCGATACTAAGTACCTGCTCAGATTTGCTCTTTTCCGTATCACTGGATTTGGTCCAGGTTTCTACGAGATTAGGATAGGTATTGGATAAACCGATATCATACTTTATAGCGAGTTCGAGCTGTCTCTTATAGCTATAACCGATTCCCAGACCGATACCGAAGTTAAAGCTGTTGGCCTTCCCGCTGATCGCAGGGTAAGCCGGATCCGTAACATCAGGATTGTAATACGGTCTTGTTAACGGTGCATTTTTAACCGTCTGGTTCACTAAAAAGTTAAATCGCGGTCCAACCATTCCGAAGAATTCCGATTCCGCCTCGGAAAAGTATCCTTTGAAATAAACGGGAACGCTCAGGTAATCATTGGCATATACGGCATTGTATCCGTCTGCGCCTTTGGCATCCTTATTTTTCCCTGTTTCCCCGGCACCGTAATACAGGACCTCCGGCTGGATGTAGAACTGGTTTCCTTTTCCTATAGGAATCAGGGCCAGTGCTCCTGCCTGAAATGTGTATCTTGGCCCTGAGGGGTTGTGGGCATTTTTTACACGGGAATAGTTGCCGCCTGCCGTAATCCCGAATCTTGTGCTGCTGAAATCAATCTGCGCAAAAGATAAAGCGGAAAATGTGAGGGCTGAGGTTAATAAAAGTTTTTTCATATGTTGTTTTTAAATGTTATGATAACACTTTGGCTACGGTAGCACCGATGTCAGCCGGAGAGTCCACTACATTGATCCCGTTTTCTCTCATGATCTCCATTTTAGCCTGAGCCGTATCTTCCGCACCTCCTACAATAGCTCCTGCGTGACCCATCGTTCTTCCTTTTGGTGCTGTCTGTCCTGCGATGAATCCAACAACCGGCTTCGTAGAACCGCTGGCCTTGTACCATCTTGCAGCTTCAGCTTCCAGTCCGCCACCGATTTCTCCGATCATTACTACAGCTTCAGTTTCAGGATCGTTGATGAACAATTCCAGTGCTTCTCTGGTTGTGGTTCCGATGATCGGGTCTCCACCGATACCGATTGCCGTAGAAACTCCGAATCCTGCTTTTACTACCTGGTCAGCAGCTTCGTAAGTAAGGGTTCCTGATTTTGAAACAATTCCCACTTTTCCTTTTTTGAAAACGAAACCTGGCATAATCCCAATTTTAGCTTCTTCAGAAGTAATGATTCCCGGGCAGTTAGGACCGATCAGTCTGCAGTCTCTGTCAGCAATATAAGATTTTACCTTCACCATATCCGCTACAGGGATTCCTTCCGTAATACATACGATTACTTTGATTCCCGCTTCTGCAGCTTCCATAATAGCATCCGCAGCAAATGCAGGCGGTACGAAGATGATCGTTACATTGGCTCCGGCCTTTTCAACCGCTTCAGCTACGGTATTGAATACCGGCTTCCCAAGGTGCTCGCTTCCTCCTTTTCCCGGAGTAACCCCACCTACAACGTTGGTTCCGTATTCAATCATCTGGCTTGCATGGAAAGTCCCTTCGTTCCCTGTAAATCCTTGTACAATTACTTTAGAATCTTTGTTTACTAAAATTGACATTTTATTGTTGTTTTAATTTATTCTTTGTTTATTAATGCTCACAAATTTACTTATTTTTCTTTGATTATAGACCAATGAAAATAATTTGTTTATTCCAGGTTTCTCAATTTAATTTCCTTCTTCAGGTAGGTTTTATAATCTTCCGCAAACATCCCGATATAGGTCCCTTTTTCAAGGTCTCTGTTGACTCCGGTTTTGCCAAGCAGTACAGTACCGGATGCAACCGTATTGCCGGACGCCATGCCCACCTGGCCCCAAACGGTAACTTCATCACCAATGGTGCAGCATCCTGCGATACCCACCTGGGAAGCAATCAGGCATTTTTTACCGATGACGGTATCGTGCCCTACCTGGATCTGGTTATCAAGGACAGAGCCTTCACCGATTATAGTAGAATCGGTTACGCCCCGGTCGATCGTACAGTTGTTCCCGATCTCCACATTGTCTTCAATAACGACATTCCCTACGGAAATCAAACGGTCGAAACTGCCGTTAAGCTTGCGGTAATAAAACGCATCGCCGCCCAGTACAGTTCCGGACTGGATAATCACATTATCTCCAATGACGGTACGGTCACCAACAACTACATTAGGGAAGATCAGGGTATTTTTTCCGATCTTTATGTTGTTGCCTACTACTGCCGACGGATGGATATGGGTTCCTTCACCGATTTCAACATCATGGAGCTCCTCGGTAAAATTATAGATCCTTGTAAAGTGCGTGTTGATCCTGTTGAAATCCCGGAACGGGTCATCAGAAACCAAGAGTGCCTTTCCTTCCGGGCATTCCACTTCTTTATCGATCAGGATAATGGTTGCCGCAGACTGGAGTGCTTTATCGTAATATTTGGGATGGTTGACAAAAACAATGTCACCGGGCTGTACCCTGTGAATTTCGTTGGTTCCCAGAACCTCGAAGTCTTCAGGACCTACAGGCTTCGCTCCGATAAGGTCTGCAATGGTTTTCAGTTTTTGCGGGGAATGGAATCTCATAACAGCTATTTTTCTTATAAAACAAAATTCGGAATGCATAGGCAAACCGAATTATTGTACATGATATTTTATTTTATTCTTTTACTCTTTCCAAGTAAGAACCGTCTTCTGTGCTTACTTTGATTTTGTCTCCCGGTTCAATGAACAGAGGAACCATCACCCGTGCACCGGTTTCCACGATGGCATTTTTAAGCGCATTGGTAGCCGTATTTCCTTTTACACCCGGATCAGCTTCAATAACATCCAGGTATACGGATTGCGGAAGTTCTGCTGAAAGCGGTGTTTCATCTACCTCTTTCAGTATGATGGTTACTTCTTCCCCGGCTTTCATGAATTGAGAGTTTTCAATCATTTCCTTATTCAGGTATAATTGGGAGAAATCATCATTGTTCATGAAATGGAAACCATTCTCATCATCATACAGGTACTGATACTTTCTGGTGATCACTTTTACCTCTTCGATTTTATGACCGGCAGAAAATGTATTATCAATTACTTTCCCGTTGGTTACCGATTTTAATTTAGTTCTTACGAAAGCAGGTCCTTTTCCCGGTTTTACGTGAAGAAACTCGATTACTTTATAAATATCATTGCTGTACTCAATACACAGCCCTTTTCTGATATCGTTACTTGTTGCCATTAATTGTATTATCTAAGTTGTATTATTCTTTTATCGGACGTTCTGCTTCAGACCTCTTTATTGGTTCCGTATCCCTTTACGATTCCTCGTGGTGAATTCTGGATGAACTGAAGGATCTCGTCTCTTTCAGCAGTAGGCAGCATTTCTTTTTCAATATATGCCATTGCCTGGGAAACGTTCATCTTCATCTGGAAAATGGATCTGTATATTTTCTGGATTTCAAATATTTTTTCGTTGCTGAACCCTCTTCTTCTCAATCCTACGGAATTAATTCCCGCGTAAGACATCGGCTCTCTGGCCACTTTTATATAAGGAGGAATATCTTTTCTTACGAGTGTACCACCGGAAATCATTACGTGCTTACCGATTTTACCGAACTGGTGCACCGCACTCAGCCCGCCCATCACCGTGTAATCACCAATTTCCACATGCCCTGCAATTCCGCATCCGTTCACAATGATCACATGATCTCCGATAATGCAGTCGTGGGCAATGTGGGAAGTAGCCATGATCAGGCAGTTCTTTCCTATTTTGGTATATCCCAGTGCTTTCGTACCCCTGTTGACGGTGACGCATTCACGGATGGTGGTATCATCATCAATAATAACCCGGGTATCTTCACCATCGAACTTAAGGTCCTGCGGAATGGCGGAAATTACAGTCCCGGGAAATATTTTACAGTTCTTCCCGATCCTGGCGCCATCCATAATGGTTACGTTGGGCCCGATCCAGGTGCCTTCGCCTATTTCCACATCCCCCGCAATTGTAGTAAAAGGCTCTACAATTACATTTTTGCTAATTTTTGCACGTTTATCAACGGCAGCTAACTGATGAATCATTTAATCAACTTTATTTTTAGCAACCTGGGCCATTAATTCTGCTTCCACAACTACGGAATCTCCTACATAACCATACCCCTGCATGTGAACAATTCCTCTTCGGATCGGCTCAATCAGTTCAATTTTGAAGATAATCGTATCTCCGGGAACCACTTTCTTCTTAAATTTAACCTTATCCATTTTAATGAAGTAGGTAGAATAGTTTTCAGGATCCGGAACACTTGCCAGTACAAGGATTCCACCAGTCTGCGCAAGGGCTTCTACCTGAAGAACTCCCGGCATTACCGGTTCTTTCGGAAAGTGACCTACGAAGAACGGCTCGTTCATCGTTACATTTTTAAGGCCCACCACATGAGAGTCAGACAATTCCAGAACCTTGTCAATAAGGAGGAAAGGAGGTCTGTGCGGCATGAGGCGCATAATTCCGTTGATATCGAAAACCGGTTCTTTGGTAAGATCAAAGTCCGGAACATTTTTCTTTTTCTGAAGTTTCCACTGGCGGTTCAGTTTTTTGGCAAACTGGGTATTGACGTAGTGCCCAGGTTTGTTGGCAATGACTTTACCTTTAATTTTAACCCCGGCTAAAGCCAGGTCCCCGATAACGTCCAGCAGTTTATGCCTTGCCGCTTCGTTAGGATAATTCAAAGTCAGGTTATCCAGGATCCCGTTAGACCTGATGGAAACATTGTCTTTCCCGAATGCTTTCTTAAGCTTTTCAGTGGTTTCAGGGGTAAGGTCTTTATCCACATACACAATGGCATTGGAAATATCACCTCCTTTAATAAGGCCGTGATCCAGCAGCATTTCAAGTTCGTGCAAAAAGCTGAATGTCCTTGCTGAGGAAATTTCTTCCTTGAATTCTGAAATATGCTTCATGGTAGCATTCTGGGTTCCCAGGACTTTAGTCCCGAAATCTACCATCGTAGTGACCTCATAGGTATCTGAAGGAATGATTGTGATCTCAGAACCGGTAACAGGATCAGTATAAGTCTGCACCTCTTTGATGACCAGATATTCTCTCGGAGCTCCCTGATCAACCACACCAACGCTTTCGATGGCTTCCACGAAATACTTGGAAGACCCGTCCATGATGGGAGGTTCGGAAGCATCCATTTCCAGGATCGCATTATCTACATCACAGCCAACAAGAGCGGCCAGGAGATGCTCACAGGTCGTGATTTTAACGCCCAATTTTTCCAGTGTTGTCCCTCTTTCGGTAGCCACAACGTAATTAACGTCTGCTTCTACCTGCGGATGACCTTCCAGATCTGTCCTTACAAAAACAAAACCTGTGTTTTCTTTGGCAGGCTTGATGGTAAGTTTTACTTCTTTGCCTGTATGAAGGCCGATGCCCGAAAGAGTTACCTCTTGCTGAAGCGTTTTTTGCATATCACTCATTAGTGTTATCTTTTGAGTTATTCTCTAGATTATTTATTCTGTTTACGATTCCGGTAAGGTTCCTAAAGTGGATGTAGCTCCTCAGATAGTCGTTATAGTTGATTGCCGGTGAACCATACAGGCTCTCCTTATCTTTCACGCTTGAGCTCACTCCGCTCTGTGCCTGGATTCTTACCTGGTTACCGATTTTTATGTGTCCGACGATGCCCACCTGGCCGCCAATCTGATTCCAGTCCCCGATGGTTGTGGAGCCTGCAATTCCGGCCTGCGCGGCAATGACATTGTTCTGTCCTATTTTCACGTTATGGGCTATCTGGATCAGGTTATCGATCTTGGTTCCCTTCCCGATGACCGTTGAGCCTATGGTCGCTCTGTCTATGCTGCAGTTGGAACCGATTTCCACATTATCTTCGATGATAACATTGCCCAGCTGAGGAATTTTTTTGAAACCTTCAGCCGTAGGCTGGAAACCGAAGCCGTCTCCTCCTATAACGGTATTGGAATGAATGATACAGTTGTCTCCGATGATGCAGTAATCATAGATTCTGGCACCACTGTCTATTTTACAGTTCTTGCCGATCTTTACACCCTTCCCTATGTATACCTGCGGATAGATCTGGGAACCTTCCCCGATTTTTGCTTTTTCCGAGACATAGGTGAAGGCACCTACATAGACATTCTCTCCTATCTGAGCAGTTGCATGAATGGAAGATCCTTCTTCAATCCCATCTTTCCTGCCCTGCATTTCCTGATATAGGTTCATCAGCACCTGAAAAGAAAGGTATGCATCCTTTACGGAAATAACCGTGGGTGCATAGGTGTCTTTTGTTAAAAGATTTTCAGAAACAATGATAACGGAACACTTTGTGCTATCTAGAAAATGGGAAAACCTGTCCTGTGCTATAAAAGAAAGGTGTCCCTGTTCGCCGTTTTCAATAGGTGAAACTCCTGTAATAAGTGCATTGCCGTCACCTATTATTTTACCGTCTATAAAACTTGCAATTTGCGAAGCTGTAAATTCCATATTCTGCAAAGATAAGAAATTCTATAATTCGCAAAGGTTTTTTGATCCCGGAACGTGCATTTTAATATACTTTAGCACTCTTAAATATTGAAATTCCTGGGAAACGTAAGAATATATCGTGTAGTCTTATTCACCATCAATCCTGAAAGGAGCTGATCTTCGGATTCATGCAATTTTATTTTTTCTCCGTTTTTCTGCAAGAGCCAGATTGGCTGCTTTTCGGTATCGTAAGGAAGAAGCTTACGTTTTATTTCATGCACCAGTTCTTTGCCGTTATCAATTCCGAGAAATACATTCGTATCCTTTATTTTTTCCTCGATAAATGCCTGATCAAAAGGGTGTGATGAAATGATGGTTTTAGGCAGATCCCTCTGAATTACGCAACGGCACCAGTATGAGAGGATAAAATCATCGGATTTCTGCCATAGCTTCATAGCCTGTATAATATCATTGTCATCGAGCTGGGTGAAACGTTCCACATCCTCATCGGTAGCCGAACCTTTTTCACGGTAGAGGAAGTAGGTAAGGTTTTCCGTGGCCGGCAGAATGACTCCTTGGGACACAAGAAATTTTGCTCTTTCAAGGATTTTGACGAGAATAAACTCTGCCAGCGCAGAAGTTTTGTGATAATATACCTGCCAGTACATAAACATCCTGGCGGTAAGGAAGTTTTCAATGGAATAGATCCCTTTGGCATCAATAACGAGTTCACGGTCCTCACATACATTCATCATGGAAATGATCCGCTGGGTATTCACGTTTCCTTCCGAAACACCGGTAAAAAAACTATCCCTTTTCAGATAATCAAGCCGGTCCACATCCAGCTGGGATGAGATAAGCTGGTTGAAAAATTTCCTGTGGTATTGTCCCCGGAACATCTCAATAGCCGTTGACAGCTGGCCGTTGAACTGTTCATTAAGCCTGTTCATGAGGAGCAGGGACAGATTTTCATGATGCCAGTCATCCATCAGCATACTTTCCAGCGCATGGGAAAACGGTCCATGCCCGATATCATGCATCAGAATAGCGAGCAATGCTCCCTTTTCTTCTTCTTTCGAAATCTCCACCCCTTTCAGTTTCAGGGTTTCAATGGCTGTAAACATCAGGTGCATAGCTCCTAAGGCATGATGGAACCGGGTATGGGTGGCGCCCGGGAAAATCAGGTTCAGCAGCCCTGTCTGAGATATCCTCCTTAACCTCTGGAAGTAAGGGTGTTCAATAATATCGAATAAGATCTCATGGGGAATTTTGATGAATCCATGTACCGGATCGTTGATGATTTTTAGCTTGTTCTGCATGGAGGATAGGTATAGATACAAAGTTAGGAAAATTTAACGGTAAGCGCTATTAAACGGACATGAATGTCATAATGTCAGACGAGCAGCATGGGACGTGGCTATTCATCTGTGATTCAGGTTTTCCCATACGTCTGTCTTCCGTAAAAAGCTACTCATGTAAACTTCTGTAAATGTTATCATTAGTTAAATATAGGGGTCCGGGATATGATTTAACTTATATTTAACTGACATCCTCCTTACTTTTGCAGCATTAACCGTGATTTGGTCAGCATTTTGATGCTGTTATCATGTAAAAAATAAATTATGTCGGAAAAGATATTATGGATAGATGATGAAATAGATTTACTTAAACCTCACATCGTATTTTTAGAAAAAAAGGGCTACCATGTTACCCCTGTAAACAACGTGAATGAAGCTCTGGAACTGATGGATTCGGAGAAATTCGCGTTAACTCTCATTGATGAAAACATGCCCGGAATTTCCGGACTGGAAGCCATTCCTATGATCAAAGAGAAAGACAACGCTCTTAAAATCGTAATGGTAACCAAGAGCGAAGAGGAACACATCATGGAAGAAGCAATCGGTTCTCAGATTGCCGATTATATTCTGAAGCCGGTTAACCCGAACCAGATCCTTCTGTCCCTGAAGAAGAACCTTCAGGAAGACAACCTGGTGGAACAGAAAACTATCCTTCAGTACCAGCAGGAGTTCAGGAATCTTTCCATGGAGCTTTCATACCTGAGAACGTATCAGGAATGGGCAGAATACTATAAAAAGATCCTGAACTGGGAAATCAAGTTCGACAGGGTGACCGATAATGAATTTGCAGACCTGCTCCAGAGCCAGAAAGAGGAAGCCAACATCCAATTTGCCAAATTTATTGAAAAGAACTATGAAGACTGGCTCCAGGGCCCCGACAAGCCGATCATGAGCCATACCCTTTTCAAGGAAAAGGTAAAACCTGAAGTTGAGAAGGACAAGGTGTTGCTTCTGATGGTAGACAATCTCCGTTACGACCAGTGGAAAGTGATCGAACCCCTGTTCACGAAGTATTATAATAAAGTTTCTGAAGACTATTATTACAGTATTCTTCCAACGGCAACACAATATGCAAGAAACTCTTTTTTTGCAGGGCTGATGCCATCTGAAATTGAAAAACGTTTCCCGGATAAATGGTTCAATGACAATGAAGAAGGCAATAAAAATGAGTATGAGCGTGATTTCCTGGAAGATCAGATGAAGCGGATTGGCCTGAATTCAAAGTCGATGAAGTACCTTAAAGTGCTGAATGCAGATTTTGAAAGAAAGATCTACGATGATTTCAACCAGCATAAAAATAATGACCTCCTGGTTATCGTTTATAATTTCATCGATATCCTCTCGCATGCCAAAACGGATAACCATATTGTTGACCAGCTGATCCGTGATGATAAAACATTCAGATCATTAACTTACAATTGGTTTGAGAATTCTTCAGTGCTTAAAATCATCAAAGCTGCTGCGGAAAGCGGATTTAAACTTGTGATCACCACAGATCACGGAACAGTATATGTGAAAAAGCCGAGCAAAGTGGTCGGTGACCGTGAAACGTCGACCAACATCCGTTATAAGACCGGAAAGAGCCTTACTTATGACAGCAGTGATGTGTGGGCTATTACCAATCCTGAAAAGCTGTTTTTGCCTAAAGGTAACCTGAGCTCCAAATATATTTTTGCCAAGAACAATATTTTCTTAGCATATCCTAAAAATTACAACCATTTCGTCAATTACTACAAAGAAACCTATCAGCACGGCGGGATATCACTGGAAGAATGTATCATTCCGATCAGCATATTAGAACCCAAATAGTTTTTTTCATAGTTTATTTACTCTGGGTTCTGGGCGGAAAAAATTTAATGATTTTTTCCGCCCATTTTTTATACTCTGTATTAGTTTATATCTTAGCAGAAATATATAACTGATGCCTTTATATCATATAAGCAGAATAATGCTGGCCAGACAATCATAAGACCGCCCGCTCATCCTGTATTGAATAGAGCATCATTAAAATTGAATACTAAATCATGAGATTAATTACCTATAATGTTAACGGCATACGGGCTGCCTTTACCAAAGACTTTTTAGGCTGGCTGAAATCGGCTGATCCGGATGTGGTCTGCATCCAGGAAAGTAAAGCAGGAAATGATCAGATCGACATTGAAAGCCTTGAAAAACTGGGCTATTACAGTTACTGGCATTCCGCTGTAAGAAAAGGCTATAGCGGCGTCGGGATCGCATCCAAAATCAAGCCTAATCATGTAGAATACGGATGCGGCATTGAAAGCTATGATAATGAAGGCAGAATTATCCGGGCTGACTTTGAAGAATATTCTGTGATTTCAGTATATGTACCTTCTGCTTCCAATACGGAGCGGCTGGATTTCAAAATGCAGTTTTGCCATGATTTTCTTGATTACATCAAAGAGCTTAAGAAAAGTATTCCGAACCTGATTATCTCCGGTGATTTCAACATTTGTCATCAGGCCATCGATATCCATGATCCTATCCGTTTGAAGAACGTATCCGGTTTCCTGCCCATGGAAAGGGAATGGATGAGCAGCTTTATTGAGGAATGCGAACTGATTGACAGTTTCAGGTTTTTCAACGACCAGCCGGACCATTACACCTGGTGGAGCTACAGGCAGAATGCCCGGGGCAAAAACAAGGGCTGGCGCCTCGACTATAATTTCACTTCATATACTTTAAAAGACAGGCTCTCGAGGGCTGTCATCCTTAAGGAGGCTGTACATTCCGACCATTGTCCTGCTCTGGTGGAAATTGACCTATAAAAAGAAATCCGTCTGATCTTGTGATCAGACGGATTTTTATTTTAAATCAGACTTTTTTAATCTACGATTTCATATTCAACAGGAATGGTTCCTCTTCCTGTATCCCCGATTTCTTTAAAGGCTGCCTTTGACATATCCAGTGACCTGGAAGAAGAATAAGGTCCGCGATCGTTAATCTTGACAATAACCTCTTTTCCGTTATTCAGATTGGTTACTTTGATATGGGTACCGAAAGGAAGTGACCTGTTAGCTGCGGTAAGTTTTGAATTATCAAAAATTTCCCCACTGGCTGTTTTTCTACCGTTGAATTTGTCGTTATAGTAAGATGCGTAGCTTGTCTTTTTTGTTTCATTAGCATATTTACTGAAAGAATATACACTAAAGGTTGAAATCATCAGTATGATTACGAGAATGAATCTTTTCATCATGGTAAACTTTTTATTGGTTTTGACGGAGGCAAATCTATAAGTAAACTCCTTATCCACCTATTTTAAACGTTAACAATAGTTAATTAAAACCAAATTAAAAGTTAAAATTAAATATAAAATACTGAAAAACAAACACCTAATTTACATAGTTAAAATATGTTAAAATACCATTTTGAAAGTTAACAAAATTAACTTTTTGTTCCATTTGTTATGCTGAATAATACATAAATACCTAATAATCAAATCATATAACAACAAAAAAGCTGATAAGATGACTTACCAGCTTTCTATATAAAATGTGTTTTATCTAAACAAGCTCTCCGTAAAGGTCAAATTCCTCTGCTGAAGTAATTTTCACCTGAGCAAACTCACCAATGGAAATATATGTGTTTTCAGCCGATACCAGCACTGTATTGTCTACATCAGGGGAATCATATTCCGTTCTGCCGATAAAATAATTGCCTTCCTTTCTATCGAAAACACATGTATATACGTGACCGATCTTTTCCTGATTCTTCTCCCAGGAAATCTGCGACTGCAATTCCATAATTTCTTCCACCCTTGCTTCTTTTACTTCCTGTGGAATATTATCTTCCAGAACATGAGCAGTGGTATTTTCTTCATGGGAGTAAGTAAAGCATCCCAGCCTGTCGAATTTTTGCTCTCTCACCCAGTCTTTAAGTTCCTGGAATCTCTCTTCTGTTTCTCCCGGATACCCTACAATCAAAGTGGTACGGATGGCCATATCCGGAACTTTTTCTCTGAACTTAGCCAGAAGCGCATCGGTTTTTTCATGTGTCGTCCCTCTCTTCATTGATTTCAACAGGTCGGAGTTGATGTGCTGAAGCGGAATGTCTATATAATTGCATATTTTAGGCTCTTCCCGGATGATATCCAGGACATCTTCAGGAAATCCGCTTGGGAAAGCGTAGTGCAGCCTGATCCATTCGATACCGTCAATCTTTACCAATACTTTCAGGAGATCGCCAAGTGCTCTCTTCTTATACAAATCCAATCCGTAATATGTAAGGTCCTGAGCAATAAGAATCAATTCTTTCGTACCTGATTTAGCCAATTTCTGTGCTTCAGTAACAAGCCTTTCAATCGGAGTAGAAATATGTCCGCCTCTCATTAACGGAATGGCACAGAAAGAGCATGGCCTGTCGCAGCCTTCGGAAATTTTCAGGTAGGCATAATGCTTAGGAGTTGTCGTCAGTCTTTCACCAACCAGCTCATGCTTGTAATCTGCTCCCAGATGCTTGAGGAGAATCGGCAGATCGCGGGTACCAAAGTACTGGTCCACATCCGGAATCTCCTTGATCAGATCAGGTTTATATCTTTCGGAAAGGCATCCGGTTACAAAAACCTTCTCTACCTCGCCTCTGTTTTTTGCATCTACGTAATCCAGGATGGTGTTGATGGATTCTTCTTTGGCATTATCGATAAATCCGCAGGTATTGATCACTACAATGTCTCCCCTGTCTTCATGAACCACTTCTTTCCCATTGGCTTTCAGCTGGCTCATCAGCACTTCGGAATCATAAACATTCTTGGAGCAGCCCAGCGTTACCACATTGATTTTCTTTTTACCTACAGATTTTGTGCGCATCTTTTTGATTTTGAGTGTGCAAAGATACGAATTATTGGAGAGTTTGGATGAAAAATAGAAACTGGTTTGAGGAAAGAATCCTTTTTTACATCAATTGTTCCGTTCTAGAAGCTATGGGAATCAGTAAGCCTGCTCGTCTCCTCTTACAATATTGTATAAGGTCAGGAATATAATTTTGAGGTCTAAAAAGAAGGACCAGTTCTGAATATACCAGATATCTTTTTCGATCCTTTTTTCCATATCCCTATGAGAGAATATCTCTCCTCTGGATCCCATTACCTGTGCCCAGCCGGTAATTCCGGGCTTAACAATGTGCCTGGTCATATACTTTTTGGTAATCTTGGAGTACATGTCTGTTTGTGATATCATATGAGGCCTGGGTCCTACCACAGACATGTCACCTAAAAAGACATTGATAAACTGCGGTAATTCATCGATACTCGTTTTCCGCATGAATGCTCCAAATTTGGTTACTCTCGGATCATTTTTTACGGCGGTTCTGATATCGGCGTTTTTATTTGCAGTCATACTCCTGAATTTGATACAGAAAAACGATTTGTTTTTAAAGCCTGACCGTTTTTGTAAGAAAAAAACAGATTCATTACTTTCCAGCTTCACGATCAATGCTATAACAGGAATAAGCCAGGATAACAGAAAAACCATGATGAAGAGTGAAAAGCAAATATCAAATGTTCTTTTCAGAATTTGTTTTTTGGGATTAGAGAGGGGTTCCCTAATTAATTTAAGGAATGGCATTTCATTAATGACATCAAAATGAGCAGGAGCAAGATTAACATATTTAAAATCCGGGACCATATATACCCTGATCATTTTCTGCTCGGCAGTATCTAATATTTTCAGGTATAAATCCAGCCCGATAGAGTCATCACAAAATATGATATTGTTTATTTTACTGCTTTCGATGTCATTAAATAACTGGTCAATTTCACCCAGATATTTATTTTTAGTTGTGGTATTTCTGCAGGCATAAGTACCTCTAATTCCCATAGATCTTCTCAGATCATTATTGGATAGTAATGATTTGGCCAATTCATTTTCGCCTATAAGCACTGTATTAAAAGAATACAATCGTCTTCCCAGCCTAACCCTGTTTTTCTTACGGTATAAAAATAGTATCAACCGAATGGTAACCATTGAGGAAGCAACGGAAAAAAAATAAAGTAAAACATTTTTATAATCTATACTGACCTGAGAAACCATCCACAAGTAGATGGCTGAAAAACTAACCAGTATAAACAGTGATTTTGCCAGTGCATTAAAATGAAGAGATGATTCTTTTATATTTAATCGCTTGTAAGGCTTTGTTAAGCTGGTAATAAAGAACCAGGAAATATTTACTAAAACGAATTGAGCCTTATAATTATGGGAATAATCATCAAAAAAAAACACTTGCCCTATAATCAGAAATAGATTTATAATCAGGTAATCTCCAATTAAGAAAACTTTGGGTAAATGTTTAAAGATATATACTAGCATAGGGCTGTCATACTGTTACGGAAATCTGAGCTTAATATCATATTACTTCCGTATCAAAAGTTTTTTGAAGCGAATGGAGGTAGGACCTGATCCTTTTCTGAAAGTATAATATCTTCCAACGGAAGCTGCCATTCGATATTCAGGTCTTCATCATTCCACATTATACCGCCTTCAGATGTTTTATCGTAATAATTATCGCATTTATAGGAAAAAACTGCCGTATCGCTTAAGACACAAAATCCATGGGCAAAACCTCTGGGAATATACAACTGTAGTTTATTTTCTTCTGTTAATTCAATAGAAAACCATTGACCGAAAGTTGGAGAGTTTTCACGTACATCAACCGCAACATCAAGAACTTTACCTTCCAGACAGGAGACTAATTTAGCCTGTGCATGATCTCCTTTCTGGAGATGAAGGCCTCTCAAAACACCATAAGCTGATTTAGAAACATTATCCTGAACGAACTGGCCATTCATTCCTGTCAACTCTTCGAATTGTTTTTGGTTAAATTTTTCATAGAAATAGCCTCTTTCATCCTCATAAACAGAAGATTCGATAATATAGCAGTCTTGAAGCAGTGTAGATTTTATTTTCATAAATTGTGTAAGCAAATTCAGTGTACAATACTATTATGATAAATGCAAATATAAAAAATTAGTCCGGTTTAAGATGTCTTTTTATCTTTAATATCTCTTTTATATACTTCGATAAGCCTAAGAAAATTAGTTGTTTTATTATATTCACTGAATGCTTTTTTGTAGGAGTTATCCCCCATCTCAAGCCGTTTTTTTTCATTGAAAAAACAGGATACTTTTTCTACTGCTTCTGAAACTGTGTTATAAACAAAACCGTTGAAATCATTTTCTACCGTATCTTTATTACCTATCACATTGCTCACCAGCAGAGGCTTACGCATGGCCATGGCTTCAAGAATAGCAATAGGTAAGCCTTCCCAAAGGGATACTTGTATATAGGCATCCAGTGCACCTATTTTTTGCAGCAATTCCTCTCGTGTCCTCACCCAGCCTGTTACGGTAATATTTTCTGCTGTAATATCATCAATCAGTTCTCCATCTCCAATCCAGATAAAATTAATTTTAGGAAATTGCAGGGCAATCCGGTTAAATACTTTCGGGTTTTTCTGAGGCGTCAGCCTTCCTACCGTTCCTATGGTAAAGTTTGCATTTGTTGTTTGGACATACAACTTATCAGGCAATTCGAAATCCACTCCATTTCTGATCAGCAGGGTTTTGCCTATATTTTTCGCCAGCTCAAATTCGGTATCACCTGATGCAATAATGGTTCCGCCAAACAACACTTGCATACTGTATTCTATAGCTCTGAAGAGCATCACCTTTACTCGGGAAATATTTTGCTGTACGAATGAAAAACCATGAGGCGAATAATATATGTTTTTCTCTGAAACCAATCCCAAACAAGCTAAGCGGCCAATTACACCAGCTTTGGCTGAATGGAGATGAATCACATCGGGCTTAATCTTTTTTAGTATTTTTCTTGTTTTTACAATGACCTTCCAGTCTTTCCTGAAACTGATATCCCGTTGCATATGGATTTCATGAAGGTGAATTGCCGGATGAATTTCTTTGTGGAAAAGATCTTTATCCAGTTCAATACGATTGGGACTGTATATCAAATGAATTTCACAAGGCATGATATGCTGATGGGTAGCCAGAAAATTGCTCAGATCTTTCACATACGTATAAACTCCTCCTCCAAAAGCTTCTACAAACTGAACAATTTTAACTGTATTTTTATCTGATTCTTCCATTTAAATTATTTCCGTTTAGAAACCAGCAGATAATACATTTTATTGTATGCTATATTTTTTAAATGTATTATCTTATTATTCGAGCTTAGAGAAAAGGGTATTTCAAACAGGAGTTTAGGGCTTTTAAGCGGCTTTTCATTGGTATTGGTAATCTCATATAGTTTTAATGTCTGACTGCCATTGCGGTTTATGATTCCTGAGTTCATATTTTTGAGATCAATGTCCAGTTTAGCTAAATCCACATGAGATATATTGGTAATAATCATTGAGAAATTATTGTCAGAATCAAGATACGGGATATTCATTATGCTTTCAGTTGATGAAGATGTAAGCCGCTTATCTAAACTATCCGCATAAAGCTTGTATGCCCACCAAACAGATCTTGTATTGCCCTGAGGGTCCAGAATTCCATCCATAGAATTATTCCAGCAGGTATTACCGCCAAATTCTGCAGGAGTATCCCAGCATGTTTTGCATGCTCCTGATGCACCGTTCTTCTCAATTACATAAAGATAGGCGAATACGGCAGCAGGATTAAACTGTTCGGTATGCCATAAGATTTCAGGAATAAATATTTTTTTAATTCCTACTTTTGGAAACTCCTTGATCCATTTCTCTGCAGTTCTGATATTGGTCTGCACATTCAGTACATCCTTTAGTATTCCTCCCTCATGCCAGTTCAGGATATCTACCCTTACGTTATTACTGTTACAGTATTTCAGAAAATTCATTATAAAATCTTCATTAAACCTGGAAGTACCCGGTCCGGTAATCACTGCGTTTTTTCCGCCAGGCAATGAACGGATAACATCATGAGCTATTTTAAATGTTTGAAAAAACTGTTCCTGACTACCACCCCAGGAATCTGTGTCAGGCTCGTTCCATAAATCATAGATAACCTGATTTCCATTTTCCAGATATAGATTTTTAACAAGGTCGCTGAATTTCTGCTGTTTGAGGAAAGGTTTGCCCCAATTATCTTCTGTCCCGGCAAAAAAATCTGTCAGAACCAGGATAGGCGTAATATGATAAGAGTGAAGAAGTTTTATTTGCTGTGTTCTTTTTGTTTTGTCATGAAGAGCATTCCCAACCCTCCAGTATCTTGGCTTCAGGGTCCTGATATTTTTATCTAACGGAGTAAGGTCATTAAAATGGAGAAAGCCGGCAATGGATTCTTTCTTTTGCACTTTTTTAGAAAAATCAACACTTATGGTCTGCTGGCTGTACACGAACTGTGGTATTAGAAAATAAAATAATACCAGAGCAAGAATAAAGAATTCTATAATTTTCAGACTTTTTTCTTTAAAAAAGTCATTTAGGTTTTTAATTTCAATATTCATAGTTATGCATTTAATTTCTTGACTTTCCAAACTTATAAAAAATTCTCAGAGGTCTGCGTCCCAGAAATGAAATAACAGATGCGATTCTTGCTTTTTTCCTTGCATACCTGTCCGTTAAGACTCCGACCCTGTATTTTTTGATCAGGCTGAAAATCTCACCTTCGTAAATACTGCCTTCTTCTGTTTCAAAAAATAAATGGAATAATAAGCTTAATATCCTGCAGTCAATACATTTATGTAGAATTGGAATTTCCGATTTAAATTCTTCGAGGTCCTTTAAGATATAAATCAGACTATCAAATTTTTTCTTGCTGAATGGGGATCCCTCTATACTATCTTCTCTCAGCAGATAGTTATAATTCTGCGAACCGGAAAATGCAACGCCATTCTGAGATAAAAGTATTAATTTGTATGTTGTCAGGAGATCTTCGTACAGAAGCCCTTTTGGAAATTCAATATTTTTGAACAGTGAGTGATGATACAGTTTCCCTGTGGCATTGTTGTCAAAAAGATCCTGGTAAAACATTGTTTCCAATGCTTCATTTGTTGACAATAGTTTTTCTAATTTTTCACTTTTCTCAACCTGCGTTTTTTCTTCTCCTTCTTTGATATGTCGGAATAAGGTAACTGCAATTTGGGTTTGATGCCGCTCTGCTAAATTAACCAGTGTTGATACGTAATTCTCTTCAATAGTATCATCACTATCAACAAATGTTACATACTCTCCTGTCATTGCCCGCAATCCGGCATTCCTTGCATCAGATAGCCCGCCGTTTTCCTTATGGATAACTTTGATACGCTGATCTTTCTCTGCAAACTGATTGCATATAGCACCACAACGGTCCGGTGATCCGTCATTAACCAATAAGATTTCCAAATGATCATATTCCTGAAGCAATATACTGCCGATACAGTCCGATAGGTATTTTTCCACTTTGTACACGGGAACAATAATGGAGATCAGGGGATTCATAAATTCAGAATTTTAGATTTGTAAGGATAAGTTTCTCCAAGATTGGCGTAGGGAATAGTAAGTCCCCAGTACAGCATAAATAATGAAAAAACACAGATCCAGAGTAAATATTCAATTTTTCCGTCAGTGATATTTCCAATAAGAAGAGGAATGATAACAATAGACATAAATGAAAAATAGTACATTCCCCTTACGGCAAATGTAGACTGTATCGCGGCAAAACATAAAATAATGGAGACTAGAAAGATGGTCTGAAAAAAGTTTTTCCGGTCTTCATCCAATGAAGAAAATTGTTTAAAAATAACAAACACCAGAAAAAACACAAAACATAAAAACAGATCGGAAGCAGGGATATTCGATCCATAAATCCCACCCGAAGTATAGGTATCAAATCCTTCTGCAAGTACACCGGCGCCAATAAAAGTTACAATAATGGTATCCAGCATAAGCACGATAATGATACATGCCACACTGATCAGCAGCTGAAAAAGCCAGAAGTTTTTAATAAATTTCGATGTATAGAAATAAATAGGAAATACCGTTAAAAAAATAAAGGCTGTCAGGTGAAAGGCAATGGCAATTCCTGCAAATACCAATGCTTTAGCAAACCTGCCCGTCAATAAATTGGAAAATGAATATAAACATACAGCAATAGCCATAGTCTGTCTGGTCATATTTAGCGAGTTGGAAAAATACAACAGAAAATAGACAAGGAATGCCCATGGCAGCAGGTTCTTCTTTTTCAGGTTAAGTATGGAAAGTGTTATGAACAACATTATAAATCCCTGAATGAAAAACAGCAGCCAGGATATGCTGTGAAAGATTTTTGTTACTAAATAATTAAAGGTAGCGTAACCGATCTCAGCCGGAATCTTTTCCTTATAAGCAAAAAAGTTTCTCGCATATTTCGCATCCCTGAAATAGTCCCTTACATAAAAGCTGGTGTCTGTACCAATACTTAAGTCCCTGCAGCCTGCCAATATAGATGGAATAAGGATTGCAATCACCAGAAAAAGGATACCTAATACTTTCTTTTTATCTAAAAAAAAGTCTGCCAACTTAAAAAAAGTTATCGATAAAAAAAATGTAAACAGATATATCATATAGCTAACTATGCATTACTAATTCTCTTGACGGATACTTTGTATTGCTTCCAAAAAAAGCTCAGCTGAATGTTTCCAGCTTTTATTTCCACAGAAATACTCCTGCTCAATATTTGCCCTCATTGAATCCAGTTTTTCAGGATGAGTATAGAGTGACAAGAGAGCGTCCTGAAGATCTTTTTTATTGTTCTTCTCGATAATGATCCCTGTTTTACCATGCTCAACCATCTCGGGTAGCCCTCCAACATTAGTAGCAATAACCGGTTTTTTAAACGCAAATGCAGACATAACCACTCCACTCTGAGTAGCATCTGTATAAGGGCAAACTACAACTGAGGATTGTGCTATAAGAAGCGAAAGATCTTCCGGGGAAACAAATGTATTGATAATTTTAATATCGGGATGGCTTTTATATTCGTTGATATCAAAATCAAAATCACCGCTTCCTGCAATGGTGAGTGTCATATTCTGTATTTTCTCAGATGAAAGCATGCTTATAAATGTTTCCAGTAAAAATCTGATGCCTTTATAAGGTGATATTCTCCCGAAAAACAAAATATTGAATTCCGGGGAAGAGGTTTCAGAGTGTATATTTTTGTGGTAATACGTCAAATAGGTGTAAACACTTAGAAAAGAACTGTGTATGTATTTTTCGTTCTGCCCGCACTCTTTGATGAACTTGTCTTTCTGGGAATTGTTTAATATGATTTTATGACTGATAAGCCTGAAAAATAATTTTCTGAGGTATTTCTCAATAATAAATTCTTCACCGGAATGCTGAAAAGGATCATGAACAATAAGCAATGCCTTTTTTCTGAGACGGATAGCAGACCATACATACGTAAGGGTAATATTATCTATAATAATAACATCAGGTTTTATTTTTTTCAGCTCAGCATCTATTTTGTATGAATTGTACATTTTCCTAAACAGATCAGAGTTTTTAGTTCCCTTGATAACAAAGGTCTTATTAAGATCTATAAGGTCTCCGAAACGTTGTATTTGTTCTACATCATTTCCTTCTGTAATACGTTTTTGAAGTTGATCTTTGTCAATATAGTTATAGATCTGATGCAGGGCTTCTGTGAAGAAGTACACATCACACTGATCTTTAAGTGCATTTATTAATGAAATATTGGCATCAAAAGCAAAAACAGAAAGAAATGCAACTTTCATACGTATTATTTATGATTCTAAGGATTTTAAATTTTTCAAGCTTTTCAGTAAATGCTTGACAGAGAACAGTTCTCTTGAAAAAATATTGATCTTCCTTTTCCTGATGATGGTGATCTGAATGGATATGATAATAAATTCAGTGGCAGTCCAGATGACAGATGTCGCCAGTGCTCCATATCTGGGAACCAACAAAAAGTTCAGAACTAGACTGAATATGGCGGCAAAAAGTGAAATTGAAAAGAAGAATTTATCCATGTTTAAGTTCAGCATGACTATTGAACCAAAAAACATATTAAAAAAGATAGCAAATAAACCTATACTCAACACTTCAAGTAAAATAATACTGTCATTGAATTTTTCACCGAAAAACACCCTGATTACATAAGGTCCCATAACAGCTAATCCCAATACAACTGTTACGGTAAGGATAAAAAATACCGGAAGTATGCGTTTTACAGCATCAACACCTGTTTCCAGACCTTTGGTAAAAGCAGCGCCTATAAATGGAAACAACCCCTGAACCAAAGGCCTCATGACAACATTTCTGGCTATATCAACAACTTTTTGAGCCGAGGTATAATACCCCACTACGTCATTAGAATGATAAAAACCTAAAATTACAGTGCTTGTGGTAGAATAAAGGGATATAATCATATTGGATAAAAAGATTACCCTATCCTCCTTTATCAGTTTGAAAACGTCGCTGAAAGCAGGCACAGAGAGTTTCAGCTGGAACTTTTTATACGCTATAATAAATGAAATGATCGAAACAGCTACAGGTACAAGATTGAAGATGCAGGCATAAATGATATAATCCTGCTCTTTTCGTATAAACAGAAGCACTCCTACCATGATTAATGATCTTGCAGCAAAATTATAACCTGCAATAAACTTCAGTTCCTGCTTTGCCTGAAACAGCCAGTTCTGAGAGAACAAAGACTGTATGCAGAAAGTAAAGCTGATAAAAGAAACCAGATAATCCTGCTTTAAAAATGGCACTAAAAACAGGCACGGAATAAAAATAACGAAAGAAACCAGCAATAAAAACAGCTGAGAGAAGAAAATTTTTGAGAACAGCTCATTAATTAATGTTCTGTTATTTCCAATATTCACAGCCCGGCGTACTCCTGTCAGTTCGAAAGAATAAGAAACCAGCAATACAAAATACAGGGCAAATGATGCGGCATAGTTTACCAATCCAATTTTATCAGGTCCTAAGATTCTGGAAACGATAGGAATGGTAACAAAAGGAAAAATGTAGTTCGCAATCTGGACAATGCCTAATGAAGTTATACTCTTCAATAATTTCTTATTGCCACTCATTTGTTAACTGTACTTCTTTATCATGACTTTTTTTTCCACCACTTCGTCTTATCTGCCTGGTAACCGTACCCGAATGTGTTTCCATAGCCAAAGTTTGATTCTTTTACGCCGTTGAGAACTATTCCAACATTTTTAAGTTTCTGTTCTTCTACTGAATGATTTAAAAATTCCAGGTAACTCTTTTCCGTAACACCGGCACGGGTAACATATACAATGGCATCACTTTTATCAGAAATAAGGAAAGAATCGGTTACCAGTAAAAGCGGAGCTGTATCAAGCACAATATATTTATACTGATTCTGTATTTTGATCATGGAAAGAAGTTCATCCAGTTTACCATTTTGAAGCAGGTCAGTTGGATTAGGAGGAATGGATCCTGAATAGATAAAATCACAATTCTGGTTATAGCCGCTGGGATGGATAATTTCATTAAGCGAAAGCTCTTCTCCGCTCAAAAATTCAGTTAATCCCTTAGCCATTTTCATAGAGGGGTTATACCGTTGCAGCTGAGGATTCCTAACATCTGCTCCTATGACCAGAACCCGATCCCGTGAAGATGCCAGAATAATTGAGAGGTTAGTGGACACAAATGTTTTTCCTTCACCTTTTACAGATGAAGTAATCATAATCACATGCGGGGTCTCTTTTACCGGCAAAAGGAATTTAAGGTTGGTAACAAAGATCCTGAATGCCTCAGCCATAGGCGATACATCATTAAAACTCACCAGGGATTTATCCTTGTTTTTTAGTTTTGGAATTTCAGCTACTACCGGAACCTTCGTAAGCTTTGTAATATCTGATCTCTTATTAATAGTGCTTTGCAGCATTTGTTTCAGATAGATGACAAAGAAAGGTATCATGATACCCAATACAAGGAATACGGCCAAGATCAGTATTTTTTTAGGCGCAACCGGCTTTTTAAGCACAAACGCACGGTCTACCGTCCTTGCCTTTTCAGCCGTAATCTCCATACTTATGGCGGCTTCTTCGCGTTTCTGGAGAAGAAGCAAATACAGGTTTTCTTTAATCTGCTGCTGCCGTTCTATGCTTCTGAAAAGTTTTTCCTGACTTGGAATTTTACTGATCATGCTTTCTGATTCACCCAGCTGACTTTCAAATTTACTTTTAGCTAATGCCAGGGATGTTTCATTCTTCTGCAGGGTTTCTGTTAATGATGCCCTTAGCTCATCAATTTGTCTGTTCAGATTCTTTACCAGTGGATTATCCGGGGTAGCTTCCTGCATATATTTATTTCTTTGCAGAACAAGTGCATTATATTCCTGAATAGATTTGGTAGCGGCTTCATTCTGTAAGCCTAAATTAAAAGGTAAAACATCTCCGGTTTCTTTTTTATTAAGCGTATTCTCAAGAATTCTGTTGAGTTCCAGCTGAGTACCAATTTCCAAAGCCTGGGCTTTGCTTTGTTCTTTAAGCTGAAGATTGACTTTTGCCTCGGTAGGCAAATCCACGATATTATTGCCTGCTTTATAAACTTCTTTCTGGGTTTCTACATCACCCAACTCCTTTGATATGATCTGGATCCTGTTATCAATAAATTCCTTGGTTCTCTTTGATTCGATATTTTTATCATTGATAGCATAGACATTATATTGCCTTACCAGACCATTCAAGAAATCTTTTGCCTTGTCTTTATTCTGAAATTCTACCGATAAGTTGATAATCGTTCCGTTTTTATCCAGTAAATCAACTTCTAAGGCTCTCTGAAAGCTATCAACAGTATCTTCAAAATCGCTGTAAGTAAAATATACGTCAGACATCTCCATTTTTTTAGGTGCCTGAAAAGACGGATTCTTGCTGATCATCAGTATAGCAAAAGGCAGATTTACCGTTTTGTTATAATATGTTATAATGTCCTTGCTCCATTCTTCAGAAGATAATATAATTTTATCACCATGAGTTTTAATATAAACAGGCTTTTTAGGTACATCGACATTGCTTTTCTCCTGAATAATATTGATGATATAAGGACTGGTATTGCCATAAAGTTCTAAACTGTTGAATCTCTGTTTAGAATAGATCGGAGTCTGAAAATTGTGTTCTTTCAGAACATCTTCAACGATACTTTTGGACGCAAAAACACCAAGTTCATTTTCGATGCTGTTCGTACCCATTCCGCTAAGGCCGCCCAAACTTTGGAGAACCCCCATATCACCGGCTGCAGGAGACATTTTCTTAGCATCTTTAATTAATACAGAAGTCTGAGCTTTATAAACGGGAGCAGTTGATTTGATAATGTAAACAGCCAATAAGGCCATGAGGAAAATAGTTCCCAGGAAATACTTCCAATTTTTCAGATAAGGATTTAAAAGTTCTTTAAAATTGATTTCTTTATTGTCTTTGCTATCCATTTGTTGGATTATATTTTGAAAATTAAGATTATATCCCGTTTCAGTTAAACTTTGCAAATATATTTATATTTTATATATCGTCTGTAGTAATATCATATTAAAATGATTTTATCTGCACATTCTGAATTCAGCCTTGAACTTAAGAATCATTAAGTAAGATGTACAGCAATACAGGTATTAAAATTTAAAAACTGAAAAAGCTTTCAGCAACACACTGATGTCTGTTTTAAAAGACAGTTGATAATAATATTGCAGATTCATTTTTACCTTATCCGGGAATAATTCTTCATCATTAAATTGTATCGGATTTGGATGTTGCTGAAGCAATTGATCTTCATTACGGTATTTGATTCCGGCTTCACTGATGATTCCCGGCTTCAGCTTGAGGACCAAGCGGTCTTCACCTTTCAACTGGTCATAATAACCCGGGATATCCGGTCTTGGGCCTATCAAGGACATATCCCCTTTAAGAATATTGAACAGTTGTGGCAGCTCATCAAGCTTAGATTTTCTTAACCATATTCCTATACCGGATTTCTGAAGGGTAATCGAATGTATCGTTCTGAATTTATAGATATTAAACGGAATGGCCTTTCTTCCAATTCTTTTTTGAACAAAAATACCCGGAAATCCTGTATCATAGGAAGCCACAGCGAAGAGAATAAAAAGTATAGGAGAAAAGATCACCACAGAAATACCTGCAATACTATAATCCATTAGCATTTTCCAGAAGGGATATTTTTTCACAATACTTGTATTGCGGGCAAATATAAAAAAATATCAGCGGAAATTATATTATAAGTGGCGCATATGATCTTAAAAAAAGATGAAGGACAAATCTGGTCATTTGTCCTTCATTTTAAATTTTATAATTACGTGTTCAATGGTCAGGAAAAAAAATCAAAGATTACATCTGCTATTCTTTTTCTATCTGCTTCGGTTAAATTGGACCCGGAAGGCAGACATAAACCAGTTTCAAATAATTTTTCAGAAACATGAGTTCCATAATAAGGAGATTCTGAAAAGACTGGCTGTAAATGCATCGGTTTCCACAAAGGCCGGGATTCTATCTTTTCTTCTAATAGTGCCATCCTTAATTCTTCTCTTGTCTTTCCTGCAATTTCAGGATCAATAATAATCGCTGATAACCAATGATTGGAATAATAATCAGCTGTAGGTTCAGAAAAAACATTTACCCCTTTGATATCTCTGAAAATGCTGATGTAAAAGTCATGCATTTTTCTGCGTGCTTGAACCCTATCATTCAGAACCTCCATTTGTCCCCGACCGATTCCTGCTACGATATTGCTCATACGATAATTATAGCCAATATGAGAATGCTGGTAATGAGGCGCATGGTCTCTTGCCTGAGTTGAAAGAAAAACCGCTTTATCTTTGTCTTCCTGATTATGACAAACCAAAGCTCCACCTCCTGAAGTGGTAATAATTTTATTTCCGTTGAAAGACAAAATCCCAAAACGACCGAATGTTCCGCAGGCTTTACCTTGATAATATGACCCTAATGCTTCTGCAGCATCTTCGATAACGGTAATATCATATTCCTCAGCAATCTTAAGAATCTCATTCATTTTTGCGGGCATCCCATACAAATGAACTACAATGATTGCTTTTGGCTTTTTACCTTTTGAAATCCTGTCTTTTACCGCTTCTTCCAAAGCAACCGGGCACATATTCCAGGTATCGTTTTCTGAGTCGATGAAAATGGGAGTTGCACCGCAATACACTATAGGATTGGCAGAAGCCACAAATGAAAATGAAGAAGTTATGATTTCATCCTCAGAGCCTGTTCCTAACATTACAAGTGCAAGATGAATAGCAGACGTAGCGGAATTGAGTGCAACGACATGATTATCGACCTTCATGTATTGAGCAAGGGAATACTCAAATGCATCAATATTCTGGCCTATTGAAGTAATCCAGTTATCTTCAAATGCCTCCTGAATATACTGCATTTCATTTCCGGAGAGATGAGGTGAGGAAAGCCAGATTTTTTTTTTCATCATGTACTTTTCTGAAAAGTAAGTATAATTGATTTAACGCAATTTAAAAAATTACTTTTGAATTCGATCTCCCTGCCCTTTTCCTCCAACAGTGGCAAAGATGTATTGGAAATAATCCGATATGGTTAAGTTCTGAAGCATTTCTGCATCTTTCTCTGCCAGCTGCACCGGGGTTGACATATCTATTTCATTGATCTGTGCTAAACCTGTAATTCCGGGAACAGCATTGTAAACACCTCTTTTATCCCGCTCTTCAATCAATTCTGTCTGATTAAATAAATTAGGCCTTGGTCCTACTAAACTCATATCTCCCATCAGAACATTAATCAGCTGAGGAAGTTCATCCAATTTTGATTTGCGCAGAAAACTTCCGAATTTAGTTATTTGTACATTCTGAGTGAGATGGGTGGCTACAGATTTAGTATTGACAGGCATTGTTCTGAATTTTATCAGCTTAAAAGGCTTTTTGTAACGCCCTACCCTTTCCTGTACAAAGATGGGTGAACCCGTATCGAATAAGCCGATAATATACAATACCACTAATACTGGCCAAAGAAATACAAGGCCAAAGAAAGAGAATAGAAAATCAAAAATCCGGATCATAAATTAGTGTTTGATTAGTTTAAGTATTACTTTTTTTCTTTAAAACTTTTAATAGTTTTAATAAGGCCTTCCTCTGCGGATAAAGGCAATTTTTCAATACCCAAAGCTGATTTTATTTTTTGATTGGAAACAACATAAGATTCGGTAAGTTTTTTCAATCTTTCCGAGTTTAATGGGAGCCTTAATCGATCTCCTATACCTGCCATATTTTCAATGATGCTTTTTGATATTTTCCAAAGCTTTGGCTTCTTTCCTAAAGCAAGATTCACTGTTTGAATTAATTCATTAGTAGATAATGAATTATCATCTGCTACATTATAAACTCCCGATGGTATATCCTTCTGCTTAAGTATCGCAGCTATGATAAAGTTCAGATTGTCAATATTTAAAAATGATCTCTTATTTTCGAACGCAGCTAACGGCCATGGAATGCTTTTCTCAACAATTTTATACAATAAATTCAGATTGCCTTTATTACCCGGGCCATGCACCATGCATGGACGGATAATGAATACTCTTTTCCCGGCAGGCAGATCCGCATCCAATACATATTGTTCTGCTTTCAGCTTGGATTTCCCGTAAGGAGTTAACGGATTGGGCGTTGTATTTTCATCCAGGATGCCTTCTACATTATCTGCTACTGCCTTAACAGAGGAAAAATAAAAAAAGTCTCTGCTCCCTGATCTTAAGAACTCATTAAATAATTCAATGGTAAGATCTGTATTTACCCTAAAGTATTCTTCCGTTTCAGATGTATTTTCAGTATCATGAGCTTTTCCGGCAAGATGAATAACTGCATCTCCATCTATATTTATATGTTTTTTCCAGTCTTTATCACGAAGATTCAACATATCAATCGTAAATCCATTATCTTTAAGAAAGACAGAAAGATTTTTACCGATAAAGCCGGAAGATCCTGTAATTATAATTTTTTTAACCATATGCTTAATAGCCTAGTTCATTATGTATTGTATCCCATATAATAGATTGTTCAAAATACTCTAAAACAAATTTTCTTCCTGTGGTTCCATGTTTTTCACATAAAAAGTTATCTAAAAAATATTTATTTATAGCATTTCCTATACTTTCCGCATTATTCTCTACAAATATACCGGTTTCATTTTCAATAATTGCTTCCTCACATCCTGTAGCACGTGTAATTATTACAGGCAATTCCATTGATGATGCCTCCAAAGAAACTGTTGGAAACCCTTCCCTATACGTTGCTAAGACAAAAACATTCATTAATCTAAAATATAAGGCAGAGTCTGGTACATAATCTGTGAAAATGACTTTCGGATCTGATAATATACGCTCTCTGGTTAAATCACTTACAGCATCCTTATCTTCAAATGGCCCTACAAGCAATAATTTCATATTATTGTTTACTCTTAACTTTTGCCAAGCTTCGAGTAATTCATCAATACCCTTATCGTGAACTAATCTTCCAACATAACCAATCACAAAATCCTCATCATTGATGTTCAGTTTGTTCTTTAAGTCGTTGGCAGCGTTTTCAGAATAAACTTGGGGATTAAACCGGGTTAATGCATCAATACCATTACACGTTCCTTTTTTTAAAATTAAATTTTTATGTAAGGGATTCAATCTGTCTTTAATAGCAAAAGACTCAACACCCTTACTAACGTTTACTACTTGTGTTGCAAGATATCCACTTATTCTTTCAATATTTTTTAAAAGTGTCTTTTTAAATCCGTTCGAAGTTTCGTAAGCTATACCATGTCTGAAATAAATACGGTTATGGATGTTGCATGCAAAAGCCGCGATCATCCCAACTAATCCCCCTTTAGGAGTATGTGCAACAACAACATCAATTTTTTCCTGCTTAATAAATTTTACGAGCTTGTATATGGCAATAATATCTTTCAACGGGCTTATAGATCTTGTTATTTCAATAGGAACCTGCTGGTAATTATAGTCGCTTTGCCATAAGGCAAGTTCTTCAGAAGGTGTGCAAGCCAAATAATATCTGTTACCTGTTTTTGATGTTAGATAATTAAATTGATTGCCAAAGAAATGTTTTATAACGAAAGAAATTGTTATAACATGTAATACTCTTTTTTCACTCATTACTTTAACAATTTCTATTATAATTAGTATGTTCTGGATTATATGCATTGAGTAATTTCTCAATCATCTTCTCAATCGAGTATTGTTTAGATTTATTATAACCTCTTTGCATTATCTCTTTATGATAATGTTCATCTTCTAAATCTAATATTTTTTCTGCCAACTCCTGAGAATTACCTTTTTCAAATAAAATACCGCCATTATCAACTACTTCAGCCAGACCAACAACATTGGATGCCAGTGTAGGTATTTTGCAAGCCATAGCTTCTGCAGCAGCTAACCCAAAACCTTCCCAATGTGAACTTAGAATAGCAACATCACACATTTTATATAAACTGTATACATCTGATCTGATACCTAAAAAGTCTACTCTATTTTCAAAATCTAATTTTTTGACCAGTTTTTCTAATACAGGTCTTCTAATACCATCTCCTACAAGTATCAATTTATACTTTGAAGGTAAGAATTTTAAAGCTTGTATTACCGTCTCCTGATCTTTTTGCTCTCTAAAACCAGCTACCATAATCATTAACTTATCCTCTTTTGTATAATTTAAAAAACTTTTGTCATAAGCATCCTGCCTTATAATTGTGTCGAGATCGATTCCATTCTCAATAATTTCAAGTTTTTTTTCGTCAATTCCTAAGCTAGAGGTCAACATTTCTTTTACCTGAGGGGTTATACAGATAATTTTTTCATATTTAGAGTAAATCCAACGCTCTATATTCCGTAATTTGGAATTGTTCATCCTTTTATTTCCAGTACTATGTTCAGTGAATATTAAGGGTACCTTACTTCTAGATATGAATTTAGCTATAGCAACATAATATAATACTGGAAATAAATGCACATGTATTAAATCATATTTTGATAAGTAAGGAATAATTCTTAAAATATGAAGTGGGTTATAGTATGACTTCCCTAAACTAAAAATATTGCAACAGTTTTCTGCTTCTAACTTATCGTAAAACGAGGTCTTTTCGCCATTCAACAACAGAACATCGATTTTTAAATTTTCATTAGACATCTTTGGTACTATATCTACTATTAATTTCTCAGCACCTCCAATTCCTAAACTATCAATAACCTGTAAAATTTTCATTTAGGATCTTTAATAAAAAAAACAATACTCAATACTAGTCCAAAGACAGTGAACAAAGGATTTACATCTTTAATCAAAGAAGTAAAAGATCTTTTAGAATATCTCGCAAATCTCCAATAATTAATGTTTGCTCTGATTTTTTGAATAATAGGAATTGGCATTGATTGAAGTTCTTTATAAAATAGTATAGCACCTTCCGGAGAACATTTTCTAATATTAAAACTCGCTTTTGAAAGCCCATCATCCTGATATTCCGCAATATATACTATATCAGAAAAAAAGAGAAATTTATATTTTTTAGCTATTCTAAACCAAACAAGCCCTTCTGTCAAAAACTTTTCATCATTAATTTTTGGAAATGGAAACTGTCTTAAAACATCTGTCTTTATAACTTCCGATAAATCTCCTTTAACATTATGTTTATATCTTATATCCAAGGAGTTACAAAAAATATCATTATTGACACTATTATTTCCAATGACTTTATCTTTTGAAAAACCTTTTCTTCCGCATACACCTGCTATATCCTCAATATTCTTATAACTATTATATTTTTCTATAATTATTTCAAGTGCATTTCTTGGTAAAAAATCATCACTATCAACAATAAAAAAAAGTTCACCTTTAGCTAAATTAACGCCTTTATTGATGGCTATATGCTTACCTGAATTTTCCTGCTTAAAATATACAATCGTAATTTTAGATTCTTCTATAAACTCTTTAACGGTATTTTCTGTATTATCTAGAGAACCATCATCTACAATAACCCATTCAAAATCCTGTAAAGTCTGAACGATGAGACTTTCATACAAACGCGTTAATAGTTTTGCTCTATTATATGCTGGTGTAAATATTGTTATTAACACTTAAAGTATATTTTTTATTAATTATTTTAAATGATATTTTCCAAAAATATTTATGGTCTTCTTAGTAAAGTTTTCAATGAACTTATTATTGCTGTAAATATTTTTAGAATTATCAAATGAGATTGTCATTTCTGTAATATCAAACTGGTTTGCACTAATATTTAAATTACTAACGTCATAAGCGCTGACTTTTTTAGTTTGCACTATGTTATTAACAAAATTAATGTTTTCAATTTTTTCCTTATTACCTTGTCCCTGTGCAATCGCTAAAGATAATTCATGAGTTTCATCTATAAATTTGTTATTTTTTATATCTATATTACTGCTAGTGATTTGTAAAATATTAACGGGTTTATAAAATTTTTTTTCGACTGTAATTTGATTATTGATAATAAGACTATTATTATTCATATTATATCCAAGCATAATAATTGGGGCCGAAGTATAAAGCAAACTTTTATTATGATTTTGAAGCCCTTTGTAACTAATGATATTTGAATCGATGATTTGCTTATTTCCGTTATTATTCCATAGGACTATTCCAGAACTATTTCCAACCAATGTATTGTATCGAATGAATGAGGACCCATTTATCAATTCTATGTGAATTCCCCTATCATACCCACTAATTAAATTATTCTCTATTGATCCTCTTCCACAACCTTCATATTCAATGCAGATACCTATTCTTCCTATTCTGTTTTTCAATGTAATTGAATTGATAGCCTTGTTATTTATAATTTTGTAAGTAGTAGTATTGGCAACATAAACAGCATCGCCATGATTGTCAGTTAAATCTTCAGGATTACCCGTAACATTTAAAAATGTTGAATGTACTATTTCAAATGCATCATTTGAATATGAAGCAATAGCAGCTGTCCCCTGAAAATTTTTAACCTCTAAGTTTTTAACTGTAAAATTTCGTAATGTTTCAGCAACAAATCCCCATATTTCTGGATTTCCTTTTTTTACAGTAAAATTATTTATAGCGTTTATAACACCTCCTTCAATTAAAACGCTATAATTCCTAATCGTTTTTTCATTAGGGTCCACTACAGAACGGAATCTAAAACCTTTAAAATTATTCTGATAATGTAAAATAGCGTCTTTATGTAAATTTATACTAAAGCTTTTTGAAATCAAGAATATATTATTATTATAATTCACTCCCTTTCTTTTTCTTAAGTCATTATTTAAATAGTAATTCCCTTTGGGAATATACAATATACCACCTTTTTCGGCTATATATTCAATAGCTTTATCAAAATTTACAGTATCATCATTTTGATCTTGACCATTCACACCAAATTTGGTTATATTAATAGATTGACTTAGTAAAGAATGAAAACAAAACATCAAAAAAACACATAACACTCGTAACATATAAATTTTTTATTCAAACAAAAAACTTTGATAGGGCAAATATCCCTCACCGTCATCAAAAACTAATAACTCTCTTACAAATACAGCAAGGCAATAAAATATTACGATTAATAGAATACCAAATTTGACCTTGTTTGATCCAATATAAAAAAATGAGCTAATCATTAAAATATATCCTATAACAAAGTAACCTTTTAACCTAGCAATAAATTGAAAATTATAGAAAGCAAATGTGAGACATAAGTAAACTAAAAAGATATTAAAGAAAAAATCAAAGTTTGGAAATTTTTCTTCAATAGATTTTCTCCAATAAATCAAAATTAAAAAGAATGGTACAAGTTCAAGAAAATTTAAAATATTAACACCTGCCTCACTATTCTCAATATAATTATTGACTTTTTCACTGATTTGCTCTCCTGGAAGATAAGCTGAAAAACTCTGACCTACGAGCAAACCTATCTTGGATAACCCTACAATTAGAGATATAGTAACAATTATAACAGCCCATTTATTATTTAATCGATATCTACTACAAAAATAAGCTATAAAGAAAACGATTGAACTTGTGTGAAATTGTATTGCTATTATAATACACAAAACAAAGATCCACAGTTTTTTATTGAGCAAAAAATGAATTGAATACCAGCATAAGATCATTGCTAAAACCTGTCTCTGAGCAGTAAAAAAATAATATAGATATCCTTTGGCTAAAAAAATCAATAATACTACAAAATAATATTGAGAATATTTCTTAAATACACTATATAATCCAATAGCAGAAATAATACCTAAAGATAAAAGAAATTGATTAAAATTCAGACCTAAACCTTTTGCCAACCAGTTTATAATGATATAACCTTTTTCCATGCTTAATAAATAGAAAGAATCAGCAGTTAAAGCATCAGAAAAATTTGAAGGAACTTCAGAAAATACTTTACTATAAACATCGGTATCATATCCCCCTAATGAGGTAATTCGGGAACCTGAAAAAACACCTATAATTAATATTAAAATTAAAAATAATGTGAAATTATAACGTTTTATAAAAACATTATATAATGAAGCTATGGATATAGAAAAGTATATTATTAAATATGGTACCATTAAACTTCTTTTTTATATAATAATTTATTCATACTTTTTGAAAAAAGGCTATACAGACTCGAACTGCAGTATTTTTCAAGAAATATATTTCTTGAATAAGCATTATATTTATCTACATAACAGTAAGATAGAGAATTAAGAAAATTGATATATTCGTCAGCAGTATTTAATTTACCTCCAACTTTTTCATAGTTTACTTCGAATCCTTCAAATGCCTCATCCGTTCCTAGAATGTTTTTGCCATACATAAGAGCTTCAGCAGTTTTGGTTTTCATTCCACTTCCAGAAAATATTGGAGATACAACATAATGAGCATTTTTATAATACACGGTCAAATCTTTCACAAAACCTTGAATTTCAACATTTAATGGCAAATTCTCAAAACGCACATTTTCGAAACCTTTACCTACTATTGTCAACAAAAAATTAATTTTTAAATTTGGAACAACTTTGTCAACAAACCATTTTACGGCTTCTATGTTAGCAAAAAATGCTGATCCTACGAATAAAAGATTAATGACCTCCGACGAAGAATCATCATTATCTTGATACCCAATAAAAACGTCGTCCAGAGATGAAGGTAATTCAAAATCAGCTGATCTTCGATAAGTTAAATACATTTCATTTGAATCTCTTGAATTCATTGCAATCACAATATCTGAATATAAAACTGACTTTTTTTCTGAATTATACACGGAATTAAGTATGATTTTTTTTAATAGATTATTTTTGTACTTATATAAATCTTTGAAGTAATTATATTCTATATTATGAAAAAAGCATAAAACTTCTATTTCCGGATTATTAACTTTTAGATATTTTATGAAATTGCCATATAGAGACAAATCAACAAATACATAAGAAATATTAGATATTTTTATTAAATTGTCTGCCTGACGCTTTAGGTTAGAAAGAGGATAAAAATTACCCGTAAACATACTTATTAACTGCTTTAACCTACTAAGATTCTCAGCAGGCTCAAGATAATAAACATTCTTTTCTCCAAAATATCTTTTACAGAAATCCAAATTTCTGTCCATGATGAGTTTACCACCTGCAGTTTCTCTTTTGCATGTTATAAATAAGCAATTCATTATATACTATTTATAACTTTTTGCAATTTAATTTTATAAGAAGCAATCCCATAATTTTGCGAATAGTAAGAATGTAATCGTTCACCTTCGTTTTCATAATTATTAATTATTTCGGAAATCTGTTTAAAAAAATCATATTTTTTTTCATAAAGGATAACACCTGGCTCATTTCGGCTGATCAATTCCGAAATAGCACCAACATTATTTCCTAATACCGGTATTCCTGAGCATAAGGCTTCTAGTGTAATCATTTCAAAACCTTCATATAACGAAGGCATAAACAATATATCTCCTAAATTATAAAAATCATTAAGCTCATTAATCTGCAAGCCTACTTTAACTATTACATTTGTATATTTGTCAAAAAGATTAGAATTATTACTATTGTTGGTCGCAATAATCAATTCGAATTGGTTTTGACCTTCCAGTAAATTTGCAACATATAATAATTCGTTTAAACCTTTTCCAAAACCTAAACGACCGCAAAAAAGTATTGTCTTTTTTACTTTTTTAATTCTATTTCTAGGATAGAATATTTTATCATCAACAGTATTGTTAAGAACATGGAACTTTTTATCATCAACCGAATGATAATACTCTTTGACCTCTTCTATAGCTTTTGCAGAAACAGAAATAATTTTTTTTGCATTCTTCACTGCTTTTTTTTCAAAGTAATGCATAATTTTATTAGCAAATGTTTCTTTTTGATTTACTGCTATGTCATGACCTTTCATGGTACCGTGAATAAATAGTAAATCAGATGCAATAAAAGGACAATTAAATCCATGAGATACAGTTATAACATCACCTTTAATATTTCGTAATAATAATGAAGACATAATGGGAAATGCTAATGCATGTATTTTCCCAAATATCGCATTATAAATTTTTCCTGGCTTTGACTTCATTACAAATACAGAATCTATTATTACAACATTATAATTTTTCTCACGAAAAATTTCATTTAAATAATAGCATACCCTTTCCACGCCACCAGCATTTGCAATTCCGTTATAAGATACAATGTAACAAGTCATCGCCATTTTAATAATCTTTTATAAATATTTTTATATAAACCAGCAAACAAATTTTTTATAAATAAAATGTTCAGTACGTAAATGTTTAAATTTAGGTTAAAATTCTTATTAATTAGTTTAACATTTTTCTTAAGAAAATAATAATTATTCTTAATAGTATAAAAATACCACTTTATCTTCCCACTTGAATGAGCACCTCCTGTGGCAATTTTTCTAGGTAGGTTTGTTTGAACTGCTGAAGAATCATACATAATTTTAGCACCTGCAAATTTACATCGTAAGAAAAAATCAGTTTCTTCTCGGTAACAGTTACCAGTAAAATTTTCATCAAACATAATATTTTTCGCTAAATCAGTTTCTATAAGAGCACAAGCATGGGTAAATGGAACCTCTACTGGCATTGGAAAATTTAAGGAAAAATTCGTTTTGAAAGACTTTAAATCAACTATTTCTTTAATAGTTAATCCATACTGATTATTAGCCTCAACAAATTCTTCAACATTTTCACAATCGCCGTCATTCATATATAATGCTTTTGCACCAACAACATTCGCATTGTATTTAGAAGCTGTTTTAAGAAGATTTGATATACTCCCACTACTTAAAACACTATCATCATCACCAAAGTAGATCCATTCTGAAGATGCCGCTTTAATCCCAATATTTTTTGCTACAACCTGCTTGCTATTCTTTTCCAACCTAATATATCTAATAGACTTATACTTTTCCATAAGTATTTTTGATATTTCAGCAGTATTATCGGATGAACAATCATCAATCAAAATAATTTCACAAACATCTTGTTGTAGATATGTTGGAATTGTCTGGAGCAATAAACTTGCACGGTTAAATGTAGGGATTATAACTGTTACCATAATTTTTAAATGATGTATCTAATTAATTAGATATTTTTTTATACAACAATAAATTAAATACTCTATATGATGAATTATTAAAAAATAATGGAACAAAAGAAATTAACCTAAACTTTACATTTTTACTAAAAAACAACATTTTAAATTTATTAAAACGACTAACTTCTTGTACGTGCTGATTAAAAACATAATGACAAATTTTAAAATTATCATAATTATAATTTATAATATCAGCCTCTTTCGTAAAACCTCTTTTTAGTAATTCCTTATATAGGCATTTAAATGTATTTATTAATTCTACTTGTTTTCCACCCGTTGTACTATGAATGCCTCCTAAATGTATTCTATAAACACCCATACACTCTTTCATAAACTTAATTTTACCATGTGTGGCATTTATAATATGTAAAGGCCAGTCGCCTGGATATATATTATCAAACCAGTCTGGAAAATCATGATTATTTCTGTATACAACACTTAAAGTTGTAATGTAATTTACCCTTGCAATATCAGAAAGCTTCGTCACTTCAATAGGCTCAACTTGGTTAATAAATGGTTCAATACCATTTTCATACTTGCATTTAACAGCATGGAAGCATATTGAAAAATCTTTATTTTTTTCTAAAAAAGCTACTTGCTTTTGTAATTTTTTGGAGTCTGACCAAAAATCATCTCCCTCACAAATTGCAACATATTTACCAGTTGCCTGCTTAAGAGACCATATAAAATTAGGAATTGCACCCTTATTTTGAGTATTTTTAATATACCTGATTTTTATATTTAAAGGTATATCAATACTACTTAAAAAATCCTTTATCACTAGATCTGTATCATCTGGAGAATTATCATTAACTATTATATATTCCATCAATCCGTTATATTCCTGCATTAAAACCCCACGTATTGTATCAAGAATAAAATCTTGCTGGGAATATGTTACTGTAACGATACTTATTTCTACATCTGAGTTCATTTCCGAATATTTATTGATATGTAAACCTTTTCATTAGTAGCCTCTTCAAAAAAATAGGCATTTTTTAAATCGTTGTGTGTGAGAGCTCTTAGTTTCCTAATAAAAAATTCCAATGTCCCGTTTTCATTTAAATCTAATTTACATAAATCATTAAAATCCTTTTTTAAATATAATGGTCCTTCAATTTCAGGCTTAATTACATTATATGAATTATTTAATATTGCAAAAATGTTTTTCTCAAACAACTCTATTTCCTTTATTAATATTTTATCATATAATGAGCCTGATGTATCTGTAATAGTTTTTTCAACAACCTCTCTATCAATTATTAATCCATGATCAATATCCTTATCTATCTCGTGTATCGTAGCACCAATGATTTCATTATTTAATATAGAAAAGACTTGTGGATACCAGCCTCTATTATATGGGTTATATCCTGGATGAATATTAATACATTTTATTTTGCTAATTAAATTTTCCGGAAAGATTTGTTTACAGTGGATAGATATTATAAGATCATAATTTTGTAAAATTACACTTATATCATCTTGGCTTCTCATATCGTACACATGAACATTACTTGATAAAGATTTTTCAAAATCTATCAAATTAGAAAATGGACTAATTGAAAAAACAAATTTAAAATCGTTAAATTCATCTCTACTTATTATTGTTTTAATTTTTTTACAGAGGTATAGATTATCAGAGATGAAAAGTATATTCTTAAACATATTTAAGTGTTATTTTGAATTCTTAAAATAATTCTTGTAATTAATTCTATTTCCTCAAAAGTTAGATCATAATAAAGCGGTAGACAAAGAACTCTTTTTGCAATATCTTCTGTTATCGCTAATTCAACTTTTTGAAGGTATGGAAGAGATGAAGCTAAGCTTGGATAAAAATATCGCCTGCTAAAAATCTGATTTTTATCAAGCTCTTTTTTTACTTTCAATAATAATTCTTCATTATCAAAAATAACAGGATAATATGCAAAATTCTTTGTTGCTTTATGATGCCACTCTGGAAAATATCCTCTTACATTAAGTAGCATTTCGTCGTATCTTTGTGATAAAGCTTTTCTTTTATCTATAATCTCACTAACGTAATCTAAATTAGCCAATCCCATGGCAGCATGAAACTCGGAATTTTTACCATTTATACCAAGTTCAGAAAAAGAATCAAAATCTGAAATACCAAAATTTCTAATATGAGCAAGTTTCCTTATTAAATCTGGACTTTTACTTATTAATAATCCCCCCTCTACAGAATGATACAATTTCGTAGCGTGTAAAGAACATGTAGAAATATCTCCATATTCAAAAATTGATTTATCTTCTATCTTCACTCCAAATGCATGAGCTGCATCATAGATTACTTTTAAATTGTGTTTTTCTGCTATTTTTTCAATAGATAAAACATCACAAGGGTTCCCGTACACATGAGTAGCCAAAATAGCTGTTGTGTTCTTTGTGATCGCAGCTTCTATTTTATTAGCATCAATATTTAGTGATTTAGCATCGATATCAACAAATACAGGTTGACAGGATTCCCAGACAATTGAACTTGTAGTGGCAACAAATGAAAATGGTGTGGTTATTATTTCTCCTTTAAGCTCTAAAGCTTTTATTGCCATTTGCAATGCAATTGTTCCATTTGTGACATATAGTAAATGATTTATATCCAGGAAGCTTTTAAGGTTCATTTCCAGCTGACTAGCTAGAGGTCCCATATTAGTCAGCCACTTTCGTTTCCAAATACTTTCTATATATTTTTTATAAACATCCTCAGGAGGAAGAAAAGGTTTTGTAACAGGAATCATATCTTTTTAATTATTTTTATTGTTTCTTGGAAGGTAGAGAGTTTTAAGATTGCAGAAACTATGATATAAAAGACAACCCCTATACTAGTTCCTAAAACAAGAATACTCAAATTAGAAAATGATGATAAAACATAATTATTAGTAAAATAGATCACTATTCCCATAATAACAGATATAACAAACAACGGCAAAAGATCTTTTAACTGCTGAAACATAGTATAATTTAAATATTTTCCTGCAAAGTGAGTATTTATAAATAAACACAAAATAGATAAAAGAACTTGTCCCCATAACAAGCCATAGAATCCTTGTTGAATTGAAATAACAAGAATTAGAGCTGTCAAAATTTTCTTAATTAATTCTAAATAGAGAAATAAATTTGATTTCCCCTTTACTTGTAATATTAATAAGTTGTAAACATGTAATGGATAAAAAATACCTGTAATGCATAATATCTGAAAAATTGGCACTATGGGAAGCCATTTCTCAGTTAACAAAAACTCTATTAACGGATTAGCGAGAACTATCATGATTGTAAGGACAGGGGTAGTTAAATATATTACCAAAAGCATAATCCTTCTATATGCTGATCTTAGAAGTTCTTCGTTATTCTGCATTTGAGAAAATGCTGGAAATGCCACCTTATTTAATGTAGTTGAAATATTGACAACTGGTAACATCATTAAAGTATTTGCCCTAGTATAATAGCCTAGAAGTGTTGGACTATAAATTTTACCTATTACAATCTGATAGATATTTGTAAATAATATATCTAATATTGATGACAACATCAATTTATTACCATATTTAAAATGTACTTTAAATTTTTTTCTATCAAAAATTAATTTTGGTTTCCATTTATTAAAATACCATAATGACATTGTTGATATTAATGAACTTAATAAAAAAGAAAATACAAGACTCCAAACACCAAAGTCATTAAATGCCATATAAATAGCAGTGATACTATAAATAATAAGTGATGGGAAAGCAATTAAAGCAATTTTTTTAAATTGCATTTCTTTTACAAGAAGTGTATTATGAACTGCACCAAAGGAATTAATGATAAAAGAAAGACTATAAATTCTTATAATATTCTTTAAAATTGATTGATTATAAAAATCTGCTATTATGGGAGCAATAAGATAAATAATAATGTAGACAAAAATACTTACGACAATGTTAAATATAAATACAGTTGAATAATCATCGTCATTAAGAGAGGACGATCTTATGAGGGAATTTGTCAACCCGCCTTCAAATAGTGCATTTCCTAATCCTATAAAAATTGCAATCATACCTATTAACCCAAAGTCCGAAGGAGCTATTAGCCTCGCCAAAATAACTGAAACTCCAAATTGAACTATTTGGGTTCCGAACTGCTGGCCATAAGTCCAAACAGCTCCCGTAAGAACATTATTTTTAAAAGACATTATATTAAGGTAGATTTATATTTTTCAAGCTGATTATAGACTTTCTTCACTTCCTGAGATTTCTCTTTGTGAAGAATCAGCAATGCATCAGAAGTATGAACCAATATCGAATCTTTAAGCCCTACAAAAGCTGTAAAGATATCTGATCCAATCACCATATTTCCATTTTCATCAACAGGATGACCTACAGAACGTAAATAATCATATAAAGATTCAAAAGACCCTAAATCATTCCACTTAAAATGTGCAGAAACAACTTTTATTTTTTTCGACCTTTCCATTACTGCATAATCAATACTTATAGATGGAATTTGGAGCGAAGGTTCCATATCTAAGTATTGATTTTCTGATATTTGCCAGGCTTCATTACATTTGTCAAATACTTCAGGTTGATAATTCTTTAATTCTTCCAAAAGTACTCCAGCTTTAAAACAAAACATTCCCGAATTCCACAGAAAGGTTCTTCTTTCCAAAAATTCCTGAGCAGTTTCCGTATTGGGCTTTTCTCTAAATGAAAGTACGTTTTTCCCTTCATACTCAATATAGCCATATCCTGTTTCAGGTTTAGACGGTACTACTCCAAAAGTTACAAGAAAATCCTCTTTTGCTAATTCTACAGCTTCTTTTATTGCTTTTTCATAAGCATTCTGATTTTCAATCAAATGATCAGACGGCGTGATAATTAATATATCATCAAGTTCAACCGCTAAAGCAGCAAATGCAATAGCTGCGGCTGTATTTCTGGCAGCAGTCTCAGTAATGAAAGTCTTAGGAATGGAGATGTCATTCAATAGCCGCTTACTCCATTCAATATGATCTGCATTACCTACTACCATTATTTGATCCACAAGTTTCTGATTGCGTTCTGCCGTTAATTCAAATAAAGCTTTACCTGAAAATAATTTCAGAAACTGTTTAGGATGTTGTTTACGAGAAAGTGGCCAGAGTCTGCTTCCTACACCTCCCGATAATATTACGTTATATATTTTCATGCTTTATTTATAGTATCTTCAATCATTATAATACTTTTCTCACCAAAATAAGATCTATATTGAACTTCAAAAACAACAGGCTTATTCGTTTTATTCTCTATATAATGATATACATTTAAAAGAATCTGATGAACTCTTCTTATAAATAATTTTCTATGTCTTAATTAATCGAATAAATATCCGTCAAAATGGTCCATACTTCAGTCCTGATAATATTGTAGGCAAAATCTACTTCCCGATTATCAAAATTCTTTTTATCTCATCAGCCTTTATATCTTAAATTACCTTCCTACGGTCTAATATAGTGTTCTAGTATTCTTTCTATTTATGCTTAACTTATAAATATACCTCTACTTTTGTGTGAATTATATTAAAAATTTTAATTAAAGTCTTTTATTCACATTTTCTTTTGAAAATATTCCTTTAACATCATAAATCACTCCTTTTTCTTTAATCAAATGATTCAGGTTAAGATTAAAGAACTGCTGGTGAGCAACTGTAACAATTATAGCGTCAAATTTTTTATCTTCTGTAAGATCATTTAGTATAAAATCACAATAGCTATTTACTCCATATTCATCATAAACTTCTGAAGGATTTGCCCAAGGATCATAAGTTATTACATGAGAACCATAATCTTCTAAATTAGTAACAACGTCAACCGCCTTTGAATTTCTTATATCTGAACAATTTTCTTTAAATGTAATTCCCAAGTTTAAAATTTTCGCTCCTTTAATTTTAATATCATTTCTAATCATCAATTTTACCACCTGAGAAGCTACAAATGCACCCATAGAATCGTTTAATCTTCTAGCTGCTAAAATTAATTCTGAATGATACCCAATTTCCTGAGCTTTCTGAGCTAAATAAAAAGGGTCCACACCAATGCAATGACCACCTACTAGGCCTGGCTTAAATTTCAAAAAATTCCACTTTGTTCCGGCAGCTTCCAATACATCATGGGTATCAATATCCATTAAAGAGAAAATCTTTGCCAGTTCGTTCATAAAAGCAATATTGATATCTCGCTGTGAATTTTCAATTACCTTTGATGCTTCCGCAACTTTTATTGTTGGTGCTAAGTGAGTTCCAGCAGTAATTACAGATTTATACAAATCATCTACTATCTTTCCAATCTCCGGTGTAGAACCTGAGGTTACTTTTAATATTTTATCAACAGTATGTTCCTTATCTCCTGGATTTATTCTTTCAGGAGAATACCCTACAAAAAAATCAACATTAAATTTCAAACCAGAAACTTTCTCTAAAACAGGAACACATTCTTCTTCAGTAACACCAGGATAAACTGTAGATTCATAGATGACGATACCACCTTTTTTTAATGCCTTTCCAACCATATTGCTAGCAGTGTACAAAGGGGTTAAATCTGGTCTATTATGCCGGTCTACAGGCGTAGGAACTGTTATAATGTATACGTCCGCGTATTTAATTTCATCATAAACTGATGTACATCGAAGACCATTATCATAACCTGAATTAAAAGGATTATTATCAACAATAACAGACCGCAAAACATCATTATCAATTTCTGTTGTAGAATCATATCCTGCATTGATTTCTTCTACCCTACCTTTATTGATATCAAATCCCATAACAGTATATTTTGTAGCGAATAATCTAGCTAAGGGAAGCCCCACATAACCCAATCCAATTATAGCTATTTTATATTTCTTATTCATATATGTTAATTAATATAAATGCAGGCAAGTTTAAACATTAATTAATATCAGATTTCACTCAGATATGACTTATCAATTTTTATTAAGTTTTATTTAAAAAGCTTCTTATACCAAGGCTTTAGTTCATCAGCTGAATAGCCATATCCATATTTATTTCCGTAAGCTCTAAATTTTTCTTTTACATCATTAAGTACGAAAACAACATTTTTTATTCGCTTTTCAGCAATCTGAGTGTTAGCAAAAGAAATGAGCTCTTTTTCAGTAAAATTAGATCTTGTAACATAAACTGTAACATCAGCTACATCCGCAATAATGAATGAATCTGTGACAAGCATTAGAGGAGCGGTATCCAAAATGATATAATCATATTCAGATTTCAAACTATTGACTAGTTTCTGATATCTTCCATTTGACAATAGTTCTGTAGGATTAGGTGTAATCGCTCCTGAATAAATCACATCACAATAAGGATTGAATGTACTTGCATGAATAATTTCTGATGTTTGAAGATTCAGGTCATACATATATTCTGATAAACCTACTAAGCCTCTCCTATTCTCATTATACCTTTGTAACTGCGGGTTTCTGATATCTGAACCTATAATAACCACTTTTTTACGTGGCGTAGCTAATGTGAGAGCGAGATTCACCGCAGTAAATGTTTTTCCTTCCCCTTTTACTGAAGAGGTTACAAATATCACATTTCCTCGATTATTTTTAGGCAGCATAAAATTGATATTGGTAATAAGAATACGGAAAGCTTCTGCCAGAGGTGAAAGGTCATTAAGTTGTATCAATTCCGAATGTCCTTTTTCTAAAGAGGGTAACTCTCCGGCTACTGCAGGACCCATTGAAAGTTTTTCTAAATCTTTCTTAGTCTGTATTTTATTATTAAATAGTTCCAATATGTATATAGCTCCAAATGGGATTAATAAACCTATAATTAAAGCTCCTAAATAAATCAAGCTTCTTTTGGGTGATACCGGTATCGGGTTAGTCAGAGCATCGTCTACAATTCTCGCTTTCGGAGCAGCAATGGCTAGTGATATTGCTACCTCTTCCCTCTTTTGTAGTAATAACAGATACAATTGTTCTTTAATATTCTGCTGTCTTTCGATACTTCTGAACAACTTCTCCTGTACAGGTACCCTAGAAATTCTTCCTGATAGCCTATTTTGTTCAGATTGAATATTTGTATTAACAATCTGAAGTGCATTCCTGCTTTTTCTAAGGCTTTCAGAAATAGCTGTACGGAGATTTCCAATTTGTTTTGTAATATCCTGCACCACAGGGTTTGCAGTAGTAGAATTTGCCAAAAGTCTTTCACGCTCAGTAACCAACTGGTTATACATTCCTATATCTGATGTTGTATTGGAGTCTTTAAGCCCTACATTCAGAGGAAGTACTTGATAATTATTCTGTTTATTTAAATATCCAATCAGGCTATTTACCAATTCAAGCTGAGATTCATTATCTATTTGTGTCTGACGGACTTTTTCTGCATTTTCCAAAGACAGCCCAGCTTCAGTTTGAATGTCAGCTATATTATTGCGAACTTTAAATTCTTCTTTTTCAGTCTCAACTTTACCTAATTCCTGACCAATAAGCTTAATCCTTTCGTCAATAAAACTTGCTGTTTTTTGAGCTTCGGAACTCTTATCGAGATTAGCTTCACGATTATAATTTACAGCCAGACGATTAAGGATATCCTGCGCTTTTTCCGGAACAGCATAATCCATAGAAACTTTGATAACTGTTGCCTCCTTTTCAATAAGCCTAACATCCAATAAGCTTAAGAGTGCTCTGGTACGATTTATACCTGACATAAATTGCAGGATAAACTTCCCATTATCAGAAGATTTCTTATAATCTTTATTTTTTTGGAAAATAATAATCCCAAAAGGCATCGTAACTGCTTTATTAAATTCAGCGCGAATTTCTTTCGCCCAACTTTCTGAATTCAATACGACTGTATTATTTTCAATACTTGCAAAAACTTCCTTCGCCGGGTAAATACCTTTCGGATTTTCACTAATAACTCTTACAGTAAAAGGGGCACTTTCTTTATATACCTCAGTATCTTTTAAATTTCCTTTAGCATAAATATTTGTTTCCAGACCTAATTCACGAACTACTGACAGCATCAGCTTCTTAGACTTGAATATTGCGATCTCATTATCTATGGAACTTGTACCCATTCCACCAATACCTCCCAGCTCTGAAATAACTGACATTTCAGGCTGTCCTGAAGTAGATTTCTTAACTTCCTTTATTAATAAGGTTGTTTCTGTATTATAGATCGGAATAGCATACCTTAAAAAAAACCAAGCGAAAATAACTGTCGCTATAATTCCTAAAAAAAACCAATACCACCGGTGTAAATAAGGCTTAATAATTTCCCGGAGATTAAGCGTTTCATTCTGATCCTGTTCCTGCAAATAATTGTTCTCCACTATAATAATTGTGTATCTTAAAATTAATTTTTAGTTAATGCAAGTACTCCTATAACTAAAGAAGCAATGACGGATGCTACTGAAATATAAATTCCTGTATTAGGATCTACTCTTGCAGATTTCTCCCTGTTTGCATTTGGCTGTACATAAATTACGTCGTTTTGCCTTAAATAATAATATGGAGAATTGATGAATTGAGCACTTGTAAGATCAATTTTTTCTTTAGTAAACTGACCATCAACATTTCTTACTATCAAAATGTTAGTACGTACTCCATAACTAGTAAGATCACCTGCCAATCCGAGTACACTTAACAAAGTTGCATTTCCATCCGGAACTATGTAAGTTCCAGGTTTTGCCACCTCTCCTAATAAAGAAACTCTAAAATTTGTCAACTTTACATCGACGACAGGATCTTTAATATAAGTGCGAAGTAAATCAGTTAGCTTTACTTTAAATGCCTCTATATTTTCATTTTTCACATTGATCTTACCAATTTGAGGAAATGTAATGTTATAATCTGTATCTACATTATAAGTTGGACCAGAAACTGGAATCTGCTGTGGTAGATTATTTGAACTTGGCACTGAATACTGAGCAACCGTATTACTGGAAGAATAAACCTGGTTAAATGGTTTCACAACATCCATATCTTTTGCTGTAACAGTAATAATAATCTGATCTCCAGGCTGCAAAGAAACTCTGCTGTTTTTTATTGAATTATCTAAAGCTACATTTTCAATATCTTTCATATAGTTGATCTCCTGCCTTGCTCCGCAGGAAAATAACAGTATTGACAGTGCGCTTCCGCAAATAAAATTTTTCCAATTCATTTCTGACAAATTTTTCACAAAAATAGGATTATTATTTTAGAACTTAAAAATTTATTATGAGGTAAATCTACATCTCTTACACTTACGTAGAATTACAGAACAGTACGGAATGTAAAATCGCTGCACTTATAGCAAAAATAATACCATATCCAAAACACACCTAATAAATTCACATTATATGCATGAGACATTTCATAAGTAATCATAAATCATACATAAAAATAATTTCAGATATCTCCTCTAATTAAATTACACTTTCATCCTTCTGATGATCGAGCAATTCGAATTCCGAATTATTACTAATAAATTCGGGAACAATATTCTTCAAAATCTGTACAACTTCCAATTTATTTCTTTTAACTGCCGCCTTTATAATCTGGATAATCAAAAGATCAATATCATTAAAACTCATATATGGATCTTTGGAAATCATGATTTTATCATGATGGGTAGGAATTGTAGTCGTATTATTGCTTAAAAGTTCCTCGTATAGCTTCTCTCCCGGACGCAATCCTACAAATGTAATTTTAATATCAATATCAGGAGTATAGCCTGAAAGTTTAATCATACGTTTTGCAAGATCCAGAATCTTTACAGGTTCACCCATATCAAATACATAGATTTCAGCGCCATTTCCCATAGTACCTGCCTGCAATACCAATTCACAGGCTTCAGGAATCGTCATAAAGTATCTGATGATATCCGGATGGGTAATAGTCACAGGCCCTCCTTTTTCAATCTGCCTTCTGAAGTGTGGAATCACAGACCCATTAGACCCCAGAACATTGCCAAAACGAGTTGTAATGAATTTGGTAACATTTCCTTCAGAATTCTGTAATGATTGTACGAAAAGCTCTGCTGCCCTTTTTGAGGCTCCCATCACATTGGTAGGATTTACAGCCTTATCCGTGGAAACCATTACAAAACGATTGACTTTATATTTTTTGGATAACAACGCAACATTCTTGGTTCCTAATATATTAACAAATACAGCTTCGTGAGGGTTGTCTTCTATAATAGGTACATGTTTGTAAGCCGCTGCATGGTACACCATTGAAAATCCATACGTTTCAAATACTTTTTCCAGTCTGTAACTATTGGATATGTCTGCGAGGATAAATTTAAAGTTTTGCTCAGGAAATTTTTCAAGCAGTTCCAGTTCCAGCTCATACAGAGGTGATTCTGCCTGATCTAGAACCACAATTAATGAAGGATTAAACTGTGCTACTTGCCTGACGATTTCACTTCCTATAGAACCTGCGCCTCCGGTAACAAGAACATTTTTTTCAAAATGTCTTCTTTTTACTTCTTCATTTTCAATTTTAATGGGCTTACGGTTCAATAAATCTTCAATCTGCAGTTGCCTGATCCCTCCTACAAGATCAGAATCTCTCATTTTACTTAGAGAAGGTGCTTTTAGAACTTTCAGGCCTCTGTCTAAAGCAAAAGTCATCCATTCTTCCAGGTCGCCTTTAGTCATAATCTCCTTTATGATTAATACAGCATCAAACTGGTTAACCAAATGCTCATTTTTAAAAATCTGATCCTGGTTATAAATTTTATGTCCTAACAATAATGCTCTGTTCGAATCAGATCTATTGGTCAAAAAACCTGCAAGCTGATAAGGATAGCTTGGATTATGGACAATCGCTCTGGCCAAGGATACAGAAACATCTCCTACGCCTATTACCGCAACCCTTATCTTGGAGGAATTCCCTTTGATATCCATCAGCATATTGAAAAACTGTTTCGTAAAGATCCTGAAGAAGAACATAATGGAAACAGAAATAAAGAAATATAAAAACAGGCTTGGATATAAGTATAATGATGTGCCTACTGATAGTTCAAAAATATAATTAATTACCAATAGTGTGAACAAGGTGGAACCAGAAGCCAGCAATATTTTAAAAAAATCAAAAAAGGTTGAATGACGTATGATCCCTGCATAGGTTTTAAAAACGAACATAAACAGGATGTTCACTGCTATAATAAGAAGTCTTTTCTGAAAACTGTAAGATGCAAAATTAACCCGGATATGAAGCTTTTTCAAAAAGAAATAAGCAAGGAATATAGAAAAAAATACAATCAGAACATCAATAACAATAACCAACCAGCGGGGCAGATATCTCAGTTCCGTAATCTTCAATAGATTGTCGCCCCTATACAATGCCCTGAAAGCGTCATTTAGCTTTTTCATTCAACATCAAATGGTTTATAATTGAACACAAAGGTAAACATATTATTCATTTTGACAATCGTAGTAATCACTTATTTTGTTATGTGGCAGGTAAGACTATGTAACTCATTGAATTTAATTTATATCAAGAATTCATTTGTAATTATAAAAAAAACCAAAGTTTATAAACTTTGGTTTTTTTTATCTATTTGCTATCAAGCATCTATTGTTTTCTTTCTTTTTGCATACAGAATAATTGTAGCTATTCCTGCAATAAATAGAATCGGAACATGTTCATCAATAGGTGCAGGCTGTACAGGATCTCCGGGTGTCCCGGGAACCGGATCCGCCTTTTCCTCTGCAATATCATCATAAACAAAAGGGTTATCAGACTGCTGTGCATAAGCAATACCTGAAAATACCATTACAAATACTATTATTAATTTCTTCATTTTATTTTTATTTAATTATTTTTCTGCTGTATTCTTTACCTTCAGAAACAGCTTTTACAATATAGGCACCATTAGTATTCAGTCTGAAATTAACGGTCGTTTTATTATTCTTTAGCTGAATAATAATTCTTCCTGACGCATCATATACTTCGACAGACTGAATATTTTTATCATTTCTCACTACAAATTCTTCCCCGTTTCTGTAGACTTCGAATGCCTCTTTTTTTGAATGATCACTTACAGAAAGTACATTCTGTTCTTTATAAACGATTTCAAACCGGTTTGAAACTTCTCCTGCAGAAGCTGTGAAATGATAATTGTTGTTCTGAAGATTGGTATAGGTATTCAACACTTTATCATGAAGATAAACCGGCTGACCACTGGTGAACAAACCTTCTTTTTTGATCATTGATATCATAAAATCACCCCCTTCAAAATGCTTTGCGCCTACAGGCACTACATCGTTAATATTGAAGTTTCCTTTTCCCTGAATAACCAGTTTCTCTGCATCTGCCAATGTGTAAAATGCATCCGAACCTGAAGCAATTGCTTTAGAATCATACTGATCATAATTATGGGAAGCCTGGGATAGATAGGCTACCGCAAATGTATTCTGAGTATTATATGAAGAGCTTAACTGTAACCAGAATTTCCCTTCCGTAACACTAGCCGCAGATTTATTAAAATATGCTCCCTGACTACCAATTCTCATAGCATTGGTAAAATTCAATGATGTATCCGCAGTATTGGTAGCTTTTACAATAAAGCCCTGACCAATGCTTGCTGTATTTACTGTAGGAACAGTACTGATGTTCGGTGCAGGAACCCAGGTCTGAGAGGCCGGGTTATAGGTAGCATACCCTACGTTCGTTGTCGTAGATCCACTTTGCGTAGTCACAGAATTGCTTGTATTATCCCAAAAATAGAATGTATTGGAAATTTTCCCTGAGTTTGCTGTGTAGAATGCATTAAGATCTAGGTTTGATGCATATGGGTTACCAACCAGGTTAAATCCGTTTCCGGCTACAGATAAGGTAAATGTCTGGTTATCATTTACAGGAGTTCCTGAGAAGGTTAACGATGCATTAGCTGAAGGAGTTTTAATAGAGTACGCTTTACCTGCTACCGCAGTTGTTGAACTTGCGTTAACGAAATAGTCCGTTGCCGTATCGTATTCCGTAATAAATGCAGGTGCAGTGGCTCCATAAATGTTCGACAGGTTCTGAGATAGTACCGGTGAAGACCAGAAGGCATATTTATTCTGGGTACTTGCTCCTGTTTTTAAAACACTGAAGGTTCCTGTATTATTTAGTGTAGAACCATCTCTTTGTATAAAGTTCCCTCCATTTTCAATTGTTACATCTACTGCATTAATTGTATTTCCAGAAGTAATTTCGAGAACACCCCCATTTTTAACCGTAATATTCCTTGCACTAAATATTGGATTTGATGAAGTAGAATAAGTATCTGTAATGATTGCATCTGTAGTTGCAGAAGGAGATCCGTTCGACCATGATCCGTTTCCATTTACAGAGCTCCAAGTAGTCGTTGTAATCTTTTTATAAAGACTTACTTCAGGTGCTGTAGTCGATGACGTATAGGCTTTAAATCCTGGCGTTGATAATGCTGAATTATATTTTAGAATCCTTGAATTATCCTGAGCACTGGCAACGGTAAAGTGATCCGTATTATATGTGATTACCCATTTTTGGGAGTTATCGGAGACACTATTGCCTGCGGCTAAATTAGTTGAGCTTCCACTATAAGCGAGATATTTAGAATTATTTACATTTTGTATGCTGTAGTTTGATCCTAAGTTAGTTATATGCCAAACTGTATTTGTGTTGGTACTTACAATTGCATTATTACTTACGGTTACAGAAGTTGTAGCATATATACCACTGCTTAAAGTATTTGTAGCTATTACAGCATCATTTGCATCAGCGATGATATAATCTCCATCTGTCAAATCTGTAATAGATGTAATTTTCTGATAGATATCTCCAGTTGTTATAACAATGTTTCCTGATGCTGCAGCTGGTAAATTACCAGCGGTTGCAGAAACAGTATAAGTATCTGCCGTATCAAATTTTACATCATTGAAATTTGCGACACCATTAATGAAAGATACATTGAGCAATGTTCCTGACATGACTCCTGAACCACTTGTTTTAGAAAGTGATACGGTGCCTGAATATGAAGTATCTACCGTATTGGCAGGTGTGCGGGCTTCAATAGAGAATGCAGGTAAACTTACAGTTGCATATCCTGAAGTTGGCATGTTTACAAAAGCAATCTGCGAAGCCGGAACCAATGTTGTAAAACTACGCTCAGAACCATATACATAATTACCATTGATATCTTTTACATATGTTTTATAATAATAGGTAGTTCCTGGTGATAAAGATGTAAGGTTATACGTATAAGAACCTGTAGATACAGTAGATACTACTGGAATCGGCGAGCCGTAGGTTCCAGAAGTAGTGCCATATACAAATCCTTTTTCTGAAGACGCAGGGCAAACCCCAACTGTTGTAACATTACCGTTCATTACAGCTTCATTATATGATAATGATGTTGCTGCATTTGTAGAGACTACAGCAGTAACTGATGCAGTTCCTGTACCAGAGACGGTGTAGGTTGGACTATTACTTCCTGATGTTGAACTGCTAACCGTCAACGTCGAAGATTTAGATCCGGAAGCCGTAGGCGTAAATGTTATATTAAAAGTGGCAGTTCCACCATTTGCAGCTATTGTTGTAGCTGAAAGGCCAGAAACGACAAATTGAGAATCACTGGATGTTACATTTATACCTGTAGCATCTATAGTTCCATTATTTGTAATTGTGTATGTAACTGCTGGAGCAGCTGTGTTAGGACAAACTGAGCCATTAGATACTGTTCCTGAAATCGAGAGATTAGGGTCAGTTGCCTGAGCTGATAAATTTATTGCTCCTAAGCCGATATTACCTGTTGCTTTAGTGGTGTAAACCCATTTTATATATTTTACTGATGAACTTACATTATCTGTAAAGGTAGTAGTACCGGAAGATAATGTAGTGAGATCCCTTAGCGGAGTATAATTTGCTCCGTCAGCAGACTGTAATATCTGGAATTTATAATTTCCGGATAATCCATTATTTGAAAGTTTGTAGCTTAAAGTTGATCCTGTACCTGTAAAATTCAATATTACAGAATCTCCAGAATCATCAAATTTCATTTTAGGAGAACTGTTGTAATCTGTACCTAAACCGGACTGCGAAAGACCCGTAGGAAGACCCGACTTTCCGCCATCATATGAAAAAGGTAATGTGGCTTGTCCCCAGCTCCACAGTGAGAGCAGCATGAAAGATACGAACAGTATCTTCCTCAGATAGAATAGTTTTGTTTTCATAATCGTATATAATTTCAAAGCAAAAGTATTATTTTTTTGTATCTGATTGCTTCTAAATGAAATTACGATTTTGTTAATTCTACATGATTGACTATATTTGTTATCTAATGCATAATAAAAATAATTCTATTCTTCTATTGAGCTGATAATAGCATCATATTCATATCCCTTCCCCATGACATATTTTATCGTTTTACTCTTTTTCTGATATTCCTGTAAACCTGTATGCTTTGAATAGTAATTGTTATATATTTTTTTGATTGCTGCTCTGTAATCATCTTCATCAATCTCATCAAAACACTTACTGATCAGTTTTTCAGGAACTTGTTTCTGTTTAAGGTTCATCTTTATTTTATTCTTACCCCAATGCTTGATATAAAATTTCCCTCTGATATAACTTCTGGTGAAACGCTCTTCATTAAGGTAGTTCTCTTTCAGCAGGTAAAGGATGATTTCCTCTTTTGCTTCATCAATAAGTAAAAATTCCCTCATCTTCTGTTCCACTTCCGCATGGCAGCGGTCCTGATATACGCAGTAGTTGACCAGTTTCTGTTTTATTTCTTCATACGTAAAAGACTTCTTTTCCATAGATAAAAAAAGAATGGACAAAATGCCCATTCTCTGATATTAAAAATTAATATATTTTTTTAGTAATTGAATAAAGCTTTGTCTGCCATCAGTTCGTTCACTTTCTTTCTTACTGAAGACAGGACCTCTTCATTTTTGATGTTATCCACAACTTCCGAAATCAGTTCGGCAATGGTATCCATATCTTTTTCTTTAAGGCCTCGGGTAGTAATAGCTGCTGTTCCCAATCTGATTCCTGATGTAGTAAAAGGAGATTTATCATCAAAAGGAACCATATTTTTGTTGCAGGTAATATCTGCCTGTACCAGGGCTTTCTCAGTTTCCTTGCCGTTCACGCCTTTATTTCTCAGATCTACCAGCATGAGGTGATTGTCTGTACCGCCGCTTACGATGTCAAATCCTCTGTCAATCATAGCTTTCGATAATGCCTGAGCATTATCTTTTACCTGCTGGGCATACGTAGCAAACTGAGCATCCAAAGCTTCACCGAAAGCAACTGCTTTTCCAGCGATGACATGCTCCAGAGGGCCTCCCTGGATTCCAGGGAATACTGAACTGTCTAACACCTGGCTCATCATTTTGACTTCTCCTTTAGGTGTTTTGTGTCCGTAAGTATTTTCAAAATCTTTTCCCATCATAATCATTCCTCCTCTCGGGCCTCTCAGTGTTTTATGAGTGGTTGTGGTTACTACGTGGCAGTGTTCAAATGGGGAATTCAGCAATCCTTTGGCAACAAGACCTGCAGGATGGGCAATATCCGCCCATAATGTGGCTCCTATTTCATCGGCAACCTCCCTGAACTTGGCATAATCCAGATCTCTTGAGTAAGCAGAGAATCCTGCGATCAGCATCTTAGGCTTTTCTCTCAATGCTACTTCCCTCATCTGGTCATAATCGATAAGGCCTGTTTCCCTGTTTACGCCATACGAAACTACATTATACTGCATCCCTGAAAAATTCACAGCTGAACCGTGGGTAAGATGCCCTCCCATGGAAAGATCCATTCCCATAATTTTATCTCCCGGCTTCAGTACCGCAAGGTAAATAGCTGCATTGGCCTGGGATCCGGAATGAGGCTGCACATTCGCATACTCAATCCCGAACAATTCTTTGGCTCTGTTAATGGCTAATGTTTCGACCTCATCTACTACTTCACATCCTCCGTAATATCTTTTCCCGGGATATCCTTCAGCATATTTGTTGGTCAGTACACTCCCCACTGCTTTCATCACATTTTCAGAAACGAAATTTTCCGAGGCAATCAGTTCCAACCCGTGGGTTTGTCTTTGTCTCTCCTTTTCAATCAGGTCAAAAATAATATCCATTTACTTCTTTATTTTGAATTTTTCACCCCAAATGTACGGAATTTCCGGTAAGCTTCCAGCATCATCAGAGGTGATTTTTAACGTTAATTCCCAAATATTTACTGATTAAAAGTCTTCTTCAATCAGTTCTTTATTAACAATGGCCCCGGTCATGTTCCCATGGGCAATGGCTGTGGCTACCGACCTCATCAGCGTTACACTGTCACCACAGGCAAAAATGCCATCCACACTGGTTTTATGAGCAGAATCTATCTTTACCACCCCGTGCTCTGCCAGTTCACAGGCGATAATCCCTGAGACATCCAGGTTCTGTTCAATATTGATTTTGGAATACAATGCTTTTAAGGGTACTTTTTTCCCATTTTTTAAAATAAGCTCCTGAATATAGCCGTTTTCATGATGGATTGCTTTGATCCTGTCTTCAACGATCGTAATATTTTTATCCCTGAATTTCTGCTGCTGTTCGGCAGTCATTTCCGAAGGGCCATTAGTGAACAGGGTCAGTTTTTTGGTCCAGTGATGGATCAACTTTGTAAATTCATAAGCGACATCGCCGGTGGCCAATACTCCGGTAACTTCATCCCGTACTTCGTAACCATGGCAATACGGGCAATGCAGTACTGAAATTCCCCAGCACTCTTCAAATCCGGGAATATCAGGTTTAATATCTTTGATTCCCGTAGCCAGAATGATTTTTCTCGCACTGAAGTTTTCTCCATGTTTGGTTTCCACTTCAAATCTTCCGGCATCCTTTATAATACCGGTAACCAGCCCGTCGTAAAATTGTACCGTGTCATATTTAAGCACCTGTTCCTTAGCGACAGAGCTGATTTCCGCAGGCGTAGTCCCGTCATGAGTCAGAAAATTATGGGACTGCGGGGTCTGGATATTACAAGGCTTGCCATCATCGATAATCAGGGTATTTCTCAGTGATCTGCCGAGGGCCATTCCTGCAGAGAGTCCTGCATAGCTTCCTCCTATAATGATGACATCAAAGTTTTTATTTTCCATAATGATAAATAAATGGTGAATGGTTATGCTGTAACGGCAAAACCTGTTCCTTTATCAGTAAATCTTATGAATTGCAAAGAGAGATACATTCTTGATTACCAATTAATCCGGACTAACAACCACATTCTGATTCCGTATTCAATTGTGGATTTCTTTACTCCTCTGATGGAAAAGCTATTTACCAGTCTCCTTTGATCTCATTAATCTCATCCTGAATTCTTTTACGAATATCTATTTTTGAATTTTCAAAACTGAAAATTACTGTCCCTTTTTCTCTAGCAAAAGGATTCTCAACAGTACCGGCAATGCGCGAATGTTCAAAATAAGGTCCGGTTTCTTCAAGTTCATGTTCCGGCTTTTCTTTAACCCGGATGACATTTTTAAACCTTTTACTGAGGTCAAACCAATTGATATAGTCCGCATTGAATGACACCGCTTTAATCCCTTCTGTCGTATAATAATTGATGGCTCCCGCCTCTCCGTAATTATCACATATCACTATCGTTCTTCCTGTTTTTGACAGTCCCGCATATTCCTGATCCACCTTTCGGGCCAGCTCTTTCCAACCCTGCATATCGGCAAAATCCTGAGGTAAAGAATGCTCATTTCCATCTTCCCAGCGAAGCAATCCGAACTTTCTGTATGGATCCTGATGAGAAACAATATACCCGGGACTTTTATTTGGAAAGGCTATACTGTACAAAGGAATAAATAAAACTAGAGGAATCATTATACTGACCGGTTTGAAAAACCTGGCCTTCCCCTTATCAAACAGATGACTGAGAAATACCGCACCGAAAGCAATATACACCGGATACAGCCCTATTGCATAATAATCCTTTGCTTTTAAAAATAAAAATATAAGCATCGTAATGATATAGCTCCAGAAGAAAACCCTGAATCTTTTAAAGGGCCTGTACCATAATAATGCTCCCAAACCTGCGATAATGAAAAAAATGCTTCCTATAAAAAACAGCACCTGTGCCTTAAGAAAATTCATTCTGCTGACATGCACCAACTGACTTTCCGAAAGTTCTTTCATATGATGCACAACCGGAAAATTATTCCGGTACTGCCAGAACAGATTAGGGAAAACAATTATGAAAACTAAAAGCGCTGCCCAATATAGATGACGTTTCCTGAATATCTTCCTGTGCTCTGTTAACAGAAATGCAGGGATAAGTCCGAGTACCGAAAAAGCAATATTATATTTGTTCAATATTCCTATCCCAAAAACCACAGCTGCGACATACAGCCATTGTATTTTTTCAGAATTGATGTATTTGATTACTGCATAGTACAAAAACAGCCAGAGAAACACCTCTAATGATGTAGGCTGAAACAGCATGTTCAGCCGGAGCAGGGCAGAAAATAAAATACCTGTAGAGGCAAGTACCTTAGCAAAAAGATTTCCATTCAGCGCTTCAACGGTTTTCCAGATAAGAGCAATCGTCAATGCACCGAACAGAGCAGGAAAAAATTTAACCCAAAACACATCATTTCCCAGCGTCCTGATGATCCAGGCTAACCATGACGTTACAGGGGGAACAGACAGATATCCCCAGGCCAGATGATTGGCCTGGTCCAGATGCAGGTATTCGTCTCTGTGGAGTTCATATTCAGGGCTGATCAATGCGTACTGAAGAACAAACTTTGCGATGATAAAAACAAAAAGAATCCAATAGTCTTTTTTCATGGTATATCATGTAGATTTAAAGATAAGACATTCTGATCCGGCCGGTTGTTACATGCTTATTGTAATATTCTGCACAATGTAAAAAAAATCCCGGAATCATAAATTCCGGGATCAATCTAAATGTATAGAGTCGTTTATTATTTTTTCTTCTCCTTAAGCTCTTCCTTATCTTTATCTGAAGGATTCCACACTTTCACCTCATCATCTTTTGACAGTCCGGAAAGGATTTCAACATTAATACCGTCACTTGCCCCTAAAGTCACGTAAGCTTTTCTGAACTTACCATCCGTCTGCTTCACTTCCACAAAAGGTTTATCTTTTCCTTTCACCTTCTCATACTGAATCAGGGATTCGTCCAAAAGCAGTGCATTTTTACGGGACTTAAGCACAATCTCACCATTGGCGGAGAATCCTGCCCGGATGTATTCGTTGTTAGGATTATACACATCGCCTTCTACCGGAAATTTGATGGTTCCGTTATTATCCTTACCCTTTGGAGCAATCATGGTCAGTTTCCCCGGGAATGTTTTATTCTGCAAGGCACCGATAACAATTTTCATCGGCATACCCTGTTTCAGTTTTCCGGCCTGGGCTTCATCAATTTCTCCCTGGAAGATCAATGAATTAAGATCAGCGATAGAACATATGGTGGTTCCGGCGTTGAAAGAGTTGGCTTCAATAACCTGGCTCCCTACTTTTACCGGAACTTCAAGCACGGTACCAGAAGCTTTTGAACGGATCTGGGTTGTAGCCAGTCCCTGAAGCTCCGGTGTAGCTCCTGTTTTGGCTATCTGCAATCTTTTCTGTGCCGTAACCAACTGCTGATTTGCATTTTTCAGTGCCTGTTGCACAGAATACAGCTGCTGCTGGGAATTCAGGTATTCCTGTTGGGAAATAACGCCCTGGCTATAAAGTTTCTGCTGCATGGCAAACTGCTTCTGCATATTGCTTACGTTCATTTTCGCGTTGCTGATCTGGATCTGGGAAGTCTGTACATCCTGCTGGGCATTGTTCACCTCAGCAAGGTTGGGAACAATCCTCACCGTTGCAATCAGCTGGCCCGCGGTTACTTTATCACCTTCATCCACCAGGATTTTATCAATGATCCCGGCAATATTCGGTTTGATTTCGATCTCTTCTTTTGGAACGATCTTTCCGGTAGCCATCACTTTATCCTCCATATTCTGGATGGTAGCCTTACGGGTAAGGAAGGCTTCCGCCTGCTTGGAATTGGATTTTACAAGATAACTTATCCCTGCAATTAATGCTACTGCCAGTAAAAGTCCCAGCAATATATAAACAGCTTTTTTCCAGGTAAATTTCTTTTTCATATGTACAGTTTACTTTTTAATTAAGCGGTTAATGTTGTATTATTCTGTTCTTAATGCCTCAATAGGCCTGATTTTTACGGCCCGCTGAGCCGGAATCATCCCGATGACCAAACCTAAAACTACCATGACAGCCATGGCTGCGAACACATTGGAATAATTAACGGTTGGGTTATAAAAAGGGAAGTCATCCTGGTTCTGGGTCAGTATATTTAGAATGATCAGGGTGAAAATCCCGAAAATAAAGCCGAGCAGCCCCGAAGACAAAGTAATGACCACACTTTCAAGGAGGATCTGATTCCTTACCTCAGCTGGCTTGGCTCCCAATGCTCTCCGGATCCCGATTTCTTTGGTTCTCTCCTTTACCGTGATGAGCAGGATATTGGAAATCGCAATGACTCCGGCAAGGATGGTTAAAGTTCCTACGATAATCGTCAGCAGCTGCATGCCGGAAAGGAAGCCAGTCAGCTTTTTAAACTCTTTTCCCAGGTTAAAGCTCCCGAAAGCATTGGTATCGTCAGGCGATACTTTATTTTTAGCTTTCAGTTCACGCTTGACGCGTTCTTCCACTTCATTTACATTGGCGTTGGGCTTGCTTACTATCGCAAACATATCTATTTTATCAGCAGCATTGTACATTTTCGTGTAGGTAGAAAGCGGAATGAAGACCGTCTGGTCATTTTCAAAGCCTCCTCCTTTCTTAATCCTGAACACACCGATCACATTGAAGAAAATCCCTTTGATATTGATGGATTGCCCCAATGGGTTTTCTTTCTTTTTAGCATCAAAAAAATTCTTGTATACTTCTTCCCCTATTACAGCTACATTTTTATTCTCCGAAACATCGGCATCATTGATATACCTTCCGAAAATAAGCTTCTTCTCTGAAATTTTATTTCCTACCGGATAATCACCCGTTAAAGAATAGGTAGCACTTTTACCATTCTTAGACATGGATTCACCAGGCGTTCCGGTAAAGCTTCCCCTTGAATTCTGTGGGGAAATATAATCGATTTCAGGAACCTTTCTTTTGAGCATATCCATATCCGGCAGCTGCAGGTTTACTTTCCTTCCTTTCGGAAAACCGTCATAAGGAATGGAAGTATTCTGGGCCCACAGGAATATGGAGTTGGTGGCAAATCCGGAAAACAGTTTATCAAAACCATTCTCCATCCCTTTTGCAGCACCAAGCAGGCTTACATACAGAAACATCCCCCAACCTACACCGATCATGGTAAGGAATGTCCGGAGTTTATTATTCCGTAATGAATAATAAATTTCCTGCCAGGTATCTTTTTTAAATAAAATATTCACTGTAGTGCCGTATGAGTTATTATTTTTTATTCTGTTCTTAAAGCTTCTATCGGTTTGATCCTTGAGGCCCGGTATGCCGGCACGAATCCTGCAATAAGCCCGGAAAAAATCAAAGCAATAAAAGCCATCAGGATGGTTCCCCAGCCTACCGCCGGTTCCCTGATGAAATATTCTTCTAAGTTGTTCCCGATCAGTTTCAGAGCCAGCACGCCGAGTGCTACCCCGACAATCCCTGAAACCACCGTAATAACCACACTTTCCTGTACAATCAGCGCCACGATGCTTCCCGGTTTGGCTCCGATCGCTTTTCTCACCCCGATTTCCTTGGTCCTCTCCTTCACGATATACACCATGATGTTACTGATACCGATTATCCCCGCCAGCAGTGTACCCATCCCGATAAACCCTACGATAGCCGTCAGCACAGCCATAAAAGTAAAGGTATCATTCATGTTCTGGGCATTGTTCCAGACCCTGACTCCGTTTTCATCATCAGGCGCAACATTTTTCCTTGATTTCAGGCGTTCTTTCAGTTCATCCCCGTATTTGATGGCCTGCTGAGGAGTAAGATGCTCATCATAGGCAATATATACCGTATTTACCGTATCAGAACCTTTCTTCATCTGCTGCAAAGTAGTTATGGGGACCGTAATATGCCTTTCATCCCAGTCTCCTCCATCATCAGAAAACACACCCACTACCCTGAACATCGTTCCGTTGATGTTTAAATCCTTTCCTACCGGGCTTCCGTTTTTAATGAGGTCACGCTGCACCATCCTCCCGATAACAGCAACATTCTGCTTCCGTTCTATATCAATAGGTGACAGATAACGGCCTTCCAGGATTTTCCTGTTTTCAATAAACTGCTCCTGAGGATCTGCGCCGTTCACCTGGTACGTACCGCTTTCCTTTCCGTATTTTACCATAAGGCTGGACGTATATCTCGGTGTGGAATAACCCACCTTTTTCTTATCGGTATCCACCAGGAAATCATAGTCATCATTATTCATGGTTACCGTTCTGTCCGACTGCAGTCCGTTATAAGCGATTGTAGTTTTCCCGGTAAAAATGGAAATGAGGTTTTGCGCATCCCGTGTAAATCCCTGGGTAAATGCATTCTGAAGCCCCGTTCCGATCCCGAAAAGAACAATGAAGATAAACAGCCCCAGCGCCACGGTAAAGCCCGAAAGTACCGTCCGCAATACGTTACTGCGAATAGAACTGAATATTTCCTGCCAACGGTCTAGGTCAAACATGTTATTTATAATTTAATATTGAAAAATTTAAAGATTGAAAGATTAAAATTTCAATAGGTCATATTTAAAATTTAAATACCGATCACAATACGTGCTGTACAATAAATTCATCACTTTCTATAATACCGTCCTTTAAGACTACATTGCGTTTGGTTTGCGCGGCAACATCGGGTTCATGGGTTACTACAATGATGGTTTTACCTTCATTATTGATGTCCTGAAGAAGCTTCATGATATCGTGGGTAGTTTTGGAATCCAATGCACCGGTCGGTTCATCCGCAAGCACCACTTTAGGATCAGTAATCAGCGCACGGGCAATGGCCACCCTTTGTTTTTGTCCACCCGAAAGTTCATTGGGCAAGTGGTTGGCCCATTGTGCCAGTCCTACCTTTTCAAGGTATTCCATTGCTTTCTGGTTCCGTTCTTTTCGGGGAATATTCTGGTAATATAGCGGAAGGGCAACATTATCCAGGGCGGTCTTATAGCCGATCAGGTTAAAAGACTGAAAAATGAATCCTAAAAACCGGCTTCTGTATTCGGCCGCTTTCACTTCAGATAAATGCTCAATCGGGACATTATCCAACTCATATACCCCTGAATCTTTTTCATCCAGGATACCGATGATGTTCAGAAGCGTTGACTTTCCTGATCCGGAACTCCCCATGATGGAAACAAACTCGCCTTCGGAAATCGTAAGATTGATTCCTTTCAGCACATGGAGCTTGCTCTTTCCGGTGTCATATGATTTATGTAAATCTTCGATTACTAACATGAAGTGGTTATATCTTTATGCCTAATAAGTAGAAGCAACCCGGGATTTGTTACAAGAACCTGTTTTTATTGTAATAAATCATCGTTTAATATATTACATACTGATTTACATACAATTAAAAAAAAGTGTTTAACTATAATCCTGCAATTTCACACCTTTTTACAAGGCAACTCCTCCAAAAACCAATAGGGAAGGAAGTTTCCGGCAAATGTGGAAAACTTTTACGGTTAAAACTCAATGATTTAGTATTTGCCTCTTTTAAAATCAGTTCTTTTTTTAGAACTTTGTGGTTATAGATAACTAAGGATAAAGCGGCACCGTAAGAGAAGGGCAAAACCCTGCAAATAACGGTTAATCAGCCAATTGAATTTTCTCAACTTCATCCAAAGTGTCCTGATTATAAATTTTAAAGACGTTTAGTATGGGAGTTTTTGATAAAAGAGTAAGTTATAAACCATTTGAATACCCTGAAGTACTTCAGTTTGTGGAAGCGATCAACAAATCCTTCTGGGTGCATTCGGAAGTGGACTTCACGGCGGATGTTCAGGATTTTCATTCACAGCTGGAGCCTCATGAAAAACATGCTGTTAAAAATGCCCTTCTGGCCATTGCACAGATTGAGGTATCCGTAAAAACCTTCTGGGGCAACCTGTACAACCACCTTCCGAAGCCTGAATTCAATGGACTGGGAGCCACATTTGCAGAATGTGAGTTCCGTCATTCGGAAGCTTATTCTCGTCTTGTAGAAGTCTTGGGTTATAATGAAGAATTCACGAATGTCATTGAAATCCCTGCGGTAAAAAAGAGGATCGATTTCCTTTCCAATGTTTTGAAACATGCGAATTCCGCCAGTCCCAAAGAATATGTATCGTCACTGTTATTATTCAGCATCCTGATTGAGAACGTATCTCTTTTCTCCCAGTTTGCCATCATTCTTTCCTTTACCCGTTTCAAAGGGTACATGAAAAATGTTTCCAATATCATCGCCTGGACTTCCATTGATGAGCAGATCCACGCCAATGCAGGAATTTTCCTCATCAATAAAATCCGTGAAGAACAGCCGGAACTCTTAACCGATTCTGATATCGAAGATATTTACACCCTGGTAGACCAGTCGGTAGAACTTGAAGGTGAAATCCTGGACTGGATTTTCGAACTGGGTGAGCTGAGCGTATTCTCCAGAGAGGACCTTCTGAACTTTATGAAGTACCGTGTTGACGACAGCCTGAAGAAAATCAATATGGAACCACGTTACAACATTTCTCCTGAACAGTACCGTCCAATGGTATGGTTCGAAGAAGAGGTTTTTGCCAATTCCATGGATGATTTCTTTGCCAAAAGGCCGGTGGATTATACCAAACACGATAAGAGTATTACCGCGAACGATCTTTTTTAAGGACTGTCGTTTGGTAAAGGCGCGAGCGAAGCGAGTGTCAAAGCAGCCTGAATCTCAGCGGTCATGTTATGTAATGCTTTACATCATGGGGCAGCAAAAGATCTGATGAACAGTTTCCGGATGTTAAAAGTACATTCTGAAAACAGAATTTCGAAATTACTACAATATACCTAATAACAATTCCTGAGTATTAAACATGCTCGGGAATTGGAAAATATAACAGCTATGGAAGAACAACACACAAATATATGGTGGCTTAATGAAGAGTCTGAGCAAATGCTCAACAGAGGCTACCTCCTGAAAGGTGAAACAGTGGAAGGTGCTATCGACAGGATTACCACAGCCGCTGCCAAAAAATTATACAAACCGGAGCTTCAGCCGGCGTTTAAAGAAATGATCACTAAAGGATGGATCAGTTTCTCGTCTCCGGTATGGGCCAATATGGGAACCCAGAGAGGACTTCCCATTTCATGTTTCAATGTTCATATTCCGGACAGTATTGAAGGCATTACCCATAAGATGGGTGAGGTCATCATGCAGACCAAAATCGGGGGCGGAACTTCAGGATATTTCGGAGAACTGCGTAACCGGGGTACTGCTGTAACAGACAACGGAAAATCTTCAGGAGCCGTATCTTTTATGAAGCTTTTCGATACGGCCATGGATGTAGTATCCCAAGGGGGCGTACGAAGAGGTGCGTTTGCCGCTTATCTTGACATCGATCACGGAGATATCGAAGAATTCCTTTCCATTAAAGATATCGGTAGCCCGATCCAGAACTTATTTACCGGTGTCTGTGTTCCGGATTACTGGATGCAGGATATGATAGACGGTGATATGGAGAAACGTAAAGTATGGGCAAGGGTTCTGGAAAGCCGTCAGCAGAAAGGACTTCCTTATATTTTCTTTACCGATAACGTTAACAGAAACAAGCCTCAGGTATATAAAGATTTAGGATTACCGGTAAACGCCAGTAACCTGTGTTCAGAAATCATGCTGCCTTCCACCAGGGAAGAATCGTTCATCTGCTGTTTATCTTCCATGAATCTAGAACTGTATGATGAGTGGAAAGATACCGATGCAGTAAAACTAGCCGTGTATTTCCTTGATGCTGTTTTATCTGAATTCATAGACAAAACAGAGGGTAACTATTATCTTCAGGGAGCAAGAAATTTTGCTATGCGCCACCGTGCACTTGGTTTAGGCGCATTGGGATACCATTCTTATCTTCAAAAGAATATGATCCCTTTTGAAAGCTTTGAGGCAACACAGTTCAATGCAAGAGCATTCAGGCATATTAAGGAGCAGGCAGAGCAAGCTTCAAGGGAACTGGCCAATATCTACGGTGAACCGGAATTGCTGAAAGGATACGGATTGAGAAATACCACTACCATGGCTATTGCTCCTACCACTTCAAGCTCGGCTATTCTTGGGCAGACTTCTCCGGGAATCGAGCCTTTTGCTTCCAACTATTATAAAGCCGGTCTTGCAAAAGGAAACTTTATGCGTAAGAATAAATACCTGGCAAAATTGCTGGAGCAAAAAGGACTGGATAATGAGGAAACATGGAGAACCATCATGCTTAACCACGGTTCCGTGCAGCACCTGAAAGAACTTTCTGAAGAAGAGAAAGCCGTCTTCAAGACATTTAAGGAAATCTCTCCTATGGAGATCATTTCTCAGGCTGCACAGAGACAGCAGTATATTGACCAGGCGCAGTCACTTAACCTTCAGATTCCTTCAACCATGCCGGTAAAAGATGTTAATTACCTGTATATTGAAGCCTGGAAAAAAGGCGTAAAAACTTTGTATTACCAAAGAAGTTCTTCGGTATCTAAAGAACTGATGGTTAATTTCGTAAGCTGTTCCAGCTGTGAAGCTTAATAAGATTTAGATTTCATTATTATATCGAAACCCGGGATTCAAATCCCGGGTTTTTGTTTGATCAATAATTCCTGATCAGGTTCAACGCTGACAATTTCCCGTACTGCATCAGCATATGAATGGCTGTTTGCACATATTTTTTCTCAGAGTAGCTCTTAAAGACCTTAATGAGTTCAAATAAAAAGGCCGCCAAAGAAATGGCAGCCTCGTGAAAAAATTTAAGTAAATAAAAATGATTAAAAATTATATCTTACGCCAAGCTGTGCCTGGAACCTCGAAGCGAACTGATCGATCGTGTAGGGCAGGTTGGGTGTTTTAAAGTTATACGTAGGATCTCCTGCGCCCGGCTGTCCCGTAGCAACATTGCCTACTTTGGTCAAACCTACGCTCGCTGTTGAATTAAAGGTATTCGGTACAAAGTACACCTTACCCCAATCTTTATTCAGCAGGTTGGTCAGGTTGATGATGCTCAGGGAAATCTGTAAATTACTTTTGTTCTTCTGGCTCAGCCTGATTTCATCCATAATCCTGAAATCTGCCTGGATGTTCCACGGCGTGAAATCACCGTTTCGTTCCGTAAACTTTCCTCTCCTGCTGCTCAGGTATTCATTACCGTTAATGAAGCTTTCATAATCAGCAACCTGCTGTGCAGCAGATACAAGAATATTTCCTGATGCATCTTTGATCGGGGTAATATATTTGGCTGCTTCAGCCGCATCCTTAAAGATATAAGCTAAACCGGCTGCCTGTCCTGAATTGGCAATCGTGCTGTTTATAAATCCCCATGAGAATGGGTTTCCTGACTGTGCGTTGAAGTATACGTTAGCGGAAAGCCTGTTGGATTCAGAAAGGTTAAGTCCGTATCCAAGATTCGCCACTACCCTGTTTTTAATGGCAAAGTTAGAAGTAGCTAATTTAGGATCATTAGGAGTCAGCGACTGGTTCATCTGCCAGTTGCTTTCCATGGAATTACGGATTCCGTTGGTCAGATCTTTGGCATCACCATAAGTATAAGCCACAAAGAAATTGAATCCGAAATTATACGATTTTGATAGCTGTGCTGTCAGGTTATACCGGTATCCTTCTTTGGTATTGGACAGCATGTAAGCATTGGAGAAATTGCTGTTGATATTCGAGCTGTAGACCGGCATTTCATGATTGGTATCATAGCTGTAATAAGACACCACATCTCTCTTATTGACCTGCTGGAATTTAAGATCATACAATACTTTTGTGTAGATTCCTTCCAACGTAAGCTTATATCCGGAAACCGTATAATCCACTCCCAGGGAGCTTCGCCATACTTTTGGCATTTTGAAATTATTATCAATAAGGTCCACCTGAACTTTGGAGGAATTCTGCCATTTCGGGAAATTAGCACTTACGAGCGGATCACCGTTGGCAGCCAGCTGAGCAGCCGTCGGGGAGTTATAATCATAACTTCCGAATCCTACTCCGTCATTATAATAGGCGTATCCCAGCCATGCAAATGGAATCCTTCCCACGAAAATTCCTGAACCTCCTCTCAATACCACAGACCGGTCTTCGGTAAGGTCATAAGTAAATCCTAATCTTGGCGATAAGGTAGGTTTATTCAGATAATTATTGGTAAGCTGGCTAAGCGGAGTATACGTATACGTTGTTCCATAGTTAGGATCCTGAGGCGAATTGTTGACCTGAGGGCTTAACAGCGGTTTATTCGGTAGGTCGGTATAATCTACCCGCACTCCGGGTGTCAGCCTGAGTTTCCCCCAGTTGATTTCATCCTGAAAGTATAATGATAACAGATTAACCTGATAGTGTGCGTAAGGATTATTGAAAAGGGCATTCCTGTCTTCGCCGTTCAGGGAATAGGTTCCTCTGATCCTTGCCGGATTGGAGTTGAAAAAATCATTCAGGCTCTTATATGAAATCCTTCCGTTCAGTGCATTTACAAAACCATAATCAATATTGTACAACTCATTGTGAGTTCCCAACAAGAAGGTATGATGCCCTGTTTTATAGGTCAGGTTATCGGTGATTTCAAAAGTCTTCTGTTTCATATTGAATACAGTTGCCTCCCGGTCATTCCCCAGAAGGATTGTCCCTCCGTTATAGGCAATTTCTACCTGTGGGAACATAGCATTGGAAGACGTAGGGTCCCTGTAATCATGGATAGAAGAATATCCCAGCACTAAATTATTGTTCCATTGATCATTGAAACGGCTTTTCAGCTCTAAAGTTGTGGTGGAGGCGGTATTCTTCTGAACGAAATCCATGCCTGAGAACCTGAAATTGGCTCCGTCACGCTCCAGGTTGGAAGCCTGAGAGAATACGGTATTGTTCTTAATGGATAACGTATGCTTGTCATTGATCTTCCAGTCGAGCTTATTAAAGAGCTTGGAACTTTCCGAAAAATTGGTATAAGCATCATAGGTTCCCGGATCAAAGTTGTATTTGCTGCGTACAAAGTTCGAAATCTGACTTGCCACAGCATCATTTACCAAAGCACTCGGATCATTGGCATTATAGAATACGGGATCTGTTCTTTTGGTATATTCCATATTGGTAAACAGGAACAGCTTATCTTTTACCACCGGTAAACCTACCCTTCCTCCATAAATGAAATCCTCGAATGAGTTAGGCATTTTGGAATTGTCACCAATCCTGTTTCTTCCTGTTATCGCCGCATTCCTTCCGTATGCATATAAAGATCCCTCAACATTGTTGCTTCCGCTTCTGGTTACAGCATTTATACTTCCACCAAGGAAATTTCCTAATTTGACATCATATGGTGCAATATAGACCTGAACGTCCTGGATAGCATCTAAACTTATTGAATTGGAACGCGTGCTGCTTCCGGGCATTCCCGATGTTCCGGTCTGGCCTCCCAGAGATGGACTAAATCCGATTGCGTCGTTATTGATGGAACCGTCAATGGTTACGTTATTATAACGGAAATTGGTGCCGTTGAAGGAGTTGTTGGCACTCTGCGGTACCAGTTTGGTTACATCTTGAATACCCCTGTTGATATTAGGAAGTCCTGAAATCTGCGCCTGGCTGATCCCTACCCCATATTTGGCAGTACTTTTCTTAGAGGTTAACTTTACCTCATCGATCATTTTTTCTTTGTTGTTAACTTCTACAACAGGCAGATCATTATTTCCTAATGAAAGCTGTACGTTACTGTTGGAATAAACGACCTGTGAACCATCGGAGATCTCGATTTTATACGGGCCTCCCGGCTGCAGGTTATCAAGGCTGAACTGTCCTTTACTGTTACTTTTGGTTTCAAAAGTACTGTTGGTAGGTATGTGCACTACTTTTACCGTCATTTCAGAAGCGGTTCCTCTTAACCTTCCGAAGATTTTAGAGCTTGTTTCCTGTGAAAAGGCAAGACTGAAAGAAAGCAGCGCAACAGCACAGATTATTCTTTTCTTCATAACTTATTTTTAGGTTCAAAATTGTATGGCAAAATTAAGTGCATGAATAAGAACCAGTGGTAACACACAGTTAACATTACGTTACCCAATTTTTAATATTTCCTTAAAAAAACCTTAAAGAACATCCGGCATATACCACAAGTCAACAGAAAAATCCCTATTTTTAGGTTTAAAATCAACCAGATTATGAAATTCGGAAAAGTAGCGGATCCTTCCCATATTGACTTTACTTTACCTAAAGACCATCCGTCGACAAAAGCCATTCTGAGCCGGAATAAAAAAGGCCTGGAAAACATCTCCATAGGATGCGCCAAATGGAGCCGTGCCGACCTCAAAGGATTTTATCCTAAAGGCACCAAAGATGAACTGCGTTATTATGCCACTCAATTTAACTCTATTGAGCTTAACGCAACGTTTTACGGAATGCCTACACCAGAACAGATTATCACCTGGAAAGATAAAACGCCTGAGCATTTCAGGTTTTTTCCTAAGATCACCAATACAGTCTCACACTTCAGACGGCTGATTGATGTTACAGATGCAGTTACACAGTTTGCTTCTGCCGTTATGCACTTTGATGAAAAACTAGGTATGGTGTTCTTACAGCTGCACGATAACTTTCAGCCAAAGGATTATGACCGCCTGGAAAAATTTGTCAAAGACTGGCCCCAAGAGATTCCGGTTGCTGTAGAGCTCAGAAATGAAGCATGGTTTTCAGACGAAGCAGTTTTCAATAAAACCTGTATGCTGTTTGAGGATCATTGTATCACCAATATCATTGTGGATACGCCGGGAAGAAGAGATATGCTACATATGCGGCTCACCACACCCAATACTTTTATCCGGTATGTGGCTACAGATACTGAACATGACTATCAAAGACTGGATGCCTGGATCGACCGCCTGACCCATTGGAAGCAGCAGGGGCTTCGCAACCTTTACTTCTTCGTACATCAGGATATCAGTAATTCCAATCTGTTATCCGCTTACTTTATTGAAAAGATAAATAATGCATGGAATACCTCAATCCATATTCCCAAAATGGCTACCGAAAGTACCGGCACCCTGTTTTAAAATCAATATGATAGGACCATAAACATACTAGAATACCGATCCGCACGCCCGATACTAAATCCCAACATGTCAGTACATTTGCAGGAAACTAACCATCATTTTTATTCGTTTATTTTCATTAACTTAGCAAGGTAAATAATTCACATCTAATTTGAATTATTTAATTAAAACAAATGATATGGAAGATCATAAAATCTGCAGTATAATCCTTCCTGAAAATGATTTCAGTGATAAGTATACCTTCTACAAAAATGGTAAGATTGAACGGGTACGCCTCGAAGAAGGTAAAAAAAAAGAACGGATAACTAAGGAACAGATCAGCACCAGGAATAAAGACAGGCTGATAAGATTATGTCCGGAAAATGATAAGGAAAAAGTAATGCTCGTTCTGGATTATCCCTGATAAAACAGGAGTATTTTATTTTCTTCTAAGCAGCAAAACAAGATTAAGGAACAGCAGCAGCAGATCCAGGGTCACCCAGATTCCGTATTTTACATTCTCATGATTATACGCCTCAACCTGCTTTTTAGCAGTGTCTGAAAGCTTCATGCTCTGATTGATATAATTATGGATTTCAATTACCTGGTCGATATTTTTATTAGGCACGGAATGCTGTGAAAAATACACCAGGTTTTTCTTTCCCAGATATCCTACGATCCAATATTCATCGGATTTATCCATCCTCAGGTATTCTATGCGGTAATACTCCGGACGGATAGTCCCGATATGTTTTACTTCCGGTGCAGCTGCATTCGCAGCTTCATTGACGTTGATGACATAAAAGTCCAGTGTCTGCGGAAGCTTGTTAATAACCTGTAGCGCCAGTGAATTCTGCACAATTCCCACAGAGCTTTTCTTAATAAACCAATAGGTAAAAACAGAAACAGCCAAAACAACCGTTACAATACGAAACAGCTTTGCCCATTCTGCACCGCTCCCTTTCCGTACTTTAGACAGAAACAAAGAGATGACCAGTGCCAGGAAAAGTGTAAAAATGATCAACATCATACGGCAAAGATACTGATTTAGTATTTGAACAGGTGATTAATCTACATTCCATTCCCTGTAAAACTGGTCAAGGAAATGCAACATGAAATTATGGCGCTCTTCTGCGATTTCTTTGCCTTTACGGGTATTCATAAGGTCTTTCAGCAAGAGGAGTTTTTCATAAAAGTGATTGATGGTGGTACCATCGGATTTTTTATATTCATCCTTAGACATATCCAGTCTCGGCTTCAGGTCGGGATGGTACATGAGGTTATTTTTAAAACCTCCGAAATTAAAGGTCCTGGCTACCCCGATCGCTCCAATGGCATCAATACGGTCTGCATCCTGAACAATCTTAAGTTCCAATGGAAGGTCTTTTGGGGCTTCATTCCTATTTTTAAAGGAAATATTTTTAATGACAAATAAAACCTGTTGAATCAGATCCTCCGAGGCACCCTGGCTTTCAAGGAATGTACGGGAGACCTGCAAGGCAAGGTTTTCATCGCCATTGTGAAACTTAGGATCTGCAATATCATGCAACAGAGCCGACAGTTCAACCACTTCATGATTGCAGTCTTCATCCTGAGCAATTTTTCTGGCCAGTTTCCAGACCCTTTCAATATGAAACCAGTCGTGCCCGGCTTCCGCCCCTTTAAGTTGTTCCTTTACAAATTCTGCTGTGTTTTCAATCAGATTGTTTTTCATGCATCCATTCATTTAAAATAATAGTCCAGAGCTTTCTGTTATAGCTTCTGAAGAAATTGACATGCCCTATTTTGCCTGCCTCAGATTCGGAAGTCCGTATCAGCCTGTGAACGGGCTTAAGGTGGCTATAAGTATCATTCAGCAAACTGTTTACCGCTTTTTCAGTGAGCCACCGGTCATCCTCAGCACGGATAACGAGTGTTTTTTGGGTAAGCCTTTCAGAATAATCCTTTGCCGTCTTCAGCAGGGCACCGGTAGATTTCCGGTTCAAAATTAAGATTCTCCAGTCATAAGCGCAATTTTTTGGTAAACTTTCTCCCAGTCCGAACCACTGTGCCGGAAAATATCCCATCAGTGAGGTAAAGAAGGGCTGTGCAATTCCAAAGCCCAGACAGGCTTCTATCTTTGTTTTCCAGTTTAAATGTCCTACAAAGGCATTCTGTGCTCCTACAAACGCAAATTCTTCAAACATTACAGAATCCTCATTCAGTCCTACAATCAAAGCCCCTACAGAATGTCCAAGCAAATACTTTCTGTAATCCTGAAAATGAGTTTTGATGTAATCTGTAACAGCTTTGTAATCTTCTGTCCCCCAGGTTCTCATGGATGCACTGCATCTTGTGAGGTCTTCAGGCTTTGAAAGCCCTATTCCGGAATAATCATAGGTAATCACTGTGAATCCATACCCGGAAAGATATTGTGCGAATGAAAAATAAACCTGCTGCTTTACGCCGGTAGCCGAATTGATAAGCACGATACTTCCATTGTTCTGATCCGGTGTAAACACATGGGCTTCAATGGAGTTTTTACCCGCAGTAGTGAGAGTCAGCTGTTTCATAATTTAAAATAAAAAAGTCCACTATAAAAGTGAACATTTTATACTTCTTTTTCTGTACGAAAAATTGGTTTTCTGTATGCAGCAAATAATGGATCACCTGAAATCTGAAAGCCGTGGTAATCCGTTCTGGGAACCCTTTTTGCAGGAAACCCTGGCTGAAACTTCATTCCCGAATCTTACGCATTCATCGATAGGATTCCCATGGCAGAGGGCAATGGCAAAGCCTGAAGTAAATGCATCCCCCATTCCCATTTTATAGATTGCCTTATCTCCGTCGTGGCGGAAGTATTTCATTTCCGTACCGTCAAAGTAAACGGTAGAATTCGCATCATCACGCACAAAGAGCTTATTGAAATATTTTTTCAGGATATCCTCCCGCTGTTCTTCCCCGAATATTATATGCAGTTCACTGCTTTTGGCAACGATAAAATCAATCTGATCCAGAATTTCTTTGCTTAAGGGTGTTGCGGGTGATGCGTACAGGCCAACCATTTTACGGTATTTCTTTGCCTTTCTGATGGTATATTCTATTACTGGCATCGACACTTCCAGCTGTACCAATACGAGATCTGAAGTCTGAAAGTATTTGTCTGCAGCTTCCACATGAGCATTATCCAGGCAGTGGTTGGCCGCCGGAACCACTACGATAGCGGCATTTCCATCAGCGGTGGTGACATAGGCTGTACCTGTAGCGTCCCTGTCAGTCTCATGTACGAAACCTACATTGACATTTTCGTTCACAAGATTCCTCATGATCTGCTGTCCGAGAGGATCCATGCCTACACAACCTACAAAATAGACACTGCCACCCAACCTTGATGTTCCTACGGCCTGGTTCGCACCCTTTCCTCCGAAATAGCTTTCCGAATTACGGGCCATCACGGTCTCATTAGCTGAAGGAACCTTTTCAGTTTCCAGGACCAGGTCTATGGAAGAACTTCCTACCACAATAATTTTGGGTTGATCTGCTGAAAATTTCATTGTGCTCTACACTGTTTATGGTTATACACAAATGTATAACAAATATTGTTGTTACAATAATGTTTTTCAGTTAGCTGATTTCAATGAATTCTGTAACGATTTTTACCGGTCTGTGCTCTTCATCATAACCGATATAACTGGCATAAAAACCTTCTCCGTAGCCAGTTTCAAATGCGAAAATAGTTCCGGGATGATCTTCCGAGGGCTTCAGGAAAGCGTATTGGTCTATAGCACCGTTTTCATCGAAAAAGTAATCATGAAAAAACTCTTCATAGATGCCCATGAAATCCACTCCCTTACTTCGGTAAAGCCTCTGCTCCAGTTTATTGAGTTCATCCTGCGTAATGGCATCCATAAAACAGCCCATGCCACTCTCTACAGGATAGCCGAATACTTCCTCATCGGCAAGCTCTGCCAAATCCTGGCCTTCGGTTGTGGCCATACTCCATTCCTTTACAGCTTCTGTACTGAAAACAATTTCAGCATAGGCAACGCAGTTGCTCTCCCTTTCCTTATGCAACAGGACAGAAAAATTACCTTTGGGAAAAACCGTAGTGAAGGGCTTCATATCGCTGGTGATCACAGGATCACAGGAGACCAGTTTTCCGCTGGGAAGATAAATCTCACCTACTTCGAAGCTTTCCAGTAAAGGGCTTTCAACAAAGCTTTTGGAAAATAATCTTTTTATATTTTCTATGTGTTTCATATATTCTACTTATCCAATATCAGGCTGAACAGTATCAAAACCTTATTCTTTTTAAAAAATCAATGCATCAGGCTCAAATTCAATGCCTTTAAATCCAATACATCCTGTCTGGCTATTTTCAGTCCAGGCTAAAAAACTGCAAAGAAGACATGTCATGCTGTCTTCTTTGCTGATTATTTATTACAGAGTTCATTTATAACTTTCTGCAGCAACATACCAGTAGCTTTTCAAGGGCTGCGGTCATTACTGCTGTATATACTATGAAAGGCTTTTCAGCTTTTCTTCCAGGATCGTAATCTTGTCCTGTGCATCTTTCTGTTTTTTGCGTTCCGTTTCAACGACTTCAGGTTTTGCATTGGCGACAAACTTCTCATTGGAAAGCTTTTTATCAACAGAAATGAGGAACCCTTTCAGATATTTCAGTTCTTCCTCGGTTTTACTTTTCTCTTCTTCCAGATCAAGGTTTTCGCTTAAAGGAATAGACACTTCTGTAGCACCTACCAGGAAAGTAAAGCTCGGCTTGTCTGTTTTTGTACCGAAATAAACTTCAGAAACATTAGCAAGCTTTTTAATCACAGCCTCGTTGGCAAATGCCGAAGCATTGGTATAAACGTCTACCGTTTCCCTTGGGGAGATACCTTTGGTCTGACGGTAGTTTCTTATCCCTGAAATTAATTCGGATGCTGTTTCAAAGTTTTTAATGATTGCTTCATCATAAGATCCGGCTTTTTTCTGCTGGGCAATAACCAAAGCCTCATTAATACTCCTTTCAGAAATGGTCTGCCATAATTCTTCCGTCAGGAAAGGCATAAACGGATGCAGAAGCTTCATCAGCTCTTCAAAGAACTCAATTGTTTTATCATATACTTCTTTTGAAATCCCCTCACCGTAATTCGGTTTGATCGCTTCCAGATACCAGGCACAGAAATCGTCCCAGATGAGTTTATATACCAGATGCAGTGCATCAGAAATCCTGAATTTCTCAAACTGGTCCTCAATTTCAGCAATGGTTTTATTCAGTCTGTTCCCAAACCATTCAATAGCCTGGTTGTCGGCTGTATTGGCCGGTTTATCTTCATGGTTCCACATGTTGATCAGTCGGAATGCGCTCCAGATCTTCGTCATGAAGTTCCTTCCCTGCAGCATCAGATCTTCATCAAAAAGAAGATCGTTTCCTGCTGCGGAACTTAAAAGGATTCCTACACGGACACCGTCTGCACCGTATTTATCCATCAGCTCAAGCGGATCCGGTGAATTCCCCAGCGATTTTGACATTTTCCGTCTCTGCTTATCCCTTACGATCCCTGTGAAATATACATTCTTAAACGGAACTTCTTTTCTGTATTCCAGTCCGGCCATGATCATCCTGGCCACCCAGAAGAAGATGATATCCGGCCCGGTAACCAGATCAGAAGTCGGATAATAATAATTGATATCTTTATTTTCAGGATCAAGCAGACCATCGAAAACAGACATCGGCCATAACCATGATGAGAACCAGGTATCGAGAGCGTCCTCATCCTGCTTCAAATGATCTGCTGACAGTTCCCGGTTCCCGGTCTTTTCTTTTGCCAGTGCCAATGCTTCTTCCCTGGTTTCAGCAACAACGAAATCATTTTCACCGTCCCCATAATAATAGGCCGGGATCTGCTGTCCCCACCATAGCTGACGGGATATGTTCCAGTCGCGGATGTTCTCCATCCAGTGCTTATACGTATTTTTAAACTTCTCAGGATAAAACTTCACTTCATCGTCCATCACCACATCCAGTGCAGGCTTGGCTATCTCAGACATCTTCAGGAACCACTGAACGGATACCTTAGGCTCAATCACTGCGCCGGTTCTTTCGGAAGTCCCTACTTTATTTACATAATCTTCTGCCTTCAGCAAAAGATCTTTTTCTTCCAGCTCTCTGGCAATCTGCTTTCTTACCTCAAATCTGTTTTTTCCGGCATAATGCAGGCCATGGTCATTCAGGTTTCCGTCATCATCCAGCGCATCGATCATCTGAAGGCTATGCTTCTTGCCAATTTCATAATCATTGGTATCATGCGCAGGTGTAATTTTCAGAACTCCTGTCCCGAATTCAATATCCACATATTCATCTTCAATAATCGGAATTACCCGGTCAACGATAGGCACAATGACTTCTTTGCCTTTCAGGTGAGCATACCGTTCGTCGTTAGGGTTGATGCACACGGCAGTATCCCCGAAGATCGTTTCCGGACGTGTGGTCGCTACAGTAAGGAACTCATCCGAACCGGCAATTTTATACTTCAGGAAATAGAGTTTCCCGTTCTGTTCCTTAAAAATTACTTCCTCATCAGAAATATTGGTTTTGGCTTCAGGATCCCAGTTGACCATTCTGTAACCTCTGTAGATCAAGCCTTTGTTATATAAATCTACAAAAGACCGGATGACCTGCCGGGAAAGCTTTTCTTCCATGGTGAAGCGGGTTCTGTCCCAGTCACAGGAACAGCCCAGCTTTTTCAGCTGCTCAAGGATGGTTCCGCCATATTTATCGGTCCACTCCCAGGCATGTTTCAGAAATTCCTCCCGAGTAATGTCGGATTTGCTGATTCCTTCCGATTTCAGTTTGGCTACCACTTTGGCTTCAGTAGCAATGGAAGCATGGTCTGTTCCCGGCACCCAGCAGGCATTAAAGCCCTGCATTCTTGCCCTGCGGACCAGTACATCCTGAATGGTATTGTTAAGCATATGCCCCATGTGCAAAATCCCCGTTACGTTAGGCGGAGGGATGACCACGGTGTACGGCGGCTTGTCGTTGGGCTCTGAATGGAAATACTTATTTTCCAGCCAGTAGCTGTACCATTTCTGTTCTGCTTCCTGTGGATTATACTTTTCTGAAATCTGCATAAATACTGTTTCTTTAATTACAATCTGCAAAAATAGTTTAAAGAAAAAAAATTTTAAGTATGAATTAAAATAATTTTTAACTTTGTTTCTCAAAATTTATCTAACAAACATATTTAACATTTCAAGAATATGAAAAAATTAATTGCAGGTATTGCACTATTCGGAACATTTGCTATTGCATCTGCACAAACCATCACTTTTGATAAAACCACTTTTGACTACGGTACAATTAAGCCAAGTTCTGACGGTATCAGATACTTCACAGTAACGAATACCGGTGACAAGCCATTAGTTCTTTCCAATGTAAAAGCATCTTGCGGATGTACGACTCCGGAATTCAGCACAGATCCTATTATGCCTGGAAAATCTGCTAAAATCAAAGTTGGATACAACACCGCGATCAACGGAGGTTTCAACAAAATGATTGAAGTATTCTCTAATGACCCTGCGAACAGCAGAAGCGTAATTTACATCAAAGGAACCGTAGATGCCAACGCTCCTGAGCCGAAGCCATTAACTCCTGAAGAGCAGAAAAAAGCGGCTAAAGATCAGAAAGCGGCTGAAAAAGCTGCTAAGAAAGCCGCTAAAGTTGCTGCCAAAAAGTAATCTTTACCAAAGAAAAGAATCAAACCGCTTCATTAGAGGCGGTTTTTTTATTATATTTAGGTAGGAACAACTCGAGGATCTCAATCAGATGATACAAATAATTAAAGATCGATTTATATGGATACACAATTTTCGGATGACTTTCTGGTAAAAGGGAAATTTTCAATGGATAAAACAGCTACGGAATACCAAGGCGCACTGACCAAAGAACAAGGCCTGCAACTCCTTGCCGAGGAAAAAGAAAAGCTCAGAAAACTTCAGGAGAAATTATACGCAGACGGAAGCCAGTCGCTGCTGGTGATTCTTCAGGCTATGGATGCTGCAGGAAAGGACAGTCTCATCGAGCATGTTTTCGGAGGCGTGAATCCCCAGGGATGCCATGTGACGAGTTTTAAGACACCCAACTCTAAGGAATATGAACATGATTTTCTGTGGCGCCATTATCTTGCACTGCCCGAAAAAGGAATGATCGGGATCTTCAACCGTTCGCATTACGAAAGCGTTCTGGTGTGTAAAGTCCATCCTGAATACAATCTCAACGAGAAGACCTGGAAATCCGTAAAGGATTTCGACCAGGAATTCTGGAACAACCGTTATGAAAGCATCCGTAATTTTGAAAAGCACCTTGCCAAAAACGGAACCAGGATCATCAAAATCTTTCTGAATGTGTCTAAAAAAGAGCAGAAAAAAAGATTTCTCGACAGGATCAACGAACCGGATAAAAACTGGAAGTTTTCTGCAGCAGACCTTCCGGAGCGCGCCTTGTTTGACCAATATATGGAAGCGTATGAAACAGCGATCAATGAAACGTCAAAAGACCATGCCCCGTGGTATGTGATCCCGGCCGATAATAAATGGCTGGCAAGGCTTGCTGCAGTACAGATCATCACGGAAACCCTTGAAAAAATGAACCTGGAATATCCTCAACTTTCAGAAGACGATGCCTCAAGGCTTAAAGAAGCTAAAAAACAGCTTGAAAGTGAATAATCTGTGACAATAAAGAAGTACAGATGTACATCAAAGAAACCACGAGAAAATCTGTAAGCCGGATTCTGTACTTCCTGGGAAGTGCCTGTTATTTATCTGCGTCTTACATTGCTGCAAAACTTGAGCTGATTACCCCTCGGCTTTCGGAGCGAGCCACTCCTATTTCCATTGCCGGAAAGAACCGATATACTTACCATTGCACCGCAAAGAGTTTACCTGGTTTCACTACAGCCGAACTGTACCTGCTTTCTGTTGCACTTGTCCTACCCTCACGGGTGACGGATGTTATCCGCTTTGCTGCTCTGTGGTGTCCGGACTTTCCTACCCCTGTAAAGGGATCAACAGGCCGATCTTCTCGTGAATGCAAAGATACGGGATAATTTGAAAATTCAGCAATGCGATAATTTGAAAATGGCAGGAAAGCTTTTTAAATATCGTATTTCGCTGAAAATTTTCAAATTTTCAAATTAATACATTTTCAAATTAATTAATTACTTCAATATTATTATCTTCGTGCCATCATTTATTTACATCAGCCTTGGTTTCAAAAGAGAAAGAGTTTGCACAGCTTATCAAGGATAATCAGGGTCTGATTATCAAGGTTTCGCGGCTCTATACCAATTCTCTTGAAGATGAGGAAGATCTTTTTCAGGAAATTGTCCTGCAGCTTTGGAGAAGCTATGATTCATTCAAAGGAAATTCAAAAATATCCACCTGGATGTACCGTGTAGCCCTGAATACTGCCATTACTCTTTTCAGGAAGAAAACCAAAAGTCTGCCTACCAACGAGCTTGACATCAATCACCGGGATTTCGTAGAAGATGACGATGATAAACAGCAACAGATCTCCCTATTGTATACCGTGATCAAAACCCTTCCTAATGTGGAGAGAGCTATTGTTATGATGTACCTGGATGACCTGCCTTACAAAGATATTGCAGAAAACCTGGGAATTACGGAAGTAAATGCACGTGTAAAGATGAACAGATTAAAGAAAACCCTTAAAGAAAAGATGGAAAAGTATGCCTGAATTTGACTTAGACAGCTTTAAGAAAACCTGGCAGGACCAGCCGGTTGAGAAAAAATACGACAGTCAGGAGATTCTTCAGATGCTGAACAGGAAATCACGTAATTATGTGAAGTATATTTTCTGGATCAGTGTGGCAGAATTTATATTCTTCACTATCCTGGGGTTATTTTATATTTTCCAAAATGATGAAGCAGACGGATTCCTTAATACACTAGAAAAGCTTGGCGTTAAGAGGACCTCCGGGCTCGAAGAAACATTCAACACCATTTATCTGGCGATAAAATGCCTTAGCCTGGCCGTTACCGCCTATTTTGTCTACAAATTCTACATCAATTACCGTCTCATCCGGATTGAAGAAAACCTGAAAAAACTGATCATCCGGATTATCCAGTATAAGAAGACCGTTAATGCTTTTATCTTGACGAACATTGTGCTGATGATCTCGTTCATGTCCATTATTACAGCTATTATCTTCTACATTTTAAATTCGCAGAATATCAAACTGGAAAACTCTACGCTTACAGGCCTTATGATCGGCCTTATCTTAAGTACAGCTTTATGTGTACTGATTGTCTGGGTGTATTACAGGCTGGTATACGGCATCATCGTTAAAAAGCTTGATAAAAATCTAAAACAGCTGAAAGAGATTGATTCTCAGGATCAGGCTTAAAAAATCAAGGATAAGATTACACATACTTCTATCTCGAAGTGGAAATTCCGGTTTCTGCCGGAAGCATTTTCATGGCTGCATGATTTCAATCATAAATTTCAAAAGTAATATCGCCTACTTTTGGGGTACACCAATCACAAAATATTAATTATGAAATTGCATTGTCCTCACCGGTTGTAACGGATAGATCAATTACCGTGTTTCAGTTTTCACAACCAATAACTTACAGTATTCCATAAATTCGTACCCAGCATTCGTTTACCACTAATAGGAACTGAATAATATGAGCCTGCAATGATTTTACTATAAATCATGCATTGTGGGATAGCATGGTATTATTAAGGCTGTTGTGGGACTTATTATGTTACTTTCTGAACAAATAAATTATCAAATACAAGAATACATTTGTTGAATGACCGAAACTATGAATGGCGTTATTATTCAGTTTTTCCACTGGTATCATCCGGGAAATCTGTGGAATGAATTTTCAGAAAAAGCAGAATACCTTAAAGAACTGGGTATTACCGCCGCCTGGCTTCCCCCTGCTACCAAAGGAGATCTGGGTACAGAAGGAAGAGGCTATGATGTTTATGATCTGTATGACCTGGGAGAATTTGACCAGAAAGGTACGATTGCCACCAGGTACGGAAGCAAACAGGAATACCTTAAGGCTATTGATAAAGCCCATGAAATGGGAATTGCCGTTTATGCTGATATTGTACTGAACCACAGAATGGGCGCTGACGAAAAGGAAGAAATTACCGTTCATGAAGTCAATAGTGAAGACCGTACCCGGATCATCAGTAAGCCATTTACAGCAGAAGCTTTTACACGCTTTACATTTCCGGGCAGGCAGGGAAAGTATTCTGATTTCATCTGGGATTACAAATGTTTCAGCGGAATAGATATCATCACCAAAAACCGGCAAAAGTTTGAAGGAATCTTTAAAATCCATAATGATTTTAAAGACTGGAATCCTTCGGCCAGCCATCAGCTCGGCAATTATGATTATCTGATGGGTGCCGATGTGGAATACCGAAATCCGGATGTGATCCGGGAAATGAAGGAATGGATCCGATGGTACATAGAGACTACCCGCATCGATGGTTTGCGGCTGGATGCGCTGAAGCACATTTCTTCCGATTTTCTGAAAGAATGGATCAGCTATATCAAAACTGAAGTAAAAGACTGCTTTATGATGGGTGAGTTCTGGAAAGATAAGGTGGAAAAAATATCGGAATTTTCGGAGCATATAGGAAATATCATTTCATGCTTCGACGTTCCCCTTCACTATCATTTTTTCATCGCCTCCAAGGAAGGTAAAAACTATGACCTGAGAAAGATTTTTAACGGAAGCCTAACAGAAATTAACCCAAAAGCATCGGTTACGTTTGTAGAAAACCATGATACCCAGAGGTTCCAGGCTCTGGAATCCACAGTAAAAAACTGGTTTAAACCGTTAGCCTATGCGCTGATCCTGATGTCTGAAAACGGATATCCCTGTATTTTTTACCCGGATCTTTTCGGAGCCGAACATCCTGAGATTAAAGATGGTAAAGATATAAGGGTCATCATCCCTAAAATAGCCGTCCTTCCCAAGCTTCTGGAAGCAAGGCAGAAGTTTGCGTACGGGCAACAGATCAATTATTTTGATCATCCGAACTGCATCGCCTGGGTAAGGAAAGGGGATGATCACCATTCCGGTTGTGTTGTTATTATTTCCAGTAATGAAGAGGGTTATAAAGAAATAGACCTCGGAAAAGAATCAGCCGGTTGCGAGCTGTACGACTTTTTAGGATACAGGCCGGAAACCGTACTACTCAATGAAAGCGGCAATGCCGTTTTTCCGGTTAATCCACGCTCCGTAAGCATATGGACTTTTAAATAATTTTTTTTTAATCTTGTGTTTTTCAACTCCCGGTCAGTATTGGCCGGGAGTTATTGGTTCTGATAGTCATCAAAACGTAAAATATGATAAATGAATGTTTGGTGTCTTCAAGTAATGATCAATTACACAATGTAAGAAAATGCTGATTGACCTGTATCCTGAATTTCGCATCTGATTTCAGCCGGTTGCCGATGGTGCTTTCAAAAGCATGGACATCCTTCAGTCTGCGGTCGATATGTTCTGCAATCTGAACGACTGAAAAAAGAAAATCCCTGTATACCGCCATATTCACTGTTTTCCCTGAACATGGCAGATAAGCTTTCAGAAAAGGCAGTACAGATAAATGCTGACTGAAATCTACGCAGTATCCTGCACCATTCCTGAAGGTCACCACTTCCCTGTTGCTCAGATAATCCAGGATACACTGCCCATTGTTCAGTATTATCCAATTTCCGGAGATATGGTCATTGACTTTATCAAGGATATGCTGTGCATATTCCATCATGGAAATAGTTTTCCATTCAAATACATGGTTCATCTTTTCTGCATCCTTTGCTTTTCCATGGTCACATCCCGTGCAGAAAGAGATTCCGATCTTTTCATAATACGGAAAGAAACAGTCCTTAATTTTCACAGAAGCATCAGCCTGCAGCCGCTCAAGGGAAAAGTTATAGTACAGATAAGGCGCATACAGATGTGCCAGATGTTTCAGATAATCGGTTTCGCTGCTATTACCCTCCTGTTCGAACCATCGTTCAAGGTTGTCATAATAGGTATTTTCAAATTCTTTATACGTCAGATAAAACGGCACTTCCATAACACTGTATTGATTTGAAGCAAAGCTATGACGGTAATGCGACAAAACTTGACGTGTTATAATTTATGTTTAAATTTTATTTATAAGCTAAGTCTAGCATATTAATATATTCATTTTAAAAAAATGTGAAACTTTAATAATACATTAAGAAATACTAATAATTTATCATAGAAAAAAGAAATGCTCTATATATTCTTAGTGTAAATATTTTTAATAAATAACAAAACCACTGCAAATGCAGTGGTTTTGTTCATAAGGAATAATAGAAAAAGATATCTGCTAAAAACTTTTATTTAGATCATATCATAAAATGTATCATCTAAATACTATTTCAAATAGCTTGAACACTATTCTTATTAATCAGCTGCATACTTTACACTTATTATCAATAAAATAAAGCCGGCAATTATGGCAATAATAATATATTGATAATTAAATGAATTATAGAGTATGGTATTTCCTGCTCTCAATTTCTGGACTTTGACATCCTCATAATTTTCAAACTCATCATTATCAACCCAAAGTTTTATTTCCGTTGCTTTTGAAATATTATTGACTATATTATCGAGATAGGAACTATTATCATTATTCCCCACATTTTCATACATATAAAATCTTTTGTTGCTCGATTTCAATTCAATGTAAAGATATAAAACATTTAAATTAGTTTCTCCGTACTTGAATTCACCAGCCTGTCTTTCTTTTTCAATGTAAACATTCTGACTGCTACCATTTAATATATGTAAATTTTGAGACTTATAGATATGATACAATATCAAACTTAAAGACCCTATAATTAAAAATGTTCCAAGTGAAGAAATCTTATTTTTAAAAAGAATCTGTATCATTAGACTATCTTGCAAATTTAAACTGATTACTAAAATGATTAACTTTTTGTTGCATTACTGGTTTAACATATTGATTGAATTTGTCATACAACAACTCAGCTCCTCCGAATATTCCTCCTGCAACAGCACCAATTAAAGAGCCATATCCCGGCACCACAGAGCCTGCTTCTGCTCCAACTACTATGGATGTTCCCACGCCAACAGTTCTATATGTTAAACGCTGCCCACTGATATCCCCATTTGCATATTCCATTACATTGGATGTTGTTTCTAATACAGGAAATGCTTTTCCTGCAGGTTTACCAATCAATTTCAATGTGCTCCTACTACCAGGTGTATCACCCACAATATCTAGCACCGTTGCAACTTGTGAAGCTGTCTTAACTAATTTCTGTACATTTTTTGCTTTTGATGGGGCTTTTCCCGTTTTACCTTTTTGGGGTTTATCACCATCTGAAGGATGAGTGCTATTCATCTCATGTAATCCATGATTTAATCCTGCCACTATACCACCTATAACAGCTCCCTGCCAGAAATTTCCTCCGGAAAGTTCAGCTCCTATTCCTCCTGAAATGGCGCCAAATAATACTTTACCAGTAACTTGGTTAGCAAACCCCTTACCAACTGCTCCAAAAGCAGATGCTCCTAAGCTTCCTAATGCACCTGAAAGCAACGCCTGATGAAAAGATCCTCCCTGCATCAATGATAGTGTCCCTTGAGCTATTCCATGCACCGTTGCCTGTGCCAATGCAAGGCCAGACTGAGCCATAACTTTAAGCGCTGCATCCGAGACCTGAACCGCAGACTGTAAAGCAGGAGCAAAAAGCTCACCAATCCCAAAGGTGACTGCGCCAGATATAGCTCCAAATACTGTTGCCTGAAATAATCCGACAAGTGAAAACTTCTGTCCGGTAATAATTGCACTGACAACATAACTTGCTGCCCCTACGATAGCCCCTATAATTACAGCTGCAAGAAGGGCTGATTCAACACCGAAAATATATTCTCCGCTCGGATCATTGAATAAGAGCGGATTATTCATTACATAGCCATACTTATTATAGTTTTGGGTATTGTATGGATCCTGGATATTTTCATCGGCATTCAAGAATCTTCTCAATAACGGATCATATAACCTTCCGTTCATATGGATGATGCCTACCTCAGGAAAATACTCATGGCTCGTATACCCTCTATCTAATATTAGTCCTCCGCTGGCAATGAATTTGTTAATCTGTTCACGATCTGTAATTACAGACTGATTAGCTATCTTCAAATGAGTAAGATTACCCCACGCATCAAAATGCCGCTGCTCTACCTTATTTCCAGCCTCATCACTTATTGCCAGTATACTGCCGATATAATCCTTATGAAGGAATTTATAAGAACCTGTTGTTTCACCGTAATTCTTTACATAAACAATATTACTTTCGTAAGGTGTCCCGCCGATATACAGTATATGCTTCTCAGCCCCGGTACTGTTATTCACCTGTATTTCATAACTCCCGTCTTCGCTGTAGAATTTGGTAAATTTACCTTCTCCGTCAGCATTGAAATTACCTCCATAAGTTACCCTTTGACGCATACTGGTTAACCCGTACTGGAAAGCAACATCACCTTTTTGTCCGTCTATAAATACAGGATCATTGTTTTCATTGTATACAATACTCTGAATAAGATCATTGTTATAATTCTGGGTTCCTGCTGCATTTAAGGTCATTCCGGTTGGCTGATAAACTTTTGCACTGTTGGCATATTTTATCTTACCTACCTGATCATTCTCTAGGATTCTACCGTTAACATCGTATACATTTCTCTTTGCAGAAGGTTTTACTTTAGTTACCGGATCAGTCCAGTTGATAAGCCTATTATTATCATCATAATCAAATTTTTCTTCTATAGCAAAATCGCCTTCTGTTTTTCTATAGTTAAGTTCATTCCTGATCGCATCAAAACTATAAGAGATCTGCAGGATAGAAGGTTTTACCTGTGATGAATGTTTGACACTGGTTAAAAAGCCATTTGCATCATACGTATTGTAAATATCTGCTGCTCCCAGTTTTGCCGTAAGGACTTGGCCTTTTGCATTGGTATTCTGGAGTTGCCATAATACTTTACCGGAAACTTGATCCTTTACCTGGTAGAGCTCACCATTCCATGCACTGTAGTTATTTTCTATCTGGACTTTAGTGAGTGTCCCGGAAGAATACAACTGTTTTTCGTATGAGATTACCCTACCTTTATTGTCATAAGTAATACCTTTCTGGATAAAATATTTACCGTTACTGTTTTCTGATGAAGATAAGCGCCTACCCTGAGAATCATAAAAGATATTGGCACTGTATGATTTTCCTTTAGAGGTTCCGGCTTTAGAAATCATTCTTCCCTTATCATCATAAGTAAAGGAAATCAGCTTATTCGTCGCCTGTCCACCATCAACAGTTGACAGTTCCTTTTGGGTAATCAGCTGGCCTAAACTATTATAAGCATATTCCTTTGTTCCCTTAGGGCTTATGATTTTGGTAGGCTGCCCAAATCCATTATATTCATATTTATAAATACCATTGGAAGGATCATTGAATTCTGACTTTCTGCCCCAAACGTCATATTTTGTACTAACTACATTTGTCCCATACTGTGCAGTAAGCTGATTACCACGTGAATCATAAGTAAAGTTAATGGTTCCTCCTTTATCTGTAGCAGCAATTACATTTCCAAGGGTATCCACCGTTTTTGATGTTGCCCTTCCATATCCATTAACCTCTTTTACGGTAGTCACTGTTCCGGAGATGGACGTCTCTGTAGTTTTCCCGTTGAAGAATAGTGTAGTAACTTTCGCAGGAAATACCGTATCATCATAAACAAATAAATTCCACTGGATATTAGCCGGCAATTCTTCGGCTGCCTGATCGAAATAAGGTTCAGACTCTTTTATTTTCCTCCCCAAAGCATCAAATACCCTATATACAGATATAAATTTACCCTGTTCAAAAGCTTTGGTCTGAGTTTTATATTCCTGTCCTAATATATTGGTAAACTTTCTCGAAATATTGCCATCAGATTCATATTCAGCAACTATAGTATTTTGCTGACTGTCCCTAATGTATTCATAGGTCGTCGTTCCTTCGAGATTTGTCTTAGAGGTTAATACCTTACCCCAGAAATCATAGGTATTGATAAGAGTATTGCCTATAGGATCTGTCTGAGTTAAAATCTGCCCCCAATCATTATACGTAATATTGGTTTCTAATCCAATATTATCCGTTTTCTTAATAACAAATCTTCCTTTATCATCATACTGCGTCTTATTAAGTCTTATCTGTGAGTCAACACCTGACATAATTTTTTTCTCAGAGATATTTCCAAACCCATCATATTTATATTCCTCAGTAAGGTTATCTGAAAGATTGTTTCCTACAACATTAATTATTGTTTTTGGCAAATTATCCTGATACGTATAATGTTGAGTTTCCCTGTTTGTTGTATTATAGGCAGTATGCTGTAAATCTTCAACCTCTAAACGTCCGATAAAATAATCTTTTCCGATACCTGAAGGATTATGTGTGTAATTAAAGGTGTTAATAGTAGTTGAAAAGCTTCCATTGATATTCTTGGTTGTTTTTAAAGGAAGATAATAGCTGTCATAAAGGATAGTCCCTGTTGTAACAGTATTGGTCAAAAAATCTTTTGTTAAGGTAGAAACAGGAACAGTAGCCATAACCACTTTAGGCTTATCAATATCCGTAACAGTATTGACTACCTGGCCACTTAACAGTTTGTCGGTCTTATAATTTGTGGATTTGTAACTAAGCAGCTGACTGTTATTTTCAGAGATATCTGCCGGGAATATCAGGTTCTCATTATTGGTTCTTATCGACCATTCTTTAACAGGTACGCCATCCATTAAAGGATCCATTTCCGTACCGGTCCAGATTTTTGAATTCTCAAATCCTTCAGCATACAGAGAAGAACGGGCAGATTGGCGGAAACCTATTACCCCTTTACCTGTAAAGTGGCTCAAAAATCCTCTGTACCTAAAATCCTGAATTAAGGTTCCCGCAGTAGTATATTGCTTTAGTTGAGATACCGCAAGAGACAATGGTATTTTCGCAAGTTCAAAATAAGGAAACTGTTCAGGCTTAACAGGCTTGTAAAAGTTTGGATCCGTTTTTGAATCTAATTCTTTGTAAGCAATTTCTGTTGTTATACCTCCTTGTTTAATAAACTTTACCCGCGCAATTGCCGGCACATAAGGATAATTGTATTTCAGAACATGATTATACGGACACCCTACCACACCGGAGCAATCATCCGGACGGCCTAATAAAATAACTTGCTGGTTATCTCTGTTCAGTGTGAGATTACTGAAAGGGATAACCTTTTCATTGAATGTATGTAACCAGTCTCTCGTCCTGTAGAAATTAACACTGCTATTGGTTTGAATCGCCGCGGGATTGTCAATATTTGAAAGCAACGTTATCGTAGAAAAGCCAGAAGGATAGCTTGGGTTATAAATAACTGCTGTATTTAGTGCGCCGGACAATTTATTGACCGAATAGACCGTAACATGTGTTTTTGTCCATTCCTGATCATGATGAGCGTTCCATTTATGATCATTTACTAAAACATTAGATACTACGATCTCCGACTTTCCATCGCCATCAAGATCAGCTGTATTATATTGCAGGTACCTGCTCACCACATACGTACAGCCGCTCTCAAAAAATGTATTGTGAACTCCTGATGATATCGTTTCTGTGCCAGCCAGATAAAAAACAAAGTTATTGATGTAGTAAGCATTCAACTTGTTACCATCGGATACATATAAATTCCAGTTGCTGGATTTATTGGCCTGAGGAACCAACACATCAATTTTACTGTCTCCATTGAAGTCACCATATAATGCTGCACTGGAAATACCTCCTAATGTCTGACCTGAAAAGGCGCCTACATTAAGAGTATCAAAAGTTCCGTTGGAATTATTAATAATATTAAATACTCTGGTTATTGTACCATTGGATGTATTTAATAAAACAATATCCTGAATACCATCCCCGTTAAAATCTGCAAGTTGTATTTTTTTTGCAGCGCCCGTTCCTTCATCATATTTATAAATGCTTTGATCAACACTTACGTTTTCATCAAGATTAAATAATACAGAGGCATAAAAGCTGGTCATACTGCTGCCTGGAGTGATATTCCCGGTAGTATCATCATTTTCAGGCACATCAGGATTATTACTTCCCGGATCTGTATTAGAAGCATTTACAGAAGGTTGAATATAAGGTAATCCTTCTTCACTGGAGCTGGTTGCGGTTTTTGAGGTTGATTTACCGCTGTAGTCAATACCCGTTCCCGGATTTGTATTGATACAGGTTCTCGTTCTTTTAAAACCGAAAAGAAGCTCAGAAATTCCGTCACCGTTATAATCATAGGCTGTAATGTCAGACAAGGTCACCTGAGAATAATTACATCCTGGTAAAGGCAGGTCATCATCCAGTGGAGCCCCTATTACATATTGATCATATGTAATCACTTTTGAATATTCCAGGTTGAATTTTGAATTCTGCAGATCAACGGAATACACTAAAAATTCATAGTTTGGCTTGTTGGCTTCTGAAGTACTTACCTTATGCGGAATAACGATTCCTGCCTGATTTTTTACAAAATTATTTTTCTTAAAAGTAACAGGGGTTGCTTTTGCAAATTCAGCTGCTGTGAACCTTGAAAGTTCATATTGTAATGGCATTACAGGAACATCTTCATACAGAGAGCTCTTAAAATATATAACGCCGACAGGTCCATTTGGAGAATTTCCCGGATTAGGTATATATTCCAAATAGTCCGTAATACCATCCATATTAAAATCCCCATATTTCTTCGTATTATTTGTAGCAATATCATTTTGCCTTACAACTTCTTCATTTGCTGTTGATGAGGGCTCGTATTCTATATTTACAGGGTTTGCAGGCTCATCATTACTATTGTATTCTATAACCTTGTTAACAAACTGATAACCTGTTCCATTGTCTGTATATTCCAATGCATATCTCCTGAACTGATTTCCGTTTGTTAATACCGAAACACTATTTAGCAGCTTATCCTGGTTATAATAGAATCCTTTATGGTAAGAGATTTCTTTAAACGTCCGGTCTACAGTATAATTAAAGATAATTTCATTAAAATGGGGTTTATTCAATGTTTCGTTTCCTCCCCATTTAATTCTTTTGATCTTTGTTACATCTCCACCTCCAACAGGCTGCGAAGTGAGATATAGATTTTTCTCATATTCGTAAGTAATATAATTACCTTGTGCATCCATCCATTTGACAATATTGTATTCCAAAGAAGTTCGTGCTGCACTATAATGTTCAGAATCATCGTATACGGTATCTCCATACCAGGCCTGTGATCCGTCTTCAAAGGTTACATGGAATAACATCGGACCCGGCACTCCATTCTTAGTTCCTAATGATTTGATTTTGACATTAGAGTATTTCTCGGTTACATATTCTGCTCCATCTTTTCCATACTCACCGGATTTTAAAATCAATCGCTGGCCATTGAAACTATAATGATCAGAATAATCCAATTGTATAGCTTTAGTAACTCCATTCTTTTCAATATTCTTACTAATTCTTGAAACAGCTGTAATACCCGCAATATTCCATCCATATCCTGCAATTCCATTTGTAGAGCCACTGGTATAAGTAAGATTAATCTGAGGAGCCACACTTTTCACCCCCGGAGGTAAAGCGATAGGCAATGTGAATTGAAGCTGACCTGCTCCTGTAACCTCTATATTTCCTTTTGTATCATGAAATTTCTGATCTTGAGTGGATGTTATAGTTCCTGATGGATTATTAGCCCCTGCATTCGAATCCGCAGGTCCACCGCCGGGATTCTCCGTAGCAGCCCCAAGCTGGGCAACAAAAGGATTCGACACATCTGATGTAGCAGTAAATCCCTGTTCAAGAAGCACCGTCTGGGGGTCCTGAACTACCCGGCTGCTCGTTTCTGCCTGGTACAGGATGGTCTGGGAAAAGGCCATGACTGAACACAATGACAGTATCAATGATGAAAATAATCTCATTTTCATTGTTGTTATTATTTAATTTCGTTAAAAGTTTTTCTTATCGCTTAGTGATGTTCCTACTGAAGACCCTTCCGTCTTTTAAGGTGAAATGAAGGACATAAATACCCCAATCATAACCGGTCATATTGATTTTCAGTTTCCTGTTCAGATCCGGAAGGTTCTGCTGTTGGAATTTCCAGTGTACGGTGCTGTGCTGGTATAAAGAGACAGATTCTATAAGCCCGTCCACTTCTTCCGTCCAGTCTATGGTTAACACATCATTGACCGGAACCGGGTACAGCCTGATCTGTTTCCAGAATGATTTCTCATCAATGACCGGATCCTGTTTTACGGCAGCTATAGTGGTTTCCTGTGTCTTTGATTGTTCAGCAAGCTGGATATCCGGAGCTTTTTTTCCTGACGCATTGGTTCCGCGGTACCTTTGGTTTCCTGCTTCATCATATTTGAAATAGACTTCCGTCTGGGAAAAACCTAGAAACCCTATCAATAAAGAGGAAATAGATAATATCTTTCTTTTCATGATACTACTTTTTAATTAAAATAAGTTCCTGAACCTGCTTTTTCAACTCTCTAAGCTCTTCAGACTGTTTCTTTAACTCTCTAATCTCATCAGCCTGCTTTTGCAGCTGTTTGTTCTGATCAATGGAATATAAAGTCAGTTCTTCTATTTTCTCTAAAAGCTTGGCATCCATCTCACCCAGATTAATTCCATTTTCCTCTACTTCAGTGGCAGAAGGAATATTGGGTAAATGTCCTTTTTCAGCGATGTGCTTTTCAACTTCATCTAAAGTCCTGAGTTTATAATCTTTTTTAAACACATAATCTGCCCATCCATTAGCAGAAGGGATTTCTACTTTGATCCGCTCAGCCTTGATTCCTTTTCTTACATAAAAAATATAACCCGGATCATTATCATATTGGTCTGTACCAACTGTCACTTTACCGGTATTGAAAACAACCAGGCTGCTTTTATGAACAGCATCGGTAAATTTTATTTTTGTAATGCCGGAAGAATTTGGGGTGGATACATCTGCATTAGGATCCGTTGCATTATCATTAGGCATATGGAATTCCATATTCCTGCTGCCCAAAGTCCTGATCACTACATCAGACGGCACAGCCCAGCGTGAAGCACAGCCATTGCAAAGGACTGTTGCCATTTCCAATTTGGCACCATTGACAGTACCGTTGGCTGCAGAGTTTCCTATAACGATTCCGTTAACATAAGGACCGGCAAAAACTTTAAGTCTTTCCTGATTATTGGTCTTAATGACAAGCTCTTTATCATCATTTGTTCCGATAAAATTTGCTGAAGGACTCGTTCCTGAATTTCCTGTCAGGCTCCATGCCTGAGCCCAAGCAAATGACGATAAGAGTAAAGCTAATGGTAGTAATTTTGTTTTCATATAAGTTAATAAATGTTAAAATTTTTGCAAAAGTATATCTTTTAATTCACTAAAAAAAGATATTAATGTATTTTTTTCACATTAATGTGTTTTTTAAATTAAAATTAATCTACTCATACAAATGTAATTTCTGCCAACGACAAAAGGTGTCGCAACAAAATTATATTCATATTATTTTTTAAAATCACCTTAAAAAGATATACTAGAATGGTATTTAACAAAAAAAAAGAGACTGCCTTCCGGCAGTCTCCCTTTCAAAAACATTAAAGATTTATAATCACTTCCAGCCTCCGCCTAAGCTCTTATAAATATCCACAACTGTACTCAGCTGTTTTTGTTTTGCTTCAACCAATTCCATTTTCGCGTCCAGAGCATCCCTCTGGTTCAGAAGAACCTCGAGATAATCGGCCCTTGAATTCCGGAACAGCTGATTCGCAATATCGATCGATTGTTCTAATGACTTCGTTTCCTGGGATTTCAACTGATAATACTGGTCAATATTTTTCACCTTTGACATCAGGTTGGCCACATCCAGATAAGCATTCAGGATGGTTTTGTCATATTCGTACAGTGCCTGGATCTGTTTGGCATCTGCGGTTTGAAAATTAGCTTTGATCGCACTTTTGTTGATCAATGGACCGGCCAGTTCTCCTGCCAGGCTCGCTGCCATGGATTCCGGCAATTTTACCAGATAAGAAGGTTTGAAAGCTTCCAATCCTAAAGTCGCAGAAATTTCAAGAGAAGGATAAAATTCTTTCCTCGCTGCTTCTACATCAAGCTTGGCCGACTTCAATTCCAGCTCAGCCTGTTTGATGTCCGGACGGTTTGCCAGCAGTTGAGAAGGAATTCCTGTATACACCGTTTGAGGGATCGTAGACATAAAGCTTTCCTTTGTTCTTGCTATAGGCTGTGGGAAACGTCCGCATAATGCATTGATCTCATTTTCCTTTTCTGTAATTTGCTGACGGATGGTATATTCCGTTGCCTTGGATTTGGCCAGCTCGGCTTCAAACTTCTTTACAGCGAGCTCGGTAGCCGCTGCTGCCTCTTTCTGGATTTTTGAAATCTCAAGGGCCTTCTGCTGAAGTTTGATATACTGCTGAATGATATCCAGCTGATTATCGAGAGCCAGAAGTTCATAGTAGTTATCTGCCACTTCTTCAATAAGATTGGACAGGACAAAATTCTTTCCTTCCACGGTAGAAAGATAATGTGCTACGGCAGATTCCTTCTCTGTCCTTAGCTTTTTCCAGATATCAATTTCCCAGTTGGCCGTTAAGCCACCTTCGAAATTCATCAGCGGATCTGGCATTGCTTTACCGGGTTCTATTTCCGTAGTAGCATCACCGGCTCCCTCACTGGTATAACGTCCTGCTTTTCTTACTCCGGCACCGCCTCCGGCCGAAACTGTAGGCGTTAAACGGCCTTTTTTGGCTAAGACGCCGCTTTTTGCAATTTCAATTTCCTGTAGTGTAATAAGCAGTTCCTGGTTATTCTTCAATGCAACTTCTATCAAAGCTACCAGATTGGGATCTGTAAAGAATTGCCTCCAGGGTGTGGTTCCACTATTGGTATTGGCATCGTTCTGATCTTCCTGATTAAAGTTCTGAGGTACGTTTTCTTTTACCTCATCTTTTATGACGGTTGCCATCGGTGCCTTACAGCTTGCTAAAACAAGCGACAGAGCAATGGCTGCTATATATTTGTTATAAATCTTCATGTTTGTCATCGTGTTGATACGGTTCTGTTTGTTCTGTTAAAGGATTTTCTTCTTCGTACCTTGCCAGTTTTGATTTCTCTGCAATGGTTCCGAAAATGTAGTATAAGCCTGGAATAATCATCAGTCCGAAAACAGTACCGATGAGCATTCCCCCTGCAGCCGCAGTACCAATGGTACGGTTCCCGGTAGCACCCGGCCCTGTTGCCAATACCAGCGGAATCAATCCCGCAATGAACGCAAATGAAGTCATCAGGATCGGACGGAACCGGATCGCTGCACCTTCAATCGCTGCCTGCGCCACCGGAATTCCCTCTTCGGCTTTCTTCTGGACGGCAAACTCTACGATCAGTACAGCATTTTTACCCAGTAATCCGATCAGCATGACCATGGCTACCTGAGCATAAATGTTATTTTCCAGCCCTAATAATTTCAGGCAAAGGAACGCTCCGAAGATACCCGTTGGCAATGACAGAATTACCGGGAGTGGAAGAATAAAGCTTTCATACTGTGCGGCAAGAATCAGATAAACAAACCCCAGACATACCAGGAAGATGAATACGGCTTCGTTCCCACGGCTTACTTCATCCTTGGAGATACCCGCCCAATCTATTCCGAAGCCTCTCGGAAGGGTTTTGTCGGCTACTTCCTGAATGGCTGCAATGGCCTGCCCGGAACTGTATCCCGGCGCCGGAGTACCGCTTACCTCTGCTGAATTATACATATTGTGCCGGGTAATTTCAGACAGTCCGTATACTTTTTCAAGACGCATGAAATCCGAGTACGGAACCATCTCGCCTTTCTCATTCTTCACATATAATTTAAGCAGATCAGTCGGCAGTGCACGGTATTGTGGCCCTGCCTGTACGATCACTTTATAAGGCCTGTCGAACCGGATAAAGCTGGTTTCATAATTGGAACCGATCAGCGTAGACAGGTTATCCATTGCTTTCTCTATGCTTACTCCTTTCTGTTCGGCCAGATCGTTATCAATTTTCAGCATATACTGAGGAAAACTTGCTGAGTAGAAGGTAAACGCAGACCCCAGTTCCGGTCGTTTTTTCAATTCATTGACGAATTCGTTACTTACTTTTTCCATTTTCTGATAATCCCCGCTTCCGGCCTTGTCAAGCAAACGGAGTTCAAAACCTCCTGCTGCTCCGTATCCCGGAATGGATGGCGGCTGGAAAAATTCTATGTTGGCCCCCGGAATATTTTTAGCTTTTTCCTCCAGCTTTTCAATAATTTCCGCAGCAGATTCTTTACGGTCTTCCCAGCTTTTAAGGTTGATCAGACAGGTTCCAGAATTGGATCCGGTACCTTCCGTTAAAATTTCATATCCTGCCAGTGAGGAAACAGACTGTACGCCATCGATCCCTTCAGACTCCTTTAACAGTTCTTTGGCAATCTGATTGGTTCTTTCCAGTGTGGAGCCCGGAGGCGTCTGGATGATGGCATAGATCATTCCCTGGTCCTCTGACGGGATAAACCCGGAAGGCAGCGAGTTGCTTAAGAAGAAGGTACAGGCGCAGAACGCTAACAAAAGCGGAAGTGTAAAGGTTTTCTTTTTCACTGTTTTGTTGAGCATTTTCTCATACTTTCCGGCTCCTCTGGTAAACATATTGTTGAATTTATCCAGGAAAATGGTTACCGGGGTTCTCTTTTTAGCTTTTCCATGGTTATTCTTCAGGATTAAAGCACATAAAGCCGGTGTCAACGTTAATGCCACAACTCCTGAAAGGATAATCGCTGAAGCCATCGTAATGGAAAACTGCCGGTAAAATACCCCTACCGGACCGGACATGAATGCAATCGGGATGAATACGGATGCCATAACCAGGGTAATGGCGATAATCGCCCCGCTGATTTCGTGCATCGCTTCTTCCGTTGCCTTTAAAGGAGATAAATGCTTTTCCTCCATCTTGGCGTGAACTGCCTCAATCACCACAATGGCATCATCTACCACAACCCCGATCGCCATAACCAGTGCAAACAATGAGATCATATTCAGCGTAATCCCGAAAGCGGACATCACGGCAAAAGTACCGATCAGCGAAACCGGAACGGCAATCGCCGGAATTAATGTTGAACGCCAGTCTCCCAGGAACAGGAACACCACGATCGCCACCAGAATGAATGCTTCAAATAATGTGTGGACTACTTTTTCAATGGAAGCATCCAGAAACTTGGATACATCATAACTGATATCATAGTGCATTCCTTTAGGGAACGTGGTCTTCTGCAGTTCCGCCATCAGGGATTTTACATTCTTGATAACATCGCTCGCGTTGGAACCATAAGATTGCTTTACGGTAATCGCTGCAGAAGGTTTTCCGTTCAATGTAGAATAGATATCATACATGGATGAACCGAATTCAATGTCGGCAACATCTTTCAGGCGGATGAATTCTCCGTTGGATTTTGCTTTCAGGATGATATTCCCGTAATCTTTTTCGTTATTGAAACGTCCGGGATATTTAAGGATATATTCAAATGACTGCGAACGTTTTCCTGAACTTTCCCCTGTTTTTCCGGGAGATGCTTCCAGACTCTGCTCGTTCAGCGCTTCCATTACTTCATCTGCTGAAATGCTGTAAGCCGTTAAACGGTCAGGCTTCAGCCAGATCCTCATGGCATATTCCCTTGTTCCGAGGATGTCGGCAAAACCTACCCCGCTTACCCTTTTCAGTTCAGACATCACATTGATATCTGCATAGTTGAACAGGAATTTCTGGTCAGCCTTGGGATCATCACTGTATAAGTTAATATACATCAACATGTTTGGCTCTTCACGGGTAATTTTAACCCCTTCACGGACTACCAGAGGCGGAAGCTTATTAACTACCGAAGATACACGGTTCTGTACGTTAACCGCAGCTACGTTAGGATCGGTACCCAAATCAAAAACAACCTGAATGGATGCTTCACCGTCATTTCCGGCATCGGAAGTCATGTACTTCATTCCGGGAACTCCGTTCAGCCCTCTTTCCAGAGGAATAACGACGGATTTAATCAGCAATTCGTTGTTGGCACCCGGGTATTCTGCCGTAATGTTTACTTTCGGCGGTGAGATGGACGGGAATTGTGTTACAGGAAGTTTTAACAACGATAAAACTCCCATAAATACGATAATCAGAGAGATTACGATAGACAGAACAGGTCTGCGAATGAATTTCTTAAACATAATTACTTACTTCATTAAAGAGTCCTACTCTGCTTTTAATTTCAATGACTGAAGCACTTTTTTCGGATCCTGGTACTTAGTCTGAACTTTCTGGTCATCCTTTACTTTCTGAACGCCTTCCAGCAGGATTTTGTCTCCTTTTGCCAGCCCGGAACTCACCACGTATACATCCGGAAGCTCATAAGCAACCTTAATGTTTTTAGACTTGATCACTCCGTTGTTGCCAACTACAAAAACATATTTCTGGTCCTGGATCTCATAGGTTGCTTTCTGAGGGATCAGTAAAGCATTTTTCACCGGTAAAGTCATCCGTACTTTTCCTGTTTCCCCATTCCTTAATAGTTTATTCGGATTAGGAAACTTTGCTCTGAAGGCAATATTACCGGTTTCATTATCGAATTCTCCTTCGATAGTCTGGATCTGGCCCTTTTCAGGAAGCAATTCACCATTAGCCATTACAAGGCCGACTTCATTACTTCCACGGTCTGCAGCATGCATCTGATAGCTCAGGTATTCAGGTTCTGAAACGTTAAAATATCCATACATATTAGTATTGTCTGAAAGTGATGTGAGTAAGTCACCTTCATCAATAAGGCTTCCCAGTTTAAGGGGAATCCGGTTGATAATTCCTGAGTACGGAGCTTTGATGTCTGTGAATGAGAGATGGATCTGGGCCAGTTTAGCTTCCGCATTCGCTGCATCCAGTTTGGCTTTCGCCATCGCCCGTTCATTTTTAGACACGATGTTGTTGTTAGCCAATGTACTTGCATTTTTCAGTTCAATGGTAGCCTGGGCCACTTCTGCCTGTGCTTTCAGGAGTTCGGCCTGATACAGTTTCGGCATAATCCTGAACAGGGTCTGTCCCTGCTGCACGAACTGTCCTTCATCCACGAAGATCTTCTCGAGAAAACCCTTTTCCTGGGCGCGGATTTCAATGTTTTTTACAGATTGGATCTGAGCTACATACTCTTTGTCAATCACGGTATCCATCACCACCGGTGAGGTTACGGGATATACGGTAGCTTCTTCTTTTTCTTCTTTTTTCTTGTTACAGCTGAACAATAAAAGACTGCTTAGCGCAATGCCTGCGACAACTCTTTTGATCATAATTCTAGAGTTTATATAAATCGTTAATGTTTTGAAAATGAAATAGAATACATCAACCTGCATAGAGTACAGGCTGTAAAGAACGGCGTATCTCATCCTTTTAAAGGACAAAATACTTTTCGGAAAAGTTTAGATTCTTATAGAACGGATCAGAATAAACCTTTTTACGGTATAGGAACAAAGGTTAAAGCCATGCAGTGAAGGCCTTAATTCTTTGAAGCGGAGTAATCCTAAAAAATATGCGAATGTGAAAACGGCTGCTAAAACAGCTACAGCCTGTACATCCGATAACTGAAAACTGCTTTCCAGAAGTTCAAGAGAATAGTTTTCACTGTCAACCTTCTGCTGTATAGAAAGCTTTTCATAAGTCTGATTAAGCTTATTGGCTTTCTTGAGGATATGATGAGACACAGACCCAACCTTGGAGGTGTCCAAAGTCCTGACATTGATTTTGCTTTCTACCACAAAGAGCAGAAACAGGCAGGTTAAAAAGTATGTGATGTAGTTTCTCATCTGATGCGGCAAAGGTACATCTAAACATAAAAACTATTTTTCAATTCCGCCTAAATGTTAAAATCATTAACAATATTTAACATTACTTGAAATAATCTGAAGAGAATATTCAACCATTTAAAACTCTGCCAACAAATACATCACTCTAGAAAACAATAATTTAAATACAAAAAAGATAGTTGTACCGGTATAATAATATATTAAACAGATATCATAATCAGATAAATTCCTTTAAGATTTTAAATTATTAAAAAAATAATCTGAATTTATAAGTAAAAGTTATGATTTAAAATCATTCTTTTCAAATAGTTAAAATAATTAAGTGGAAATACAATATATAGGATTTTTTCTGATTCCAAATCTTAACAAAAATTTAAAATTAGACAATATATTTTAACCTTTATTAGCAGAAATATTTGTAAATTTATGAAATATTAACACTATCGAACCTCACTACCAATCACTTTTTATTATGAAAAATTATATTCGATTCATTCTTCTGCTTACCATCGGAATTTTTACAACAGCATGTCAACATCCCGGGAAAGAATCTGTGACCAATATTCAGACAGAAGTAGCCCCAGATCATGATGAAATTACCAAGGATATTTTTATAGATGACCTTGGAGAGCATATGGAAGTTATCACCAACCATACGGCAAAAACGGTCACTATCCATTTGGGCGGAAAGACTTATGAGCTTAAGAAAAAAAAGGATATGCCTGAATATTCCGCAGCCAGCACCGAATATCAGTATACAGATATTAAAGGAGAAGTAATTTTTCTTAAGAGAGATATCCAGATGGTACTTTTCCACCACAAAAAGCAAGCTTCTTCTGAAAATAAACAGAAGAGCACCAGTATGGCTTCTTACTAATTTTAATATGCCTTATTCATATGTAATGATCAACATCATTACCCAACAGGTATAACTTATTTCCTGTATATTAAATAACAGGTCAAAAGGCTGATATTAACAAGAACGGCAAAAGCATTAGATAATATAATAGGAAGTTCATCCTTGAGAATTCCGTACCATACCCATAATGATACACCGGTAATCAGTACCAGAAGCGTAATCCAGGACAGATCTTCAACATTTTTTTCCTTTAATACCTTGACCAACTGCGGGATCATTGAAGCTGAAGTAAAAACACCTGCTACAATTCCTAAAATATTTTCATCCATAATTTAAATTCTCTTATTAAGATAATAAAATTTAAATCATTCTCATGACATTTTAAATATATGTAGATAAAATACATTATCTTTTAAATCTCAACAAATCTATTTCTTCAGGTAAAGGAATTCCTTTTTCAATCAGATCATATAAAGAAGCCGAGAAGTAACAGCCATTTAGAATTCCACGTGCTCCTAATCCGTTGAATACATATAAATTTTTATGATCTTCATGCCTTCCAATGATCGGCCGTCTGTCTTTTACCGTAGGCCTGAACCCAAAATGAGTTTCATCGATTTCAAAATCAAACGGGTAAAATTCAGAAAGACCATTCTTAAGCTGTTGGACCGCAATTTCGTCAATATGATGATGCAGCTGTTCCCGGTCATAGGTTCCGCCATAAAAATAGCGGTCTTCATCAACAGGAAAAAGGAAGTGTTTCTTTTTAACTGTGATATCATCAGACAGAGGCTTGGATAATTTCACTTTGATATGATGTCCTTTATTGGGGCTGACCGGAATCTCAGAAAAATATGGATTATTTTTAACGCCCATCCCTTCACAGAAAATGATGTGTTTGAAATTAATGCCTTTATAGGAAGAATCCAAAGCATCTAATTGCTCATAAATAAACTTCTCCTTAATCAGATAAGACCTCTCTTCAAAAAAAGTAAATAAATCATTGAAAAATCCTTTTACATCAAGTCGTGCTGACCGGTTTACCTTTCCGGTACCATACGGATTATTAAGAATATCCAGATATCTGAAATCTCGATCTAAAAAATAAGACAGTTCTTCGGTTTCAGCTTTCCTAAGCCATAGCTGCTGTTCATTTTCATCATGGAAAATCCTGTGAATCGGCGCATCAATCAGGTAATTTTTGCCTGTATAGGCTTCTATCTCACTTAGGGAACTTTTAAGGAAACTAATTTGTTCCTGGGCTTTCCAGAAGGTGGTGAACTTTTTCAGGACAACAGGATTGATCATCCCGGCAGAAACCTGGGAAGCACTCTTATTTCCTTCTGAAAATATTCTGAATGATTTCTGATTTTTAATAAGCTGATGAGCAAAAAAAAGGGCAGCATACCCATCTCCCACAATAATATAATCTACATATTCCATAACAAAAAAAACCTGAGTAAAAGTACTCAGGTTTTATATAAATATCAAATGAATTTTAATAATTCCACATGCTGTTTTCCATATCAAGGATCTGAGCCTTGATTCTGTCGCTTTCTTCAAGCTGTTCGTCAGCATTTTTAGGGATATAATCCTTAATTACTCCATCACCTAGACCGCTAGATGACTTGTAAATAATAGAAGAAAACCTTCTTGCATTGATGATATCATCAAAAGATAGATCAGCAGATGAATTTTTCCTGTTATATACATAATTGTTAGCAAGAATTTCTCTAGCACTTGGATAGTAAATCCAGAAAAGATCAATAAGTTCATCAGCTCCTGCCAAAGGCATTCCATCAGGACCAACTTTCCCTTGAATTGAAGGATCAGGTCCCATTGCAGAAATTGCAAGAGGTCTGTATTTCATTTGCCCGTCTCTCTTATCAATAAACCACATACCCATAATTTTAAGAACTTTAACTTTATCTGTTGTAGTTTTAATATGATCCGTATACTCTTTTTTCTCCTGCTCAGTTAATTGTCTGCCAGAGTTAAGAATATCAATAGCAGCATCATCAACTACAACGGCCTCAAGTCTTTTCTGAATTCCTTCAGGAGATAACTTTATAGTTAGGTTTTCATCATCATAAACTTCTTTAATATTACCACTTAAAGCTCCATCAAGAAGAAGTTGATATAAAGATCGTGTAGGTGTAGAAAGAAGACCATCTGGATTATCATAATAGAATGGTTGATTAATTTTATCATTCATATCAATTACTTCCCAAACAAACATGCTTTTAAGGATGTCTTTATCATCAACAAAACCATATTCAAGAGGTTTCACCTTATTACTTACAAGTGTATCTCCAACTTTCCTCATGGATTCATCTCTCATCTTTCTGAACTCTTCAGGAGAAGAAGCATTCAGAATAGTTTGGGAAAAAGCAAATCCCGAAACTAATACCAAAAGACTGCTGATATATTTTTTCATAATGTAATTTAATTTTAATCTTATTGTATATTAATAACAATTGGGGATATATTTTTAATAATCTGACCATCCAATCCAGTGGCTGTAGCTTTAATATCATAAATATAAACCACATCTCCTGTTCTAAGATTTCTTGTCAATCCAGCTGCTTCGCCTAAAGTATTACCAGAAATTAGTAAACCTGCTCTTCCAGGTACTTTTACCATAAATCCAGTTACATTAAACGATACAGGGAAGTCGAAATCTGGTATAGCAGCTTGTACTGATTGATTAGCAACCGATGCAGCAGGCATGGATAGTACGTTTTTACCTCTCATTTGACCTTGTGGTGGAGGTACATTTTTAATTCTATACTCAAATACCTGAGAAACTGACTTTCCACTTGGATCCGATCCTGAAAGTGTAATCTTAACAGTATTACCAGTAGTAGGTCTAACAATCCATTTTCCTTGACCATTACTTCTTACAGAAGCTCCAGGTGCAGAAAGTGATAATTTAGCATTATCAGCACCAAGGATAGATCCAGAAACAGGGTTATCAAGACCTCTATACATTACATTCATTTTATCAGCAGATAGGAGTAATCCTTTCTGAAGTTTCACTTCCTGAGGACCTGCAATAACATTATACGTGTGTGACCACTGGAAGCTTTGTGGTTTCCCTGAAGCGTCGGTTAATGTAATGGTTCCACCAACTTTATGCTCTCCAAGGCCTGCTCCTGAAATTGGAATAATACCTTTTCCGTTTTCCTGTCTGCTCACCCCTGAAATGTTGATCTTATTGCTGTTTGAATAGGTACCCAACATCACAGTAACATCTGCCTGCTTTCCTGACTGAATATCCGTTGGACCGGAAACAATCGGCTCATAGTTTGAAAATTTGATGCTTGCATCAACTTTTTCCTGCAGCATTAATGCTAATGCATCAGATTGCACGTTTCTTGCATCATTCTGGATAATCTCAAGATTGGAGATCGCAGCAATCAGCGGCTGGTGGTAGAATTTATTCTGGAACCACGTTTTTTCATTAGGTGATTTTCCTTTTGGATATTCTGCAATCAGAGATTTATTGGCTCTTTCCACCAAGTCTTTCAGCTGAGGGTTATTTCCAAAAGTGGCATTGATATAGTTCCTTACATCGTCAATTTTAGCTTTAAGCTCTAAAGCTCCTTTAGAAGGGGTATTTTCATCTCCTTCTTTAAAGAAGTATTCCGTAGTAGCTTCATTGTTATTTAGTGCAGCGAAGTTTTCACTTACATCCACATCTTTTCCGGCCTGGTCTTTCTCATGGAATTCAGATTTCTTTTTAAGAAGATCTTTGATATCCTGAGCGGATTTTACCAATCCATTGATTTTATCTCTTAAAACCTGATACTGCTGCCAAGGCTGAGCGTAAGTATCCGGTACCTGCAGGGCTTTTGCTTCAAGAGTCCTTTCGAAAATCCTTTCGTTTTTTCTTTCCGTTAAGGTCCTGGTTTCATTAAGAGCTTTTGTAGAGTCATAATATGACCTGATGATTTCTGCATCAATATTTAGGGCCATCATCGCGATGAACACCAAATACATCAGGTTGATCATCTTCTGACGAGGGGTCTGTTTTCCTTGTGCCATTCTCTTTTCTTTTGTTTTTAATTAAGTTTTATATTAGAAATGGTTTTGGAATTAAGACTTCATTGCGGTTAGCATACCACCATAAACCCTGTTTAAATTATTCAAGTTAGACGTTAAACCTTGCAATTCCTGGTTGAATTTTTCAGAATGCTCAACAGACTTTTGCATATCGCTCACATATTTTTTAGCGAATTCTGCCTGTCTTTGTCCGCTTTCCAGCTGCATAGCATACAGTGCGTTCATGCTTTCCATATGTTGGGCAGCTTTATTCAACTGGTCATTGTATTTATGAGTAGAGGCAGAAACATCCACTGTCTGGTTGATCTGATCTACTGAGTTTGAAAATTTATCGATCCCTGTTCTTAATCTTTCGAATAACTGAACATCAAGTTTCGCATCCTGAAGCATTTTGTCCAGTTTAGTTGAAAGTGAATTTTCCAATTCAGCAAACTGAGCAGCAGCATTACTTTTGGATACATTTGAATGTAGAGGGTTAGGATTAGCATGCTTATCCAAAAGTTCAGGATATACATTTTCCCAAGCATAAGACTCTTCTGATTTCGGTGGGTCGAAAGCAAAGATGATGAAAATGATAGCTTCTGTGATAAGTCCCACTGTAAGAGCCATGTTACCATTAATAGGTCCCAAAGTAATGTGAGTAATTTTAAGCCAAGCCCCAAGAATTACAATTGCAGCACCGAATGAATAAAAGAAATTCATCCAAGCATCTTTAGTCTTAAACATATAAGTCAGTTTTTTTAAAGTTAAATAAAATTGTTATTGAAAAGTAATAATAATGGTCTGATTGAATTATCTGCTAACTCTTCTTGGTTTAACAGCTGCTTCAGGAATGTCCTGTACTGTTCTGAATCCGATATAGCTTCTTGCAGAATCTTTTCTTTCCCAGTCTCTTGCTCCTGTCATCAGTGCATAACCAACATCTTTCCAAGAACCTCCTCTTACAGACCTTTTGTCATCAGTTCTGTCTTTTGTAGAAGGGTTAAGTGTTGAAGAGAATGCGGGTGAAGAATTATTATAGGCAGATTCCGTCCATTCTGCAACGTTTCCAGCCATATCATACAATCCGAATCCATTTTTCTTAAATTTCTTTACCGGAGCTGTATATGTGTAAGTACCTTTTTTCTCATCTTCCATATAGTTACCTCTCTTAGGTTTGAAGTTAGCTAAATAGCAACCTCTGTCGTCCATTAAATAAGGACCTCCCCAAGGATAGGTAGCATTCTGCATTCCGCCTCTTGCTGCATATTCCCACTCAACTTCAGTAGGAAGACGGAATATCATTGGTCTTTGTTTTCTTCTTTTTAAACTTTCATTATAATCTGTTTTCAGCTTAGTTCTGAAATTACAGTAGGCTCTAGCCTGATCCCAGGTTACCCCTACTACAGGATAGTCTTTGTAAGCCTTATGCCAGAAATACTGTTCAAATAACGGCTCATTATATGCAAAATGAAAATCTTTTACCCAAACTGTGGTATCAGGATAAATAGCAATGCTTTCACTTTTAAGGTAGTTTACTCCTCTTTGGTTATCTGCAATTGCCACATCCATATCGCCCCATTTGTAGTTATACTTCAGTTTGCTAACATCCAGAATCCTTTCATTACCTACTCTTGATGATGCCGGTAAATACATAGATTCCAATACTTCTGCATATTCTACATCAGGATATTTATTGGTATTCCAGTGCAATGGAACTTTCCAGTCCAGTTTTTTGCTTGGATCATAGCCATCTTCTCTTCCTCCCTGTCCTTCAAGATATTCCTGATATGGTGTTAAGTTTTCTTCTTTTTGTGCAAGATATGCATAATCACCGATGCTTGTTCCTCTTCCTTTACCTTCTCCTCCTTCTCCGGCAGCTTCAGCAAGCATAGTTCTCGCGATAGAATCTCTTACATAATTGATAAATACTCTGTATTCTGCATTGGTAGTTTCCGCTTCATCCATAAAGAAAGAAGAAACAGTAACCGTTTTCAGAGCCGCTTTTTCAGGAGTATTTGTAGGATCCTGATCAGCGAGACCTGCAACGAATGATCCTGCAGGAATTGCAACCATACCGTAAGGTCTTTCTGCAACAAATGATTTCGTTTTTTCTCTAGGTATCAATTCTCCTTTTGTTCCCGGTTTACCAACGGAAGAAGATCCTCCACCTGAACAAGATACCGATGCTACCGACGCAGACACTAATAAAAGAAATATCCTTTTCATGTTAATTTTTATAATTAAGCCGTAAATATATAATTTTTTTAAGAAACTTTTAAGATTTTTTTTGAAATAACGGAGGAAATCTAAATTTATTTTATTTGTGCATTGTTTTTATTCTACAGTGACTGATTTTGCAAGGTTTCTCGGCTGATCAACATTTGCTCCGCGGTATACTGCAATATAATAAGCCAATAGCTGCAGAGGTACGGAAGCCACGATAGGTGAGAAACATTCTGAAGTTTCAGGGATCTCGATAACATAGTCTGCCATTGCACTTACCTGCTGATCTCCTTTATTAACTACTGCGATTACCTTTCCTTTTCTTGCTTTAATTTCCTGAACATTGCTTACAATTTTATCATAGTGCCCTTTCTTTGGAGCAATAATAACAATTGGCATGTTTTCATCAATCAGTGCAATAGGTCCATGTTTCATTTCTGCAGCCGGATAGCCTTCAGCATGGATATAAGAAATTTCTTTAAGCTTCAATGCTCCTTCCAATGCTGCCGGATAATTGTATCCTCTTCCTAAGTAAAGGAAATTGGTGGCACTAATAAAATCTTTTGCAATGGCTTGTGTCAGCTCGTGAGTAGACTCCAATACTTCTTCAATTTTTTTAGGAAGCGCGTCCAGTTCCGCGATCAGGCTCATAAAATCTGCGTTACCTAAGTTCCCGTTATGCTTACCGAGCTTTAATGCAATTAGGCTGAGAATCGTCAGCTGTGCCGTAAATGCTTTTGTGGAAGCTACACCGATTTCAGGACCGGCATGGGTATAAGAACCGGCATCGGTAATCCTGGCAATTGAAGAATCCACCACATTACAGATACCATAAATGAAAGCACCTCTTTCTTTAGCCAGTTTCAAAGCCGCCATCGTATCGGCAGTTTCTCCGGATTGAGAAATGGCAATGACCACATCTTTATCCGTAATAATTGGATTTCTATATCTGAACTCTGATGCATATTCTACCTCAACCGGTATTCTTGCATATTCTTCAATAAGATATTCTCCGATAAGACCGGCATGCCAGGAAGTTCCACAGGCAATAATGATAATTCTGTTGGCATTCTTAAAACGCTCAAGATGGTCCCAGATACCCGCCATTTTTATAATGCCTTCCTCTACCAGAAGCCTGCCTCGCATGGTGTCATGGATGGATTTTGGCTGCTCGAAGATTTCTTTAAGCATAAAATGCTCAAAACCTCCTTTTTCAATCTGTTCAAGACTTAATTTAAGCTCCTGAATTTCAGGTTCAATTTTGGAATTATCATTGATAGTTCTGATATCTACTCCATTTTCCAATGAGATGGTAGCCATATGACCTTCTTCAAGATAAATGGCTTCTTTTGTAAATTCCACGAAAGGAGAAGCATCAGACGCAATAAAATATTCATTATCTCCGATACCAATTGCTAAAGGTGATCCCAGTCTTCCAACGACAAGTACCCCTGGATAGTCTTCGTGCATTACGGTTATAGCATACGCTCCATACACCTCATTCAAGGCATAACGTACTGCTGTAGGGAAATCCATTTCCACATTAAGATCCATAAAATACTGGATAAGATTTACCAATACTTCAGTATCTGTCTCTGACTGAAAAGTAAATCCTTTATCGCTCAACATGATTTTAATGGTATCATAATTTTCAATGATTCCATTATGGACTACGGCTATTTTACCATTGTTCGATACATGAGGATGGGAGTTTCTGTCGCTAGGCACACCATGGGTAGCCCAACGGGTATGGCCCATTCCTATATGGGCAGTACCTTCCAGTTGGCTCGAAATACCAACAAGATCATCTACCTTTCCTTTCGTTTTCTGAACCTCAAATGTATTATCTGACTTTTCAAGTACAATTCCTGCACTGTCATAACCGCGGTATTCCAACCTCCTTAGACCATTGATCACTATACTATAGGCATCCTGAAATCCTGTATATCCTACTATTCCGCACATAATTTATATTAATGTATTAGATTGTGTTTATTTTTATTTTGTTCCGTAAATAATTCTCAGCTGAGCTTTATATTTGTTAGATGGATCAGACCCTACAAATACAGCTCTGCTTGTTGCAAAAGCATTGGATGTGGATTTCGGTCCTTCAAATGCTGTATTGGCAATATTATTTAGAAATCTGCCCATATCAATTCTGAAGTATAGGCTGGCTTTTTTATCAGCATTATAATCCTGTTTTTCCAAAATATCTTTTACCGATTTTGTAACAGTAAAATCATAGTATGCCGGATTTTTATTTAAATTATTAGACTGGTATATTTTAAATTGTGATAATCCCGCCAGACTTAAAAAATCATCTGTAAAGTTGGTCACTGTTACAGGCTGATTAGTTTTAGGATTAATTTTTGTTAAATCTCTATATTTCTGTAAAAAAGTAAATTCTCTCGGTTTAGTATAATTATTGTTCCATGAAACAGGATCAGTATAGAGTCTGATTTTAGCACTGATAATAGCAGCTTTATTATTCTGGTACAGCTGAGTCAGTTTATTGATTGTTTCATCAGGAAGCTTAATCCCTATTGATGGACCTCCCATTCCTTGTGCAAAAAGTTTGGCAGCTCCTGTATTGAAATTCCCCAATGCAGCAGTTGAGTAGGCAGATCCCGAACGGTCATACTCATATTGGCCGATATGTGCATTTCCTGCACCCAAAACAAAAGCATAATTCGCAGAATTCCTGGTGGTAGAACCATTATCTGGCTTATCATATTTATAATACATGATCAGTTCCATAGAATTTGGAGAGAATTTAAACAAATATCCATCGTTCTCATCAACTGCAATCCTGAGACCTCTAAAATGTCTTATAAAATTCGAAGGGTCCTGTAACTCTGGCTGACCTTTTTTAGCAATAATTTTGTTCTGGAACAAAGTTTTGTCCAGATTAATTCTGATGCCAGGTGCAGACGATGTGAATATAGAGGAATTATCAGAATCTTTTGTAATAGTAACTGAATTGATATTACCGTCAAAAGTTTTAGAACCTATATTAGCAGTATTATATTCAAATACCTGATTAGATTTCACAGTATCTGAAGCTCCTTTCAGGAAGTCCAATACTTCATACACTTTAATATTCAGTGTTTTTTTTGCTTTCCCAAATTTTCTTACCGGATAAGTATTAACTACTTTTTTAGCCGCTACATTTCCGTCCGGATAAATATAGTCTTCATTTGTCGTTGTCTTCACTGAATCTACTGCATACTGAGGCTTCATAACCAATACTACAGAATCTACCACGGCATTAGCTCCAAAATCGGGATTATAAGTTGATAACCTGAGCTGGGTAAGATAAGAAGCTCTCTGCATACCGAACTGATCTTCCTTAAAGGCACCTAGCACTGCAGAATCGAGCTTCGCTGCATCACTTCTGATGCTGTCATTATTTTTGATTGTGAATGCAATAACATCCAGAGAGTCTACCTTGCCCTGTGCCGCATCCCCTAAGAACAGCTGCTCTCCAAGGGTATCCGGATCCGGTTCGCAGTTATAAAGCAATACACTTCCGAAAATCGCCATGAAAATTACAGCGAAAACTTTTTTAATCGTATGAGTCATTAAACTGTGTTTTTAATAAAGTTGATTGATTGAATCGACATCCAGGTATTCTGATTTCTGAGTCGGGGTTTCATTGAAGGCAGTATCCAGGTTTCCTTCCAGGAATTCATCTCCTTTCACTACCATATCCACATAATTCATGCTTTCAATCACAAAACTCTGGATGGTAGGCTGATCTAATGCCTTAAGCCCGGAGATATTATCGAATTTCAGTTTTTCCCCGATATTCTGATCCAGTTCGGCATCCTTTTCGTTGTATAAAGAAAGTACAATTCTGGCATCTTTAAAATAGGTATCTGATTCGTAATAGGTTTTAAGGTAAACCGGGACAAAAGAAGCCATCCATCCGTTAAGATGAATTACATCCGGTACCCAGTTGAGCTTTTTAATCGTTTCTATGACCCCTCTTGCAAAGAAAATTGCCCTTTCATCATTATCAGGAAAAGGAGCTCCTTCGTCATCGAAATAATATTGTTTCCTTTTGAAATATTCTTCATTATCGATAAAATAAACCTGAAGCCTTTCTCCCGGCAGCGAAGCTACCTTAATAATTAAGGGCTGATCAAGATCATTGATAATAATATTCATTCCTGAAAGGCGGATGACTTCATGAAGCTGGAATTTTCGTTCACTTATCTGTCCAAATCTTGGCATAAAAACTCTTACATCATTGCCTTCATTGTGCATTTTAAGTGCCATTTTATTCACCACTGCAGCCATGTTGGTATCTTCTTGGTACGGATACATCTCTGTAGTAATATACAGTATCTTTTGATTCGGCATAAACTCTATCTAATTTTTGTAAAAACGCTTTAATGTGCAAAATTACAAAAAAACATCCAACATAATTTTAATTAACACTTTTTTACGACAATTCCTCAGCCCGGATTACGAAAAACCCACTTTACTGTATGATATTTTTAGTATTTTTGAAATACTATTATAATTATGCTATGGAAGTTTTAAAAAATAAAAAAACCCTTCAGGATTTTATTGAGCGGCAGAAAGAAATGGGTAAACGGATAGGGTTTGCTCCTACTATGGGAGCATTACACGACGGCCATCTGTCCCTGTATGCAGAAGCAAGGAAAAAAAATGACCTTGTCATATCTTCTGTTTTCGTCAATCCTACTCAATTTAACAATGCAGAAGATCTCGCAAAGTACCCCAGAGATATTAAGAAAGATATTAAGATGCTGGATGATTCCGGATTGGTTGATGCCGTTTACATTCCTGAGGTTACTGATATTTATCCTGAAAAAACGGAAAGCAAATCCTATGATTTCGGCGGATTGGAAGATGAAATGGAAGGAAAATCCAGGCCGGGACATTTCGATGGTGTAGGAACGGTTGTTGAAGAGCTGTTCAGGCAGGTGAAGCCTGATAATGCCTATTTTGGAGAAAAGGATTTTCAGCAGCTGGCTATTATAAAAAAAATGGTAGAAAATAAAAAACTTCCCGTAAGTATTCACGGTGTACCGATCCTCCGGGCGGAAAACGGACTAGCCTTAAGCTCCCGGAATCAAAGGCTTGATCCGGAACGCAGGAAAGCGTCACGGATCATTTATGAAACTTTAAAAGAAGTTAACGGCTGGTTCAGGGTATTAACCGTACCCGAAATCAAAAACAGGGTGAAAGATATTTTTGAAAGCCAGCGTGGTATGGAATTGGAATATTTCCTGATTGCCGATGAAAAGACTTTGAAAGAAACTGATTTTTTTTACAAAAATAAAAATTACCGGGCTTTTATTGTCGTGATAGTAGACGGAATAAGGCTTATTGACAACATGCACCTGGATTGACATAAAAAAATCAAAGGCTTCTTGAGGAAGCCTTTGAAACACCAAATCACAAAATATTAATATGAAAAAAATTTACTTTTCAGTAAACTGTGACCCGGCTGGGATTCGAACCCAGGACCCATACATTAAAAGTGTATTGCTCTACCAGCTGAGCTACCGAGTCGGCCACAATTAATAATGATAAATATAAAATAAATTTTAATTCGTCAATATTAATTATTTCAAATTTTTGCAGTGCCTGCGACTGGACTCGAACCAGCACATCCTTAGGAAACCACCCCCTCAAGATGGCGTGTCTACCAATTTCACCACGCAGGCAAATAAAATTACAAAATCCAGTAATTTTTTGCTTGTGACCCGGCTGGGATTCGAACCCAGGACCCATACATTAAAAGTGTATTGCTCTACCAGCTGAGCTACCGAGTCGGTCACTTTATTAATCAAGTTTTCATTAAAGTAATGTCCCTTGTTTTAAGTGGTGCAAAGATATAGCTTTTTTTTATTTCTCAAAACTTTTTTGCAAATTTGTTTAAAAAAAATTCATGATAATTTCACTTGTAGGATACATGGGAAGCGGCAAATCTCACATTTCCAAAATATTAAGCGACAAACTCGGTTTTAGGCTGATTGACCTCGATAAAGAGATTTCAAAAAGGAGTAAATTAACCATTCCTGAAATCTTTGAAAAGAAGGGAGAAATTTACTTCAGAAAACTGGAAAGAGAAATTCTGGAAGAAATTCTGGCTACTGAAGAAAATATTATCCTGAGCCTTGGCGGAGGAACGCCTGTGTACTATAATAATATGGAAATTATCAACCATAATTCAAAAAGTATCTTCCTTAAAGCATCTGTCGCCACTTTATCTGAAAGGCTGCTTAGGCAAAAAGACAAAAGGCCGCTGATTGCTCGCATTACCGATGAAGACCTGCCAGAATTCATTGCCAAACATCTGTTTGAGAGGAATGAATTCTATGGCAAATCCCAGTTTAGTGTAAGCACTGATGCCAGAGAGCCTGAAGCTATTGTAGGTGAAATCATAGAAAAGCTCTATCAGTAGAGCTTTATGATTCTTCCTCCTCGCCATCTCCTTTTTCCCCGAAGAAATCATCCCAGTCGGTAAAGTCAGAAGCAACATCATTGCCAACATAATCATCCATTTCCCTCCTGTCTTTTTTGGTAGGCCTGCCTTCTCCCTTTATTCTGTAATAGTCCTGGGAAGCTTTACGCAATTTCAGGAGTTCATACTGTTCTTTATCCGTTACATCTTTGATATGAAGCGGTACAAGTTTAGCTCCTAGCCTGCTTTTGGGAATCTGTAATACTTTGATTTTATAATCGATCTGGTTTTTACGAACTTTAATCACATCTCCTTCTTTTACTTCTTTGGATGATTTCACTACAGAATCACCAATAGCAACCCTGTTCTTTTTAATTTCCTCCGCAGAAACCGTTCTCGTTTTATAGAAGCGAATACTCCATAAAAATTTATCTATTCTCATATTTTTTTATACTTTTGCCGTTATATTATTTGTAAAGTAATTAAAGTTTTTGAAATGAAAAAAATATTTTTATATATCCTTGCAGGATCTTTGTGTTTCTCTGCCTGTAAAAAGGATGATGATACCGAAACTTTTGTGGAGCCGGAAGACATCTCAGTCAGGAATTCATATGATGAGCAGGCTATCCAAAAGTTTATGGATGACAATTACCTGGATACCCAAGGAAATATAAAAGCTTTCAGCAGTACGGATGCTACTGATGACAATTACAAGAAGCTTTCTGAACTCAATCCTGTAAAACTTCCTTCTGGAGTTATCTATATCATCAGGGATGGAGCACAGCCTGCTACAGGAAAAACCATCGGAACCGATACTATGATCCGCACGATGATCAGAGGAAATTATTATCTTGCTACCAATACCGACGGAAAAGTAGCGTTCAATAACTCTTATTCCGGCATACTTATCAATACCATTGATATACAGGGATCTCCTATAACAGACCCTATGTTTTATTATGTGAAAAATTATATAATCAATAGTGCTACTTCTGATGCAGCTAAACAAAGAAGCTACTATGAAATAGAAGGCTTCCAGGAAGGACTTAAATACTTTAAGTCTTTTGACAATAAGCCGGATGGTGACGGATATAACCTTCAGGGAGTAATCATTGTTCCTTCTAAGGCTGCTTTTGGCAGGGATACCCATTATAATTATGTTGGTACATCACTTCAGAACAGATGTTTTGTATTTAACTTCCAATTATATAATGCTGTTACTCCCCGGCCTGAGATCGATAAATAGAAATTAAAAAAACGCTTCAGAATTTTTGAAGCGTTTTTTTATTTAATATTTCGCATGCTGCCTTACATTTCCCAGTACATCAGGAAAAAACAGGTCAGAAAGATGGTCAAATTCATCGCCTCGCATAAACATATTGGCATCTACCTCCTCATATGAGCTTCTTCCTGCCGCTGCAATAAGTTCATTGCATGTATGAAGCGTATTTTTGTGAAAATGGTATACCCGCTCACTTTTATCGGTAACATCAAGTCCTTTAACCAACATTTTATCCTGGCTCGCCACCCCGGTAGGACATTTATTATTATTACAGCGCAATGCCTGAATGCAGCCCAGTGAAAACATGAACCCTCTTGCATTGTTACACATATCGGCCCCCATGGCAACAGCTCTTAAAATATCCAGGCTGGTCAGTACTTTTCCGCTGGCGATTACCCTAAGCTTTTTCCTTACATTATAGCGGCTGAGAATTTTATTTACATAAATTAATGCCGGTTCCAAAGGCATTCCGACACCATCTGAAAATTCAGGAGGCGCTGCACCTGTTCCTCCTTCAGCACCATCGACAGTAATAAAATCCGGATAAATCTTTAAAACATTCATCTGAACACAGATATCTTCAAATTCTTTGGTGTCTCCTATACAAAGCTTAAAACCTACCGGTTTACCTCCTGAAAGGTCCCGCAGCTGCTGAACAAACCTCAGTAAACCTGCAGCATCGGAAAAAGCTGAATGGGCAGGAGGAGAAAGAACCGTAATTCCTGGGGTTACATGACGGATTTTAGCAATTTCCGGAGTATTTTTCACTCCGGGTAAAACACCCCCATGACCCGGTTTGGCACCCTGAGATAACTTAATCTCAATCATTTTTACATTCGGTAGTGTGGAATATTTTTTAAAGAGGTCAGGATTGAATTTCCCTTCATCATCCCTGCATCCGAAGTATCCGGTTCCGATCTGCCAGCAGAGATCCCCACCTTCCATATGATAAGGCGAAATTCCTCCTTCACCGGTATTATGATAAAAATTTCCTTTTTTTGCTCCCCGGTTCAGTGCAATCTGTGCCCGGTCGCTCAAAGCTCCAAAACTCATTGCTGAAATATTTAGTAAAGAGGCATGGTAAGGCTGTGTACATTGTTCGCCTCCTACCCATACTCTGGGGAGCTCTTCGGACGGCATTTTAGCATAGATGGAATGCTTGATGCCTTCATATTTCCTATGGTTTACTTCTAGCTGGGTTCCAAAAGGAACAGTATCACCAAGATTTTTTGCCCGGCGGTAAACTGCAGAACGTTGATTGCGGGGGAAAGGTTTCCCGTCTGTCTCCCTTTCAATAAAATACTGCTGCATTTCCGGGGAAATACTTTCAAAAAAATACCTGAAGTATCCCAGTACCGGAAAATTCCTTAAAATAGCATGCTTGGTTTGAGTTACATTATATACCCCAATCGCATAGATAATGGTGAGAAAAAAAGGAATCCACCAGTCTGCTCTGATTAAGAATGCAACGGCCCAGGCAATTGCTACAATAATTGCGCCCCACAACAAAAATTTGTCTCTCATATCACTTGGATTTTTATTTTCTAAAGATTGCTGCAAAATGCCTACCACATCCCAAGAAAATCAGAATAATGATACACGAAAGGTATATTCTCTGGATCTATTAATGTACATGGTAAAGACTTTTGAGTTTTTTCGTTGAAAATCCAGTGACGAGTTTTAATTTTAATAAAGAAAAAAACCTTTACGGGAGTATCATAAATTCCGTAAATCCTGAGCGCCAAAGCAAATTCCTTGGTAGTTTGTCTATCGCAATATATTACTGATGGCGAGTAATACTATTTAAAGCACCCAGAGGATCGCCGTCGAAAATAACTGAAGTTAATCCGGGCCTAAGAATTGAAGCACGTATAGTATTCCTTTTATATTTTTTCAAGAAACGTTTCAAAAGAACTCATGACGGATACTGTGCCGTCAGCTTCAATTTTTTCCAGTTTGAGAAACTCGATCTGATTGACAGAGGAAGGATCAAAATCTTTCTGAACCCTAACATAATTCTCAGTAAAACCGAACATCTTACCATCTTTGTTTTCATGCTCCCATAATACAGGCAAGGTTTTACCAAGCTGCTCCTGATAGAAAGCCATTTTTTTCTTTTCAGACAGGATCCTGAGCATTTTGTTTCTTTTCTTTCTTTCAGAAACAGGTACTACACCTTCCATTCCGGCAGCTTCTGTATTTTCCCTTTCGGAATAGGTAAATACGTGGAGATAGGTAATAGGAAGTTCATTCAGGAAATTATAGGTTTCCATAAAACGTTCTTCGGTTTCTCCCGGGAAGCCTACAATCACGTCAACTCCAATAGCAGCATGAGGCATTACTTCACGGATTTTGTTTACCCTGTTGCGGTACAAACCGGTAAGGTAGCGGCGCTTCATCTTTTTAAGCAGATCATCGCTTCCCGATTGTAATGGGATATGAAAATGGGGTACGAAGCTTTTGCTTCTGGACACCAGTTCAATGCTTTCATCCTTCAGCAGGTTGGGTTCTATAGAAGAAATCCGGATTCTTTCTATTCCGGTCACCTGGTCGAGCTCGGAAATAAGGTCGAGGAAAGTATGCTCATGTCTTTTATTCCCGAATTCCCCTTTACCATAATCCCCGATATTCACGCCGGTAAGAACGATTTCCTTAATATCCCTTGCAGCAATTTCGCGGGCATTATTCAGTACATTATTGATGGTGTCTGAACGTGAGATCCCTCTGGCCAGCGGAATGGTACAATAGGTACATTTGTAATCACAGCCGTCCTGGACTTTCAGGAAAGCCCTGGTCCGGTCACCGATAGAATAGCTCCCGATGAAAAAATCTGTTTCTTCAATCTCACAGGAGTGTACGGTTCCATTGCTTTCAGATTTTTCCAGATCATCCAGATAACTGAGGATGTTGAATTTCTCCTTGGCTCCTAAAACGAGGTCTACACCGGTAATCTGTGAAATCTCCTCAGGTTTTAGCTGTGCATAGCAGCCTACAATTACAACCAGCCCTTCAGGATTGGCTTTCATGGCTCTTTTTACATGAAGCTTACATTCCCGGTCTGCATTTTCAGTTACCGAACAGGTGTTGATCACATATACATCTGCCTTATCATCAAAACTCACCTTATCGTATCCGGCATCCGTCAGCTGACGGGCAATGGTAGATGTTTCCGCAAAATTCAATTTGCAGCCTAAGGTATGGTATGCGGCAGTTCTGTGAAAAGTAGACATGGATAACTCCTGATTTTTAGGGTGCAAAGATAATACTTTTAACGGTAATACTCTATTGATACCTTCTATGGTCCATTATATAAGGCATTTATCTGTCAGTATTTTAGCCGGACAGAGGTTTTTCCGATTAGTGACGCGTTTCATCCTGAAAGTCATCCCTGACCTCAGGGCTATTATGATAGCAGACTGGAGAGGAATTTTCAAATTCAATATGATCTTTTTCCTGTAAATCCTGAATGCATTGTTCCCTGATATTCCAAATTTCATTTAAACTATATGGAATAGATTCCGCAGCTATCCATTTTTCAAGAAAATTTTTATGATACAAAATCTTTTCTTCAACAATTTCATTATATTCTATTTCCTTTTCAATCAACAATTTATTTTTAAAATCATTGTAATCTGAACTTGGCCGTGTATGATCAAAGTACACATCTTCAATTTTAAGATAATTGTGGGCTTCAGGAATGTATTTCAGACCAAATTTATTCAGGGTATTTTTAATCTTATCGGTGTATTCCAAATCCATTTTAAAAATACCCAGCATTAATTTCGTCTCCGTCCGGCCATTTTCAAATGCCAGCTTTCTTAAAACAGCGTGTTTTGTACTACAGGTTCCTCCTAATTCATGAAAAACGCACAGAATATTGCTTTTGTCCTTGTTACGTTTGTAAGGCAATGCTGAAATATAGGTACAGGCAGAATCAAAATCTGCGATATTTTTATCCAGAAAGTGTTCAGAAACAATGCCTCTATTCTTTTCGATGATGAAGTTCTTCATATTAAGGACTATCTAAAATGGCGTTTCATACCTGCATTAAATTCCCCGGATTTATTTCTGGCAATAGACAGGGTATTCCAATCTTCATTTTTCACCATCTTGGCAATATAAATAATCTGACCGATATGGTACGGATAATGGGCAAGCTGACGCAGAATGGCATCAAGAACGGAATGCACCTCACCCCGTATATAAACAGCTGCATGAATATTTTCCTCATTGATCTGGTCCAGCGCACCAAAAAGGCAGTCCCAGCCTTTTTCCCAGGACTCCAGAATTTCACTTTTGGTCATAAGAACATTGATAAATTCTTCATCCCGGTTGCGCCAGTCCTTTTCGCCGTCTTCCGTCAAAAAATTGGTCCACCTGGAAAGCATGTTTCCGGTGATATGCTTTACGATCACTGCTATAGAGTTGCTTTCCTCATTATACTTCCAGAACATCTGCTCTTCTGAAAGTTGTGTGAAAGTTTGGTCTCCCAGAGATTTATAATACTGAAATCTTTTGATCAACAGGTCTTTCATAAAATTGTTTTGATCAAAGTTAAGCATTAAACCGACTGGTTTTGAATTGATGCATATAAATTCCTCATGCCCTGAATCCTAGCCCCGATTGGAGCATTTGCCTGAGCTCATTTTTGTGTTTCGGGCAGCGGCTTTGCCGCCGCCCGAAACACAAAAATAGCGAGTGCGGAAAGCGGGAAAAAGCTCCTGAACAATGCTTTATTGATCCCGGATCCTCTATATTACTTGATATTCGTGAGGTTCCCGCAAAGGTTCTCCAGATGGAATATTTTGTGGAACGGGCTTCTGACTTCCCTGAGCTGCTCTTTATCCTGGATAAATGTATACCGGGACGCCAGGGAATTCATATCCGATACGATAACAAGCCAGCATTCATCCACCGAAGAATCATAATAAGGAAATTTCTCATTCTTCTTCTCGATCAGCTCCATGATTTTCTCGGAACAGAGTTCGTCAAAAAGGCTCATATTGTATTCATGGGTGATGAAGACATTCCTTCGGTGAAAGGATTTCCTGAGGTTCCGGACATGTCCTGAAGGCCTGTTTTTGCGGATGCTTTTATAAATGGACAGAATGATTTCCTGCTGATCTTCGGGATGATGGAATTTAAGGTTGGGCTGAAACTCCAAAAAATAAACACCACGATATTTCGTAGTGTTTTCCTGTTCCAATAGTATTTCTGCCTGACGAAATATTTTATTAAGGCTGCTCTCCATTTTTTTCATTTCCAAATGGTTGATCACTTCCGTCAATTCAATTCCAATCTTTTTGTCGTCCAGCGTAGCAATGAAATCCGGACTTTCGCAGGTAAGATCCTCAAACTTTACGCTGGGAAAATGATGCATAAAAGCATTCAGCAGTAAAATTTCAGATTTTTTCCTGTACTTCTCCCTGTCATGCAGGGATGACTCATCTATGGCACGGTGGTATTTCTCTATCGGCTTCTTCTTGAGATGCCGGTTCAGATAGTATAAACTGAGATTTTTAATTAAATCTTCATCCGAAAATGCTTTTTTCATGTGTTTATTTTTTGTGTTCCCCATACAGGCACAATGGTATGGTTTTAGTGCCTGATCTTTGATTACCAAAAAATTACATTCTAAAGGTAGTTAAAAAAAACATCTGATACACGCTTGAAGCCTTAATTATCAAATAATTAATATAAAGTTTGTTTTCATAATTAATTACCTTTGCCAATTCAAAACAAAACTGTGTTTTATGGATTTTAAAAACTTTGAAATACCCTACAACGTCAATCCTAAATACTCTAAAAAGGTAGCTTATTTCTCTATGGAATTTGCTATTGAACAGGTATTAAAAATATATTCAGGCGGATTGGGATTCCTTGCGGGATCGCATATGAGAAGTGCGTATAACCTGAAGCAGGATCTGGTGGGAATCGGTATCCTTTGGAAATTCGGATATTATGACCAGGCAAGAAACCATGACCAGACCCTGCAACCGGTCTGGACCAAAAAAATGTACAGCTTTCTTGAGGATACGGGAATTAAATTCCAGATTGAAATTCATAGTGCCCCGGTTTGGGTGAAGGTGTGGTACCTGGATCCTGAAACCTTCAATACGGCTCCAATGTTTTTCCTTTCCACCGACGTTCCTGAAAACGATCACGTGTCTAAAACGATCTGCCATAAACTGTATGATGCCAATGAATCCACCAAGCTGGCGCAGTATATTCTTCTAGGAAAAGGAGGCGCAAGACTGCTGGATGAAATGAATATAGAACGGGAAGTATACCATCTGAATGAAGCCCATGGTCTCCCCGCAGCATTCCATCTGCTGAAAAAATATGATGGCGATATGAAACGTGTGAAAGAAAAGCTGGTTTTCACCACTCATACTCCTGAAGAGGCCGGTAATGAGAAGCATAATCTTAAGCTTTGCTATGATATGTCATATTTTTCCGGGCTTAGTATGGAAGAGGTAAAGCAGATTGAAGGAACTGATGATGACCGTTTCAACCATTCTTTATGTGCGCTTAAAATGTCCGGAATTGCCAATGGGGTTTCAAAACTTCACGGAGAGGTTTCTAATACGTTGTGGCACAAATATCCGGGGATCTGCGAAATCACTTCCATTACCAACGCCCAGGATTTTAAATACTGGGCAGACAAACCTCTGTACAATGCAAAGGATGAAAACGATGAAACGGCATTTGATTTCCGGAAAAAACACCTGAAGAAAAGGCTGTTCAAAATCGTGGCAGACCAAACCGGGAACCTGTTTGATCCGGATGTGTTCACCATTGTCTGGGCAAGGCGTTTCGCGGGCTACAAGCGTGCTGATCTCCTCCTCCATGATAAGGACAGGTTTTACAGGCTCCTGAACAACCCGAAATACCCGGTTCAGATCATCTGGGCTGGAAAACCTTATCCGATGGATTATGCTGCGATTTCTACCTTTAATTCGCTGGTGGAAGAAAGTAAAAATAATAAAAATATGGCTGTACTTACGGGATATGAACTTTCCCTAAGCAAATCGCTGAAACAGGGCTCTGACTTATGGCTCAACAATCCACGGGTACCGAGGGAAGCTTCCGGTACTTCAGGAATGACGGCGGCTATGAACGGTTCGGTAAACCTTTCAACAGATGACGGCTGGATCCCTGAATTTGCGAAACACGGAGAAAATTCATTCGTAGTCCCTAAAGCGGATTATATGAACACCAGCATTTATGAGCAGGACAACCACGACCTCAAGACGCTGTATGAAATCCTTGAAAATGAAATTCTTCCTATCTATTATGATCAACCGTCACAATGGAGGAAGATCCAGTACAATTCCATGGAAGATGTAAAGGACCAGTTCAACAGTGACCGGATGGCAGATGAATACTATCAGCTGATGTATAACCATCAGAAATAGGCATTGCTGTTACAGTCAATAATGATAAAAGAATCGGCGGAGCCTTTGGCTCCGCCGATTCCAATTTTTGAAAGTACCGTATATTAATAGTAAAGATCCTTCTTTTTCAGGAACCTGATCAGTTCCTTGGGACGATCGGTCTGGATCATATTGACCTTATTTTTTAAAAACCATTCGTATACTTCAGGATTTTCAAGAGCCAGATCATCATTATGTCCTGCATTGTGGTGTGGCCAGAGCGCATTGACCCACACCCTGCAACCTTTTTCCCTGACTTTATTAAAGTCAATCATATTCTGTTCCGTCTCTCCTACCGTAAACTCAAAACCATAGACTTGATAATGATCGGTATATTCGGTGATTTTCTGCCATCCTTCTTTTAGATTCAGCCTGACAATAGGCATGAAATGGATATCATTTTTAATCGTTCCGTATTTACGGTTGAACTCTTTATAGGTTTCACTTCCTTTGAATAAAACCTGGTCGAGCATCTTTCTTTTTTTCAGTAAAGGATAGACTATATTGATATAATCGAACCCTTTGTCAAGATTGATCAGGATTTTATCCTGGGTAATGTCCAGGATCTCTTCCAGGGTAGGCACTTTCATTTGTGTTGTACTTCCCAGTCCGTCTCTTAATGAGAATTTCCGGAGTTCTGCCAGGGTATAATCAGCGGGTTTTCCGGTTCCTGTAGTGGTACGGTCGATGGTTTTATCGTGCATCAGGACCAGAACGCTGTCTTTTGTCAGGGCCAGGTCTACTTCTACCATATCAATCCCTTTTTCAATGGCTTTTCTCACTGCCCAGGCAGAGTTTTCCGGGGCTTCCCGCCAGTCGGCCCGGTGGGCAATAACCATCACCTTATATTCCGGAAAATGAGACAGGGATATTTTCTTCTGTCCGAAAACAATTCCGGAAACAAAGATCAGCAGGCATAACAATTTAGTCTTCATATTTTTTCTAGTTTAATTTATCTGATCACTTCCTTTTCAGGTCCGGGGCATTTTTACTTCCTTTCATAATGATTTGCTGGGAAGTTCCGGTTAGATCCGCCAGTTCTTTTATTTTAGGGATGTAGTCCCATGCTTTGTCAAGATTCAGCATAATCCTTTTTGCCTTATATGAAGATAAGCACTTCTCAAAAAAACCAATAGCAGCAGGAGAGCTGCGATCTTTTGGTATACTCATATCTTCTCCATAACACTTTTTTAATATCCCGGATTTTGTTTGATGGCAGGGTCGGTATTGATCTGTCCCTGCGGAACCGGCATCAGGAGGTTATGCTGATCAATCGTAGCTGTACTGTAGCCGGGAGTTGATGCAAAGTGCTGTGTCATTACCTGAACGGCTTTCCCGGTCCTTACCAGATCAAACCAGCGATGGCCTTCTCCAACCAGTTCCAGTCTTCTTTCCTTATCGATCTCAGCAAGAAGAGCCTGCTGGGAAGCAAGGTTTACATTGGCAATGCCAGCCCTGGCTTTAATTTTATTCAGATAACCATTAGCATTGCTCAAATCATTAGCCTTGGCATAACATTCAGCCATCATCAGGTAGACATCAGCCAGGCGAAGCACCACGATATTGCTTCCGCCATCCGCAATTACGTTCGATGTCTTTACGATTTTTTTGGTATATGGAATCCCGTTGGAAGTCAGCCCGATATAAGCCGACTTCCTTTGATCATTACCAGCATACAGGTTGTATATTTCTTTGGTAGGCAGGTTGTGGCCTTTAGCGCCGGCCACGGTTCCCGATGGGCTGAAGAGCTGAAATGCCGGGCTTCCTTCCGAATTCCCGTTAATTCCTGAAGCAAACTGGACATCAAAAATAATTTCAGTATTATTTTTATTGGTGACATCAAAAATTTTAGACACGTCAGAGAGCAGGCTATATCCCAATCCGTCTATCTGCGAAAGATAAGGTAGGGCATCGCTGTATTTATTTTCTGTAATGAGCACCTTTCCCAGTATGCCCAGCGCAGCTGCTTTGGTCACCCTTCCTTTCTGTGTGGTTGCAGCCGGTAAAAGTGGAATGGCATCTTTCAGTTCCTTTTCTATGAAAGCATACACGTCCGAAACAGGCGTCCTGCCCTGCCCGAAGTAGTCATTTACATTAGTGGTTTCTTTGGTTACAAGTGGGACATCACCGAATACCCTTACAAGATTAAAGTACATCAGCGCCCGCAGAAACTTCATTTCACCGATCCTGTTGCTCTTCGTAGCCTGCGCCATGTCCTGGATGGCATCAATTCTGTTGAGGATAATATTAGCCTGCTGGATTCCGATATAATTATCTTTCCAGGTACTTGCAATAAGCGAATTGTTAGGCTGAATGGTAAAGAAATCAAATTCACCATAGGTAAATGAATCATTGGCCGGAACCTCATCATAAGTGTTGTCAGAAGGAATTTCCCCGATAACCAGCATTGCCTGCTGATATTGCCCGGTATACTGCAGTGTGCCATATACTGCATTAATGCCCTGTTCAATTTGTGAGGCGTCCGCATAAAACTGTGAGGTTACCTTAGTAGCTTCCGGAGAAGTATTCAGAAGGTCGGATGAGCACGACTGTAAAAGCAGTAAAATAACGATTGGAATAAGTATTTTTTTCATTGTACGTTTGATTTGATTAGAATTTAAAATTCATCCCGAAGAAATAGACCCTCGTTACCGGATAATAGGCACTGTCATAACCCTGGGTAAGCACATTGTCTGTTGTAGCATCGATGTTTTGCCCACGGTATGAAGTAATGGTCAGTAAATTATTTCCCATGAAATATATCTGGGCAGACTTAATTTTTAAATTTTCCGTGATGCTTTTAGGCAGGTTATACGCCAGTTTCAGGGAACGCAACCTGACATAATCCCCGTTCATAAAAAAGATATTGGAAGTCCGCGCTTCTTTTCTGTTGTTGGAGAAATTCATGTTAGGCATTGCAAAAGAACCTCCGGGATTGGTCTCGGCATTGTAACGGTGGTCAAAATAATACTGACTTGCCACCCCAAAACCTTCACCGGACTCTGTACTGCTTACCAGGTCCCCATTATATACTTTTTTCCCGAGTTCACTATACAACATAAAATTAAGCTCAAGGTTTTTATATTTTAATGTATTGGAAAAACCAAGGATGTATTTCGGAATCCCTGAACCGAAGCTTTTTTTATCATTATTATCAATTTTTCCGTCTCCGTTGAGGTCTTCCATAATGTAATCCCCTACCAGCGTCCCTGTAATATGCGGACTACTGTCGATCTGCTGCTGTGAAGTATATACTCCGGTGATGTTATATCCATACATTTCTGCAATGGATCCGCCCACTTTGGTAACAGCAAAATTATTGGCCCCCGCAATAATCTGGTTCTGTCCATTGGCTAAAGCCAAAACTTTATTGGTATTAGCAGAAAAGCTCAGGTTATTGGAATATTCCAAATGCTGCCCGATATGCAGCGGCCTGGTCGAAAGCTGGATCTCAAGCCCTCTGTTCCTGACTTTCCCGATATTCTGTAGAGAAGTGCTGTACCCAGACTGCTGCGGAACCGGTACATCCAGCAACAGCCCGTCACGCATAAGGATGTAGTAGTCGGCAGATACATTCAGGAAGTTCCTGAACAGTGAAAAATCGATCCCGAAGTTGTCTGATTTTGATTTTTCCCATGAGATATTTGGGTTAGGTGCCGTTGATGCCCTGTATCCTGAAGCGAGTGCCCCTGAAAAGAGATAATTTTCTTCCGCCATCAGTGAAAGTGCCCCGAAATTAGGAATCTGGTTGTTCCCGTTGCTTCCTTTACTGTACCTTAGCTTTACAGGATCAATAAAATCATTTTTGGGAAAGAAGTTTTCATTGCTGAGTGTCCAGCCCAGCGACAGCGCGTAAAAATCGCCCCATTTGGAATTGACCCCGAATCTTGAAGATCCGTCTCTCCTGTACGACGCCATGAAGTTGTATTTATTGTCAAAACTGTAAGAAAGCCTGCTGAAATAAGAGATCAGAGTCCACTTATATTGTGAAAGCGTATTTTTAAACGAAGATCCGCCGGCAATATTGGTGATGCTGTTATCCGGGAATCCTGTGGCCTCCACCAGCAGCTGATTGTTGTTTTCTTCCTGGTAGGATTGTCCTGCAATTGCATTGAAAGTATGGCTCCCGATTTTCTTATCAAAAGTCAGCAGGTTTTCCACCAGATAGTTTTTCCTGATGTATTCCGTCCTGCTTGCCATAGTGACGTCGGGAGCAGCGGACCGGTAAGACCCTACTGTAGACGGATCGAAAAAATTGTATTCGTAATTGCTGTAGTCTCCGCCCACCGAAAACCTATAGTTGAAGTCCTTGAGGAATGTCAGCTGGGTGAATACATTTCCGAATGTTTTAAACAGCGTATATTTCCTGCTGGTCATGTCCACCATCGCTACAGGATTTTCAACCAGAGCTGCATCTGTGGGAGTATTGGCTTTTATCTGTTCGGAGATATTCAGGTTACCGTTAGCATCATAGGGCGCAAAAAAGGGATACATGGTTGTAGCCATGGCAATCGGGTTATAGCTTCTTCCTCCCGATACCATATCCAGGATGCTTCCCTGTGAGAAAGACGGTGTAATGGGAAACCCCTATTTTCAGTTGATCACTCAGATCCGTTGATAAATTGACGTTGGTTGAATATTTTTCATAATCTGAACCGATAACAATCCCTTTCTGATTGAGGTAACTTCCCGTGAAGGCATATTTGCTTTTGTCCCCACCTCCAGTGACTGTAAATGTGGTCTGACTGATCGGAGCCGGTCTCAGCACAGTATTGTACCAGTCTGTATTGATGAGTCCTGGTTGCCTTTCGAGATAAGGTTTCAGGTAATCCGGAATCAGTTCTCTCAGGGATGCTCCTTTATTTTTTCTGGTTGCAGTATCGTCACTGATACTTCTGTTAGCTCCTTTGGACAGGTAATTATTATCCCTGGATTCTTTCATGAAAACGGCCATATCATATGCGTCGACAAGTTTGGCCTTGTCACTGCGGGTCTGGATTCCGTAATAGGAATCCAGGGTTACTTCCATTTTTCCTTTTTTGCCCTGCTTGGTTTCGATCAGGATAACTCCGTTGGCGCCCCTGGATCCGTAAATAGCAGATGAAGCAGCATCTTTAAGGATATCGATCTTGGCAATGGAATTGGGATCGATGGAATTCAGGTTGGTTCCTTCTGTAAGCGGGAATCCATCGACAACGATCAAAGGATTGGAACCTGCAGTAAGCGTCCCGATTCCCCTCACCCGGATGGTGGGTGATGATCCCGGACTTGCATTGGCCTGCGAAACCTGGATTCCCGTAGCTTTTCCTGCTATGATATCACCAAAATTACCGGATGCAACACCTTTCATCTGCTTCTCATCGATGGATGAAATAGAACCTGAAATATCCTTCCTGTTCTGCTTTCCATAGCCTACCATTACGACTTCATCAATATTCTTCTCCCGGGGAGAGATGGTATCCCGTTTCATTGCATCCATATGAATGGAAAGCGGACGATTATCCGAAGATTTTGCAATCCTTCTTACCGTAACGGTATTGTTCTGAATAATAAAATCAATGGAATAGCTTTTTTTGAGGTAGCTGAGTGCTTCTTTCAAAGAGCTGTAATTGATCTTGGTATCATCCACAAGGATCCCCTGCATATCGGAAGCCGAATAAAAGAATTGCGTCCGGGTTTTCTTTCCCAGTTTTTCAAATACCTGCTTTACAGGGATTCGTGCGGAGTTAACAGATTGCTGACAGGTGGCCGGAACGTATGCATGCGTCATTTCAGACAGGCATAAGACTCCCAGTACCGCAATGCTGATTGCCGTTTTTTTCATAGATTTGTAAAAAATTAGTTTGTTATATTCTTACTAGTTCGCCGCATCGATAACCCCCATTATCGGTGCATTTTATTTTAAAATAATTTGTTTGTCGGTGATTTTAACAGCTGTAAGACTGAAAGGATAGCTTACAATGGTAATAACATCTTGCAGGTTTCCGGTAAAAGAGCCCTGTATTTTTTCTTTGCTGTACTGTACGGGATATTGTATCTCTACATCATAGGTTTCTTCAAGCAGGCGGATGACTTCTCCGTAGTCCTGTCCGTTAAATGCAAATGTCTTTACCTTGGAAGGGCTGTAGTAATGATGCTCCCTGTTATCCGCATCACTCACCCACGTTTCCTCAGGCAACAGATAAGTGATTTTTCCACGACGCTCTATCTTTACCTTTCCTTCCTTCAGGGCTACGCTTTTATCTGCTGATTTCTGATCCAGGAAAAACCGGGTTCCCAAAACCTGGACCTTAAAACCATGGGCATCAATCCGGAATGGCTTGGTCTTATCTTTGGCAATGTTAAAAAAAGCTTTCCCTTCGAATTCCACAGGTCTCTCCTTTTTACCGAAATGATTCCTGTCCATTGTAAGCTTACTGTACGGCTGCATGGTGATGATACTTCCGTCAGAAAGCCTGTAGGTCTTCATTTCATTTCCGGTTTTTAGCACCAGTATATTTCCAGCCTCGTTATGGTGTCCTGAAAATAATGGGTACAGGCAAAGCAGCCCAAATAAAGGAATAAAGACGGCGGCAGCCCAGTAAACCTTCTGCTGCTTCGCCTTACGTCCATAAGTCATGCGCTCTATATTCTGCCAGATCCTGTCGTCGGTTGCCTCATCGATCCGCAGGTTTTCTTTTTTCACCGTGTCCCAGTCTTTTTCGAATTGATTCATAAGTGGTCTCTCTGATAGTAATTACGCAGGGATTAAAAAATATCCACCTTTGAAAAGTGGATTTAATGATTTGTTCATATTCGTTAACAGAGGCTTAAAAGAGGCTGAGGTTGCTACGGATGTACGAAAGGGCTTTATTGATGCGTTTTTCAACGGCCGTTTTAGACATATTATTTTCTTCGGCTATTTTAATATAACTAACGTTTTCCAGTTTGTTCCTGAGTAAAAATTCTTTATTCTGAGTGGGCAGTTCGCTAAGCAAACGCTCTATTTTACTGAGATTTTCTTCTTTCCAGAGCATGTCCGATTCTTCTTCGGTTTCTTCCAGGCCGGCAATGATGTCCGGATCCGAATTGAAAATCATTTTATTTTTCCTGTAAAAATTGGCAATCTCCTGCTTGGCCGTACGGAAGATGACAGCCTCCGGATGTTCAGATTTCTGAAGCTGTGTATGGTGCTTCCATAAGTGGACAAATATTTCCTGCACCACATCTTCAATATCTTCCTGTCCGGAAATATATTTTCTGACAAAGAAATACACCTGGTGCTTATAGTCTGAATATATCTTTTTAAAATGTCCCATCCAATCCTGAAATAAGTAATACTCAGTATTGTTATTTTTCGCAAATATATCCAAAAACCTTTATGGTGCTGTTAAAGGTATATTAATTCTAATGTATAGTTATACACATCTTATTATTGAACACTATACATTAAAAAACCGCTCAAATTATGAGCGGCCTTATACTACTTGTCTTTGCTTTTCTTATTTTTAGAAGGAGCTTTGAGTCCTTCTTCTCTTGCTTCAGAAATGCCGATTGCTACGGCTTGTTTCCTGCTTTTCACCTGGTCTCCGGAAGAGGACTTTAATTTTCCCTCCTTGAACTCGTGCATTACTTTTTCCACTTTTTCCTGAGCTTTGTCTGAATATTTCTTAGTGCTCATGATGTTGATTTTAAGATTTGGTTATGGCAACTCCTATTTCATATACCTTAGCATGCTTCAGGTATTTTGAACGTTCTCTTGAAGTTACCGATTCAAAATGATCATTTTTGATCACGATAATCGGGTCTTCTGAATTTTCTATCTCAAAATTGGCCAGGTACCGCTCGTCCGGTGCATCCTCGCGCATTTTAGCTTTTATTTTCTGTAATTCATCGGCATAATCCCTGAATCCAGGGTCTGAAGAATGAATAAATTTATATTCGTCCCCTGCAACTACAAAATAATGAAGTTTTTTATCGATCAGCTGAGCTTCATCTGTAATCTGAGGATTATCATTTCCGTCTTTAAAGCTTACTTCCACCAGTTTTCCGTTTTTCTCACGGGAATACCTTTCTGCATCTTCAAAACTTGAGAATCCTGTATAGATGGCTTGGTCTTCCAGTTCGTATTTGTTCAGCTTCTGGTCGTAGTCATTCGTTTCCATAATTATTATTTGAATATGTTATGTAAATGAATATTCAATTTTTTTGCCAAACATTGGATTTTGTTTCACAGTAACACTTTTCAACATGAAGGGATTTGCATATAATTCAATAGAAATACACATTTAAAATAAAATAACAATTATAATTAGGTTAGTATTGAAAAAAAATTAAATTTGCAGACTAAATTTTAAGCATGAAATACAACTCTATTTTATCCGTTTTATTTTTATCGGCTGCTACCTTGGGGTATGCCCAGAGGATCGATTCGGAACAGGTGACCTTCCAGCTTTTAAAAGAGCCTGCTAATCCGGTAGATTCACAAAGCAGAAATTTTTCTGTAGTGGTGAATTCACCGTATAACATGACCAAAGAAGATGTAATTAAAGAAGCGAAGGAAAAGTTCCAGAAGCAGGTAGACAACTACGATCAGAGCGTACAGGATACCAAATTGCAGCATGAGGAAAGGCTCAAGGATTATGAAGCGGAAGTAAAAAAACTTACCGAAAAGTACAAAACAGAATCCGAGCAGTACAATAAAATGAAAGCTGTGGAAAAAATTGCCATGAATGCCATGCCCCCAGTGCTCAGACTTCCTTCACGCCCGCAGCTCAACGTTCCCCAAAAGCCAGTATACCGCGATCCGGATCTCAGAACTGCCCTCATTGTAGACAATAAAGTCCTGGCTTCGCAGGTTAATATCGACGGTTTTTCAAGAGGCGGAAATGCCGTTGACATTTCCATCAATATGGAACGGACCAACTTTCAGGATAATGCGGGTAAAACTTTTGCCAGCCAGCCTACCAAGCTGGTAGTAAAGCAGAACGGCGTTGTGAAGATCGATAAAACCCTTTTCTCAGACTTTGAAGAAGTTGCCTCTTCGCCTACCAATGAAATCAACCTGAGTGACCATGAGAGAGCATACCTTCAGAAGGTGATGAATAAGATCAACGAAATCCTGGCAGATAACTTCGGCTATTCCAAGATCAATTCTACGGTAAAGCTGGAAACGGTAAAGAACAAAGGAGAATACGATGACCTGGAGAAAGCGTCCATTTATGTAACCACAAACCTGAAGAAGTTGCAGGCAAGACCGGATTACACTCCTAATAAAGCTGCCCTTGAAAATATGGACAAAGGGGTTGCTTTATGGAAAGATGCGCTTAAAAAAATCAATTATGAAGATAAAAAAGCAGCCTATAATGCTAAGATTGCAGCATATCTCTATATGAACCTCATCCGCCTGAACCTAGCCATGGGTAAAAAGGCGGAAGCTGAAAAATACCTGAATGAAATGCAGGAGCACCTGGTAGACATGAAGCTTTCTTTTGACCAGAACTATGAACTGAAAGGACTTGAACAGAAAATTTATAACTAATCGATACTATGAAAAAAACATTGATCCTTTCACTGGCTTTAATGAGCGCTATCGCTTTCGGTCAGGATAAGAAATTTGTGTACGGCGACAATTTCGAATACAACTCCAAATACGAAAAGGACATCAAGCTTGTCCTGTGTGATGACTATAACCAATATGTTTTCAGCGATATCAATGAAGACGGCTACAGCAGTTATCCGCATAAGAAAATCATCATGAGGAAACTCGATCAGAACGGAAACCTGATTGATACCTATATTAAGGATTATGCCAATAAAACCAATGGTGTCCTGCACAATTATCTGGGATCAGCTGAGATTGGCAAAGACCAGTTCGTTGTGTTTACGGAAGAACTGGAAACCCGGAATAACAGGAAAGAAATCTTCCAGCATGTTTTCAACAAAAAGGACAATAATTTTACCACGACCAGCATTGCCAAGCTTTTCACGGAAGGAGGTATGAAACAGGGAACCACCTATATGAGGTTTTCACAGAACGGGAAATATGCTGCCATTATCAACGACCGGTCTGTTTCTAAAAAGACAGCCAATACCATTGATAATATCGTGATTGACCTCTCTACCCTGTCCAGAAAATGGGATAAAGAAATCACGCTTGATACGGATTACATGGAAGCTGATGCGGCTGTAACCAATTCCGGGAGGGTTTTGATCTTAAGAAAATCCACCGGCTGGAAAGAATCCTCAAAGCTGGTCTATGTTTCTGCTCAGGGTGAACAGGATATTCCCTTAAAGGAAAAACTGATTTTAAAAACCCTGACTCCGGTTTCCATCAACGACCAGGATTACCTGGTATCATTCGGATATTTTACCGGCGTAAGGATCAACCAGAGCAACTTCGGGGATATGGCTTTCATCAACCTGCAGAACGGCAATATCGTTATGAGCGAATTCTCCGAATACAGAGGCAATACGACGATGTCCGGAGTGGAAATCAGTACTGTACAGGCCAATAACGGTAAAACATACCTGTTCGGATATGACGTTAACAAAACAATGCCGCCATCCACACCTTCCAACCGTTTTCCTGACCCCATTATTTCATACGGTCCGGGCCAGTGGTTTACCCTTAACTCAGACGGAACTGCCGTCAGCACTACCGCAACACCGTCAGGGAAGATCGGGTATTTCATGAAAGATAATAAAGGCTATTTCTTCGCCAATGAAGATACCCTTCAGCCCTACGCGATAGGAAATGTAGTAACCGATAAAAAGAAAGCCATCAGTCTCTACAATAATTCTGAAAACGGGGAACGTTCCGGCTCTCCTGTACTGACCTCCATCAAATATATTCCGGAGTCTGACCGGGTAATCTACCTGAGAAAATCCGGAGAAGGCAGGCTTAATGTAAAAAGTGCCTACAACTGGAATCAATAATTTCCATCAGGATCAGGCCGGCATCATTGCCGGCTTTTTTCTTGTAAAAATCACTATATTTGGTGCTTTATGATATTAGAATTTAGAATGAAAAAAATATTCTTGACCCTTAGTCTTGCTGCTGCCTTTCACAGCGTGTCGGCACAGGAAATCACTTTAGATAAAATTTATTCAGGATACTACCGCGGGAAAGGCATTGCCGGGATCACTTCCATGAAGAACGGTGAAAACTACCTGGTAATCGAACCAACCGGAATTGCCAAATATTCATATAAGACTTCCCAGAAGGAAGGAAATATCATTGACGGCCAGTTTGAGAGTTACGAGTTCTCCGATGACGAATCCAAAATCCTTTTGCTGAAAGAGAGCCAGCCGATCTACCGGCATTCCTTTCTGGGAAAATTCGAGGTAAGAGACCTGAAATCCGGAAAGGTGACGAGCCTGAATAACGGGAATACCGTTCAGGAGCCTAGATTTTCCCCGGATGCTTCAAAAGTCGCCTTTATTTCAGATAATAATTTATTTTGCCAGGACCTGAATACCGGTAAAATCACCCAGATCACTACAGACGGTAAGAAAAATGCTATCATCAACGGTTTAGCCGACTGGGTATATGAAGAAGAATTCGGGCATGCGAGACAGTATGAATGGACCAAAAATTCTGATGCCATCGTTTTCGTAAAATCGGATGAAAGCCAGGTTCCGGAAATATACATTCCTATTTACGGGAAAACGCTTTACCCTACGGAAATGCGTTATAAATACCCTAAGGCGGGAGAAAACAACTCTGTCGTATCTGCACAGCTGTACCGCTTAGATACCGGAAAAACCATCCCGGTAAATCTTGGGGCCTTCAAAAACTATTATATTGCCAATGTATTCCAGACGGCTAAAGCTGATGAAATCGTTCTCATTACTTCCCAAAGGATACAGAATGCTTCTGATATCCTGAAAGTGAATACCAAAACCGGAGCGGTTCAGAAGCTCTTTACCGAGACGGATGAAAAATGGATCGATACCGATAATCCGACCCTTGAGTTCCTGGAAGATGATTCTTTCCTTTGGGCATCTGAAAGAGACGGTAACCGGCACCTGTATTGGTATGACAAAGAGGGTAAGCTTAAAAAACAGGTTACAAAGGGCAATTGGGAAATTACAGATTACTATGGTTACAATCCGAAATCAAAGGAAATTTACGTTCAGACAACGGAAAAAGGAAGCATCAACAAGGTGGTTTCCAAAATCAATATCGAAAACGGAAAGTCCCAGCTGATTTCCAGACCTGACGGTAACAATTCTGCAAGCTTCAGCAAGAATTACAATTATTTTATCGAAACTTCTTCTACCGCTGCAAGCCCGTATACATTCGTTCTGAAAGACGGCAGCGGAAAAGTGGTGAAGGAGCTTCAGAATAATAATGAGCAGCTTCAGAAACTGAAAGCGGACAACTTTGTGGATAAAGAATTTATTACCATACCTAATGCGGTCGGCGATCAGATGAATGCATGGATCATGAAGCCCAAAAACTTCGATCCGAACAAGAAATACCCACTTTTCATGTATCAGTATTCAGGACCGGGATCCCAGCAGGTATCCAATTCATGGGATATCGGTAATACATTGTGGTTCAACCACCTGGTACAGAAAGGGTATATCGTGGCCTGTGTTGACGGACGCGGAACGGGATATAAAGGTGCTAAGTTCAAAAAGGTCACCTATATGAATTTAGGAAAGTACGAAATTGAAGACCAGATCACCGCTGCCAAATGGTTCGGGAACCAGTCTTATATCGATAAAACCAGGATCGGAATGTTTGGATGGAGCTTCGGCGGGTACATGACCAGCCTTGCCATGACGAAAGGCGCCGATGTCTTTAAAATGGGAATCGCAGTGGCTCCGGTAACCAACTGGAGGTATTATGACTCCGTATATACCGAAAGATTCTTAAGGACTCCGCAGGAAAATGCTGACGGATATGATAAGAACTCCCCTACTGAATATGCCGGTTTAATGAAAGGCAAATTCCTTCTGATCCACGGAACGGCAGATGACAATGTACATTTCCAGAATTCCATGGAGTTCTCTGAAGCACTGATCCAGAACAGGAAACAGTTTGATTTCATGGCGTACCCGGATAAAAACCACGGGATCTACGGAGGATATACAAGACCTCAGTTGTACCAGAAAATGACCAATTTTATCCTGGAAAATTTATAACCTGCTAAAATTGAACTATAAAAAATCCGAATCTTACATGTAAGATTCGGATTTTTAGTTTTTAACTTTACATCCTATCATTTATGGTTTCCCTCAAATATATTTTAACAAAAATGACTTTAAACTTCTAAATCTTTTAACGTAATTTCCATTTTCTCATCTTTATGGTATTCAAAGTTACCCAAATTCAATTATTATTTTTAAAATTCTATATTTGTGAAATTTGAAATTTGCATCTATGAAAACCAAACATCCTAAAGGGCTGCCATTCCTCTTTTTTACGGAGATGTGGGAGCGTTTCGGGTATTACCTGATCCTTGGAATCTTCGTTCTGTACGTTATTGAACCTACCGGCCTGAAAGGCGGCCTCGGGCTTCCGGATAAAACAGCTGACGACATTTTCGGAACCTATATTGCCCTGACCTATCTCACTCCTTTCATCGGAGGATTTCTGGCCGACCGGGTTTTAGGATATATCAAATCGATCTACTTAGGCGGTATCCTGATGGCTGCCGGATATATCGGGATGGGTGTTTTCAAAGATCTTACCTTATTCTACAGTTCCCTCGCATTAATTATTATCGGGAACGGCTTTTTCAAGCCTACCATTTCCACTCTTCTGGGGAACCTGTATTCTGAAGAGCCATACAAGGCCAATAAGGATTCCGGATATAACATTTTTTATATGGGAATCAATATCGGGGCTTTCATCTGTAATATTATTGCGGCATTTATGCGGAATAAATTTGGCTGGGGCGAAGCTTTTATTACCGCAGGTGTCGGAATGTTAGTCGGGCTCGTTATATTTACGGTCGGCAGGAAACATTATATTCACGCAGCGCAGATGAAGCCTGTGCAGGAAGGCGATACGAAGCTGTCTGAAATCCTTTTGAAGGTATTTTTACCGGCTATTCTTTTCGGAGCGGGAGGGTGGTTCATCCCCGGAAATATTTTCGGGAGTGACAGTACGGATGCCTTTATTTTTGCCTGTATTCCCATTATTTACTTTTATGCCTCACTGTATTTCAAAGCAAAGCCTGAAGAAAAATCTTCCATCGGTGCTTTACTTTCAGTGTTCATGATCAGTATGTTTTTCTGGGCGGTCTTCAAACAGAACGGAACGGCTCTGACGAGGTGGGCTAATTATTATACAGACAGAAGCGTTCCTGCCATAATGGAGAAACCTCTCGAAAATATTTATATGGTAGATGGGAAAAGCTATGCCAACAGCGAAGTCCCTGTTTACGATGACCAGTTCCAGTCGCAAAAGGACAAAGACGGAAAAACGATAAAGGAATCCGGAAAGGACGTGTATTTTAAAAACATATCTCCCGAACAGCGTGCAGAACTGGAGAAAAATCCTGATAAGAAAGTTTACCTCTATAATACGGAACTGTTCCAATCCATCAATCCGTTCTGGGTCATTGCCCTCACACCGGTAGTGGTTGGTGTCTGGGCTTTCCTGAGAAAAAGAGGGAAAGAACCGCTTACCCCTACGAAGATCGTTTTAGGGCTGTTTATTTCAGCCTTATCATGCCTGGTCATGGTAGCTGCTATAGCAGCCGGTGATAACGGTGCCGTTAAAGTATCTCCCTGGTGGCTGGTAGCCGGTTATGGGGCTATTACTGTAGGAGAACTTTGCCTTTCCCCGATGGGGTTGTCATTTGTATCCAAGCTTTCACCGGCGAGGATTACTGCGCTGATGATGGGCGGCTTTTTCCTGGCCAATTCGGTGGGTAATAAGCTTTCCGGGATCCTGGCAAGTACGTGGTACAGTTATGACAATAAGATGAATTACTTCCTGGTAAATTTCGGGCTGCTGATATTTGCCACATTATTAGGGCTTTCCATGCTGAAAAGACTAAACAGGATTATGAAGGAAAAAGGGCATTAAGCTTCAGCAATACAATGATCAATCAGGCTGCAGGACTCTTCTGCAGCTTTTTTTGGCAATTGTAAAATTAAACCTTGCTGAAAACCCAAAAAAAACTATATTTGTCAGTCTTAACAAAAATTAACAATAAAATGGATAATACTGAAGCATTAAGTCCGAAACCGGATGAATGGGTAGAGAAAAAAGGTTCCAGACACCCGAAAGGTTTATGGGTGCTTTTTGGAACAGAAATGTGGGAGCGTTTCAATTTTTATGGAATGAGAGCTCTGTTGACGCTCTTCATGGTAAATTCCCTATTAATTAAAGAAGCAGATGCAGCAATCATTTACGGTGGATTTTTAGCTTTATGTTATTTAACGCCTCTTTTAGGTGGTTTTATTGCCGATAAATATATCGGAAACAGGAATGCGATCCTGATCGGTGGGTCTTTAATGGCTATTGGGCAGTTTTTGCTGTTTATCAGTGCATCCAGCTTTTCGGCTGACCTTGGGAGTGCTAAGATGATCATGTGGCTTGCCCTGTTCGTTATTATCTTTGGTAACGGGTTTTTCAAGCCTAATATTTCCTCTATGGTGGGAAGCCTTTATCCTAAGCAGGAAAAATCAAAATTGGACTCTGCATTCACCATTTTTTACATGGGAATCAATATCGGGGCATTCTTAGGCCAGTTTATCTGTCCATACGTAGGTGACGTAAAGGACGCCACTACAGGAGTAAGGGATATTTTTGCTTTCAAATGGGGATTCCTGGCCGCTTCTATCGCGATGGTGGTAGGAACCGTAACTTTCTTTATTCTTAAAAATAAATATGTAGTAACCCCTGAAGGAAGGCCTATCGGAGGATTACCAAAAAACAATACGAGTGCGGATTTTGAAGAGGGTGAAACCCAGACTGCTAAATTCTCCAACAAGTTTCTTGCATTTACCGCAGTAATCTTTATCGTGCTATTCTTTGTGTTCAGATACCTCCTTGTAGGAGAATTTGGGTTCAATTCCGTAGAAATGGGCCAGCTGATTAAAGGAATCATTTATCCGTTCATTTATTCAGCAGGTATTTCTCTTGCATTCCTGATCATGTCTTCTGCAGAAAATAAAGTGGAAAGACAGAGGATATGGGTCATCTACATCGTATCATTCTTTATCATCTTCTTCTGGGCAGCATTTGAACAGGCTGGATCTTCATTGACATTCATTGCTGATAACCAGACGGACAGAAACATCTTCGGTTGGAATATGCCGCCTTCCATGGTGCAGATCTTCAACGGGATTTTCGTCGTGATCCTGGCAGTGCCTTTCAGTCTGATCTGGGATAAACTGAGAGCTAAAGGAAAAGAGCCGGTTTCTCCTATGAAACAGGCAATGGGTCTTGCTTTAATCGCTTTAAGTTATTTTATTATTGCACATAATGTAAAAGATTTAGGAAATTCCGGACTGTTGGCTATTAAATGGTTAATGCTGTTGTACTTCATCCAGACCATGGGTGAGCTGTGCTTGTCTCCAATAGGATTATCCCTGGTAGGTAAATTGGCTCCTAAACGATTTGCATCGCTTTTATATGGGGTATTCTTTATTTCCAATGCCGCAGGATATGCTCTTGCAGGTTCATTGGGAGCACTGATTCCGGCTACGGGAGATAAATTCACAAAGGCCCAGGAAATAGGCGTTAACCTTCAGGATGTACTTGATAAGAAAGTAACTCTTACCACAGAACAGGCTGCGGCTTTTGAAAAAGCCCAGCTGCCATTGCAGAATCCTGTATTTGCAGGGTTTGAAATCCATAATCTTTTTGAATTCTTCATGGTATTCGTGGTATTGTGTGGTATAGCTGCCGTAATTCTGGCGCTTATCTCACCGATCCTTAAGAAAATGATGCACGGTGTCAACTAAGCATAAATAAATATTTTTTAAAACCTCTGCCAAGTCAGAGGTTTTTTTTATTTTCGTATGATGGAAGTTTCCGAAAGTTCTTTATTCCATTCCATAAAGGATATTATACAGCAGTCGCGCGAAAAAGTATTTCGGATAGCGAACTCTACCCTTTTGCTTACCTACTGGCAGATCGGGAAATTAATTGTGGAAGATGAACAGAAAGGAAAAGCAAGGGCAGAATACGGAAGCTATATCCTGAAAAATCTCTCCCGGCAACTGACCACTGAATTCGGAAAAGGATTTGATGAAAGCAATCTCAGAAATATGAGAATATTTTATCAATCCTTTCCAATATGTGACGCATTGCGTCACGAATTGAGCTGGACTCACTACAGACTGTTGATCAGATTAAACAATACTGATAAGATAAATTACTATATTAACGAATCTATTCAGAATAACTGGAATTCCAGAGACCTGAAAAGGCAGATCAATTCGCTGGCTTATGAAAGAGTGCTGGAACATCGTAAAACATCTGAAGAAACCATTCAGAATATACTGAAAGATCCATACATCTTTGAATTTCTGGGATTGAAACCGGACGAAAAAATTTCAGAAAAAGACCTTGAAACGTCTATTATAGACCATATCCAGAAGTTCCTGCTGGAATTCGGGAAGGGATTTGCATTTGTAGACCGGCAGCAGCACATTGCTACCGATACTTCAGACTTTTATATTGATCTTGTTTTTTACAATTACCTACTGAAATGTTTCGTCATTATCGATCTGAAAACGGGGGAACTTTCCCATCAGGACATCGGGCAGATCGACATGTACGTAAGGATGTACGATGACCTGAAACGTATTGAAGGCGATAACCCTACTATCGGAATCCTCTTGTGTTCCGAAAAAGACGAAACCATCGTCAAATACTCGGTACTGAATGACAAAAACAACCTTTTCGCCAGCCAATATTTATTATACCTTCCCAAAGAGGAAGAATTAAAAGAACTTATAGATCAGGACAGGATCCGGTTCGAGCTGGACCGGGATCAGTCAAAACCTTAATTACATATTTTTAATCAGACATGAATTTAACTTTAGACGAAATAAGGGATTTCAAAGGAAAATACCCGACGCAGATCTGGAACCTTTTCTTTTCCGAAATGTGGGAACGCTTCTGCTTTTACGGGATGCGGGGAATGCTTGTGGTATTTATGATCTCCCAATTAGGGTTCGGTGAAGAGAAAGCCAATCTCCAGTACGGAGCAACCCAGGCTTTTGTCTATGCATTCACTTTTGTAGGAGGATTGTTTGCAGATAAGATCTTAGGATTCAGGAAATCGCTGTTCTGGGGCGGACTCCTGATGATCGCGGGAAGCATTATCCTTTCCCTGAATCCGCATGACTATTTTTTCTTCGGAATTTCATTTACCATTATCGGCACCGGATTCTTTAAACCCAATATTTCCACTATGGTCGGAAAACTGTACAGGTCCGGTGATACAAGAACAGATGCCGGTTTTACCTTATTCTATGCAGGAATCAACCTGGGTGCCCTTCTCGGAGGATACTTCTGCGTTGCCATTGGACAGGGAGATGTTTTTTCTGATTACATCCCTCATGATAAAACCTGGAATATAGCATTCAGCCTGGCTGCCGTGGTCATGGTGATCAGCCTTATCAATTTTGTATTCACACAAAAAAAGCTGGGGCCTATCGGTTTACAGCCCGGGCATCCGTTATCAGATGAACCTGCGAAAAAAATAAAAAAATGGCATGAAATCGCAGTATACATAGGAACACTCGCTGTTATTCCGCTCATTATGACTATGGTTTCGGTTCCTCAATATACCAATTACTTCATGTATACCGTAGGACCTCTTACCCTGCTGTACCTTTTGTATGAAATGACCAAAGTAACACCGGCAGAGAGGAACAAGCTCATTGCCGCATTGATATTCATTATCTTTTCCATTATTTTCTGGGGCATTTTTGAACAGAGCGGAGGCTCACTGAGTATTTTCGCAGCCAAGAACCTGAACAGGGATCTTTTCAATCTTAATCCTAACGGGGTTAATAATTCAGGGGGAGCATTTTTCATCCTTCTGCTGGCTGTTCCATTAGGGCTGTTATGGATCTGGCTGGGCAAAAGAAAGATTGAACCCAACACCATCATTAAGTTCGGGCTTGGTTTTCTCTTTCTGGGTCTGGGATATTATGTCATATTCACTACGCGCTATTTTGCCAACAGCCTCGGCATTACTTCTTTAGGCATATTTACTATCGCCTTATTTGCCATTACATTGGGGGAAATGTGCCTCTCTCCTATCGGCCTTTCCATTATGACCAAACTTTCAACTAATAAGCTCCAGGGCGTTATGATGGGCATGTGGTTTCTGGCCTCTGCTTACGGGCAGTATGTTGCCGGAATTATTGGTGCCAGCATGGCAACAGCAAAAGAAGGTTCATCAAATTATGATGCCCTCATCACCTATACCGAAGGCTATAAGCAACTGGGACTGTATTCCATAATTGCCGGTGTGCTTCTCTTTATTATTTCCCCATACGTTAGAAAATTAATGCAGGAAGTAAAATAGCAATACGCAAATTATGCTTACTTTTACTTAAATATCCAAATCATGAAGAAAGTAGTAAGCATTATTTGCCTGTTCTGGTTAAGCTTCAGCTTTGCCCAGGTTAAATGGATGACCATTGAAGAAGCATTGTCTGCCCAGAAACAGCACCCTAAAAAAATACTGATTGATTTCTATGCAGACTGGTGCGGTCCCTGCAAAATTATGGACAAAACCACATACGGTAACACAATCATAACTGAAATGCTGAATGAAAATTTTTATCCGGTAAAATTTAACGCAGAGGAAAAAAGGACGGTGAGTATATTTGAAAGAAAATTCTCAAATCCTGACCGCACCCATAAGAAAGGCAGGAATACACTTCATGAGTTCACGCAGTATATGAATGTAGCAGCCGTACCCAGCACTGTATTCCTGGATGAGACCGGGAGCCCTATTACCTTGCTGCAGGGAGAACTGTCTGCTAAGGAACTGGAACCTTACCTTGAACTGATCTCCAAGGACCTGTATAAAAAGATACGCACCCGCCAGCAGTGGGAAGAATACCAGAAAAAATTTAAATCCAGATTAAAAAGTTAAAGTTCCGGAGAAGTTTTAACCATTAGATTTTAAAGTTTACTCTATTTTCCCGAAATTAGAGGCTCGTTTTTCATGACTTTAGAAACTTCCATAGAATACGTAAAAGGAATTGGTCCGGAGAGAGCTAAATTGATCAAGAGCATCTTGGGGATCACCACGGTAGAGGATCTCCTGAACTTCTATCCTATCCGTTACCTGGATAAAAGCAAAATCTATAAGGTATCGCGGCTGCATGAGGCCAATCAGGAAATTCAGCTGAGAGGCAGGATTACCCAGGTACAGGAAATCCAGACCGGCAAAACCAAAAGGCTTTCAGCTAAGTTCAGTGATGATACGGGAACCATGGACCTGGTCTGGTTCCAATATTCCAAATGGCTTAAGGAGCAACTGCCTGTAGGCCGTGAAGTGTATATTTTCGGAAAAGTGAATTTTTTCAACGGACAGTTTTCTATGCCGCATCCGGAGATTGAAGCTGAAGAGAAGAAGGAAAATGACAACCGGCTGAAGCCCATTTACCCAAGTTCTGAGAAACTTGTTAAAAGAGGACTAAATCAAAGGTTTTTCCAGGTAGTCCTGAAGAATATCTGCAAAGAAATACCGGAACTTATTCAGGAGAACCTTCCCGACTATATTACCAATGCATTTGGTTTTCTTTCCAGACAACACACTTATCTTAACATTCATTTCCCGAAAGATACAGAGCATGCTGAAAAAGCAGATTACAGGCTGAAGTTTGAAGAGTCTTTTTTCTTCCAGCTGGGCTATGGCCTGAAAAAACGCCATCATAAAACACATTCCCGCGGCAATCCTTTTCCGGTAATCGGAAATCATTTCAATGACTTCTATGACCATCATCTTCCCTTTGACCTTACCGGTGCCCAGAAACGGGTACTTAAGGAAATCCGGATAGATATGAAAAGACCTGTGCAGATGAACAGGCTGTTACAGGGTGATGTGGGTTCCGGGAAAACGATGGTCGCCCTACTCACCATGCTGATTGCCTTAGATAACGGTTTTCAGAGCTGTATGATGGCACCTACGGAAATTCTGGCCCAGCAGCATTACACCGGAATTAAAGACCTTCTACAGGACACTCCGGTTAATGTACGTCTGTTAACCGGATCCACAAAAGCTGCGGAACGGAAAATCATTCATAGAGAGCTTGAAAGTGGTGAGCTTTCTATTCTGGTCGGCACCCATGCGATCCTGGAAGATAAGGTGAAATTCCGGAATCTCGGTTTGGCAGTCATTGATGAGCAGCACCGTTTCGGAGTAGCCCAGCGCGCCAAACTGTGGGCAAAGAACAGCATTCCGCCCCATATTCTGGTCATGACAGCTACACCAATCCCCAGGACGCTGGCCATGAGCTTTTATTCCGATCTTGACGTATCGGTCATTGATGAGATGCCGGTCGGCAGGAAACCTATTATTACGGCCCACAGACGGGAAAAAGACAGAGCTTATGTCTATAATTTCTGTCGGGATGAAATCCTGAAAGGCAGGCAGGTATATTTTGTATACCCGCTGATTGAAGAATCTGAAACGCTGGACTATAAAAACCTCATGGAAGGCCTGGAGCATGTGATGGATGCTTTTTCAGACTATAATGTAAGCATGCTGCACGGAAAGATGAAACCGGATGAAAAAGATGCAGCCATGAATTATTTTGCCTCCGGCAAAGCAGAAATTATGGTTGCCACTACCGTAATTGAAGTAGGCGTAAATGTACCTAATGCTTCTGTCATGGTGATCGAAAGTGCCGAAAGGTTCGGGCTGTCCCAGCTCCACCAATTGCGCGGCCGTGTAGGAAGGGGTGCCGAACAGAGCTACTGCATCCTGATGACTTCAGACAAACTGACGACGGAAAGCAGGACGCGCATAAGAACCATGACCGAGACCAATGACGGCTTCAAAATTTCCGAAGTGGATATGCAGCTGCGCGGACCCGGTGACATCCTGGGTACCCAGCAGAGCGGTGTGGTAGATTTCAAAAAACTGGATCTGGTTAACGATTCCGCCATCATCAAAACCACTAAAAAAGCTGTTGAAAAAATACTGGATAAGGATCCTCTTTTGTCCCTGGCCGAGCATCAGATTATTAAAAATTACTATCTGAGATACTACAGAGGCAAAAATAAATGGAGTAAAATTTCATAAAAAAACCGCACAAAGCATAGCTTCGTACGGCCCCCTTATAAAACTGTTATTCAGAAGAAATAATCTCATTGAAAATCAGCTGAAATTATCCAGCTGGTCCTTTCGACGAGGATGAATGTTTTTACTGTTTGTCTGATTCATGTGCCTTTTAAAACAAAATGAATTATGTTTCCGGTATGCTTATTATAAAAATTAAACTACAGTCTACTAAAGAAAGAATAATAAAATGAAACGAATAGGATTCCCTTAATAAGATAGAGTTTTCATGATTGTACCGTTTATGTAAAGATCTTCTGCGCTTAATGCCAGAAATACAGATAATTCATTTTGTGATTAATATGGTAACCGGTAAAGCCTGTTGCTGCCTTTACCTTTAAAGTTTCACATGACTGTTATTACAAAGATGATGATAAATCAAGGAATGTTTTTACATCATTCCCCTAATTCATTACAAAATTCGCATATATATATAATTATTATGCAATAAATAACATTAATATCAGCAATTATTTATTCAACTCTCATTATAAACGTCTCAATGCTTAGTGCTGATGCATGGTATTGCCAGCTTGAGTTTACTACTTCCAGAAGCAGTTTTTTCAGTTCCTGGTAATTGTCCGGCAATCTCATAAAAATATTGCCGCCCCGTATAAACATATCCTCAATCTGCTCTTCTGTAAGACCGGAAGAGTATATGACGACAATGAGCCTGGAAAATTCGGGATCCGATTTTATTTTATTAAGATAGGCAGCAGATTCTTTACCCGGGAGATTGTGATTCATAAAAAGGATCCCAGGTATAGCCTTGCTAATAGTATTGAAATATTCCATCATGGAACGGCCTGAGTCAAATTCTAAAGAACTGACCGGTACTTTAGCCTCTTTAAATATGTTCCTGAAAAATATCCTGTTTACTTCGTCGTGATCAGCGACTACAATCCTCAGATTTTCAGTATTCATGATTGCATTTTATGATTCAGGGGATTGTACAGTCTTTTTCTCTTGGCCATAATTTTCTGGAACTGCGAAGGTGTAAGGCCGGTTGTATTCTTAAACTGTGAACTTAAATGCGCCACACTGGAATAATTAAGCTTACGGGCAATCTCAGTAAGATTCTGCCTGCCTCCCACAATCAATTCTTTAGCATACTCAATTTTCTGCAGGATGATAAAATTTTCAATGGAAGTACAGGCAATTTCGGAAAAAAGATTGGATAGATAGCCGTAGCTGTGATTCAGTTTTTCCGCAAGATAAACCGATGCCTTAACAGGAATAATCTCATCTGAAAAAACAAGCTGAACAATGGCATCTTTAATCTTCTGCACCAGTGCCGTTTTCTGGTTTTCTATGACTTCAATGCCATAGTCTGCCAGTTTGTTCCGGAAAATCACATGCTGGTCATGGTTCAATGATTCGTACAGCTCTACTTCTCCGAAGCTGAGAAAACGGTACCGGAGACCATGTTCCCTGAGCTGTTGATCCAATACCTTTCTGCAAAGCGTATTGATATCAAATTTCACATAAAGTTTCATCGTAATATAGTGTATATGGTGTATTAAAAACATCGTAAATATAGCAATTTATGTCATAAAATTGTGATTTAGAGTGCTTTTTATCGATATTTTTAAAAATAAAAACTCCTGTATTGTATAACACAGGAATCAAACACTAAGGATGAAAAAATATGTATACCTGAATAAACCGAAACCGGATCAGGTATCTGATTGTATTGCAAAGCTCATTATACTGTACTGCAAAGATGCATGAAACAGAGACCTAAGCTGTTACAGAATTACCTTTAATATTTACATAATTTTTAGTCGGCCCTGAGTGAAAGCTCCATCAGATAATCATCCATCACATGACCATTACCAATATCAAATACGCCTTCATCATACACCGCATATCCCTGAGATTCGTAAAATATACGGGCAGGATTATACTTATTGACATTCAGGATAATTCTCTTATCCCCTGCTTCGGCAGCCTGTTTTTTCAGGAATTCAAGGGCTTTCTTACCATAGCCTTTCCCTTTGCTTTCCTCTACCAGATAGATGCGGTGCAGCTTGGTAGTTTCAGGCTCATAATGGTATTCAAAACCCAGGAATCCGAGAAATAAGTCTTGGTGTTCGTCCATCAGCAGATAATAATGGTAGTGCTGCTGATCCAGATGCCCGGAAATTTCTTTTTCCGAATACATATTCTCAAGCATATACCTGATCTGATCTTCAGAAAGGATTTCTGAATAAGCACTCTTCCAGGACATGGCGGCTAAGTCACGAATAAGCTGTATATGTTTTCGTTCTGCTTTTATAAATTTCATATGCCTTGTTTTTTTCATTAAAAAAGTGAAAGGCAAAGGCCTCTCACTTTATATTTTACATTCAGTTGACCTGATGCGGAATAAGTATTAAATATTGGCCATTTCAGATTTAATCTTATTGTAAAGACCTTCTGAAGCCTTTACAAGAGGAAGGCGCAGGTAGTTTTTAATAATCCCTTTTTCTGTTAAAACAGCTTTGACTCCGCATGGGTTGCCTTCAGCAAAAATCAATCTTGTAATATCAACCAGTTTATTGTGGATAGCATAAGCCTCCTGTACTTTCCCTTCAAATGCCAGCTGGACCATGGTGGAAAATTCTTTCGGATAAGCCTGACCGATTACGGAAATAACGCCATCGCCGCCGGCTAAGGTCACCGGAAGCGTATACTCGTCGTCTCCGGAAACCAGGGAGAATCCTTCAGGCTTTTTCCTGAGGATGTCAAAATACTGAAGGATATTCGGAGCTGCCTCTTTAATCAGAAATAAATTCGGGAATTCCTGAGCAAGACGCAAAGTGGTATCTGCTTCAATATTCTGTCCTGTCCTTGACGGAACGTTGTAAATAATGATCTTTTTACCTGTGGAAGCCAATACCTTGTAATGCTGATAAAGTCCTTCTTGGTTAGGTTTATTATAATACGGAGAAACTGATAACACAGCTTCGAATGCGGAAAGATCAGTTTCTTCAATCTGTTTTTTCACTTCAAGGGTATTGTTGCCGCCAATGCCCAGTACCAAAGGAAGGCGCTGGTTATTTACCTTAATGATATGATCGATCACCTGCTTCTTTTCTTCAGCAGAAAGTGTTGCCGCCTCTGCTGTCGTTCCCAATACCACCAAATACTTAGTTCCGTTTTCTATGTTATATTCCACCAGCTTGGTAAGGCTGTCGAAATCTACGGACAAATCTTCATTAAAGGGCGTTACCAGGGCAACACCTACTCCTTTTAAAATGCTCATCTGTTAGAATTATTTTTTTCAAATTTAATAATTTAGACCAAGAATTTATCATAAATAATCATGTTTTATTATACATATAATTATATTTGCATATACTAAAAGATCTTATGAAAAATAAATTCTTATTACTAGGAATTGCTCTTGCTTCCCTTACCTCGTGCGGTACAGCCGCGCTTCAGGTAGCCCAGGTGAAGACTGAGAAGAATATTTCTATTAATAAAGAGCTGAAGGACGACCAGGAATTTGTACGTGTTATTGCACCCTATAAACAAAAACTGGAGAAGGAGATGAACCAGAAGATTTCTCATACCAGCGTAGACCTTACGAAGCAGGGAGATAACAGCAACCTGGGCAATCTTTTAGCAGATTATCTCTTTGACAGCGCTAACCAATGGGCGAAAGCACACCTGAATAGAGGTGTGGATGCCTCACTGCTCAATATCGAGGGAATCAGAACGGTGATCGGAAAGGGAGACATAATGCTGAAAAGCATTTATGAAGTGATGCCGTTTGAAAATGAATTAATTATTGTCAAGATGAAAGGTTCAGATATCCAGGGCCTTTTTGACTACTATGCCAGGACGCAGATCAACAATCCTGTATCCCATTTATATATAGAAACGGCGGATAAGCACCTGGTAAAAACTTTGATTAATGGGAAACCTGTTAATCCCGACCAGGAATATTATATTGCCACTTCAGATTACCTGGCTTTAGGCGGGGATAATATGACGTTTTTTTCCAAAGGGGAAATGATTCCTACAGGAATCAAACAAAGGGACCTTTTTATAGAATATTTCAAAAACAATCCGGAAATCATTCCTCCAACAGATATCCGTTTAAAATTTACCGGCAAGAAATAATGAACAGAAAAAGTTTTTTAAAAACCGTAAGCGGCGGAACCCTGGCCATGGCCCTGGCTCCGAATATCCTGATGGCGGAAGAACTGAATATCAGCTCATTGAAAACAGCCAAAAAACTGACTATTCTACATACCAATGACCAGCATAGCAGAATTGAACCTTTCGATTCCAGTTATACAAGAAACCCTAACCAGGGAGGCTTTGCAAGACGGGCTACCCTGATCCAGCAGATCCGGAATCAGGAAAGCAATGTATTGCTGCTGGATTCAGGTGATATTTTCCAGGGAACACCGTACTTTAATTTTTTTGGGGGTGAACTGGAGTTCAAGCTGATGTCTATGATGAAGTATGACGCTTCCACAATGGGTAACCATGATTTCGACAACGGACTGGATGGTTTCCTGAAGGTGCTGCCCAATGCACAGTTCCCGTTCATCTGTTCCAACTATGACTTCAAAAATACTGTTCTTGACGGAAAGACCACTCCTTACAAGATTTTCAGCAAAGACGGGATCAAAGTCGGGCTTTTCGGGGTAGGAATAGAACTCAAAGGTCTTGTAGGAAAGAAGCAATATGGTGAAACGGTCTATTCAGATCCTGTTGATGTAGCCCAGCACTACGCCAGTTTCCTGAAAAATGACCAGAAATGTGACCTTGTCATCTGTCTTTCCCACATAGGATACGACTATCAAGATGAACCGGATAAAGTAAGCGACAAGATCCTGGCCTCCCGTACAGAAAATATCGACCTGATTTTAGGCGGACATACCCATACGTTTCTTCCGGAACCGCAGGTCTTCAAAAACAAGCAGGGGAAAAATGTACTGGTCAACCAGGTAGGCTGGGCAGGACTCCTGTTAGGAAGAATAGATTTCTTTTTCGACCCCAATAAAAATATACAGCACATCTCCTGGAATAACCAGGCTATCGACAGCAGCATAATCGCATAATATGAAAAAACTCTCTTTAATTTCTCTGGGTATTTTAGCCTCTCTCGGCCTGATGAACGCACAGACGATCTCATCAAAAAAATGGGCAGACCTGTTTTCTTACAATAACGTCCTGGTGATGAAAGAAGACAACGGCAAGATCATTGCGGCTACGGAAAACGGAATTTTCTACTACACCGTTTCCACAGGAGAAATTACAAAGCTGTCCAAAGCCAGCGGATTGCACGAAGTGAAAATTTCGGCATTCGATTACAACCCGCAGACGAAAACCGGACTTATCGGCTATCAGAATGGCTCTATGGATGTGATCACCCCGGACGGCATTACCTATGTCGTGGATATTCCTATCGCTACAGGCTACAACGGCAGCAAGAGAATCAATCATATTTCTATCACCGGCGACAAAGCCGTAGTTTCAGTTGGATATGGTGTTTCCATCTTTGACCTGAAGAAAAAAGAATTCGGGGATTCTGCATTTTTCCTGAGCGGAGTATATGAGGCCAGCAACGAAGCAACCATAGTTGGAAATAAGGTTTTCGCCGTTACAAATTCAGGATTGAAAAGCCATGAAATGAATGTTACTTTCCCGGTATACTCCACCTGGACAACGGAAATGGCAGGAGCATTTACACAGATCGATTCCGATCCGGTAATGAGTTTTTCATCCCCCACAACTGCCTATGTATACAATAACGGCGTTTCCACACCATTATCACAGACATTTACCGGTGTAAAAGACATTGTGGTACATAACAACAGTATCGTAGTAACAGACAAAAACAGGATTTATACCTTCAACACCAACGGCAACTATACCGGTACGGTAAGTTTTGGTGAAGAATGCAATACTGCTATGATTGCAGGAGGCAAAACATATGGAGGGACCATTGTTTCGGGTATTAAGGATGAAAGCAACAGCATTTTTAAGCCGGACGGTCCTCATTTTAACTACGCCTATAAGATCAATCTCTTCAGCGACAACCAGATGCTTGTATCGTCCGGGGGAAGGTCTAACAGGTTTAATACTCCTTTAGACAATCCTAAAAACCCGGGATTTTATTATTTTAACGGAATGGAATGGATTTATCCGTCTTATTTTACAGGCGGAAGTTCAGTCTTTAATGTGCTGGATGCCATTGCCAACCCGGCAGACAATACCGAGGTATTCTTTACCAATTACGTTATTGCAGACGGCCACGGCATTTACAGGATGAAATACAATGCCTCCAAAAAGGATTTCGATTTCGTTAAATATTATGACCTCGGATCTCCGGATATTTATTTTTACCGTCCTGTAGGCTTTACCTTTGATGATCAGAATAACCTGTTTGCCACAGTATCTTTCGGTGATAATACCAATGCTGTGGTTGCACCGTATGACAGAGCAGGAGACAAATTCCTGATCAAGGAAACAGGAATAAGTACCGCGACACAAAAACCTCTGTTCTATGAAGGCTTATTGTGGATTCCTCTTCCGAGAACAAATAATTTCATGGCCTATGACTATAAAAATACCCCAACCAACATTTCTGATGATGTAAGCTATGTTCTCAGTCAAAGTAACGGATTCTCTGCGAACTCCAACGGGACAGTTTCTGTAGCCATCGATAAATCCGGAGATGCATGGATCGGTACCGACAATGGACTAAGAATCCTGCCTAATGCATCATCGGCTATTAAAACACCGACAAGTGCCGTAGTGGAGCCGATTGTTATTGAGCAGAACGGCCTTGGTGAGGAATTGTTCAGGGATTCCCAGATCCTGCAGGTAGAAGTGGATGCCGGTGATCATAAATGGGTATCGGTAGACGGCGGTGGCGTGTATTATTTATCTTCCGATGGCCAGCGGACTATTAAGCATTTTACTAAAGAAAACTCTCCTCTTCCGACTAACAGTGTTACGGATATCAAAGTAGACCGCAAAACCGGAAAGGTTTATTTTGTTTCCTATGACGGAATTGTAACATACCAGGGCGATGTGGCCGATGTTACTTCCAACTTCGGAAATGTACTCGTTTATCCTAACCCTGTCGTGTATTCCAATTTTAAGGGAAAAGTAACGATCAAAGGATTAGCAGAAAAGACCAATATCAGAATTGCGGATGCCGCAGGCAATGTGGTTCATTCAGCTGTGGCCAGAGGCGGCTATTACGAATGGGATCTGAATAACCTTAAAGGCAAAAGAGTGGCTTCAGGAATCTATTTCGTCCTGATGACCAATGAGGACGGGTCTGATAAAGCAACGGCTAAAATTGCTGTAGTCAACTGATCCATGAATTTACAGAACGGTTTTTTACTTTCTTACCTCAAATACGGCGACCATGATGCGGTGCTGTACTGCTTTACTGAAGAAGAAGGATTCCAAACCTATTTTCTGAAGGGAATTTATGCCAAAAAAAATAAAAAAAAGGCATTGCTTCAACCGCTGAACCGGCTAAGCTTTACCGTTAATCCCGTAAAAGGCAACGGAATATGTACCGCTTCCAGGCTGGAACTGGTCAATAGTTACGATATGTATACTGATGTTAAAATCAATACCATTGTATTTTTCATATCGGATTTCCTGAACCAGATTTTAAGGGAGGAACATAAAAATCCGGGTATTTTTTCCAGCGTTGCTGAATTTTTAGAGGTACTTAGCCACCACAATTACCAGTCCCATCTTATTTTTCTTATTAAAATCCTTAAAATACAGGGAGTAGCACCCCTTTCGGCAGATGGGAAATATCTGGATCCGGAAACCGGAACATATTCCTCCGGCCTGAATCATCAGCTGTTCACTGCTGAGATTTCAGAATTGTGGAAACATATTATGTCTTCACAGCAGCCGTATGGCATAAAGATTCCCGTTTCATTAAGGAAAGACTTTTTAGACAGTATACTGGTCTATTACCATTACCATATTACCGATTTCAGCATTCCTGCTTCTCTGGAAATTATCCAGCAGATCTTTGAGTAGTTAGACACCAATCAAAAACTATTATTGGGCATCCATTCCTTCCGGCATCTGGGTTTCGGACTCGGCGACCTTTCTCGAAAGCCTTGGATGGAGGATTTTGGCAATCAGTCCGGTCCAGCCGGTTTGATGTGATGCTCCTACTCCACGTCCGCTGTCTCCGTGGAAATATTCATAGAACAGGATGTAATCTTTAAAATCGGGATCGCTCTGAAATCTGGGATACTGCCCGTTGAAAGGCCTATTCCCGTTTTCATCCTTTAAAAACAGGGCAGACAGGCGTTTGCTCAACGATTCAGCAATTTCATCCAAATTGGAGAATTTCCCGCTTCCAGTAGGGTATTCAACGAGAAAATCAGGGCTGTAATAAAAGAAAAAACGCTGCAGGCTTTCTATAATCAGGAAATTGATCGGAAACCATATCGGTCCCCGCCAGTTGCTGTTGCCACCGAACAGGGAGCTGTCGCTTTCTGCCGGCGTATATTTTACAGAATAATTGACCCCGTTGATCTGTATGGTATAAGGATGATCCTCATATTCTTTTGATAAAGCGCGGATCCCGTATTCACTCAGAAATTCATCAGGGTTCAGCATCCGGTATAAAAGCCTTTTCAGCCGGTGCCCTCTTAACAATGAGAGCAAATGCTTGGAGTCCTGCCCTTTTACCTGCCAGTGCGAAACCAATGCGGCCAGTTCGGGCTTATTTTCGAGCACCCAATTCATCCTTTTCTTGAAATTAGGAAGTTTCTCGATCATTTCGTCATCAATCACCTCGACGGCAAACATAGGAATCAATCCCACGATAGACCTTAGCTTAAGGTACATATGGCTTCCGTCGCTTGCAGCAATGGCGTCATAGAAAAACTCATCCTCACCATCCCAAAGGCTGAAGCATTCATCTCCCATCTTATCCAGCGAATTGGCAATCGCCAGGAAATGTTCAAAGAATTTCATGGCCATTTCCTCATAAATATTGTTGTATAGAGCCAGTTCGAGGGCAATCCGCATCATATTTAAGGCAAACATCGCCATCCAGCTGGTCCCGTCTGACTGTTCAAGCTGTTCACCATTCGGGAGGACGGCATTACGGTCGAAAACGCCAATATTATCCAGCCCAAGAAAACCGCCTTCAAAGATATTGTTGCCGTTATGATCTTTCTTATTGACCCACCACGTAAAATTCATCAGGAGCTTCTGGAAAGCACTTTCCAGGAACTGAAGATCCGGCTTGCCGCTGAGGTGCTCGTCAATTTTAAATACCCTAAATACAGCCCATGCATGCACCGGCGGATTGACATCACTGAAATCCCATTCGTAGGCGGGGAGCTGCCCGTTGGGATGCATATACCATTCAAAAAGAAACAGCTTCAATTGGTGCTTGGCAAAACCGGGATCTATGAGTGAAAAACTCATTGCATGAAAAGCGAGGTCCCAGGTTGCATACCAGGTATATTCCCATTTATCAGGCATGGAAATAATATGCTCATTGTTCAGGTGCTTCCATTGGAAGTTCCTGATTTTTTCACGGGATTTCGGCGGTTTGATGTCGGCAGGGTCTCCTTTGAGCCATTTTTCAACATTATAATGATAAAACATCTTATTCCATAGCATGCCGGCGAATGCCTGCCGTTGCACCATGCGTTCATCCTCTGATGTGATTTCCTTCTGCAAATCAGCATAGAATTCATCAGCTTCTGCCTTCCGCGAGTCAAACAATGCGTTAAATTGGGCAAAAGGTTGCTTCAGGTCCTTGCCTGAAAGCCTGAATTCAAAAGTTTTGCTTTCGCCTGCCTGAAAAGTTTCTTCAATGAGGAAAGAGGCTTTTGTACCGGTATGCTCAGGGTTGACAGCAGCTTCATTGCCGTTAATGATACAATCATTAATCCCGTCTTTACAGTAAGCCGTTGCATTGGAAGAACCGTACAGCCTCTGATTATTGGTTTCGTTATCGCAAAACAATGTCTTATCAGACTGTCGGGCATATATGTTTTTAATGGACAGATCTCTGTGCTCAATCCTGATATGATCTTCCTGCTGCGCACTTAGAGCAGGTTTATAATCATCATATCCCCACCTCCAGGTATTCCTGAACCATAGGGAGGGCAGAATGACCAGAGGTGCCTCTTTTCCCGATTTGTTTACAACAGTCAGCCTGACCAGCAGGTCATCCGCATCCGCCTTCGCATATTCGATGAACAGGTCAAAGTATTCATTATCATCGAAAACCCCTGTGTCCAGCAGCTCATATTCCGGATCTTTTTTACCTCTTTCTGCATTGGTTGACACCAGATCCTCGTAGGGAAATGGATTCTGCGGATATTTATACAGCATTTTCATGTAAGAATGCGTAGGCGTAGAATCCAGATAATAAAAATATTCCTTTACATCTTCCCCATGGTTTCCCTGCCGGTTGGAAAGCCCGAAAAGACGTTCCTTGACCATTCTATCTTTTTTATTCCAGAATCCGATAGAAAAAACAAGTTTCTGCATATCATCACAGATCCCGCATATGCCTTCTTCTCCCCAGCGGTAAGCCTTAGCCTCTGCAATATCGTGGTTGGTATAATTCCATGCATCACCATCTGCACTGTAGTCTTCCCGCACGGTTCCCCATTGCCGGTTACTGACATAAGGGCCCCATTTTTTCCAGGAAAGGTCGGGCAGTCGTTCTTTTTCCGTCATAGATGTATTATGTATTGATGTAAAAAGTACAATATATTTTTGTACTTTCTAATTGCATTATATAAAAATCTGTTGATTAGCCAGGATAGTTGTACTGCTGTAAAAGCATCATGTATTCATATATTTTGAGCATGAAATTCCAATCTTCAGATATGATCCGGAGTGGACTGACATCGCTGATATATTTAATGATATTTCTACATTCGGCACTCTAAAACACTCTAACTCTCCCACACTCTAACTCAACCCTACCCTCCTGTTGCAAAACTTTCGTAGGTTTTCATCCCTCCGTCTACAAAAATGCTGGTCCCTGTAATATAATCTGACAGGTCACTGGCGAGGAATGCAGCGAGATTACCGATATCTTCAGGCTGTCCGATTCGGTCGTAGGGAATTAAGGTCAGCAACGATTTCAGAGCTTCGGGGGTATCCCAGGCATCGGTATTGATCGGGGTCTGGATGGCACCCGGGCAGATGGAATTCACCCGGATCTTCTTGCTTCCGTACTCCTGGGCCAGCGTCTGCATGAGCATCCTGATCGCGCCTTTACTGGAGGCATAATTGGCATGTCCTGCCCAGGGAATTACTTCATGTACAGAACTGATATGAATGATCTTTCCGCAGGCTACGGAACGGGAAGGATCAATTCCGCGACGAAGAAACTCTTTTATCGCCTCCCTTGCACACAGGAACTGTCCGGTAAGGTTGACGCCGATTACCGCGTTCCACTGATCAATGGTCATGTCAATAAATTTGGCATCTTTCTGAATGCCTGCATTGTTGACCAGAATATCCACAGTGCCGAACTGCGCAACGGTATCTTCAAACATTTTGATGACTTCCTCTTCTTTAGAGACATCACAACGGTACGTCATGCCTTTTCCGCCGGCATCCGTAATTTCCTTCAGTACCTTTTCAGCATCCGGCTGAGAACGCTCTGATGAATGGTTAACAATAACCGTTGCTCCGGCGGCGGCCAGTGATTTGGCAATTCCGGTTCCTATTCCGCTTGAAGCCCCGGTAACTACTGCTACCTGGTTTTTAAGAGATATTTCCATAGTTTTTTGATTTGATACCTAAATGTACAGGAAAGTATCACGCCAAACTAGAATTTACGACTTAAAATTTTCTTAAACTTTTTTAGAAAGGATATCCTGCGGACCGCTCCTGCCTATTCTGGATTTTCCTCCATAGCAATATCCGGCTTTGAGGTATAGCTGGTAAGCAGAAGTATTGCTCTGATTGACAGCCAGAACAATCTCATTGCAACGACTGAAACCGTCTTTTATAAATGCGTCAAGGTTCAGCATCGCTGATTTTCCTATGCCTTTTCCCTGGAAAACAGGGTTGATGGACAGTGATCTTAGCAGAACCGATTCGGGATTGGCTGTAAGGTCATATTTATCTTCCCCGAAATCCAGTGAAAAAAAGCCTGCCGGCTTTCCGTTGAACAGGATGGTCACCGGAAATTCCTGACCTGTATTTCTTTCTTTGATGCGCTGAAGTGCCCGTGCTACCAGTGATGTAAACTGGGACTGGGTTTCATCCAGGCTGTAGTTGAGCCCGGGAAGGTCTTTAGGTTGAAAAAATCGGAGGGATACCATAGCATTCGTGTTTAAAAAAGTTGTCAGAGAATACATCAGGTTTGGTAGGGGCTGACTAGGTTTAGTGTTACTGATGATACACATCATCATACATTACGCCTGCCCTGATTTCTACAGGAAGTTTATTTTCTTCGGGGACAATCGGACAGTTATAATCATAAGCGTTATAGGCACAGTAAGGCTGGTAGGACTGATTGAAATCCAGAATTATGGTATTTCCTTTTGGGACGGTTAGGTCCATATATTTTCCGCCGCCGTATGTTTCCTTTCCGTTGGTAGCATCACGGAACGGCAGAAACAAATAGTTCCGGTATTTTTTCTGTTTGATCAGATCAAGGCTCTGATACAGAGTTAAGGTATAGTTTTCCCCGTTAAGCTTAAAAGTTGCTTTGCCATATTCCCTGTACGTTTTTGTTTTACCGGAAGAAGTGGGAATTTCAAAAGGTTTCGGATTTTTCGTTTTCTTAAAATCTGCGGTTACCCTGTATTTCATATCGAAAGGAAAGAACGGGTGCCCTTTAAAGCTGGAAAAATGATCTCCCCGTAAAGGAGTTTCTTTAGGATTAAGGTATTCTGCATTCAGGTCTTCCTGAAACTTTTTGACATCCATCACTTCCTTAGACACCATTTTCTGAGAAAACAGCCCTAAAGGGAGGAGCAAAAGAAATACAAATATATTTTTCATAGTCTTAAAGATAAGGATTAAACAGGACTAAAAACTACTTTTCAGGTTTTGAACGTAATGCAGATGCTTCATCATTCCCTTCTCTATTTCCGAAGGATAAGTATAACCAAGATTTTCAGACAGGCTAATTCCAAGAGTACGCACCAGGTCTGTCATGGCCCATAATGCGTTCCAGTTTTCTTCTGTGTCATGGCCTGAAAATGTGGCTTCCACTTTCTGCCATAAGCCATTGGATAGGCATTTTTTAAACAGCCTTCCGTGTTTATTGGTGGTTATATTGTTCCAGTGATGCCCGGATGCAATATGCCATTCTATTAAAGGGATCAGGTATTCTGTGCGGATGATATTTTCAGACATGTATTTTGCATAAAAAATATCCCCGCGATTCAGACATTTGGCGACATAGGCCGTATCCCACCAAAAGTCTTTGATCAGCCGGTAAAATTCCTCTTCGGATGGTTTTGCGATCATGATTGACTGATAAGACGGAGCTTTCATAGATCCGGTAATCCCATCTTTGTCCACCAGCACATTATATCCGACATCCCAGTCTTCCGGAAAGGCTTCTGACTGTACTTCCTGATTAAATTCCCGAGTTCCGTACAGTTTGAAATCTACTTTTACATGATCTGAATAGAGCACCATCTTCATGGCATGGATGCCATCAAAAGCCTCGGCGCTTTCTTCAATGATACATACCGGTTCACCAAAAACTCTGATCCAGCCATCCTCCGTTTCATACCTGTTTCGGTCTGTCAGTATAAGTTCGATATCAAGATCACTCAGGTCATCTACAGGAGCGTAAGGATTGGCGAGGGAACTGGTGAGCAGCACAGCCCGGATATCCGGATTGGTTTCTGCCCATCTGATGATATCATTCAGCTTCTTTTCTCTTGTCTTCATACATCAATAGGATTCTGATATTTTCACGCGGTAAACATCTGAAGAGTTTCTTTTTACCGATTCCACATAGAACCCGCCTTCTTCAGGAATAACTTCTCTAAGATCGAAGCTTTTACAATCTTTCGGCAGGCCTGAAAAAATAAGGGTAAACCAGAAATCCTTCATGAAAGGAATCGGCGTCCAGTAAGGAAACAACGTTATATTCTCCGTATGGATGAGCTTGCTCTGATGGTCAGACTGGAGATCAAAAAGATAAGTGGACGGCCAGATCCTGATCAGGTTTCCTAAAGACGGAGAGGCAGGAAAACAACAGTGCACGATCACCTGCTTTTCTTCTTCGGTTTTAGCCTGAAGGGATTCCAGCAGCTCTTTGGCAATAACGGGTTTTACAAGGGTATCAGACATTGATGATAAATAATGGGTAATGAGTAATGGGTAATTGTTTAATGCTGTATTATGTATTCCCATTACTCATTGCTTATAAATTAATATTCCAGTTCCAGTTTTTCTTTGGTGTAGTCCCTCATTTTCAGGGTAAGTTCAGGATTGCCGGAAAGTTTCTGTCCATAAGAAGGAATCATTTCCATCAGTTTATCTTTCCATTCTCCTTCAAGTTTTTCAGGAAAACATTTTTCAAGGACATTCAGCATGGCGTATACTGCTGTGGAGGCTCCGGGTGATGCTCCCAGCAGGGAAGCGATTGTTCCCGCTTTGTTTACCACGACTTCAGTCCCGAATTCCAGTTTACCACCGTCTTTTTCATCTTTTTTGATGATCTGAACCCTTTGTCCGGCTACTTTCAGTTCCCAGTCCTCTTCTTTGGCATCTTTGATAAACTCCCTCAGGTGTTGTATACGCTGGGCTTTATTCATCGCCACCTGCTGTACCAGGTATTTGGTGAGCGGAAGGTTATGCCACCAGGCTCCAAACAGGGATCTTATATTTTTGGTATTCACACTTTCCGGAAGATCAAGGTAGCTTCCTTCCTTCAGGAATTTGGTTGAAAAGCCTGCAAATGGCCCGAAAAGCAAGGCTTTTTTACCGTCAATAATCCTCAGGTCCAGATGCGGGACAGACATGGGCGGCGCATCCACAGTAGCCTGCGTATATACTTTCGCCTGATGTTGCTCCACCAGGTCCTGATTATGGGTAACCAGCCATTGCCCTGATACAGGAAAGCCGCCATACCCTTCGCTTTCTTTGATATCTGAGCTTTCCAGCAAGGGCAAAGCATACCCTCCGGCGCCGATGAATACGAAGTCTGCCACCACTTCCTGTTTATGGCTGTGGATCCTGTCTTTAATTTTCATCTGCCATTTTCCGTCTGCTCTCGGGTCAATATCCTTTACTTCATGGTACAGGAATACCTCTACGTTGGAATCTTCCAGCAGGTGCCTTCCCATTTTCCGGGTCAGCGATCCGAAATTTACATCGGTACCCAGGTCCATTTTCGTAGCCGCCATAATTTCGGTGGCATTTCTCTTTCTCATCACCAGCGGGATCCATTCCTTCAGCTTGTCGTGATCATTGGAAAACTGCATCCCCTGAAAAAGCGTTGACAGGGTCATTTTGTCGTATCTTTTTTTCAGGTATTCGGCATCTTTTTCACCGAAGACCAGGCTCATATGAGGGCAGGAATTGATAAAGTCCTTTGGGTTTTGAATGTATCCTTTGCTGATCAGATAAGACCAGAACTGCTTGGAAATTTCAAACTGTTCCGCAATGCTTTCAGCTTTGGAAATATCAATGGTTCCGTCCGGTTTTTCCGGAGTATAATTAAGCTCACAAAATGCCGAATGCCCTGTTCCTGCGTTATTCCAGGCAGCGGTACTCTCTTTGGCAAATCTTCCGAGCCTTTCAAAAATCGCAATTTCCAGATTGGGATCAAATTCATGCAGTAAGGTGGCTAATGTGGCACTCATGATGCCGCCCCCTACCAATACAACATCATATTTTGGTTTGGGTGTTCTGCCCGTAAGCGGTTGTGACATATCCTAAATTTTATATCAAATTTCGGGAAAAGTTATTAAAACAGAAACTCCTTTAAGATTTTTAACATGACTTTTACGGACATCAGTGTATTGCCGGAGAATTTTATTCAACGGCCTTAATACAAGTTGCTGTATGTATTGATGAATCAGTTAAGTTTAGCCGTCAGTTTCCTGAATTGTTTTTCTGCATTCTTGCCTTCATACAGAATGCCGTAAATAGTATCGATAATCGGAAGCTTCAATCCTTTCTGTTTGGCCGTCTTGTAGATGGAATCTGCGGCGTAATACCCTTCTGCCACCATGTTCATGGACTGGATTGCCGATTTTACCGTATACCCTTTACCGATCAGGTTTCCAAGGTTACGGTTCCTGGAAAACAGGGAATAAGCTGTTACCAGTAAATCTCCCAGGTACGCACTTTCATTCACATCCCGCGGTGCTTCATAAATGGATTCCAGGAAGGTTTCCATTTCGCGGATGGCATTGGAGACGAAAACTGCTGTAAAGTTATCCCCATATCCCAGACCGCTGGCAATACCTGCGCCTATGGCAAAAATATTTTTAAGGATGGCACTGTATTCATTGCCGAGGATATCTTTGCTGGAATGGACCTTGATAAAATCTGAACTGAAGATGCTCTCCAGCTTTTCTGAAACTTCATCTTCCACGGTTGCTATGGTCAGGTACGATAACCTTTCCATCGCTACTTCTTCAGCATGACACGGACCGGCAATAACGGCCTGGTTCCTGAATCCTATTTTAAATTCATCTTTCAGATAATGGGCTACGACATCATTAACCTTGGGAATAATCCCCTTGATGGCCGAAACGAAAACTTTTTCCGTACACTCCACACTCATTTTATCAAGCGTATCCGACAGATAGATAGATGGTGTAGCGAGCACTACCACTTCACAGGAAGACACCAGCTCATTGACATCGGTGGTCAGTTTCAAATGTTTCAGGTTGAAATTAACGGCTGTAAGGTAGGTAGGATTATGCCCGCGGAGCTCAATGGCTCCTTTTACAAATTCATTTCTTACGCACCAGTGCACCACCCTGCAGTTTTCAACCAGCATTTTGACGATCGCAGTTGCAAAACTTCCGCTTCCTATCACTCCTACAGCAATATCCTTTTTGTTTTTTTTCGGATTTGAAGATTCTGAATCGGTTTTCTTTTTAGCCATAATTGAAATGTGAACTGCAAATATATTAAAACAAAGACGTAACCGCCGCCCGAAGATGATGATAAAAGTTATTTTTCGCCAAAAATAATATTGTGGGGCAATCAAATGTCAACTTATCCGTTAAACAGATATAAACATTAAAATTTAATAAAATAATATGCAATTCTGTTATTTTAATTAAATTTGCAGCTTCGAAACTGCTTACCTACTTAAGAGAAGAAAATGAAGAGATTTCTCAACAACAGAAAGAACGTCAATGTTCTTATCGGTGTGCTTTTATGTATTGTTTTTGTACAGGGCATTCTTATTGCCAGATTATTTTCCGAGAAGGATGACAAAAATTACCAGGTAAACCTGGTAAGGATTAACACAGAGAAAGACAGCGTGGATTACCTGAAAATGAAAACCGACCTCAGCCTGGTAGACCGCACGGTAGCTCAGCTGAATTCATTCCTGAAATCCAAGAATATCCCCAATGAAAACCTGATGGTCCTTAATCATGACAGCATTTCAAATTCCGTATACCTTGCCAGGCAATCTAACCGGTACAGCCAGTACCTGATGGATCTCCAGCAAAAGCTGATGCAGGTACCGCTCGGAATGCCTGCGGACGGATATATATCATCCAATTTCGGCATCAGGAAAAATCCGATCCCGTTTAAAACCGTATATGCTTCAGTAAAGTCTGATGCTGCTCCGGCAGCCAAACCTGCCATAGCAGAGGTAAAAGCTGAACCGGTGGAAAAAATTGTAGAGCTGACGGACAGTTACGGAAACAAAAGAGAAGTAAAGGTAATGGTCACGCCTAAAGCATCGAACGTTGCGGCACCGGTTGCGAATGCACCAGTTTCTAAAGCTCCTGCTGAGAGAGACCATGCGCCCGCAGAAGAAGACCAGATGCAGTTCCATAAAGGTCTTGACATTGCAGTTGCTTACGGATCCGCTGTAAAAGCCGCTGCTGCCGGCACCGTTATTTTCTCGGGGCAGAAAGGAGGCTACGGAAACTGTGTGATTGTTTCCCACGGTAACGGACTGGCCACTCTGTACGGCCACCTGTCGGAACTGATCGCGAAAACCAATGATAAAGTGAAAGTGGGTGATGTGATTGCTAAGTCAGGCAATTCAGGCCGGTCTACAGGGCCGCACCTGCATTATGAAGTCCATAAAAACAATACTCCCGTGAACCCGCGGCTGTTTATGAGCTTATAAAAATTTCGGCAGCTGTCTTTGACAGCCGCCGAAATTTTTCCTTTTATTTTCAATATTAATTTAATACGCTGCCGTAAACCGCTCACGGATATGGTTGTTCTGCTCCAGTTCATCTGCGAGAACCACCGCCACATCTTCCACAGAAAGCACGCTCCTTCCGTTTTCGTCAAAAACCGGGTTTTCCAAGGCTGTCCTGTATTTTCCAATTCTTACGCCTGCTGTTCCCGGATGCATTTCAATAGCCGGGCTGAAGAACGTCCAGTCCAGTGTTGTATTTTCTTTGATTTTGTTCAGGTAATCCCTGGCTGCCTGTGCTCCGGGCTTGATATCCTGCGGGAAATCAGGGCCGTCTACCAATTGTTTTCCATTGATATACAGGCTTCCTGCGCCCCCTACCGTGATGAATCTTTTAACCCCTGATTTTTCCACAGCTTTTTCAATGTTGACGGAGCCGTTCAGGAAGTCATCATACAGATTCGGGTTCGTCCATCCGGCATTGAATGTATTGATTACGGCATCATTTCCTTTCAGGACTTCAGCCAGTGCTTCCACATTATTTACATCAATGCTTTTGGCGGTCACATTTTCATGTTGCTGAACTTTTGAGGTATCCCTTGCCAGAGCTTCCACCTGGTATCCTCTTTCAGACAATTCCTTTACGACATGGGTTCCTACAAATCCTGTGGCCCCGATTACTGCTACTTTTTTCATAATGATTTATTTTAATTAATTGTAATATATTTTGTTACATTTACTGATAAAATTTTTTATTTAAACTGATCTGTAAATGCCTGCAGTGTTGTATTACCCAAAAACTCTGCAACGAGTTTATCCGTCTCGCTGAACAGGTTATTGAGATGGCTGTTAATGTCCTTTCCTACAGGACATACAGGATTGGGATTCAGGTTTTTCTTTCCCAGTACCTCAGTATTCTTTACTGCTGCATAAATCTCAGATATCGTGATGTCTCCCGCATTCCTGGCCAAACGACTCCCTCCTTCTTTTCCCTGGCGGCTGATGATCAGGCCGGCCTCCCTGAGAACGCTTAATTCCTTACGCACGATAACGGGATTGATGTTAATGCTTCCCGCCATCCATTCAGACGTCAGCCAGTCATGAGGACTGTCTGCCAGTAGAGTCATAATATGTATTGCGGTTGCAAATCTGGTATTGTTCATATCAATGCTGTGCAAAGATATAAACTTTTTTAAATGTAACAAATTTATTTACATTTAACTTTGATTGTGCTTGATTGATTGTTGTACTATCGGGTTTCGATCTGTATGATCTTCTTTCCTGATGCTCCGAGGTACCGGTTAATCAGGGTTTCATAGATGGTATGCCCCTGATCAGTATTGGTGAAAATAATGAGGCCCTGTTGTGTTTTCGGCAAAAGAAAAACAAGGGTATTCACCCCCTGATCGGAACCACCGTGTGAAAGGGCAATTTCATTATTCCCCAAATCGTATATTTCAAAACTAAGCCCGAAGTATTTATCCTGTTTTGTTTGCACCTGCCGGGTCATCATTTCCTTGAAAACCTCGGGTGAAAGCAATTCATTATTCATAACGGCCGTTAGGAAATGACCGTACTCTTCTACGGAAGTCATCAGGTCATCGGCCGCATTGGGTGTTGTGTTTATTACCGTTGCGTAAGGCTTCAGGTTTTTATCATAGCCTGTCACCGTTTTTCCTGAGTTTTTCTTTTTATTCCATACATAACTGGTATCATGCATATCAAGCGGCTGGAAAATGAATTCTTCAGCTAACTGTTCCAGGTTCTTATGGAATTTGTTTTCCAAAGCTTTCCGCAGATACTCAAAACCTTCCCCGGAATACTGGTATCGGGTTCCGGGATCGAATCCGAAACTGAGTTTTTGATCTTTAGTTTGCCATCTCCAGTTCGGGAAACCGGTTTGGTGGCTCAAAATCAAACGTGTGGTCAGCAGCTTATGCCGCGGATCATGGGCGATATCCGGATCTGTCCAGTAGTGATCAAGCGGCTCATCAAGGTTCCATTTCCCAAGGCTTACCAATCGCAACGCAATCATGGCTGTTACCGGTTTGGTTAAAGAGGCTACATTAAAAAGACTGTTAACTGATGCTGTTGCCTTGCCATCAAGAGTTCCCATAACCCGTATCTGGGTCAGTTTTCCGTTTTCAATGATGCCTAATCCCAGTGTTGGGATACGGTTGTCTTTCAGCAATTGTTCCAGATTATCCATAACCTCCGACTTACCGGGTTCGTGATGGTTATAGCTGAGAATGTCGCTAATGGTCCACCTGTCTTCCTTTTTGATCCAGACGGTAGTAAATTTTGCCTGGCCGCCCAATACATCTTCTTTGTTTTTTTCCCGGATATAGAACTGATGCTCCCCGGATTGTATGGCTCCATACAGGTTTCCGTTGCTGTATAAAGGAAAAACTTCAATGCTCTTTTCTATTCGTTTACGGATGGGCTTCTGACCAGGATTGGAGCAGATATTCTGCTTCATTCTTTCCAGAAACAGCTTTTTGTCCTGAAAGCCTCCGTTATCATGGTAAAACCTGAGATCATCATCAACAGATTTTTTCAGGTAAGCCATGTCACAATGATTAAAACCCCGTTCAAAAAAGAGGCTGTCCTGTTTTTTAAGTTCTGTAAACAACGGTGAATTTTTATCGATCTGGGCTTTCATGCTGCCAATAATAAGGAAGATCATCACAGGGATGAGCAGGGCAAATTTTTGCATTCAATTATTTTCGACAAAGGTTCAGAAATAATCTGATGCCAACTTAAAAACAGACCTGACAAAAACCCGACAATTACCTGACAGCATTATAGAAGACTGAAATTCAGCTTATAAAAAAGTTTCTGTTTCCGGTCAATCTCATAGGCATTCCTAAGGATAATATAGATATTAACAAGGGTCAGCAGGATCATAGTGAATGTAACGGAGGCATGGCCGAGCTTCAGAAAAACCACCAGCATAAAGATAACCGGCAAAATGACGGATAAAAATATCTGCAGCGAAATGATCTGTTTTGCCAATGAGGATTTCTCTTTTAAACAATACAGCAGCAATAACGGCAAAAGAAAATTGGCAACCGGAAACCAGGCCACAGGGAGTGAAGAAAGATTGATTGTTTTAACGGCGGTATCATTTGCAGCTTCTGCTTTCTCCAGTACCGGAGCCGGTTCATCATTTTTTATTTCCGCAGGAGCAGCCGGGATCAGTAAATCTTCTTCGGGAATACTGAGGCTGGAAGCCAATGTTTTCAGGGTATACCCTCTGGGAATAGTCCCTGATTCGATCCGCTGGATGGTCCTGACTGAAAGGCCGGACTTTACCGCCACTTCTTCCTGTGTCAAATGCTGCGCTTCCCTGATTTTCTTTAATTCCGACATGAATAGAGATAAAAAGCAAATGTACAAATTCAAAAGTTGTATTTTTCGGCCGGTAAAGATCTGATTGTGAATTTCTTTAATACAGTTATAAAATCAGTTTGTCCAGGTCCAATAAAAGGTAGTTTATATTCTGGTTGATGGTTCTGGTAGCGGATTGCATCTGATTAAGCATGGCTGCACGGTTATGGAGATCATCCGACCGGTAATAGCCTCCATCCTTAAATATAACGGACTGGTCTGCTTTTTCCTGATCATCATCAAACTGGTAATGAAGCCATCTTTCTTTCATGCTGCTGATGATGGAATGTTTTTCTTTATTGGAGAATTTTTTCTCTGTATACATGTACCAGATAAAAGGAGGAAAATTGGGTGACTCCAGCTTTTCCTTCCATATATCCCTCAGCAGGTTCCTCTGATGGATGAATTCTACCTTTTTTCCTTTAGGGTTCAGGGTGGCAAGCCCGAACCCGGCTCCCAGTACCCCACCACCGATATCAATGGCATTGCTCCATCCTCCGTCTTTCACAATTCCTCCGGCAATAGAAGTCGCAGCTCCGGCAACTATGGAATATAAGATCATCTTATTGTTTCTGGACTGGTTCAGGTTATCCACATAATTCCCGATCTGTGCTACCCGTTCTCCCTCACAATCAAATTCTGCGGCTACGGCATCAAGCTCTGTCAGGGAAATCGTTATCTTACTGTTGATCCTGCTTTTAAGCTGAAGGATCTGTACCTGTGAAGCCAACGAAGAATCTTTTTTAAGTTCAATGATCTTATAGACTTCATCAAGATTATCCAAAGCATTAAGGATCAATATACTCTGATCTGAAAACATCCCTTTGAGTTCTTTGTTAGCCAGCAGGATGGAATCTGAGTTATAGGAAGGCAGCCTTTCGGAATAGTTATATTGGAAAGGAGCTTTGCAGTAGCTGTCTTTCAACGTAAGGATATTCTGTTTAATGGCCTGGTTTTTTTTAGACACACAGGAGGTCAATACGCTGAAAACAAATAAAATGTACAACAGTTTTTTCATAGATGTATTTTTATAATTATGCCACTGATTCCTCAGCCATAGCAGAATAAAGGCTTCATCTTCTTACTGCCGGTCCTTCTTCAATCTCTGCATTATGCATAACGAATATAATACAAATAAAAAAATTTACCCTTAGCAGGGTAAATTTTTAAGGTATATTTAAGTAAGCCTTATTTAATATCGAGGAGTTCCACTTCGAAAACCAGGGTGCTGTTCGGCCCTATTTCCTTGCTGATCTGCTGATCTCCGTAGGCAAGGTGCGGCGGAATAATAAGTCTCCATTTGCTTCCTACAGCCATCAGCTGAAGGGCTTCCGTCCATCCGGCGATCACCCTGTTCAGAGGAAACGATGCCGGCTGGCCTCTTTTTACAGAGCTATCGAAGATTTTCCCGGAAATAGTTGTCCCATGGTAATGGCATTTTACAGTAGATTTCGGACCCGGCTTGGCGCCGTCTCCTTCCGTAATGATTTCATACTGCAGCCCGCTCGGCAAAGTAACCACAGATTCCCTTTTACCATATTCTTCCCTGTATTCGTTTCCGTCTTTGAGGTTTTTTTCAGCCTGTTCTTTTTTGCGCTTCTGTAATATATCGGATACTCCCATTGCTGTTGTTTTTGCAAAGATACTTTTTATTGCCGTAAGATGATGACCTGTTTTGTTTTAAATCACTATAACTTCAGATTGATATCTGCGTTGACAGACAATCCTTTTGATTATTATCCCATTTTCACAGGGGCGCGAAATAATTTCAAAAATACTTAATACTGGCTTAACATCCTATTCGGAACTTGGCGTTATTATTGGACTTAAAAACTGATGCCAGAGCCGTTAAGATATAACAGGAAATTTGATGAACTGACAGAGAGGGAAAAGGTACTTCTTGAAATCAACAAAAAAAGTATTGCAGATTTTGTAGAGCAGTCTTCATCTGTAAGCGATGTTAATTATGCTACCCGGAACGCCCATGCTAAAACCTATGCTGTAGCTAAGGGACGTTTCCAGATCTCAGACCCTGTCCCGGAATTCCTGCAGCCCTTTTTTGATAAGAAGGCATATGATATCCGAGTAAGGCTTTCCAATGCCCATCCTAAAATAATGAAAAAGGGGAAAGATATTCCTGCGTATGGCTTTGCCGTGAAAATTATGAATGACCACGGAAGCACTATCGCCAATTATCCATTGGTTAACTTCCCGTTATTCCCCATTAATTCTGTCAGCACTTTTCTGAAACTGTTCACCTACGTCAACCGGTCTTTCATAAAAAAACTGAACCTGTTTGCAGCAGCGGCCCAGTTTTTAAAGGTGATGCCGTGTTTTTTTACCATACCGTTTCTCAAAAATGCAGTCCAGCTGATGATGAAGAAAAATCATTTTATGCTTTCTTTCAGTTATCATTCCGTAGGAGCATACCGGTTGGGTGACCATATGGCCAAAATAAAACTGGTTCCGAAGTCTGTAGAAAAACATTTCGGGAAATCAATGAAGCAGAGGCTTTCGGTTGAAGCTTATTTAACAGACCATAATTTTTCTGCCGATGTCTATATCCAGCTTTGCTATGATCTTAAAAACCAGCCTGTCAACAGGCTGAACGTAGAATGGAAAAATTCACCCTTTATAAAAATAGGGGTAGTTACGATAGATCAGGGTTCACTGCTTGACCCTCGGGAGTGCAGTAATGAACTGCTTTCATTCAACCCGTTTGAAAGCAAAAATGTTTTCCAGCCCGTAGGAAGAATACAGAGGCTTCGTGAAGAGGCCTACCAGGTTTCTGTACAGACCAGAAGGAAAATCAACAAACTCCTGCATGGGGTATAAATTCCGACTCAGGCAGGAGGATATTTAAACATTCAATGGCGAAAAATCACTGAAATCTGTTGAGCAAGATCTTTGTTTATCTGAATTTCCGTTCCTCTTCTGTGATCGCTACATCATTGATGCTTGCATATCGTTTGGCCATCAGTCCGTTTTTATCAAACTCCCAGTTTTCGTTTCCGTAGGCTCTGAACCAATTTCCGTCTGCGGCCTGATACTCGTATTCGAAACGGACGGCAATCCGGTTTTCCGTATGTGCCCAATATTCTTTCCTGAGTTTATAATGATGTTCCTTCTCCCATTTTTTCTTCAGGAAAAGTATGATTTCTTCTCTTCCGGTAATAAACGTATCCCTGTTTCTCCATTCACTGCTTTCAGTATATGCTTTTGAAACCTTCACAGGATCGCAGCTGTTCCAGGCATCTTCTGCCATCTGGATTTTTTCTTTTGCCGTTTCTATGGTAAACGGCGGAAGCGGATGTTTCTGTTCCATGAATTAAGATATTAAATGAGTAACTATATTTTTTGATTTTTCAATGAGCTCATTCGATCTGAATACCTGGCTTTCGGTAATGCTGCTCTCAAAAAGCAGATAGACGTGATCTGAAAGGATACCATCCTTCAAAAGGTTTGAAAAATATTTTCTGAGGTCAGATTTATGGGATTGGATCACACTCAGGATCCTGGTATGACCTGTAGGGATCTCCGAAAGGATATTAAGAAAACTGCAGCCCCTGAAATTTTCCTTTTCATTCATATAGACTAAGAAATCAAAAGCACTGAGCACCTTCGAAACGGCATCATGGGACTGACTTGAAAAATTCTGCATTTCACTGAACCAATACTGATGCCTTACCTTCAGGAATTCGATGCATAAGTCTTCCTTAGACTTAAAGTGCTGGTAAAAGCTGGCTTTAGCTACGCCTGCCTCAGCAATGATCTGGTTGATTCCTGTAGAGTTATAGCCTTGTCCGGCAAACAAAACGAATGTGGTATCGAGAATTCTTTCCCTTGGAGATTTCATTATCATTTTCTTATCTACAAAGATAACTAAAATAACAGAACAGACAAACCTGTCTGTCTATTTTTTTACCATTATTCTATTTAATAATAAAAAGCCTCTGAATTTTTTTCAGAGGCTGCTATATAATACAGAATTATTTTTTAATGTGACTTTTCGGTATTTTCTTTATCAGGAAATATAATGGACAGGAGTACTGATATCACCAGGACACCGCCTACAATTCCCAATGAAACGGGAGACGGAATATGAACCCATGGTGCCATGAGCATCTTGATTCCGATGAAGGTAAGAATAACAGCCAACCCATAAGGCAACTTGCTGAACATATGGATAAAGTTAGCCAGCAGGAAATATAAGGACCTCAGTCCCAGAATGGCAAATATGTTTGACGTATACAGGATAAACGGATCATTGGAAATTGCAAAAATAGCCGGAATGGAATCCACGGCGAACAATACATCCGTAAATTCAATGACTGCTACCACGACCAGTAACGGAGTGGCCATTTTCACACCATTCTGAACCGTAAAGAATTTATCACCTACATACCTATCAGATACTTTCCAGAATCTTTTAATTAACCTGGCTCCCGGCGTATTGCTGTAATCTTCATCCTCGTTATCTTTTCCCCCGCCCCAGGACTTTATACCTGCGTACACGAGAAATATCCCGAATAACGTCATTACTGCATTAATTTTAACGGGATAACCAAAAATATTCATTTCCGGCAGATACGTTATCTTGATCAGCCCGACTCCGGCAAAAATGAAGATGGCTCTGAAAACCAGTGCCCCAATGATGCCCCAGAACAGTACCTTATGATGCAGGTATCGCGGGACCTTAAAAAATCCGAATACGAGAATAAATACAAAGAGATTATCAACGGAAAGCGCCTTTTCAATCCAGTAAGCAGCCTGATACTGGGTAAATTTCTCAATAGCCAGGGCATGGCTGCCTGGACCTAAATCTGAATTATATACCCAATACACAATGCCTGAAAACACCATTGACAGTGAGATCCACACCACAGACCATATGGTAGCTTCCTTTGAAGAAACTTCATGACTTTTTTTATTGAACACTCCCAGGTCCAGGAGCAGCATAATGATCACAGTCACTGCAAATCCCCAGACCAGACCGGGATGCAGCTCTAAAATACTTTGATGTTTGTCCACTTTATATGTGCATATGATATGATAAAAGCAATATTTATACAGAAGTACAAATATTGCCATTTAATTTTTTCTCACTAATTTAAAAAGAGTTAAGTAACCTTAGCTTCTTGCCTAAAGATAACCCGTGCTGAAAGCCTATGTCTTTCTGTAAGGCATTCTTTAAAGATTTCTCAATTCTCTTCAAAGATAAAATTTTTAGAATTAAGCGCCGGATTTTTATAACATTTTAAGAGTAATCATTGACAATGGTCTTATATAAGAATGATTGTATGGACTATGATCATTTTCATGCAATACGAGCAAATATGTGAATTTTTTTAAAAGGATTAATGATTCAACCAAAGAAATAAAAATTATTAAATATTCAAAACAAAATAATTTAAACTAAACATTATTCAATAAAAATACCATTAAATTAATTTTAATATCAAATATTAGCTTAATTTAACAATTTATTTTAAAATTGCAATAATTATAAACGTATAAATAAACTTCTATGAAAAAAATCTCTCTTCTTGCTGCTTAGCTATTTCGTTATATGCTACGGCACAAACTCCTAATTATGTTCCGGCTTCAGGTCTGGTTGCATGGTGGGGATTTAATGGCAATGCTAACGATTCCAGCTCTAACGGCAATACCCTTACGGTAAATAGCGCAACCCTTACTGCCGACCGTAACGGAAATGCCAATTCAGCCTATGCATTTAACGGTACCACGAGTTACCTGAATACCAATGCACTCTCCTATACCTTTTCGTTATCCGGAGCCCATTCTATTTCTTTCTGGATGAAAAAGTCCGGAAATACTGAAGGGGTCGCCCTTATGAGCGGGTCCAACACAAGCGGGAATTTTATCTGGCTTTTTCAGTGTGACACTACAAAATCAATTTACGGAACCAACAAACAGGGACAATCCTGGACATGGGTGAATGGACCTGCTTATTCCACTACACAATGGGAACATTATGTAGCAGTATACAACAACCAGAATATGCAGCTTTATAAAAACGGTGTTTCGGTAGGGACTACAACCAACACCTACACCAATGCTACCCAGGCTGCAATGCCATTCTATATCGGCAGGGCGATCAGCGGAGGGTACATTGCCGCCAGCATTGATGATGTGGGGATATGGAACAGGGCGTTAAGTGCTTCAGAAATCAGCCAGCTCTACACTGGAGTTTTATCCACTAAAGAAGTGAAAACTTCAACTGGAAGTATCGCACCGAATCCGGCCGGTGACTTTATCAGTGTTACTATACCTTCCAAAGGCTCAAAAAGCTATACCATTACTGACATGAACGGAAGGAAAGTATTATCAGGAACTCTTTCCGAAAAAAAGAATATCCAGGTTTCAGAACTTCAAAAAGGGAACTACATTATGGAAATAGATGGCGCTCAGCCGATTAAATTCATCAAAAAATAACTTTCTTTGCTACTATAATTAATCAGAACAGCTGGCCATCAGGCCAGCCGTTTCTTTATAGACAGATACTTAGTGTGAGTAATAGCTTTTACATGTAATAATAAACCTTATTAGTCGGCTAACGTTCCGGCATGACCTTGTAAGTCGGATCTTCCTGAATATTCACCTCTATTACCGCTTCAGCATTTTTCAGCATCCTGATACAGTCCTCGCTCAGGTGCTTTAGGCGTACCGTTTTATGATGCTCCCGGTAACGCTTTGAAATTTTATCCAGAGCATCAATCGCGCTCATATCCGCAACCCTGCTGTCTTTAAAATCAATAACGACTTCTTCAGGATCATTCTCCGGATCGAATTTTTCTGTAAATGCAGTAACAGATCCAAAAAAGAGCGGACCATATATTTCGTAATGTCTGACGCCATGGTCATCTGTATATTTTCTCGCACGGATCCTTTTAGCATTATCCCACGCAAAAACCAGCGCGGAAATAATGACACCTATCAGGACCGCCAGGGCAAGGTTATGCAGCAGAATCGTGATCAGCGCAACCGTTACGCCAACGAAAATATCAGATTTAGGCATTTTATTAACGATGCGCACAGATACCCACTGAAAAGTGCTTACGGCAACCATCATCATAACCCCTACTAAAGCAGCCATAGGAATCATTTCTATAAAAGGGGCACCCACAAGGATAATAATAAGAATGGTGAGGGCCGCAATAATCCCTGATAGCCTGCTTCTTGATCCTGCATTAAGGTTGACAAGCGTCTGGGCTACCATGGCACATCCTCCCATTCCGCCGAAAAAGCCATTGGTGATATTGGCCACTCCCTGAGCAACAGATTCCCGGTCTGCATTCCCTTTGGTACTGGTAATTTCGTCTACCATAGAAAGCGTAAGCAAGGACTCTATAAGTCCTACTCCGGCCATAATCATTGCATAAGGAAAAATAATGGTAAGCGTATCCCATGAAACCGGGATCTGAGGAATATGAAAGGAAGGAAGGCTTCCGCTTACCGAAGCTATATCAGCTACGGTTTTGGTGTTGATGCCTGTAACGGTAACCACACCAAAAACAATCAGGATGGCAACCAGAGATGCCGGAACGGCTTTTGTCATCTTCGGGAAAAAATAGACAATGGCAATGGTCAGCACGGTTAATCCCGCCATAATGTAGAATGACATCCCATGCAGCCAGTGCACAGAACCGTTACTGCCGGTAATTTTGAACTGTTCTACCTGAGCCATGAAAATAATAACCGCCAGACCATTCAGAAAACCATACATAACTGGCTGCGGGATCAGTCTTACAAATTTGCCGAGCCTGAAAACGCCCACCATCATCTGAAGCAGCCCTGCAAGGATTACAGTAGCCAACAGATACTGTATTCCATGGGACTGTATCAGGGCAATGAGGACTACAATCGTTGCTCCCGCGCCACCTGAAACCATTCCGGGTCGCCCACCCAAAACAGCGGTCACCAACCCCATAATAAACGCAGCATAGAGTCCGGTTAGAGGGGACAGCCCTGCAAGGATGGCAAAGGACAAAGATTCAGGGATCATAGTCATTGCCACTGTAAGACCTGATAAAATTTCATTTTTGTAGTTGATTTTCCTGGAAAAATCGAATAATGCAAAATCGGTTTTCATTGGATACAAAGGTAAGGTATACAGAATGATTTTCATGCCGTCTCTGCATTTACTGACCGGGTAGAGAACGATCCAATGTTTCAATTTTTAATTAAAAAATCTTTTTTACAATATTTTATCATACACTATTTGGGTTTAATTTTTATTTTTTTAATTTTGAGACTTACATAAGCTGGACAATGAAACTAATAAATCATGAAACCGGAATGCGATATTATACTGAGAAGCATGCATATTGTTCCTGATTCACAGATGAGAAAATGTAACCATTACATAACTCAATACATTTTCATGACAAAATCAGCCTATAAAAAACATCAGCATAAATAAAATAGATTTACGTGATAAACCAGAGGGTCAGCACATAAATCTTGCATAGAACGATTGGTTTTAACCGTCCAGAATATTGATACAATTAACAAACAATTATCATCATATAATGTTATATAAAGAAATACATATAGGGCAATTCATTAAAGAAAGAGTTGCAGAGCAGGAAATAACAATGGAAAGAGTATGTAATTTCCTCAAGAAAGACGAAGAGTTTATTGAAAACGTATATGAAAGCAAATCAATAGATACAGACCTGCTCCTTAGATGGAGCAAGCTGCTGGAATACGATTTCTTCAGGTTATACAGCTCCCACCTCATCCTGTACGCCCCGCCTTCTGCCGTAAAGAAAGATGCCAAGAAGTCTGACAAGATCCCATACTTCAGAAAAAATATTTACACCCAGGAGATCAAAAATTTCATCCTCAAACGCATCCAGTCGGGAGAGATGAATCAGACAGAGATCATCAGGGAGTATTCTATTCCAAAAAGCACGCTGCACCGCTGGCTGCAAAAAAATACCGATACTAACGTTTAAAAACACAATGTAATGCGTCCCAATTATGTAAAAATTTTCACGGATATGCTGAAAGAGTATGATCCTGAAAAGCTCAACGATCCCAAAATACAGCGGCAGCTGCGGAATCTGAACACTTCTGAAGACGTTCTGAACTTTAACGAGAAAGTTTTCCAGCAGTCTAAGGAGATGCAGAAGAGCAACCAGAAACTGAAAACCTACGACAGGAAAACCATGATCAAACTTCTGAAATACCAACAGAAACACGGCTTTTCTACCAGTTATATGTCCAGGAAATATAAGATCAGCAGGACCACCCTCTCGAAATGGAGGAAAAATTTTGAAGATGATATCAAATAAACGGCAGATACCGTTTAATACAATTAAAAGGCTGTTATTGCAACAGCCTTTTCTGTGAGTTTGTATCCTCATTTCTTAAAACAATCATAATGTACATTTTATTTCTGCTGCAGACACCAGTACAGAATCTTTGCAATATTCCTGGCATCATCCATACCTCTGTGATGTATGCCTTCCAATCTGAAATTCAATTCTCCCAGTGCTCTGGCCATTCCTACACTTTTGCGAACCGTAGGATGCAATTGGGCGAATAAAGTTTTTACATTCATGTGGTCGTCACTCAGGGGATAATCCACCCGGAACTTAGCTGACTGGTCCTTAAGCATATTCAGATCGTAATTTCCATAACTTGCCCAGGTAAGGTGCTCGGAATTGTATTCTGCACGAAGGATATCGAAAGCATCTCCCAGCATTATTCCTTCATCATCCAGCATCTGCTACGTGATGGAAGTCAGTTCGGTACAGAACGGGCTTACTGTTGAAAACCGGGGTTTCACCAGGATGCCTTCGCTCTGTAAGACTTTACCGGTTCTGGCATCCATCAGGCAAACTCCGATTTCTATAATTTCACTTTGCTGACCTTTCGGAGTGCGGTCATTCCAGCACGTCGCTTCAAGGTCTATGATCAATATATGGTCTGTTGTGTTCACTTTTTTTATATGTTTCATTGTTACTGCAGGATCTCACGTAAAATCCTGGCCGCATTATAGGCATCATCCGCTCCGCTGTGGTGATGGCCTTCAAAACTCATGTTCAGAGCTTTCAGGGCTCTTTTCAGTCCCATCATCTTATAAAGCCTGTTATAATTTCTGAACAGGTGCATGATATTGAGGTAGTTTCCTGAAAAAGGGTTTTCAATGCCCAGATAATCGCACTGCTGCATCATCTGTTCCCGGTCGAAAGCGCCAAAGCCTGCCCAGGTAAGCATTTCAGGATGGTACTCATCCCTTATTTTTTCACAGGCTTCTTCAAAACGGATTCCTTTCTCTTTAATCAGCTTCGGGGTAATTCCGGTGAGCCCGGTACAGAAAGTACTGATTTTGGATCTTTCGGGAATGACATAGATGCTTTGTTTCCTGGAAATTGCTTTTGTTGATTTATTCAGTTCGCAGATTCCTATTTCTATGATATCGGTCTTCTGCCCCGCAGGAATCCTGTCATATTCCCAGCAGGTAGCTTCCAGATCGATAACGATTATATTATGGTTCATCTTCTTTTGTTTTTATTTTTTCACAGCACTTACGCACCGGTCTGGATCTGCCTGACAAATGAATGAGGCAGAAAGTGCATGGTTAGTTGATTCTGCTGCTAAAGCCCTGCAAAGATAAAACCATCGGCATGCATTCTATTTGCTTATCACCAAGCTCTGACTGAAGTTAATATCGAAAAATTGTTATTTGGTTAGCGCTTCACAAGAAGTTCCGGCAATTGTATTACCGGAACCTTATTGATCACCTATTTTTAAAATTATTCAAGAGACGTTCTATATTGTCCTTTCCAACAGGATTCATGGAATGGCAGTAAAATTCGGGGAGATTTAAAACATGATCCATACAATATTCTACCAGCCATTTAGCGCAATCGTATCCTGTCTTCTCAATATATTCCTGACGATCAGGTTTCATGTAGTGTTCATCCCCCAGGTCATGATCGAATGAAATTATTCTGGGAAGTCCTTTCTCAAGAATACTGTCTGTAAACTGCTCATAGTTCCGCACGATACACCAGTCATTCCTCAGGAAAATACCCTCTTTAGTATATGGGTATACGTCAACAGGATCTCGTATATCATCCAGAAATATGAATCTTTTTGTTATTTTCATGGATTACCTTTATTTTATTTAATATTTTAATCAGTTGTAATGTTGGATATCAATTAGATCAATATTCAGTATCTTAATCTGATGTTTTAAATTACACCATCAAATCAGCGCAATTGGAACTCGCGAAGGCAAAAGGTTTTGCTTTGAATACGTACCCCATCCCCAGAATATATCCCATAGCATCTTTTAAGGCTGCATTGGATTTAAAATCCGGGTCGGTATTGATGTCCGCGTGTACCTCCATTTCTACTCCGTAAGCATCCAGAACGGCACAGATTGCATAGGCAATTGCGACAGATTTGTTAACTTCATTCAGCATCCGTTCTTTGATGCTGATCCGCTGGATCTCTCTTTCTTTCCTGATAAAGGTAAACGCTCCTTTTCCCTCACGAATCAGGACTACGGCCGTTGCATAATTAATAGCATCTCCGTAAACATGGGAATCTGATCCCACACATACTTTCAGACGGTACCCCTGAGCCTGTTCACGGATGATGGCTTCTTCTACCAGCTGTGTGATAGGACTGCGGAAAATCTTTCCGGTCATGTTCTGCCAGGTTTCTTGTTGCGTTTCCATTTTTCTATCTATTTATTTAACTGTTAGTGTTATACTGTAGGCTTGTATTTTATATTTAATGAGTAATAGGTAATATTAAAATCTACTATTTACGGGCAAGCAGCATTACTTATTACTTCTTACTCATTGCTTATTACTTTTATGACCATCTGACCAGGAATCGAACCTGAACAACAAGAGTATAGTTCCTGCATGCTGCCATTACATTATCAGCGGTTTGTGGAAACAACAGGATTTGAACCTGCTCAGCAAAGATGCAGCGGTTTTACAGACCGCCCCGGCCCTCCGGCTCCGGCGTGCTTCCCTTTTTTTATGGGTAATCAGTAATGGGTAATGAATAATAACCCTCTGATTTTCCCATAACCTATGGAAAAATAAAGCCTGTCTTAATTTTTGTTTGATATAAGAACTCCTGCGCCCGACAGGCCTTTTTTTTCCTGAACAATCTCATTTTAGCTGTTTGAGATGGTTATGGGATTTGAACCCACTCAGCTTACGCAACGGTTTTGCAGACCGCCCCCACTCTCCCACTTCGGCGAACCATCATTTGTATGAGTAATAGGTAATGAGCAATGAGCAATGAGTAATAGATTTTAACTCATTAGTAACTTTCCGTCATTATGATGATCGTGTTTTATTAAAAATAAAGCCTGCTTTATTGTGTTTGATATAAGAACTTCTGCGCTTCGACAGGCTTTATCATCTCTAAAAACTGATCTTACGGTCACTTTGTCCATTATTACTGCTGTCCATTTTTGAGTTGAGAAAAAGCCCGTCTATAGGTATTGTGTTTTTTGGCTAAAGATCGTCTGCGCTGACGGACTTTTTCTCTTCTCTCTTCTGAAACAATTGGTCTGGAAAATAGGATTCGAACCTATGACCTCCCGCGTCCAAGGCGGGTAAACAACCACCGTTATCTTTCCAGTTATGCAGGCTCACCATACAATCATTTCCGGGAGACAGCCGGAGCAGACATTGATAAACCTTTGCGGTCTATGCGGGAATCGAACCCGCGGTACCCGAGAGACAGTCGGGAAGGTTACCATTACCTCAATAGACCTGTTGCAGTGAATGGTGAAAAGTCAATTCACTTCGCTTGTCAATTTTTTTTAAATATAACCGGTAAAAGTGAATCTGCCATGACAACATATTTACCTGTAATACCGGAAAGGCTTCACCTTATATTTCCGGTTTCGAATGCCGGTGCTCTGATCATTCGAGCTACGGGACCGTTTATCTCTACCATTCACCATAAAAAAAGCGCCTCTTTTCAGGAGGCGCTTATATGTTCGGACGTGTCAGTTCATTAGCTGACCCATATATATAAGCACCTTTTATCTATAAAATCATTATCAAGAAGAACGTTACAGGCATACTGCTGACCTCTCGGCTGCCCGCCGGGCTGTGTTGAGTTCATTTCAGATAGGGTATGTAAATGTTTCATTGTTTTGTTCTTGTTTAAAGTTTGTGAAAGACTGAAATCTGTTGTTTTCAATTTTCGGTTGCAAAGTAAAGACGAAATTTCCACATCCGCAAATATATTTTTAATTTAAATATTTGATAATCAGTAATTTAAACTCAAAATTTAGCATAGAAATTTCCTGTCCGCGGCTCACCGCAGATCCTTTTTTACCTAAATGACTGTCTCTCATCGGGTTTACTGATCACGCTCTATTTTCGTATTAGTTGTTCATTGGTTGTTAAAAAATTTTCACTTGTATGGTTATTTTTTATCATTCTAAATAATTTCTGCCTTAAAAACACAAAAAACGCCCCGTTGTCTGAGGCGTTTCTGTTTTATTTTGATTTGAATTTTACGGGATTATTGTCAATAATTTTCAAAGCAAGCACAGTTCACCTCATCTGATATCATGCAGCCATATGCAAACGATCCCTTTCCTACAGGGCGATCGCAGAGATTTAAACAGATATGTGTGCTTTGTATTGTCATCATTATACTGGTGCAAAGATAAATCTTTTTCCTGTTATGGTGGGGTATTTTAATTTTTAACAAACCTGATAGCTGAGGTTCTCAAAGCCATTTGGATTTAAACAACACGATTCTTTTATTACCTAAAAACTCCTTTCAAAAACCAATTTCTCAATTTTAAATCTTTAAATTATTCAATCTTTAAATCTTTAAATTTATCAAACCTGTCAATCATCACCCACCCTTCAATATCCTGTTCCTACCCGTCTTATACCTCGAAATATCCTTCAGGATGATCTCATCTTTAGGATTGAAATGTTTCAGTTCATTCACGATTTCTGAATGAGTCGCTATTTTTTCAGCGATAATCTCATAGGCGATGGTTCTCGTAGCTGCATGAAGTTCCGGAGCTTTTTTGAATTCATGTTTCATGGCTTCCAGGTAAATGATTTTACGATCTGAATGAGTCTTGTAGTAGAGTTCCTGAATCTGCTCCTGAAGCTTTTCAACATCAGTAATATGGGCAAAATAGTTATTCAGGCAGTTAAAGGCATCGCGGTTTTCTTCCCAGCCTTTGAGCAAGATTTCCTGAGCCCGATCCGGCAGGTTCATTTTTTTCCGGTAGATCAGCGAGCCTTTTACCATCTGGTTGTTGCTGACATAATCATCTACAACCATCTGATAATAGGCATTGGCATGGTTACGGTCATTCATTTCCAGATACAGGTCCCCTACTTTTTCTTTCTGGCCGAGTTCTTTGTAAAGATCAATGGCTTTCCGGTACTGTCTGGCCTTTTCGTAGCAATGGGCGGCCTCAGGTTTATTTTTGAGTTTTTTAAGGTAAATAACAGCCGCTTCACTGTACCATCCCCCTTCTTCCAGTGCTTTGGCTCCGCGGTAATGGTCCCGGAGCAGGTTGATGTAGACCCTGGCCGCTTTCCTGTAGTCGTTTTCTGTGATGTATTTCTGGGCAAGCTCTTCATAGGCATTCCTTATCCTGTCGAAAAGGGAAGATTCCACATAGGCATTCCCACCGCTGGATTTCCTGGTACGTCCGGATGCACTTTTTTCTCTTTCTTTATCTTCCAGCCGGAGCAGGACAACAAAAAAGATCAGGGCAATCACAATGAACAGCACTAATGTACCTATAACACTCCAGAAGCTCTTATGGAACAGCTGCGCCAGGATCCCGATGGCCTTAATGATGACCAGAAGGAAAAATGCTGCGATGAATTTATTGATAAACCTCTGCTTATTCATCCTTATCTGATTTTAAAATGGTTTTGTCTTCGCTGAACAAACGGTACAGGAGCAGGACCACACAGATGATCAGGAACCATACAAACCAGTTGTATCCGAACATTGCAATCAGCGGATAGAAAATATAAGCTACCATAGCTACGAGTACCAGCATCAGGAAAATTTTGATCCCGGCCGGAACATGGTCTCCGCCGATATTCAGGCTTCTCTTTTTTACTACAAATGAATACAGCCCTACCATTCCGATCATGGAAATGATCAGCCAGAAGATCTCTGTGAAAGAAATACTGTGCTCCTGATCAGTTGATGTTCCTTTGCTTTGAGAATGTAAGGCCTTTTCAGGATTAACAGCCGGAGGTTCCGGGTAATCTTTGGTTCCATAGAGCCGTCCCAGTGAGTCTTCTACGAGCATCTGTTTCTTTTTGAGTATTTTCTTTATGACCCCTTCAGCAGCAGGCTTTCCGGAACCGGTTTTCCTGAGGGAATCTGCAATCTTTTTCCTGAATGCCTGTTCATTCTTCACTAAGTAGGTAACAATTTTTTTACGGTAGACTCTTCTTAGTGAATCGGTAGCGGCATCGGTCCGTTCATTCAGCTTTGCTATATCGTTCTGAATCTTATCAATCGGCCTGCCGCCGGCCTTCAAGTATGCCTCATAGCTTTGTTCATTTTTCCTGCTGAAGCTGGCTTTCAGGTGTTCCCTCATGAGTTCTTTCCGTTTTCTTCCGTAGATGGAATCGATTTTCATATCGATATCGGTTACACCGGACTGATAAGCTACCATAGGAGTCATCATATTTTCATCAGGTTTTCCGGAAATCTTACCCGAAGATCCGGTCTCTTCAGGAGAGGATTTTTCTTTGTTTAAGTAAGTAATAAGTCCTGCGAGCCCAACAACGATCAGGAATACCCAGAATATCCATCGGTATCTGCCGGAATATGATACATCCTCTTTTTCACGGTCTCCTCCGAACAACTTTTCAATCCAGGAATGGCTAAATATAAATTTTGCGAAGCCGTCACCCCGGGAAGTCCCGGTAACGTCCAGTGGCACGCCAAGATCAACAGCCCTTTCAGGGTATTTCTCAATATACTTCAGGTATTTTTCAATTTCCTTTTTATTGCCGTTCATCACTTTCTGCAGATCAAAAGGAAGATTGTTCATCCATTCCTGCTCGGTCCCGGATTTCTGGAGGGCTTCCAGTATTTTCCCATCGTCTGTTTCTACGGCATAGCTTTTAATTTCCTGAGGAATCTTCACACCGGCTGAAGGTTTCCTGATTGTTGCTTCTGATGGCAGAGGATCGCTGATCAGTGAGAGCCAGTCAATCTCTTCATTCAGTTTCACCATACCTAATTCCGGATGCATCAGCAGGAATTCCGCACCGGCAGCGCTCCATTCTTCCGTGGACACTTTAGGGTAAAAAAGGGTATATTCGGGAATGAAAAGCTGATCATCCACACATTGGAAATAGGCATTCTTCCCGATCCCAGCGGGAGCTTCATGCTGAAAGACCAGGAAGCATCCATGCAGCATATTCGGTTCATTGGCGGGCACGGGAAATGAGCGGACCATGGTGAGGTCTATCCCCAGTATTTCCATCTCATGCAGCCAGACCATGGGTGAAGCCCCTTTGATCAGGAGCCCTTTTCTGGGGTACGTATTTTTCGGAAAAGGGTGTATTCTAAGCTCCATATTCCAGAATATGTTTGATAAAGGGTTGCATATATACGAAATACATTTCTTCCATTTCCCTGATCATCAGTTTCGATTTTTTCGGAAGGTAATATTCCGATCCTCCGAATTTTTTTTCCGTAGCCAGTGCTATGTAACCATCGCGGGTGGACGGCATATAAAAAGTGGGAATGCTTTTATTGCTGCTGATCAATGTGAGCATTCCGCGGTGGTCTGTGATCACCTCACTTCCGTCGCTGAAAGTGAATTTATTCTTATCCTGATGGGCCTCAGTCTCTATCTTTACTGAATTCTTTTCCAGCCGGTATTCGTTTTCCGAATGGAACTGCAAAGCAAATTTTGAGATCACCAGCTCTTCGGCAATGTTGATTCCGATACCGGTAAAATTATTTAAAATTTTAGTCCCCTTATTTTTGAGTTTGTTAAGTTCCATTTCGGTTTTGAATACACTTTTACGGATTTCGCTGTTATTGTCGGTTCCTTCGGCAGACAGGTTTCCTTCAAGGTTAATCCTGAATATCTTGTCATATTGAAGTCCGTACAAGAAAAAGCTTTTACTGAAATAGATCAGTGAAAAATTCAAAGGAATATCAAGGCCGGCCAGATTCAGTTCCGAGTACTCGCCTGTCGTCAGGTCCAGCCTGGAGATGCTTTTTTTATCCGGCTGGTACTGGGCCAGGATATAATTTCCGGCTTTGTTCCTGGCCAGCGCAAACTGCCCCCTGGGCTTTACCGAAATATTCTCTTTGATCACCTCACAACCCTTCTGGATGCTGGTATCCTGATAGATATTCTTATTGTAGTAGTTGTCTGACAGGTATGTTTTCAGCAGTTGCTTTTTATTGCTTAAAATATAAAATTCCCCTTCATACAAAAAGGTTTCAATACGGTCTTTAGGCGTAGGAAACAGCAACGGATAATTTTCCGGAACTGCTGTTTTAGCACCGCTTCCGTCTCCTCCGGAAATCCTGTTCCTTTTCGGAGGATGTGCCCAAAGCTCCCTAAGCGGAAGTTTGATTCTCTGAATATGCTTTCTTGTCCCTTTATGGTGTTTATAAAAGTTAAGCTCCCCGTCTGCGGAGGTCGTTACCAAAAATTTCAGCCGGTCCCGGTTTTCATGGATGACCTTCTGCATATGGTGGTCCTGTACATTTTCCTCGCTGGTAATGAAAAAAACTTCCAGGTCCCTTCCGGCATGTTCTTCTTCAAAAAACTTTTCCAGGGCATTTGAAACGTCCAGCACAGGGCTTACTGCATTCTGGTTCCGGATCACTTCTTCAACAGTGTCCAGAGAAACGGGTATGCTGTGTTCCCCCAGTACGAAAACCCTGCATTCGGAATGGGCTTTCGGATGTTTGATAACGGCAATTGCCGATGCAAATGCCAAAACTTTTGGGATACCCCAGTTCTTCAGGGAAATATCAATCAGGATAACCCGCTCAAAAATATTTTCTTCAGGCGGGATTTCCCGCTGGATATACAGGGCTTCGTTATTGGCAACACGGTTCATAAAAACCTCTTCTTCATGGGCAAATTCAGACAGAAGCATCCTGTTGAAGTCCCCTTTGTTCGTCATGTCTGAAATCCCGCCGATCGGCTGTTCCCCGGGAGAAAGGTGGCGCATCGGGATTTTAAAACCGCTCCAGATTCTTTTGACCAGGTTTCCGACCTGGAATGTTTTCGGCTCTTCGATTAATTCCTGTACGAATTCTTTACCGGTTTCAATGACCGGTTCTTCCTCAACGACTTTATCTTCAAGTTCCGGAATAACAGCGATGCCTTTCACAGCATTAACAATAGATTCTGTGGTCGGGAACTGATGGTGGAGCAGCGCCAGCGTTTTGATATCCCTGTTGATAACAGCCTGAGTCAGTTCCCGTTTTTCTGCAGCCTGGGAAATGATCACAGGGCTTTTCTCAAACCTTTTCATAATCAATTCAGAGCCTACCGGAGACAGCTGATTGTGGCTGTCCTTAAACAGGGTCTGCAACAGATTGATCTTATTCTGCCCTTTCTTCAAAGCACTTTCCACCTGACTTAAATGCTCTAAAAAATGAATCGCCGATTCAATATCTTTACCAGTCTCCTGTCCGTACCCTTCATGATTGGTCCTTTTCAAATAATAGAAGATGCCATCCTGATTTACGTGTCCTTCCTGGACTGCATACAGAACAAGCAACAGGGCACCGAAAGGCGGGAGCCCCTGTTCTTTCAGGATGTTCAGGACTTCGATGATATACGGCCGGTAGGCAATGGCTCCTGCATTCGGAATGGAAATCAGGTTATGTTCATGATAGCCGGTATCATCGGGAACGTCTTCATCAGTGGTCCACTCCCAGAAATAGTCTCTGTACGACTGGAAATAAGTAATTATATCCATTCCTGTGATTTTTCGGTGAGACGGAAAGAGCTTACGGACAGCTTACGGAAGTCATTTTTCCTGAGCGACAGGACGCTTCCGTCTTCCTTCCATAGAAGCCAGGATTCCGAATCTGCATTGTATTTTTTCTGCAACATCAGGCTCAGGTTTGTATATTCAAAATCGAAACCGGCAGGCAGAAGATGGCTGTCTTTTGACCAGTATGCTTTTCCCGGAAAACCCAGCAACGGAGTGCCGATAAACAATGCCTGGTCATCAATAACGATCCAGTCCAGCCTTTCCAGCTTGAATTTAGGCAAAGCTATAAGGCTGTTTCTGATTTCCGCCATCGGGCTCATCAGGGCTATTGCAGCGTGCTCATCTCCACCTGGTACCAATTTTACCTCAATTCTTCCGTCGATGCCGAAAAAATTATTGTTGGAAACAGGGAACGTCAGGCGCAAAGCTTTATCAATCGGGTTCCACAGCAATGCTGTCCTCATCTTTTTACTGGGGACCAGTGCATCTTTCCGGAATAAAAGGCCGTCACGCAATTCGTACAGCAAAAAACCAGGAAGCTGCCGGAGCTCCGGTGAAGCAGCCTGTTCATCGGTAAAACCTTTGAGCCAGATCACTTCATCTTCAACTGCGACCTGCACATTTTGCCAGTCGCGGATGGTTCCCAGATAATCTTCATTCACCCGGGGAATTTCTGCCCGGAATTCTTTTATATGCTCTGAAGGATCTTTTGCCATAGACTTTCGATTTCCTGTTGGATGTACTGCTTCTGCTCAGGATTGCGGATCCAGTCGCAGCGGGTCTGGAGGTATCTTAATTTATCTTTAATTACGTTCTGTTCTTCAAAGCTCAGCAGTCCGCCCTCCCATTTTTCAACGAGTATTTTCACATCTTTCATCACTTCTTCAGGATTTGGCGTTTTATTCTGAAGGGCCTGCGGATGGGATTTCGGATGGGCGTCTTTCTCAATGGTCCGGTTGATGATCCCCTCAAGGATTTCTATCTGTTCCTCGGTATCCCAGATATGCTTCAGTACCCACAGATCGGAAAGTACGGCCTCAGTCCTTCCGCAGATCAGCGCGCTGGCTGCGATAAGGTTCTGCATTTTTACCGCCCTCCGGTCAGAGATGGCAATTCCTGTATTTCTAAGGCTGATAACTGTATTTAGGTACACTTCGTATACCGGTTTGAGGTCAACGGTTTTACACTGTTCCTGCAATGCGCGGATCTCGCCGGAAAGGATTTCAGGAACATCCGTTTCAGTATTGTTCTCCAGCTTTCTTCCGGCTAAAAGCACCTGCTGGAGCAGTTCAGGATGTACATAATCCACATTGATCCGGATCAGGAAACGGTCGAATAATGCATTCAGGGCCTCATCTTCAGGCAGGACATTGCTCGCTCCCACAAACATGAGCGCAGGAAGATGCCTGGTTTCCTTCCCTCTTTTGAATATTTTCTCATTCAGTGCCATCAGAAGCGAGTTCAGAATAGCGGAATTGGCATTGAAGATCTCATCCAGGAAAACCATGGATGCTTCGGGCATCATGCCTTCCGTATTCGTCAGCAGTTCTCCTTCTTTCAGTTTCCTGATGTCAAAGGGCCCGAAAATCTCATTAGGCTCCGTAAATCGTGTCAGGAGATACTCAAAGTTTTTCCCGTCTTTTACCGTTTTGGCCAGGGTCCTTACAATGGCGGATTTTGCCGTTCCGGGAGGTCCGTAGAGAAATGCATTTTCCCTTGCCAGCAAAGAGATTCCCAGCAGGTCTACCACATCGTCTTTTCCTACAAAGGTATCTTTAACATAGCTGAGGACACGGTTTAGTTTTTCTATAGTTTGAGTCATTGACCTTTATTTTATGATTTAAACGCAAAAAGCACAATTTCCTTTTGATCATTGTTTTTGCTGAAGACGACTTCATGACAGCAAAGCAGGAAGATTTAATGATTCCTATCTTTCAGTTCTTTCCAGAATATATCTTTATACATCCCGAATTCCGCCATCAGCAACTGATTGATATACGGAACCTCAGCCAGCTGGTACGCTTTTTTTTCCACGATCCTTTCCAGGTACAGCTTCCGGTAGGTCGGATCTTCCAGCTCTTCTTCCCAATTGGCATTCTGAAGATCCAGGTCTGCTCCGATGCCTGAATAATGAAACCGGGTCAAAATCTTTTCCAGCAATGCAATCAGCGGATCTTCCGGATCAGCCGTCTGAAGAGCATACAGTACCTGCGGCAGAAATCTTAACGACAGATCGGCAGAAAGGATGGCTGAGACATCTGTTTTACCGGTATACTCCGGAATGAATTTCATCAGATCCATGGAAGTATCTTTACGAACAAGATATAACTGAGCACTGTGATAGAGTATTTTAGCTGCCCAGACCGCAGCATCCCGATCATAGAGGATTTCAGCCGATAAAAATTCCAGTCTTTCTTTCTCAAATTCGGATCCGAAATAATCCGCTGCTTCCTGGATTTCATTTTCAGGAATTTCCTGAAGGCCGGTAAAAACCGTCATGTATTCATCTTTCCGCAGCAGAAATAAAGTATCTAGAAATGGGGATCTGTTTTCCGTCATCTAACAAAAATAGACATAATTACTTTTGAATCGTCAGTTTTAAAAGGTACCCGGAAGATAATTAACAAACCTTCCGTTAAAATGCTCCCGGAAGCGGTATCGAGCATCCACTATTCTCATATTTACTATCTTTGCCCTTTGAAATAAAAAATTATGAGTATCCACATCAGTGCAAAAAAAGGGGAAATTGCCAAAGTTGTTTTACAGCCGGGTGATCCGCTGCGCGCAAAATATATTGCTGAAAATTTCCTGCAAGACGCTAAACTGGTCAGCCAGACCAGAGGTATTTTCTATTACACAGGTTTATACAAAGGGAAAGAAATTACTGTAGGAGCCAGCGGAATGGGCTTTCCGAGTATCGGGATCTATTCTTTCGAGCTGTTTACGGAATATGAAGTGGATACCATCATCAGGATCGGAACCTGCGGTGCATATACCACAGATTTAAAAGTTTTTGACCTCCTGAATGTCGAATATGCTGCCACTGAAAGCACCTATGCGAAATATGCCTGGGACATTGATGATGAGATCCTTTCCCATCAGGGGAATATCTTCCATACTATTAATGAAATGGCACTGGAAATGTCTTTAACGGCAAAAGCGACGAATATCCACAGCAGCGACATTTTTTACAGGAAGGATCCGGCCATTCCGGCCATTGCCACGAAGCATCACTGCCCTGCCGTAGAAATGGAAGCTTTCGGATTGTTTGCCAATGCGCAGCACCTGGGGAAAAATGCAGCGACCATCCTCACGGTTTCCGATATTATCCCGACGCATGAGAATATTTCTGCGGACCAGCGCGAAACAGCACTTAAGCCTATGATCGAACTGGCCCTGGAAGCGGGAATCAGGAGCTTGTAAGAATGAGAAAAGGCAATTGCCTGCAAATATTAAACATCAGAGTTTTACAGCATTGTAAAACTCTTTTTTTATGAAAAGCATGATCACACATTAAAACATTATTATATATTATAATTAATACCCAGGCCAGCATCCATCTGTTTCCTTTCATTCATTGATAAACCCTTCCAGAAAACCGATCAGGAAGCGGCCACCATTGCTCCAGCGGATGCCGTGTCCTTCCTGTTCCCTGACTTCAAAAACCAATTCATGCTTATAGTGATAAAACACATTCCACCAGGTTGTATGGTCAAGGATATGGTTGATTTTATCCATTACGAGCTGCTGTTTCTGATGGTTATTGCCTTTCACTTCTCCCCAGAACGGATCATTAAGCCTTCCGGTATGTTTTTCCCATGCCCTTTGTGCAAGGGTAATTTCACTGTTGTACGGAGTCTGGCAGGCTTCAATAAGCACAGACCTGAGCGGAGGGATTGCCTTTTCATCACGGAGGCTGGCTGAGGTTATCCTCTGCCCCAGTACATTCAGCCAGTGCTCAAAGGAAATTTCTTCTAATTGGCGGCATTTGACTTCCGCTTCATCCGGACCTTCGAGAACCTCTGTCATGACAATAAAACTTTTGTCACGGTCGATGTTAATTTCCTCGTCGAAAAAAGGCAGGTTCCAATTGCCTTTACCCGATTTGAATTTCCGGATGTTCAATTCCATAGCCTGGATATGCTCTTCTGCTAAAATGGCTCCGTATTTCAGCTTCCATTCTTCTGACACATGCCGGATGCAGGGTTCAAACAGGTTCATCATGGAAAAGTGTTACGGAGTTTACAGGAAGTTTTTCTTCGTGGATCAGGTATCCGATCAGGTTGAACCAGCTTTTGCAGTAATCCAGGATCCAGGCGTCGGAAGAAACAGCGATTTCCGCCTGTTCCGCTAAAAACTGATCAGGATTGAATTGCAGTTCTGCCTCCCAGTTGAGATCATGTTCGCTGGCAAAATCCGTCACCATCTGTCTGATTCTTCCGCTGTTGGAAACCCGCTGGTCAAAAATCCAGATCAGTTTTGAGGCTCCCGATTTTTTAAAGAATGAAGCAACCAGCTCCACTGACCTCAGCGTCTGATTGACCCTTTTGTATGTTCCGTGCACGCCGGAAAGGTCTCTGAAACAACCATCAAGCCCCTCAAAAATATAGGCTCCCGAAAGCAGGCTTTCCAGCAAAATCAGGACATTGAATCCGTCAAGAAACACCATTTTATTCTTCAGGCTCTGAATCTCCAGCTGTTTTGACCTCCTGGTTTCAAGCTGGCTTTCAGATGCGGACGCTCCGCGGAGTGCCTGGATCTGGCGTGTCTTCAACCTGTAGCGGTTACCAGCCAGTTCCGAAGATGCTTTCTCAGGATACCCCCGGCTGAGCAGATAATGCATGTCACGAACAGCCGCCCTCATTTTTTCAAGCTGCTTCCCAGTCCCGAACAATCCGTCATCACCGGTATTCTTACCGCGGTTCCTGTTATCCATGCCCAAATGTATCGATTTTACAGAACAACGGCAATCCATCAGTATTGGGAAGCTATGGGAAAAATAAACCCGCCTTTAGCAAGACGGATTTAATAACCTCCTCAGAGATTTTACACACATTCCCATATATCAATCAGGTTATCCCTGAGTTTTGTTTTCTTTAACCTGCATGAAAAATACACATCCGCTCGCAACCAGAAACAGGATCCCTGCCAGAGCGATTGCCAACGAAGGATTATTGCCAAGCATTGTATGGTAAATAAACCCGAATGACAGCGTCTGGATCAGCATCGGAATCACAATCATCATATTGATCACCCCCATATAGATCCCTCTTTTATCAGCCGGTATGGCCGGCGAAACCATAGAATATGGCAGTCCCATCATAGCAGCCCAGCCGATTCCGAGGGCGACCATCGGCAGCAGGATCAGGTATTCATTTTTAATCAGCGGGAGTACCGCAACCCCCAAACCGGTAAGGAAAAGGCAGAAGATATAGGTATTTTTAGTAGAGAATTTTTTGGCAAAGGGTACGAGCAGCAATGCTGACAGGATCGTTATGATATTATAAGAACCATTCATCAGCCCGGTCTGCCCTACCGCAACTTCTACGGTGTGAAGAATATTTTTCGTCCACGACAGGTCTGATGCTGCTACTGAAATTCCTTTTTTGGTTAATTCTGCGATATGGTTTGCTTTCTGCTCGTCGGATTCGGAAATCCCGTACAGTGACCATTTCAGCATAGGCGTGATAAACTGCCAGTAACAAAACAGGGCATACCACTGGAAGAGATAGACCAGCGCCAATTGCCAGAGCAGCTTGGGCATTTCCAGGATCGCCGTAATGATTTCCACAAACGGCGTAAAGAAATCACTCTGTTCCCTGGCTTTTTTAAGTTCTTCCAATTCTTCTTCGGTTGGAGGTATTTCAGGCGTTTTATACACCGACCAGGCAACGGAAGCTATGGAGCAGAAAGATCCCAGGAAAAATGAATAATATACCCATGCCGGAATCCCTCCATTAGCGGAGTTCCCACCCAGGTATTTCTGGAATATGAAGAGTGATAAATTCGCTAAAGTGATCCCGGCTCCCACAAAGAGGCTCTGCATCTGGAACCCGAAGGTCTGCTGCTCCTGGGGAAGCTTATCGGCAATAAAAGCACGGTACGGTTCCATCGCGGTATTGTTGGCGGCATCAAGAATCCAGAGCAGTCCGGCAGCCATCCAGATGGTGGAACTGAACGGAAAGGCAAAAAGGGCCAGGCTGCACAATACCGCCCCCAACAGGAAGAAAGGCTTCCTCCTTCCCCAGCGGTTGCTCCAGGTTTTATCACTGATAGCCCCGATCAGAGGCTGTATCAGCAGTCCGGTGATCGGTCCGGCGAGGTTGAGGATGGGCAGCTGCTCGGCGTGGGCACCCAGGAATGAATAAATAGGATTTACAGCAGTCTGCTGCAAACCGAAACTGTACTGGATACCGAAAAAGCCCACATTCATGTTCCAGATCTGCCAGAAGCTCAGGCGGGGAATGATTCTTTTTGTCATGGCTATTGGGGAATTACCGGTTGATAGTTTTTGTCGAGGATAAGATCGGCATTATTTTTAAAATTCCGGATGATACGATGCTCTATATCCAGTACCTTTTCTACGAAGTCGCTCTGTTCATCACGGTTCCGCTGCATGCGGTTCTTATAGGTGTCCTTATAATTGCGGTCTATGAATATTTTATAATCAAAATCTTCAAGTTCTAGGATATACGTCCCTTCAACAATAATTACCTCACATTCCTCAACCTCCAAAGCTTCTGTCCAGATGCTGTTTTCGCGGTAGTGGACCAGAGGTTTTTTTATTATTGGCAATGCTTTCTTAAAATCCTTTATATTTCCGGAAAGCTTTTTCAGGTCCACTTCATGAGGACCTATATTGTTCAGGGAAAGCAGGCGGTTCTCATGGTTGGTTTTGGGCGGAAGCGTAAAATAATCATCCATTTGCAACACGAGGCTCTTGATGCTTATTTCCTGAAGCACTTTCTGAAGGGCAAAAGCGGTCACAGATTTGCCGCTTCCGCTTTCACCTGCAATCCCAACAGCAATTTTGTGTTTTTGAGCTAACGGGAACTGCCTCTTCAGGATCTCCAATATTTCTCCGGCAGTGGCCAGATGGGTTTCATTCAATTCTATAATATCACCAATCATCTTATCAGTTATAAAGGGTTTAAGGCAGCAGGTTCCCGGATCATCATCAGGTATCCTGAGGCAGAAAAACAAAGTTGCTCGGTTCCGAGCGGCAATAATTTGTCCGTCGAATAATACTCTCTGAAATGATGCCCCTTTTCGTTCATCAGGGATTCATACTGTACCAGAATCTGTTCCGGGATATGTTGTATGCCTTTTCTTTTCAGACCAAGGGAGAGCCAACCCAAGAAAATGGGCCACGAGCCTCCGTTATGGAAATGGTATGGCTCATTTTTAAAGCTGTAGCTGTAATTGTTTTCGAGCAGTCTCCAGTCATCATCACCGGGAAAAATCACCGGATAGAAAGCAGGAAGCATCCAGTGGCTGAACTCCTGGCTTATTTCAGTAAGAAAATCTGAAAAAGCATTGATATCAAGATCAAAATCGAGGTACAGCGCCAGTGCATTCCCGGCAAGGTCAAAACGTTCGTCATATCCGTTCGCGTTCAACGCTGCCCAGAAATAGGGTTTTGCTGAAGCTCTGGCATAGGCCGTCTCGTGGTATCTGGCTGTGCCGGATTCATTTTTCATGAAATTGTCCTGGATCAGCTGTCTGGTTGTTTCCGCTAAGTTTTTTAAATCATCATCTTCATAAAGCCCAGCAACATTTTTTAAAGCCCAGTACCGGAGGATATTATCATAAAGCGTATAGCCAGAGGTTACATATTCATCTGCCCAGTTGCCTCCGAGCGGACTGTACACCAATCCGCGCTGATTGTATTCCCAGGTTTTGAGGCATGAAAGTGCCCTGTAAAGAGGTTCTTTCAGTTGATCCTGTAACGAGGATTTCCCTGATCCCTTCAGATATTCACAGGTGATGGCTACCCACCATGTCGTAGCATCAGTCCGGCCGACATGCGTTCCGAAACTGGCTTTTCCCTGAACCACATTCGAAGGAATCTGCCCGTTTCCGGCCTGATGTTTGGCCAGTGTCAGGATAGATTTTTCCAATCCGGAAAGAATTTCACCGTCATTCACCAGGATTCCGGCATACCCTGTCATCATAGAATCCCTTGCCCACACCCTGGCGTAATTGTCTTTCTGCTGCGCCGACGCCAGCAAACCTTCTTCCGTGACCGATTTCCTGATCACATGTAAAGCTTCTTCCTTGAACATATGTATATTTTTTAGAAAAGCGGAATAAGCCTGTTATTCCGCCTGGTTCTGTCCGTGATTAAAAATCAAATTTAACACTTACACTATAACTGTTTCCCGGTAAAGTACGGGCTCTTATGATTCCGTTACCGCCAACTAGAGAACCTTCTTCGGCTTCGGTTACGGCAATGGTATTGAATACATTATTTCCATTAACGGCTACGGAAAGGTTTTTCAGCACCTGGTAAGAGATATAAGGGTTTACAATGGCATAAGCCGGCATCATCAGCTTATTGGAATCCTGAGTATAGGATTTGGTTACACCGATGAGATAGAGCCCAACACTTAATTTTTCAACATTAAAATTAGGGTTTACCGTATACATCAGCTTTGGTGTTCTTCTTGGCATATTTCCGATGATGGCAGGGTCCAGTGCATTTCTGATTTCTGCGTGGGTGTAGGTAAGTCCTGCTTTAATATCGAACATCCTGCTGATTTTGTAGTATCCGTCCAGTTCCACACCATAAGATTGATATTTATTCTCAGTCTTTCTTTGTGTAGTAGCCTCAAAATTAGCCTCTGTAGTATTGGCAAGGAAAAGGGTTGTATTCAGGAAATACTGAGCACCTCTCAATTTATACCCTGCTTCCAGCTGGTTGACTTTATTCACTTTTACAGCGTCCAGTGCCGGATCATCATTATTCGTATAGTTATAGCCCGAAAACAGGATTCTGTCTGCAGAAGCACTTCCGCCCTGGCTCACCCTTGCAAATACCGCGTTACGGCTATTCAGTGCATAGTTGGCTCCTACGGAATATCCGAAGATTCCGTATCTGTAGTTTACCGGAACATTGATATTGTCATTGGTGGCTACATTTTGTTCAGGAATATCGATAACGCCGTTGCCGTTCATATCACGCACCGTTTTGGTATTCGTTACTCCGGAGAAACTTCCCGACACCCTTCCAAAATCATATCTTGCGCCTGCATCAATCGTCAGCTTGTCCGTCGCATTGATTTCTATCTGGGCGTGCGGTGCCGTTACATCATATTTGGTATTGTAATTCCTGTTCAGATTACCCCATGCCGGAACGCCGTATGCCAGCAATCCATGGTCTGTTATGGCCGTTCCTGCGGCATTGTATACATCGATCAGCCTTGCATTGTTATCGCTGACTTCCTGAAGATACGTATTCCATACCCATGACATATTGATATTCTGAAGCCCTTTGTACAGCCCCGCATTCAGTTTTACCCCATCCCATTTCTTGCTGAAATTGAAATCGTTGAAAAAGTTATTGAAATTATTCAGGGTTACATTGAACAGGTGCATTTTCATGTAATAAGCATTCATATCCACCGCTGTATTGGTTCCGCTGTATACCGCTCTGGCATATCCCGGAATAGTAGAAAGGATTTCTGTTCCTGTTCCTACACTCGCTGGGAACGGAGCTATAAACTGTCCGCCATTAGCGGCATACCGCATTTTTTCTTCAAATTTCCACCCGTCTCCCAGGTCATAGTTGAATTCTGCGCCGATTGCCTTGGATACGGAATGCATCCCGTCTGAAATATCACTGTCCAAGATATTGCCATTGCCTCCAACGGTCCTGTCGTGTTGAAGGTTGATGGTCTGCAAAGCACCGGTAAGTGCATTGTAACCTGATACTGAAGACCATTTCGGATGGCTGTCTGTTCCGGTTACAGAAACAGGCATGGGCATATAGGCTGCTGTACGGTCATCCAGGACTTTCGCATAGATCCTGAAGCTTCCGTTCTCAAATTTTTTAAGCAATGAAATCCTGAACTGTCCTCCGTTATTGGAATTGAATCCCGTCTTTCTCGGCCCGTCGCCTACCCTGTAAAATCCGCCGGCACTGATGAAGGTATTGTTTCCTATCGGCGCTCCGTAATCAAAATCAGTCCTGTAATTCCTGTAGTTCAGGCCTACCTGCTGAATGATGCTTCCGCCCTGTTTCTCGCCTGTCTTAGTGATAAAGTTAATGATCCCGGCCGGAGAATTGCTGGCAAATACCGATGCTGAACCTCCTCGTAAGGCTTCCACACGGGAAACAAACGAATCAAAACGTGTGAACTGGTCCTGGGTCCCGAAAGCGATGTCCCCGAACTGCATCACCGGTAAACCGTCTTCCTGAATCAACAGATACCTAGATCCTCCTGCAGACACCGGCACCCCTCTCACGGTAATATTGGAATTCCCTTCCCCGCCGGATGATTCCGAACGGATTCCCGGGATCGTCCTGAAAATTTCTGCGGTCGTCCTGGGCGCTGCATTTTCAATGTCTTTCATTTTCAATGTGGAAATGGAAGTACTGGTTTTAATAGAAGCCTTTGGATTGGCATTCCCCGTAATCACCACTTCGTCAATGGCTTTATCTCTGGTAATGGTATCGTTGGCAGTATTTTGGGCAAACATGCATGCTGCGGTATTCATCGCGCCGAAAATAAGCAATCTGGTAAATGTTTTTGATTCCATATCTTGCTGAAGTTTTTTTGTTATGGTCTAAAAGTATTTTTTTTACCTTGTCCAAAATGCAGTTTTAACGGTATCTAAACCCTGTATTAAATTCAACCGTTTGCGCAATCGTTTGCGGTTGATAACAAATTTTTAATTTAACTTTTTATTAACATTAACACTCTTATTAATTAACATTTTTTAACACAAATTACCTGATAAATCATTGCTAAATTCACCCAAAACTTGCCTCTATTAACCCAAAATGAAAAGAATTACTATAAAAGACCTGGCTGAAATGCTTAATATCAGCACTTCTACCGTATCGCGTGCCCTAAAAGACCACCCGGATATCAGCAGTGCTGTAAAACAGAAAGTAAAAGAGGCAGCAGAGACATTTAATTATGTTCCCAATGACTTTGCCATCAACTTCCGGAAAAAATCTTCCAAAGTTATTGGTCTGATCATTCCTGAAATCTCCATGTTCTTCATTCCTTCCATCATCAAAGGCATTTCATCGGTACTCCATAAGGAAGGGTATCATTTCTTTATGCTGTCTTCTGAAGAGTCTTATCAGATCGAAGAAGAAAATCTTCTTACCTGCATCAACTCCAGAGTAGACGGCATCATTATTTCACTGACCCGGAATACCCATGACCTGAACCACCTTGATAAGATCAAAGCCATGGGAATTCCTGCCGTTATCTTTGATAAGACATTACCGCAAAAGGAATATGACGAGGTTATTTTTGATAATGCTAAGAATATGGCCATGGCAGCAGACCAGCTGGCAGCAGCAGATTGCAGAAAGGTCCTTGCAGTATTCGGGGATGAAAACCTGGAGATGACACAGGTAAGGAAAGATTTTTTCCTGAAAGAAATCAGCAGGTTTCCTGATATCAAATACAAGCTGGTATACTGCAATTCAGCGGACACCGTAAAAGATAAACTGGACATCCTTCTGGATTATGAGGATTTCGACGGCTTTTTTGCCATGAGTGATGAAACACTGGCAGGCCTGCACAGCATGCTGATCAAGAAAAATATCCGCGGCAACAGTGTAAAAGTTGTAGCCATCAGCGAAGGGACCCTGCCCAAATACCTGGATCTATCTTATGAATGCCTGATCAATGACGGTTTCAAAATGGGAATGACTGCCGCCATAAGGCTGCTGCATCTGATCCGGTCCCAGAATATGGCCCAGGCAGCGCAGACTTTTTATATCTGAAAGGCTTTTCAGCAATACAATATAATACGTAGGCAGTTCTTACCATCTGTCAATTAATGGATCCCTATCAGAATTTTAATTGTGTATTATTGTAAAATAATTAAATTTGTGCACTGATTTTACAATACCGGTTAAACTATTTAGGATTAAAAAATGATAGATCCTGAATCAAATGATAGTCTCAACAACACCAGCATTGCTATAAGTCAGTAATACCACCTTACACATTATATTTGAACTCTCACCAAAACTTTCCGGCAATGATGAAGAAATCTCTTCTGCAGTAGGCGCCGGCAATTCTACTGCAATGATTAATGAATTTAATATATGTATCCTATGGATTTTAAAACACTGCATATCGGAAAGCTGATCAAGAAAAAAGTGGAGGAAAGCGGACTGGAAATGTCACGCATCTGTGGTTTTCTACAGATGGAAGAAAAAGACATCAAGCTGATGTACGAATCTCCAAGCATTAAAACTGAAATGCTGCTGAGGTGGAGTAAGCTGCTTAAACACGATTTTTTCAGGCTTTACAGTCAACATTTGATTTTGTATCCCGTACCACCACAGGAGACTAACAAGAATAAGACAAAGACCCATAAAAGCAAACTCCCGGAATTCCGTAAGAATATCTATACCCAGGAGGTGATCGATTATATCCTGGAGCTGTTACAATCCGGACAGAAGACGAAGCTGGAAATCGTAGAGGAATACCGCATTCCAAAAACCACTTTGTATAAATGGATCAGTAAGAATAAAGCAAAAAACAAATCCCAGGATTAACCTTTACCGATTATCCTTTGATTAGTCCATACTACATTTATTCTGACTAAAAAAACAAGCGGGATGGCCTGCTGCTTTTAAATTCAGGAGAAATTCCACAGATTCAGAAGTAAAAAAATCCTGTAAGAAAATCCCGGATAAGATTAAGCATCAGCACATGGCCTTACAAATAATGTCCCTTATTGAGACTTTTATTTAACAATATTTTACTGAATTTATAAGATTTTGTTAAAAATAGCCCAATTTTTGCTGTTACTGTGACTACTTTTGGAAACTTAAGTACCTACTACTAATCATAGACTATTTTTTACCCTTTATGATCTTAATTGTTGATGATAATCAAAACAACATCTATTCCCTAAAAAAGCTGTTGGAATCCAGGGATTTCCAGGTAGATACAGCCACTTCCGGGGAAGAGGCGTTAGGAAAAGCACTTAAAAATAATTATGCACTGATTATTTTAGATGTACAGATGCCGGACATGGATGGTTTTGAAGTGGCAGAAACATTTGCCGGATACAGTAAAACCAAAGAGATCCCCATTATATTTTTATCCGCAGTAAATACCGAAAAGAGATTTATAACCCGCGGATATGCTTCCGGAGGTATTGATTACGTAACGAAGCCTATCGATCCGGAAATCCTGCTCTTAAAAGTAAAAACCTATTATAACCTTCAGGAGCAGAACCTGGCCATGAAGAAAACCCAGCAAAGCCTGGAGCTGGAAGTAAAAGGGAGAAGGGAATCGCAGGTAAACATGAAGTCGAGGATAGATTACTTTCACCTTATGCTGGAAGCCCTTCCTCAGATTGCTTTCATCTTGAATGAAGATGGGAAAGTTGATTTCGTGAATGCCCGCTGGTATGAATATGCTGCCTCAGATAAAGAATTCCCGGAAACCCATCCGGATGACCTTAATATACAGGAAGAATTTGATCTCTGCCGAAAGAGAGGAAAGCCGCTGGATCTTGAAGTACGGCTCAGGAACAGGGAATCCGGCGACTACCGGTACCATCTGCTCCGGATGTCTCCGGTACACGAAAGTAATGCCGTCAAAAACTGGGTCGGTACCTTTACGGATATCGAGGACCAGAAAAAAGTGGAAAAGGAGAAAGACGAATTCCTGAGTATCGCCAGCCATGAGCTGAAAACGCCACTGACCAGTATAAAAGCATACATCCAGTTGCTGGAACGCAAGCTGAAACTGGACGACTCCTGCTCGGAAGCCGGATTCGTCACGAAGGCGCTTACGCAGATTGAAAAACTGAATACCCTGATCAATGATCTCCTGGATGTCTCCAAAATAGAAAACGGCAAACTGAAAATCAATAAGAAGCCGGGCAATCTGGAGACCGTAATCCACAATTCCATTGAAACCATCCTGCAGACGCATGAAGAGAATAACATCCGCATAGAGCGCCATGGCACAAGGCCGGATATGATCATGTCTTTTGATGAAATACGTATTGAACAGGTCCTCATTAACTTCCTGTCCAATGCCATCAAATACTCACCGAGAAACCAGCAGATCATCGTAACGACGTTTGTGGATGATGAAGGCGTAAAAGTGAGTATTACAGATTTTGGGATCGGTATCCCGGAATTCAAGCAGGAAGCCGTTTTCAGTAAGTTCTACCGTGTTGAAGAATCTTCACTCCAGTTTCAGGGTATGGGCATCGGCCTGTACATTTGTTCTGAAATCATCAAACAACATCATGGAACTATCGGACTGTCAAGCAAAGTCAACGAAGGTTCCACATTTTATTTTACCCTACCTTTACATTAATTTTTTATGCCGAAAAAAATCATACGGAATTTACAGTTCGGAGTCGGATTATCATTGCTTATCCTCATTGCCAGTTCCATAGCATCTTATGTGAGCATTCAGAACCAGATGGAGAACAGGGAAAGCCTGTCTAAAAGCCGACGGTCTATCACTGCGGTAAAAGACGTACTGATTGCCCTTCTGGATGCAGAAACGGGAGACCGCGGATATCAGCTGACCGGAAAAGAAAATTACCTTGAGCCTTATAACCGCAGCCTTATTGAGTTCCCGAAAGCTATAGAACGCGCAAAAGCCCTCCAGATTGATGATTCCAATCAGCTTAAGCGGTTGGCTGATCTGGAAAAAAACGTCAACGAGAACATGGAGCATCTCAGGCAGATTGTCCAGAACAAGCAAAGAGGCATTCTCCTGACCCAGGATCAGATGATGACCAGCAAATTCTACATGGATAAATGCCGGAAACTGGTTCAGGACTTCGTCCAGTATGAAGAGCGGCAACTGGAAATTAAAAATAAAAGCCTTACAAAAGCCTCTACCACAACGGTTATATTTATCGTTCTTTCTGCCATTGCCGCCTTGGTGGTTACGGTATTTTTTTATATTAAACTGCGCAATGACCTGATCAGACGTGAGAAACTCGAAAATGAGCTTAAAGCAAAGGACCTTGAGATCACAAGACGGGTAAATGCCATCCGGAAAATTGCCAACCAGGTAGCCAATGGCGACTACAGCCAGAAAGTTGTGGACACCTCCGAAGATGATCTCGGAGACCTGGTCGGGTCCCTGAACCACATGACGGATTCCCTGAAAAAGTCTTTTGAGCAGATCAACAAAAGCGACTGGCGCCAGAAGGGCCTTGCAATGCTGAATGAATCGCTGGTAGGAAATAAATCCGTAAAAGAAGTGACCGAAAATGCCCTGAATCAGATGATTGATTACGGAAAATGCATCAATGGAGCCATTTACCTTCTGGATGACGGAATGCTGAAACTCAGCAAGGCTGTCGGACTGGAAGATGCCATGAAAAAGGTGTTTGAACCCGGTGAAGGCATGGTAGGGCAGGTTTTCAAAAACAGGAAAACAAGGATCTTTAATGATCTTGATGATAATGATTTTGCCGTTACCTTTGCCGGCAGCAAAATGAAAATTGACGGTATTCTCCTAGCTCCTATCATAGTTGGAAGGGAATGTTATGGGGTTATGGAACTGAATTCCACAACGAATTTCGACCAGGACAGGATAGAATACTGTGTTGAAGGCACAAGGAACATTGCCATTGCACTTTCTGCTGCCAAAGCCCGTGAAAAGGAACAGCGCCTGCTGGAAGAGACCCAGGCCCAGGCAGAAGAGCTGCAGATGCAGCATTCTGAACTCGAAAACCTCAATACGGAACTTGAAGCACAGACCCAAAAGCTCCAGGCTTCTGAAGAAGAACTGAGGGTGCAGCAGGAAGAACTCATGCAGACCAACAGTGAACTGGAGGAACGTTCTAAACTGCTGGAAGAGAAAAACCACCTGATTGCCGAACGGAATATTGAAATCCAGAAAAAGGCAGAGGAATTGGCATTAAGCACAAAATACAAATCTGAGTTCCTGGCGAATATGTCGCATGAACTGCGCACACCGCTGAACTCAATCCTCCTGCTGTCCCGTCTGATGGCTGAAAATCCTGATGAAAACCTGAATGAAGACCAGGTAGAATCTGCCAAAGTGATCCAGAGCTCCGGAAGCAGTCTTCTGACCCTTATTGACGAGATTCTTGACCTGGCTAAGATAGAATCCGGAAAAATGACGCTGGAATACCAGGATGTCATGATCCAGGAAGTGGTGAAAGACCTACAGAACCTGTTCAATCCGTTGGTACAGGACAAAGGAATCCGTTTTGACATCGATATCGATCAACAGTTAGGCAGTTCCATAGAAACAGACCGGCTCAGGCTGGACCAGGTACTTCGTAACCTTCTGTCCAATGCGCTTAAATTCACCACGGAGGGCAGAATAGGATTGCAGATCATGAAAGATCCGAAACAGAAAAACTTTATCAACTTCACGGTGAAAGATACCGGTATCGGAATCCCGGAAGACAAGCAGCATATCATTTTCGAAGCCTTCCAGCAGGCAGACGGGTCTACGCGCAGAAAATTTGGCGGTACCGGCCTCGGACTTTCCATCAGCCGTGAGATCGCAAGGCTTTTAGGAGGTGAACTGACGCTGAAAAGCAAGGTCAATGAAGGAAGTGAGTTCACGCTTTCTATCCCGATGAATGCACTGTCGAAAGAAGTGCATATGCAGACCGATCAGGATCTGGTAGAAATTATCCAGGAAGACGTACAGGAAATCAAACAGATCCTGGACCTGGAAGAACCGCAGCCGGCAAAAACTTCCATGGTACTGGAAATTCCGGAAGATGTAGCTGATGACCGTGACGATATCGGTGAAGGCGACAGGGTAATCCTGATTATTGAAGACGACACGCATTTTGCCAAAGCGCTCCTGAAATATGCCCGGATGCAGCAGTACAAAGGTGTGGTAGTGGTGCGTGGGGACCATGCGCTTTCTGCAGCCTTACAGTATCGGCCGTCAGCTGTCTTACTGGATGTACAGCTCCCGGTAAGGGACGGATGGCAGGTGATGGATGAACTGAAGAATAATTCCCAGACCAAACATATTCCGGTACACATGATGTCCTCCTTGCAGGTGAAAAAAGAAAGCCTGATGCGGGGCGCTATAGATTTCATCAACAAACCGGTTGCATTGGAACAGATGACGGATGTATTCAAAAAAATTGAGGAAGCACTGCGCAAATCCCCACAGAAGGTACTGATCGTGGAAGAAAATGCCAAGCATGCCAGCGCGCTGCATTATTTCCTGAGCAATTTTAACATCTCACTTTCCGTAGAGGATAATGTTGAAGACAGTGTAAAAGCGCTGACTTCTGAAGAGGTGGACTGCGTCATCCTCGATGTAGGACCGTCCAGGGGCAATGAATATAAAATTATCGAGTCCATTAAAAGCTATGAAGGGCTGGAAAATTTACCGATCATCATATTTACGGAACGGAATTTATCCAAATCCGAAGAACTGAAGATCAAGCAGTATGCAGACTCCATTGTCGTAAAAACAGCTCACTCCTACCAGAGGATCCTGGATGAAGTAGGCTTATTCCTGCACCTGGTAGAGGAAAAGAACAGTTCTCCCGAAATCACACGGAGCAAAACCCTGGGATCGCTTACCGAAGTCCTGAGCGGAAAAAAGATCCTGATTACGGATGATGACGTAAGGAATATTTTCTCCCTGACCAAAGCACTGGAAAAATATAGAGTGGAAGTAGTTCTCGCGATGGATGGCAAGCAGGCACTGGAACAGATCAAGCTGCATCCGGATATCGATGTTATCCTGATGGATATGATGATGCCGGAAATGGACGGCTATGAAACCATCCGGCAGATCAGGAAAATGCCGATGTTTACAAGGCTTCCCGTGATTGCCGTTACGGCAAAGTCCATGATCGGAGAACGGGAAAAATGCATTACGGCCGGTGCTTCGGATTATATTTCCAAGCCGGTGGATATTGATCAGCTCCTGTCCCTGTTACGTGTCTGGTTGTATGAAAGTTAAACAGCAAAAAGTCTGATGAATAAGAAAATCTTGATTGTGGATGATGATCCGCGTAATATATTTGCCCTTAAGTTGACGCTTAAAGCCCGCGGCTATCAGATGGAAAGCTCCCTGATGGCACGTGATGCCATTGAGCTGCTGAAAGGAGATGCAGGGATCGGCCTGGTGCTGATGGATATGATGATGCCGGAAATGGATGGCTATGAAGCGATCAGGATTATCCGCGGTACGCCTTCCGTCAGCCAGGTGCCCGTAATAGCGGTAACGGCCCAGGCAATGCCTGAAGACCGCCAGAAATGCCTGGATGCGGGAGCACAGGATTACATTTCAAAACCTATTGATGTGGATCACCTCATCAGTATCATAGAAAAATATTTTTAATGTTGGAACCAAGCATCATCAAGGACGAAGAGGTAGAACACCTGATCAAGGATGTCTACGAACTGTACGGGTACGATTTTTCCCAGTACAGCAGGGCCTCGTTCAGGCGCAGGATCAACCGCATCTGTGTGATTGATAAATTCACCAGTTTTGCAGAGCTGCGCTATACCGTGCTTAATGATCCGGACTACCTGAAACATTTTATCGAAGAAATTACAGTGAACGTCACGGAAATGTTCCGTGATCCCCACTTTTTTAAAGCATTAAGAGAGAAAATCCTCCCGCAGCTCGGAACCTATCCCCTGATCCGGATCTGGGTGGCAGGATGCTCCACCGGCGAAGAGGCCTATTCTATTGCTATTCTTTTAAAAGAAGCCGGCCTTTATCATAAATCGCTGATTTACGGTACCGATATCAACCCTTCTGTCCTGGAAAAGGCCCGATCGGGAGTTTTTCCTTTGCAGCAGATGAAATTATACTCTGAAAATTATATCCTTTCCGGTGGGAAGAAGGATTTTTCAGATTACTATACCGCCAATTATGACAGTGTACGTTTCGACAAGAGCCTGCAGGAAAAACTGATCCTGTCTACCCATAACCTGGTTTCAGACAGTTCGTTCAACAGTTTCCAGCTGGTGATCTGCCGCAATGTGCTGATTTATTTTGATAAGTCATTGCAGGAACGTGTTTTCAGGCTTTTTGACGCCAGCCTGGAAAATTTAGGCTTCCTGGCACTGGGTTCGAAAGAGACCCTCAGGTTCTCCAATTTGGGGAAATACTATCATCAGGTTGATGATCAGCGTATCTGGAAAAAAGTAGACCACCATTAAATAGCCATGCTATGGGAACGCAGAAAAAAACAACGGAATTAGTCGTGATCGGAGGGTCAGCCGGAAGTTTGCAGGTCATCCTGGAAATGGTCAAAAAGCTTGACAGTCCTCTTGCTTTTCCTATTCTGGTTGTTGTTCACCGCAAGGCCCATTCGGTAAGTATTTTACCTGCCCTGCTCCAGCAGTTTTCCCCTGTTGATGTCATTGAGATTGAAGACAAAACGGAAATGGATGTCAATGGCATTTATATTGTGCCCGCAGATTACCACCTGCTCTTTGAAAGCAGGAAGGCAGTATCACTGGACAGTTCGGAAAAACTGAATTATTCCAGGCCGTCCATAGATATTACATTTAAGTCTGCTGCCGAAATGTTTGGTGAGGGCCTTACCGGCGTCCTTTTATCAGGCGCCAACGCAGATGGAGTGGAAGGCCTTAAATATATTAAAAGGAATAAGGGTGAAGTATGGATCCAGGATCCGGATACGGCAGAGGTTAGGTATATGCCTCAGTATGCCGTGGAAAGGGTCACGTATGACCGGCTGATTACGCCGGGAAATCTGGCAGACCATATTAATAAGCTATATTCAGCACAATAAAAAACTTTAGGTTCAAAATAAATGATATGAATAAAAAAAAGATTTTGATTTTTGATGATGACACCGTTATTCTGGAGGTGATCACCATTATTTTTGAAGAAGGCGGCTATGAAGTTGAAATTTCCGAAACATCCCATGATATCATAGATAAAGTATCAGCATTCCGTCCGGATATCATCCTGATGGACAACTGGATCCCTAATATCGGAGGTGTGGAGGCTACCCGTCTTCTGAAAAGCCATGAGGAATTCAGCAAAATTCCGGTCATCTATGTTACGGCTAACAATGATATTGCCGCGCTGGCTGCCAGTGCCAAGGCCGACGATTATGTTGCCAAACCGTTCAACCTGGAAGATCTGGAAGAAAAAGTAGCCCGCCTGGTACAGGATTAATATGCTTTATCCCGTTCCGGTTGCTTCAATAAAAGATGCTGTCCTGACATGGTTGTCCTGTGTGAGGACAGCACCATTTTATAAACTGGTGAACTGTAACAATAAAAAAAGAGACATTTTTTACAAAATGCCTCCTTAAACGTTGATTTCAGTCTTTCAGATTATCTTGATTCTTCAAGATTCTCAAATTTGCTGTATGATGATCTCAGGTGATGCAGGTGATCTGATACTACTTGTGTGCTTTCCGGACAAAGGTCTCCGCTTTCCAAAGCATCTTCATAAGCCTTGATCGCTGCTTTTTCCCCGAATACTACATTCTCAAGAGTAGCTTCATCTTTGTTTCCTGAAAAAGTATTTTTTACATCGATCCACGCTCTGTGGATTGCGCCTGCCGTACTGGTCGTATTGTCAGCCTCTCCTCCTTTTTCGCTGATCAGTCTGATCAGGTCATTTTTCATGTTCTGGGATTCGGATACCATCTGGTCATAATCAGCTTTTAATCCTGAATGGTTTTCCCATACTTTGTCTTCTACTTTAGAAAATCCTTCAATTCTGTCGTTGGTGATGTTAAGTAAATCGTTAAGTACCGATACGGTTTTCTCGTTGTTCATAATAATATTTTTAATTGATGTACTCAATATTTTACAATAACCGTGCCTTAATGGTTTAAAATTTTAATATTACTTTTTTAACAAGGGATCATTTGCTTCAGGACTGAAAAGTGAAATCCATGATCGTTAAACATAAAAAATCCCCTGCCGCAGCCGGGGAGTAAGAAAGTATTTATAAATGAAGTGATTTGGTGTTGCAATCTTAATAACAAATACTATGCCTTAAATAATTTTTTAAACCAAAATCAAAATATTTATATTAAATTTTCTATGAAATATATTTTAATTCCTATTTATTCTGATAAATAAAATGATATTATTAAAAATTATCAACCACTTCATGCTTAATAATTTATATGCTTTCAAAGCATCAGTTCAGGATACCGTTCATCTCTGTCAAAATAACAGGCTTACCATCCGTCACAATAAGCGTATGTTCATGCTGTGCCATGTATCCGCCCTTATTGCCTACCATAGTCCAGCCGTCGTTCTGTTCCACGGCAATTGCTGAATCCGTTGAGATAAAGGTTTCAATGGCCACTACGGAATTTTTCCTAAACCTGCGGGTATCAAACCTGTTTTTATAATTGAACAGCTCATCCGGCTGCTCATGGAGGCTCCTTCCTACTCCGTGCCCTGCCAGGTTCTTAATGACCCTAAATCCTCTCTTTTTAGCTTCGGTTTCCATCAACAGTCCGATATCTGCAATTTTTACCCCGCCCCTGATATTGCTGATGGCCTTCTGTAAAATGGCTTTGGAGGCATCAACGAGGCTTTGATGACGGTTAATATCTTTACCGATGACAAAAGACCCTCCGTTATCTGCCCAATAGCCGTTCAATTCTGCAGAAACATCAATATTGATCAGGTCACCTTCTTTTAAAATCCTTTTGTCAGAAGGAATGCCATGACAGAATTCATTGTCAACACTGATGCAGGTCCATCCCGGGAAGCCATAGGTAAGATAAGGTGCAGATTTAGCTCCGAAATCCGAAAGGATTGCGGCTCCATATTCATCAAGCTCTTTTGTGGTCATTCCGGGCTGAGCATATTGGGTCATTTCCTTGAGCGTGTAGGCTACTGCTTCACTGATCTTCTGCATTCCGGCCAATTCGGCTTCGTTCGTTATGGACATAATGTACTATTATGGTTAATAAGGGGTTCGAAACGCCAAAGTTAGGAAATAAAACCAGGAGGAAGTTAAAATTACACTCAATACAATGTGTAATGTAGAATATTTATCTTATCTACTGCTGGATTAATTAAAAAGACTTTATCCGAAGTGGTCAAAGCACCGGCTTAGGATCAGCAGCAATTTTGAGAATATAAACAGGAATAATGCGAACAAAATTTGTATTTAAAAGGTTATGGTAAAAACAGCTAAGGATGTATATCTGTTTGCCTGGCATTCAGAAACAGGAATATGAAAACCGGAAATCCTGTACGCCCCATCGCACAGCGATCCGTTAATGCTTTTATATCCGGATCATCCTTACCTGTTTTTTCTATTTGACATTAACATTGTAATAAGGATAGGAACCGGCATCTTTAAAAATAAACGGCAATTCAAATTTTAACCGTTCATTTTTATATACTTTAACATCTACGGTCATTTCACCGGGATCTGTACCGTTCAGATGCATTTCCCCGCTTACCGAAAGTATTTTCACATTGGCGCTGGTTGTGAAGCTTTTTTGCATCGGAAGGCTTTCCTGCGCTTCAAATACATATTCTGTATCCGAAACCTTTTTAGTCGACAACACATCAATGCCTGAGACCGTTGGAACAGTATTCTTTTTTATGATGGCAGACACCGTTAATTTTTCTGTCCATTTCTGATGTTCTCCGGAATATTTCAGCTCTACCCTGTAAGTACCTGATTCATTTTCTGAAGGTTCATCTTCCCTCCCGATACAGTTGACAATGGTACATGAAACCGTTATCAATAATACAATCAAAAAGTAAAAAGCAATCCTGCGCTTATTTCTCATACTGTAGATTTACAGACTGCTAAAATACTAATTTAATTCAAACAACAATGAATTTTATTTAAAATCCCATGATAAAGGCATGGTGGCATATCTTGATGATATGGATAATGCAGCACACTCTTGTTTATTACTCAGGAATAATGATCTGACAGGAATACATGGCAAAACGTACTCTTAATGACGACAATAAAAGGATGCGAATTAAACTATAATTTCTATTTTTACCATAAAACTAAACTATGCAGTCTTAATAGCATTAGGTATTCAAAAAAGACTTAAATGTTTGTAAGTCTGCGCAACAATCTATCCCATAAACAACCATGAATAATAATCCGGGCTTCTTCTCTTTTTTAAAAGGTTATCCTATACCTGCCGGTCAGTCAACGCTGATCTCGAAGATCAGACTAACCATCCTGATGCTGATCGCCATGCTTGTGGTTAATACCCTGGTGGCAGGACTGCAAATGATTCTGTTTCGTTGGGGGATTACAGAACCTATCCGCTCATCCGGGGTTATTCCTGAATATATGAAAGACATGCCACGCTACAGAATTATCATTGAAATTGTACTGCTTGCTCCTCTACTGGAAGAAACTGCCTTCAGGGGTATCCTGCAAAACAATGAGCGATGGTTCAGGATTGCTCTGGTCTCCCTCGCTTACCTGATCATCTGCCGTATTTTTGGCCTGAATTTTTACGAGCTCTCCTGGGCAACTATCAGTATCCTGTGCGCAGCAAGCCTTTCATTGTTCATCCGGAAGAAATATACAGCCAAAATAATCGATGCAAAAAATAGGACCCCCTTCCGGCTTATCCTGATCTGGCTCAGTGCCATCGCTTTCGGGTTTTGGCATTATTATAATTTCGACTTCAGCCGGGCAGGCATGATAACGGTGGCGGTCAGCCTCATGCCTTTTGCAGTCAATGGCCTACTGTTGTCTTATGTAGCCGTTAAAAACGGGCTTTCCTGGAGCATCCTGCTGCACGTTGCGAATAATGCGTGGCCGATGGTGTTGTGGTTTTGAGAGTGAGAATATCAGGAACTCCATCCAATTCAAAAATCCTAATAAATATTTCTTCATTCTTTACATATAGATGAGCATGATGTGTCGAATTGGAAATTGATTTATCCTTGAACTTTAAGTTAATACAAGTATACTCTTTCACAATTTAAGATTTATTCTTTGTCTGCTAAATACTCTATAAAATCTTTTGTATTCTTGATTTTAAGTTTTACTCGGTAATCATCTGTTGGTTTGTTGTCAAGATTAAAAACATAGTCCACTTGTTTAAGTGCATTTTTTAAGGCTTCATCAGACCTCTTGCCTCCCTTCAATCTGAAAGCATAATGTTCTTTTCTAACATCTTTCTTAAAAGGAACATCATATTTTAAAGCCAAATTTTCAATAAACTCTAATCCTCCTTCTTCCTTCACTAAATCCTCAATAATACTATTGTCAATCACAGTACCTGCCCATTCTTGACTTTCAGCTAAATCATGTGCATTAACAAGACCTACTCCAAATAAGCATTGAATAGAATATGAACCTCCTTCACCATTAACATTTTTTCCAGATACTTCATGTACTTTTCCTTTAACTACTGAACCTCTTAAAGGAAAATTATATCCAACTTCTCTCCAATTGAATGTGTATGCAACATTCATTAATTCTCTGAGAGAATCATAATTACATTCATTTGTCCAGAAGAGTACAGTATCAGAAATATTCAAACAATTTAATTTTGAAGTCGAGATATCCGCAAGAATAACACCACGCTGAGGTTCTTGATATTTTCCTTGTCCTAAAGATATTTCAATATCTCGAAAAATATGTCCCATACGACGTTTAAGTACGTCATCATCATTGTTAAGGATAAATTCTTTAAATCCCATAAAGTCAAAATAAGCTAAATAAACTTCTTTCATAGTATAATTTTTTTGTTAAAATTTCTGTAATCTGATTCATCTTAATTTATGAACTTTTACAAAATTTGGATTTGTAATCATCAAAGCTTTTTAGAAAATCATCTCCTAAATCAATACTCAATTTTTTATAATGCTCAACTTTAAAATCTTTTATTACTCTTACCTCATAAGACTCTAAGTAAAAAATCTCTATTGCAACATCTTTATGAAAAATTAAAAGATAATTTGCAAGTTTCCAATGCTCTTGGGATTCATTAGGGTTCAAATGAAGTATGTAATGATGAAAATTTACGTATTTAATATGCCAGTCATTAAATTCTTCATCATCTTCTAAGTCATGCCAATCATCAATTTCATAAACAAACCCGTTTCCATCCAACAGGTCATATTTTCCTTCATACTTTTTGAACATTATTAATTCATTATCATGACAAGTATTTTTGATAAACTCTAAAAATGGCTCGACAATTCCAGAAGTGAAATCACCATATCTTTCATTCCTTAAATAGAAATCATTGTATTGCTTATAAAAGCTAATCAGTAAAAAACAAATTTCTTGAATACTTAATTTTTCAGGATTTATATTGACTACAATTTCCTTAATCAATTCGTAGCTGGGTTCAATATTAAACTTGTTTTTGAAATCCTTTATATCTTTGAACAATTTTTCATACCTTGAGATTGAAAAATATTGTTCAATCAATTCAGGATAGTTAAGTAATCTTTCTTTAATTTCTTCACCTTCAATTATCGTAATTTCATAGTTTTTACTATTTGAAATTTTTTCTAACCAATCCCTTGCGTTGTTAGAAATATAAGAGCTACAAAATATAATTAAAAAATCTGGTTGCTCAGCATCTGCCCAAGTTATTTTGGAGTTTAAATGCTCTGGTGGAACTCCTTTTGTATAGTGTTTACATTCAAAAAACCATTTAGTCTGCTTAGATTTAATGGCATTATTAAATATAAGCTTAGCTTCAATATCACGTCCATCATCAGCGCCTCCTTTTCTCCAAATAACATTAGTATAACCATATTTAACAACCAAATCATAGCATAAGTTTTCAAAAGATATGGGCGAAATACTCTCAAACTTAATGTCTTCTTTTTTATATACCATAGTTATTATTTTTGTAGTCTCGTGTCCTCATACTTCGCTCTCTCAGTTTTCAAAGAAACCAACCAATCCAAATACATTTCTTCGGGCATACTACGATAACCTATTTTGTGAATATGAGCATATTCTTTATTCATCAGGTCAAACAATTCTTTAGCTTTGGGATTGCTTAATGTAGCCTGAATATCTTTTGTATTCTGCTCTTTCATTAATTTTTGAAACTGCTTTGTATGGGTTTCAGCCTGTAATAATAAGGCATTAGCTAAATATGGATGAATCTGGATTGCTCTTTCTGCACATTTCAAAGGGAAATTTCCGTCATTATCAGGGAAACTTCTATTGTAAGAATTTGCTAAATCTACCAGTAGTAGTGCAAGGCTTTCTTTGTTGGTCAAGGCTTTCATAAACACACCGTTTTTAATGGCATCCAAATGAATGAATCCCGAAGCAGACAGCCACGCATCAATGGGAAATATACCAATTGTAAGCTCTGTATTGAACCAACCAATTGATTTAATATTATGCTTAATATAAACGTGGTTCGGTGCTAACGCCAGATTTGCATCGGCTCCAATTTCTTCCGCCAAAATCTTGTATAGATAGGGCATTGAATTACAGTTGCCCTTCTGAGTATCCAATAATTTTGATACAAACAGGTTAGATAGTTCTTTATGCCCGAATACATCTTCAAAATCATAAGTAAATGGCTTGTACTTTACAGTATCATTTTTTATAACCACTGGCGTAGTCTGACACATTACCGTATAGACGGCAGCATACTTGCTGACTTTTTCCTGATCTCTTTCAGTATAGTTAAGCTTTCTGTTAGTAACAAGCTGATTGCAGAAATTAGCCAGAAATCTGATTTTACGGTTTAGTTCTTCTGTATCTAATTTCCCCTGATAATAAGCATTTTCTACACTGAAAACAGCATTTTTGAAACTATATTGTTCTTTATCATTGAGCATATTATCAATGGTTTGATAGGAATCAGTATAGAAATGGTTTTCTTGTGCTTTTGAAAAAACAGAGAAAATTAAAATTGCCGCAAATAAAAATATTTTTTTCATTTTAATATTTTGGATGATTCCAGTTTTCGAAGTTTTTTAAAACTTGAATATTGTTTTTATCTTTTTCATATTTCTTTGCATAAATCAGCATTTGATGTATAACTTTCTCATGAGAAGGTATATTAATGTGCTGTATTTCCGCATCTTCAACTTTACCATCAGAATAAATAATTTGAAAATTATAAGTAAATCCGTCTACCATTGGGTATTTGGGGTAAAAATCCTTCCTCTCCTCTTTGGGTATAGAATTAATGAGTATATTCAACGTATTGGCTTCTTCTTTTGTTAACTTGTATGCTGCCGTATTTGGTTGAGCATAATCTAAATAATATTGTTGCTCAGCTTTATTAATACTATCTCTTTGTTCTTTTGAATAACCATGTTCGGAAGGTGAGGGCGGTGGGGGTATCAATACTTTTTTTGAACCAACTCTCTTTAGAATTAATAATTCTTTTGAGTTATCAAAATCTAATGTAATTCCACCATGCAGGGCGTTTCCAAAAGTTGTTGAAAAGACAGCCACTTTATTATTATTTTGAATGCAACTGAATATTATAAAAAATATTATAATTATTGAGATTTTTTTCATTTTGCCTGTGGTACAGGTTCAGGAATATACCTGTCATTATAATTAAACAATTGCATTTTGATACTTTCTTCTAAAGAAATGTTTTTAAATGTATTATTATTTAATATTTCAAAAACTGCATACCTCGGATGATATAAAGAAACTGTTTTATCAGTATATTCAAATTCTCTATAAGCAACTAGGTTAGCTTTTTTCTGTTTAAAAAAATCCTTAGAGTAATAAACAATTGTTTTATTACTATTAATTTCTATTGTGGAAACAGAATCTTTATTAAAAAATTCTGAAGTTGAAACTTTAATATAGTTTTTCTTATTTTTACTTTGGTGATAAACAGTATATAGATTGACTGGGTAATCTTTAGGAAAGTTTACTGACATAGAATCTACAACTTTGTAGATTTGTTTTTGCAAAGGACTTACTTCTGAACTTATATTTTCATTATTCTTTTTACAGCTTAAAAGTAATAACATTATAAGACTTGATAGGAATAGTTTATTTAACATTGTAATAGTTTATTTTGTTAAAGTTTTTCACATTCGCAGGTGTCATTCTTAAACCCGTATTTTTTTGCCCATTTCGATTATATTCTATTATTCTATTGCCCAATCCTTCATGTACGGTAAAAAACCTTGATAGCATACTACTATTCTTTAAAGTTTCCCCATGTATAATCCTCCTCGTATCTTGGTCTGCTCCCCATTGATTACCAATTTTATCAGGATTTGCTCCTCCATAGCCATCATGATTATGGTAAAATGAGATTAAATTGTCATAACCACCGATATATTTTGTCATAAAATTGAATCCTTTGGTATTATTATCAATAGAATGTTGAGTAGTAATTAAATAATTTTCTGAACTACCTCCTCTAGAAAATCTTCCCAATCCAAACTCGATCCCATCAGTTGTATTGTTATTAAGAAAGTTAAACACATTTACCGCATCGTTTACGTTATTTGTATATCCTGCTGAAACAGTCCCATCTTTAATTGACCTCATGCCTCCCAAATAACCCGTCGCTTGACTCAAGTCACTAATAATACTTCCGTCGCTTGGTTTATCTTTTGCAACCGTAACACTCTTACTTTTATCTACATTTCCATTTTTATCAGTAGCAAAAAGAGTATCGGAATTATCGTTCGTTCTTTTGATTAATTCTATCTGCCCATTTTTATTTAATTTAAAATCATCCTTTACACTCTCAGCAGCTAATCCTGTAGGATCAATATTATTAATCGGATCATTTACAGCATAATTATAAGGCGACCAATCAGGAAACTCTTCGCTCAAAGGGTCTGGACTCATCCAACGCCCATGAGTATCACCAATAGGCTGAGCATCAGGATCAGATAAATCAATTTCTCTTACTTCAATGATATTATCTCTTTTTGTATTGAATCTTACAGAACCAATCACTACAATACTATCTGTATCATGGAATTCTAAATATTTACCTCTGCTGAGTGTTGCAATCTTCGGATAAACTCCATATTTAGCAAACGGATTTCCCAATGCAATATTTTTTCTCCTCCTTTCCGCTTCCTTCGGAGTTAATGAATCTCTTGTTTTTAGCACTTCATCCATATACGGACGGTTTCTTTCCTCCTTTGTAAGCTTTACAGGATTTACCCACTCTTTTCCGTTTTAGGCTTTTGTATGGTTTGAGTTTTCTTTTTAATTTGGGCGTGTGTAAACCCTACCAATATTACGAAAATAAGCAATAAAATTTTCTTCATAGTTATGTTTTATTTATTAAATACTATTATTTTTTACTTTGATTTTTTCTTGATTTACAGATGTTTTGGATCAATCGGGAAATACTGGGCTTTCTCTTTTGATTTCTCAGATTCTTTTTTCTTCTGTTCCTGAGCTTTCTTCACAGCTTCCTGCTTTTCTTTCTGCTTTTGGAGTTGATATAACAGAATTTTTTGCGCCAGTGCCTCGCTTTCCTGTTTATTCTTTTCAGTTTTCAGACTTTTGAGCCATGATTCATAAGCATAGGAGGGCATTTCAGCAAAGCCGAGTTCATCTACTTTATCAAATTGCTCATTGAGCTGTTTCAACATTTCATTAGCTTTTGGGAAATATCCTGCTCTTTGTACGTCTCTTCTATCATCAGGGTTAATTCCTAAACGTTTGAGTGCTGATCGTAACCGTTCCTGATCAACATTTCCTTTTTCCATATTAGGCGCAATTCCATTAGGATAAAATTCTAATGCTTTGTCGATAACTTTACCTACAAACTCATCATATCCGAATTTCTGAGCATATCCTCTTGCTAAATCAAAGTATGACATTGCCAGTAACTCCTTTTTAGAAAGATTTTCCAAATATATTTTATTCTGTAATGCTTCGGATTTGATGTAGCCAGATTCCAACAAAGAATTATCAGCCGTAAACATTCCGCTGGTTAGCTCAATATTTCTTAATTTCCCTTCATCATCTACAAAGCGAATAAAGGAATGATTGGGAGCTAATGACAGATAGGCTTCCGTTCCCATTGCTTCTGCAAGGATCAGGTAAAGTAAAGGCATAGAATGGCATTGACCTGAACCCGTCTTTAGTAATTTGGAAACAAACATTTTGGAATAGTCCTTTTGACCCAAATAATCTTCAAAATCATATTCATAGGCTTTATGGGTCGTTCCTCCTAATTTCATATCTTTAGAAAAATACTCAAACAGCATGAGATTTTTAGAAACATTGCTTTCTGTATCCTGTTTCCTTTCCTTCATTTTCTGCAAGAGTTGCTTTGCCGTTTTCTGGATTCCTGCTTTGAATTTGGTTATATCCTGCTTATTATCATAAAAAGCATTTTCTACGGTGAAATTGACATCAGCTAATGAATAGTTTTCAGAATCCATTACTGAAAGTTTATCAAAGGCATCATAATAGACTTTTGTTCCTGATTTTCCTGATAGAGAGGGTAAATCAAAAGACATTTTTCTGCCGTTTTCTACCCAGTTACGGAATTGTACTTCCTGAGCTTCTGCCATATCCCGATCTATCTCACGCATTAAAGCATCATTTCTTGATTTTCCTTGTGATTCATACATGTTATGTTGCTGAACCGAGTTTGAGGGATTTTGATAAGTATTTGGTGTTGATGGGGCATAATTCCTTTGAGGGGTTCTGCTATTCATCGGACTACCATAATTCGGATTAGAATAATTACTAACCCACTTTGGGTAGGGGCTTGAATAGTGGGCAAGTTCGGGATTTGTCCGAAACTTACGATACTTAAACACAATAAGGGAAAAACGTAAAGTTTTTTCATCATAAATAGTAATATTTTAGTTTGATTTGTGTTTCCTGCAAATTACAATTTTTCTTTGAGTAGTGAAAATAAGAATCTGTATAAGTTTTTCACAAATGTATTTCGGTATAACGTCAAAACTCGTCGTGTTATATTTTATTTTTAACAATTCTGATAAGCAAGAAACCAATTAAAAATCGAAAACGGTAACTTTCTATTCAAATTATCTTTAGAAAGAATTTCCGGCATTTCTGAAGCTTTTTACTTGTATTGCTAAGTCTCTTACATATTCTAAAAGACGGGTTTCAATTACTATCAAAGGTTTTTCTCTTTCGGACTTCATAAAGCCTTTCAGGTAACCCTTACTTGCTTCTTCTTGTATTCTGACGTATGCTTTTACTTGATTATTTCAGTGCCAATATATTATGCTTTTACTTGCTTTCAACTTGTTTTATTTTTCAGTTTCATGAAATCTTAGAAGTTAAAAATTCGGGCAAATTTTCCTTTAATATAAAAAATACTTAAAATAATTTAATCCAATATTAACTTAATGTTAATTTTTATATAATTATTATTTTTATTCTGGTAAAATTCATTATTTGTAGTACTTAATTTTTTCTGCATTCATGAAGCTCTCAATATCTCGAAAAGTTATCTTATCCGTTGCTTCAGCATTTTCTAATGCCTCCTTTTTACTTTTTTTGCAATTGGGAGAATCCAAATTAATCTCTTCATCATTTTCGTTATAAAACTTATCAATCCTTTGTAATTTAGGGTTTCCATAATTTTTATAAATACCACGGTATCTGATCTGCCTTGCACATTTGTTTTCTAAAAACCAGTCCTCCTTTTTTACAGCTCCGAGCAAAACTCCTTTTTCATCAAAATAAAAGTCCTGTGAACTATTCCAGTCTCCCATTCCCCAAAAGCTATCGGATTTACTGATGTAAATGATCTTATCATTTTTTTTAATGATTCTATATGACATCATGATCTCACTATCGTCGCCCTCATAATTATCGTTATCGGGATAGTACCTTTTAAGGATGCCATTATTCAGCTTATAATAATGTAAAATTTTATCGGGATTATTTTCTATTATTTTATTGGCAAACTTCTCAGCTTCTTCAAGTTCCTGATTAATCTTTTTCTGACTAAAAATCAGAACATAACTAATGAATGCAATGAATGTTATTAATTTTTTCATGATTAATTGATTTGTATTGAATCTCCCTGCTGATTGGGAGCGTTAATTTCAGTTTCAGAATGTTGGGATACTTTATTTTTCACTCTCATTTTAGCTTGTTCTTCATAATAATTATATCCCGTGCTGGGTTTATAACTTTCGACCCTTTGTATATCAATTCTTTGCGTATTGTGATCTTTGATATTTTTATTTTGCTTATTACTGAAGTTATCTTCTGCCAGATTTTCATCACTGAAAAAGACTTTTGTAAAACCTAAAAAACCATAAGCTGTGATCAGGTTTTCTTTAGAATCCTCATTACGATAGTCAAGCTTTCTGATCAAAACAAAATCTTGCTCATATATCCCAAGGTTGGAATATCCCTTTCTAGAAAGAGTATTGGAAATAAAGTTTTGGGAATATTTCTCCGTCATTTCTTCTCCTAAAAAGAAGTTTTTCATCGATTTAAAAATCTGGGGTTTTTGTAGTAAGATTTTATCAACAATGGCATTCTGCATTTTAGCCCGATCAGGCTTTAATAAAAAAGTAGAAACACTAAACAAGATGATGATACCAACGATGATATAAAATGAATAATTTTCTCCTGATTGCATTTTTTGAGTGATGTAAAGGTCGTTTACAGCCTTTTTATTAACATCTTTATCACCTGAATCCCGAACCTCATCAGGAAACATGATCGAAATATCCCGTACTATCTCTAAGGCAAGATCATTATTATATTGTTCAACGATTTTAGGAATTCTGAAGAGATCAATAATTGCCCAGATAAAAAATCCTCCCATGGTAAGAATATATAATATCAACCAACCCCATTTTTTAAGGTAGGCGTAGTGCCATCCTAAAAGAAACCAGAGCAGGTAAGATATTCCTACAGACTTTTTTCGTCTTTCAAATTCATTGATAAAGATTCGTTGTTGTTCTGAATTCAGGTCTCGAAATTTTTTCTGAATCAGATAAGAAAAGTTTCCCATGATTATTAGTAACCATTCAGTTCCAAAACGGCAGTTTAATACATAGAAAAAGCGTGGAACTAAACCATATTAACTACCGAGGTACTGGTATACCCATACAGACTAATAGGATAGCCCACGCAATGCGCAGGCGTATCACTATTTATTTTGTCTGTATTAAAAATTACCAGTTTTCGGCAGAACAAATAAACAGCTTACGCTTTATCGTTAAAAATTATTTTCTTTTACAAATTTATTAATTTATCCGAAACGAACATTATTCATTACGCTTTTAAGATTATTAATATTTGAATTTGTATAAATTAAAGTATTGGCAATATTTACATGTCCTAGTAGCTTACTTACGATAGGAAGTTAAATATTACAATTATTTACCAAATAAGAAGCAAAGGTATGACGTCCAACATGAAATGTTATATTTTTATTGATCTTACACTCTTTTGCTATTTCTTTCAAAATAGAATTTCCTACTTGATTACTAACCTCTCTAAATATTTTTGTATTGGATTTTTGACTTACCATATATTTCAAGAGTAATGTTTTTATTTGACTATTCATCGGAATATCAATATTATGCTTAGTTTTTAACATCTTCTTTGATATAATTCCCTTGTTAAAGTCTATATCTGATACTTTCAATGAAAACAGGTCAGAATACCTTAAACCTGAATAACAGGAAAGTAAAAACATATCTCTTACTGTATTAGATAAAATACTATCACTTTTAAAACCTCTAAACTTAATTACTTCCTCTTCATCTAAAAAGACAGTTTTATGCTTTGGAGTCTTGATTGTGAACATATCTTTACCATAAGGCTGCTCAATTTTTGCTTTCTTATATCTGTTAGCTTCATTTATAATACATTTCAAGCACTTATGATGATTGTAAATACCTCCATCTCCTATATTCAAGTTTTTTAAATAATTATCAAATCTTGTGATAAAAGCAACATCAATATTTGAAGCAGATATTCTCGGTTGAAATGCTTTTAATCTGCTACGCAAAGTATCATACTTATACTTAGTATCATCACAAATTTTGGGTTTCTTTATTTCCATCACTGAATCGAAAATATCATAAAAACTACTATTCTTTGTCCCATTTAAAAATTTATCAATATCAGAAAATGATAATTGATACCCCGCTATAATGGTATCTGCGCAAAATTCCTCTAAATCGCTTTTTCGCTTATCAATCATCTTATTTAGATTTCCATATCCCTTGCCTATTGCACGACCTGCATCCGTATCCCAATGTGAAGGGTGTATTTTTTCTCCGATTGAAATTCTTTTTTTATCTCCATCTATTCTGATTTGAATACATATAGGACATTCGCCTGTTTTTTTATCAGCCTTATCAGTTCTAATGACTGCTTTAATAATTGGCTTTCTCATTTTATAATATTTAATTGTTATTCCTTATTCATACATCGGTAACAATTAAAAAATCAGCTAAGATAGATAAAAATATTGAATTACCAAATTAATTAATTGATTTTCAAATAATTACAATCAAGTTAAAATATGTTAATTTCTCGTTAATGTGATTAATTAGTATGATTTATACAAAAAATTAATTATCATTTATTTGCACTGGTACAACGTATCAAAAAACAGAGGGGGGCGAAAAGGGGGACGATTTTATGACGAACCATGACGAATGGTGATGAAACAAAGCATAAAAAAAGCCCCTAAAATAGGGGCTTTGTAATTTTTTGAAGAAATCTATTCTTCACTTTCGTGGTCCCACTTGGGCTCGAACCAAGGACCACCTGATTATGAGTCAGGTGCTCTAACCAACTGAGCTATAGGACCTCAAAATTGGTTGAATTTTGTGACTGCAAAAATAGCAAAATTTCCGGCACTACAAAATTTTTTAAGGTTTTTCTTGACATAATTCTACCAGGACCCCATTGGTGCTTTTCGGGTGCAGGAAAACAACCAGCTTATTATCAGCGCCTTCTTTAGGCTCTTCGGAAATAAATTCAAACCCTTCTTTTTTAAGGCGGTCAATCTCGTCCAGGATGTTATCGACACCAAACGCAAGATGGTGGATGCCTTCCCCTTTTTTACTGATGAATTTTGAAATGGGACTGTCCTCTTTGCTGGCTTCCAGCAGCTCGATCTTGCTGTCGCCGGTCTGATAAAAAGAAGTGACCACTCCTTCGCGTTCAACGCTTTCTTTTTTATAGGAAGGTTTTCCCAGCAGGCGGGCAAAAAGATCATCGGAAATACCCAGGGAGGCTACGGCAATGCCGATATGTTCTAACTTCATAGGCTGATGGATATAATTAAGCGTAAATTTATTGCTGAAGGCAGATTTCGCCCGGCAATTCAAACAAAAGTACTAAATTTGCATCACTTATGGAAAGTAACAGACAAAGAAAAGTAGCACAGATTATACAGGAAGATTTCGCGGAACTTTTCCGTAAACAGGCATCAGAGAGCAAGCAAAGCATCCTGATCAGTGTTTCGGATGTAAAGATTTCTGCCGATCTGGGGATTGCGAAGATTTACCTCAGCATTTTCCCGCAGGAGTTCCGTTCTGTCGTTATGAAGGAGATTGAGGCCAATAAAACGCAGTACCGCAACTTTATCGGCCAGAAAATGGCGAAGCAGGTGCGTGTGATCCCGCAGCTGAATTTCTACCTGGATACGACCCTGGACGATGTGGAAAGGATTGAAAAGGAACTAAGAGGCGAAGGCGACAATCCTACTCTGTAAAAGCGTGAAAAACATTGCCTTCTATATTGCATCCCGCTACCTTTTATCCAAAAAAGGAAGTACGGCCGTTACGTTTATTACGTGGCTGGCCATCGGGGCTATGACCGTAGCCGTAACCGCAATGTTTGTCATCATCTCTGTTTTCTCCGGGCTGGAAGACCTTAATCAGGACCTCATTTCCAATCTCCACGCCGATCTTACCGTGGAAAGCGCTTCAGGAAAAACCCTGAAAGACCTTAATAAAACGGTTGATGTCCTGAAAGCCAATAAAGAGATCAGCAGCTTTTCGAAGGTTATCGAAGAAAAAGTCTACATCAACTTCAACGGGAAAGGCGACATTGCCTATCTTCGCGGTGTAGATTCCGCCTATACCAAGGTAAACCCGATCAATAAAGAAGTATTCTACGGAACATATCCAAGTTTTGAGTATTCCAATGAAGTGCTGATGGAAAATTCACTGGACAACCGCCTTTCGGTGCCGGTAGCTTCTGACAAAGGCTTTGCTACGGTATTCATGCCTAAAGCAGGAACAGGGATCATCAACAAAGAAGATGATATTTACCGTAAAAAAGATATTCTGGTCACCGGTGTCTTTCCGGGAAAAGACCAGCTGGACAATTACATCATCGCTCCTATCGAGCTGACGGAAGAGCTTCTGGACCTGCCGAAGAACTCTGCCTACCGGATCGTCATCAAACTGAAAAACCCGGACAATACAGATGCTGTAAAACAGCAACTGCTCTCCTCTCTGGGTAAAAAGGTAAAAATCCGTACCAAGGAAGAGGAAAATGCAGCATTCTGGAAAATGATCAATACTGAAAAACTGTTCATTTACCTGATCTTTGCACTCGTTATCTTTATTACGACCTTTAACCTTGCCGGTGCCATCATCATCCTTCAGCTGGATAAAAAACAGCAGGCCCGGTCACTAGTTTCGCTGGGTTTCCCGCTTAACGGGCTCAGAAAAATCTATTTCTATACCGGAATCCTGATTGTCATCTGCGGCGTTGCCTCCGGACTGATCTTCGGGACTGCACTCTGCTATTTCCAGGAATATACTGAGTTTTTCAGAGCCAATGAAACACTGCCATTCCCGGTAAAAATTGTAGCCCGGAATTATATTACCGTTGCTCTTACAGCAGCCTTGTTTGGGATCGCCATTTCCTGGTTCTTCTCCAGGATACGCAAAGACTATATTACTAAAAATTAATATCGGAAGTATCTAATTTTTAATATCTTTGCTGCCCCCAAATTAAAAAAAATGAAACGTATTTTATGTGCTTTTTTAATGAGCTTTACATTTCTCAATGTATGGGCTCAGATTCCTAACGGATACTATGACGGAACAACAGGCCTTACCGGTGCAGCCCTGAAGACCAAGCTGAAAGAGATCATCACGAACGGCCATGTGGACCACGGTTATGGCGGGCTCTATACCGGATACCAGACTACCGACCGCGATTATTTCTATGAAAACGACGGAACAGTGCTGGACATGTATTCCGAGAACCCGAACGGCCCGGATCCGTATAACTTTACTCCCGGAAACAACCAATGCGGAAATTATAACAGTGAAAGCGACTGCTACAACAGGGAACATGTAGTGCCACAAAGCCTTTTCAACAGTAATGCTCCTATGGTTTCAGACATTCATTTCATCAGGCCTACCGACGGATATGTGAACGGAAAACGCTCTAACTATCCTTATGGAAAAGTAGGTACTGCCTCGTTTACCTCCCTGAACGGATCCAAGCTTGGAAATTCGGCATCGGCAGGATACTCAGGAACCGTGTTTGAACCGATTGATGCTTTCAAAGGCGATGTAGCCAGGATGATCTTTTACTTTGTAACCAGATATGAAAGCCAGCTATCCGGCTTTAGTACCGGAAATATGCTCGGAGGATCGGCATACCCGGGACTTCAGGCGTGGGAGCTCAACCAGCTGCTTGCATGGAGCGCCATGGATCCGGTTTCCCCGGCAGAAATTGCGAGGAACAATGCTTCGTATACTTTTCAGGGCAACAGGAACCCGTATATCGACCATCCGGAATACGTTAACCAGGTATGGGGAACTCCGGTAGTGGATACTCAGGCTCCGACAGCTGCAACCAACCTTACCGCCGGCAATCCTACGGCAAACTCTATTGCACTGAACTGGACTGCCGCAACAGACAATATCGGTGTAGCCGGATATGACATCTATGTAAACGGAACATTATACGCTACGGTTACAGGAACTTCATCTACCGTATCCGGACTGGCTCCTTCCACTACCTATACATTCTACATCATTGCCAGAGATGCGGCAGGAAATTCTTCCGCACAGAGCAATACTGCAACAGGAACTACGCTGGCGGGACAAACCGGAGGCGGAACCAGTTGCGGAACGGAAAACTTTGAAACCATCACCGTTGTAGCAGATGCCTATAACACTTATAACTGGACCAATAACGGAATCACCTGGACTGCCACAGATTCCAGAAGCGACCAGACCATCAATAACAAAGCAATCACGATCCGTAACGGAAACCTGACCAGCACATCCATTTCCGGAGGAATCCAGAGCCTTACACTGACTACCCAGCTGAAATTCACAGGAAGCAGCAACAACCTGAACGTTCAGATCAACGGTGTCACTGTAGGAACCATTCCTTACAGCTCAACGGTAACAACGACGACAATCAACAACATCAATGTCAGCGGAAATATCGTGATCAAAATCATCAACCCTGTTTCAGGAAACAGAGTAGCGATGGATAATCTGAGCTGGACGTGCTTCAGCACCCTGGGCACCGCAGAGATCAGTAAGGACAAGGCATTTGCCGTATACCCGAATCCTGTACAGAACCATGAATTGTACGTAAAAGGAGAAAATCTGTCCAAAATTTCAAAGGCAGAGATCTATGATCTATCCGGAAAACTGATCGAAACCCTGATCAGTCCTTTTAAAAATTCAAATAAAATCCAGTTAAAAGGGATAACCAAAGGAAATTATATCCTTAAAACGGATTATTTCTCTACGAAATTCATCGTAGAATAAAATACCAAATTTATTGCATTCCAAGACCGGCTTGTCCGGTCTTTTTTTTTATTTTTGAGGGATGGTTTCCAAGACAAAATTAGGCCTGATCGGCAGAAATATCTCCTACTCCCTTTCAAAGAAATTCTTTGAAAATAAATTCCAGAAACTGATGGTCCATGATTTCTCCTATGATATCTTTGACCTGCAGGACATCAGTGAAGCGGAACAGCTGTTTGCAGAACCCGGACTGCGGGGCTTCAATGTCACCATTCCATACAAGGAAAAAATCATCCGCTACCTGGATGAGCTCAGCGAGGAAGCGAAGAATATAGGTGCCGTCAACTGTGTCTGTATCGAAAACGGACTGAAAAAAGGCTATAATACCGATGCATTCGGATTTGAAAAAACACTGCTCCTGCATCGTAAGCCACACCACATTTCTGCCCTCATCCTCGGCGACGGAGGGGCTGCCAAGGCAGTACAGTATGTCATGGAAAAAAATGGCATTCCTTTCACCACGGTATCACGGAAATCAGAAGTTACTTTTGACACGCTCGATTGTGATACGGTACGCAGGAACACCATCATTGTCCAATGCACTCCCGTAGGTACTTATCCGAATACAGACGACTGCCTTACCTTTCCGTTTGAAGGCATATCGCAACAACACCTGGTCATTGACCTTATCTACAACCCTGAATACACCCGGTTTATCATCAACGCATCTGAGAAAGGAGCGAAAACCGTCAACGGATATTATATGCTTGAGCAGCAGGCTGAAAAAGCCTGGGAAATTTGGAATTTTCAAAAAAAATAACCTAAATTAGTGCTTGAATTGCCTTTTTTGCTATATTTAAAGGATATTAACACCACTCACATAAAAGATTTGCCATGACTACAGAAAACAATCTTTCTGAAAACGAAGAAAAGAAAAATGCCGCAGAAATGCCGCAGGAAGAGCATCAGGAACCGATCCAGGAGCCTACCGCTTCTCATGATGAAACTAATCATGAAGAAGAAAAGGATCCTGCCCATGAAGAAGAGATGCCGGCCACCCATGAAGAGGATCACGAAGAACCTGATATGAGCCTGGCAGATATCCTCAAGGAAATGGAGAAGATCATCAACACTCCGGATGCCGGCGAAAACTCCAAAAGATTCAACCAGCTCAAAGAAAAAGCATCCCACCACCTCCATGATGAAGTAGAAGACAAGAAGCATGAATATGTGGAAGCCGGAAATGCTGCTGAGAACTTCAGCTATGAGCATCCGATGCAGTCCAGGTTTTCTGCTTTAGTCAATATCTTCAGGGAAAAACATGACGCCTACCAGAAAGGCCAGGAAGAAGAGCAGAAGCAGAACCTTGAACACAGGCAAAGTATTATCGAAAGGCTTAAAAACCTCTATACCAATTCCGAACCCGGAGTCAATCTTTTCAGATCCATCCGTGAGATCAAAGAAGACTGGTCTAAAGCCGGCCAGGTAGCCAAATCGGAATTCAGGATCCTTAACAATAATTATTTCCATCATCTGAACCAGTTTTACCAGATGCTGGATCTGAATAAAGAATTCCTGGAGCAGGAATACAGCCACAACCTTGAAAAAAGGCAGCACATCATTGAGCGCGCCCGACAGCTGGAAAACGAACCGGTGATCCAGAAAGCCCTGAACGAGCTGCAATACCTGCATAAGCTATGGAAAGAAGAGGCTGAGCCGGTGGCAGAAGAATTCCGTGAAAAGACCTGGGAAGAATTTAAGGAAATTTCCAATAAGATCCACGAAAGGAAATCTGAACTTTCAGTAGCCATAGAAGTTGAGCAGAATGCCAATCTGGAAAAGAAAAACCAGATCATTGCCGAAATCAAAAAACTTTCAGAACCCGCTGAGAATCCCAATCACAATTACTGGCAGAATGCCATCAGAAGAGTGGAAGACCTCCGTTCTGAATTCCTTAAAACCGGCAGCGTGCCTCGGAAACTTTCCAACCAGAACTGGAATGACTTCAAGACCACGCTCAGAGCATTCAATACAACAAAAAACAGCTACTATAAATCCCTGAAAGGTTCACAACAGACGAATCTGGAGGAGAAAATGAAACTGATCCAGACTGCTCAGGACAATGTAAGCAATGAGGACTGGGATATCTCGGTACCGTTGTTCAAGAAACTGCAGGAGGACTGGAAAAAAATCGGGCACGTTCCTAAGAGCATGACGAACAAAATCTGGGATGAGTTCCGTGATGCCTGTAATGCATTTTTCAATAATTTCCGTGAAAAGAGCAATACCTCTACCGATAACTGGAAAGACAACTACAAACAGAAGAAGCACCTTCTGGATGAACTGAAAACCGTAGGCGATGAAGAAGGCAGCATCGAAAGGATCGAAGCCATCAAAACAGCCTGGAACAACATCGGTAAAGTGCCGCGCGATAAGATTTCCATCAATTCCGAATTCAACAAGACCTTACGTGAAAAGCTGAGGCTGAATAAGATCAATGAGCTCGAACTGAAGGAGGAAGGATTGTCTGAAAACCAGCTGACGGATAAAGCCAGAAAGATCAAGAGCCAGATTTCCGACCTGGAAGGGGAAATTGTAAAGCTGGAAAACAACTTATCTTTCTTTACCAATCCATCCAGAGAGAATCCTCTGCTGAAGGATACTTACAATACGATTGATGACAAAAAAGCGCATCTGGAAACTTTAAAACAGAATCTTCACAGCATCATTTCCGGCTCTGGAGAATAAATAATTTATAATTGTTAAAAAGGCGGAGCAAAGAAATTTGTCTTCGCCTTTTTTCTTTCAATCTATGGACGAACAATACATACAGCGATGCATTGAACTGGCCCGGAAAGCCCTGGGTAATACCTATCCCAATCCACTGGTAGGAAGCGTCATTGTGCACAACGGCCGGATCATTGGTGAAGGCTATCATCATAAGGCCGGGGAAAACCACGCAGAGATCAATGCCATCAATTCCGTGGCAGACAAAACCCTCATTCCGGAATCTACCATTTATGTTTCCCTGGAACCCTGTGCGCATTATGGAAAAACGCCACCGTGCGCGCTCAAAATCAAGGAGCTGGGGTTCAGAAAAGTGGTCATCGGTGCAATGGATTCACATGATAAGGTAAACGGCAAAGGAAAAAAAATCATTCAGGATGCGGGAATCGAGGTGGTATCGGGAATCCTGGAACAGGAATGTATTGAACTGAACAAACGTTTTTTTACCTATCATGAAAAGAAAAGGCCTTATATTATTCTCAAATGGGCTGAATCCGGTGACGGTTTTTTAGATCAGGATTTTAAACCGACTGCCATCTCAAATGCATTGGTCAATCAATTCGTGCATCAGCTGAGAGCTGACGAACATGCGATATTAGTAGGAACACAAACGGCACTGAATGACAACCCTTCACTTACCGTAAGGAATGCAGAAGGCAATAATCCTGTGAGAATCCTGGTTGATTTTGACCTGAAAGTGCCACGTGATTTCAATTTGTACAATAATGAGGCGCCTACCCTTATTTTCAATACTGGGAAAGATGCTACAGAAGGCAATATCCGGTTTATAAAAACCGGAAGGGAAAATTTCCTGTCGGCACTGACAGATGCTTTGTACCGCGAACAGATACAGTCCGTCATTATAGAAGGCGGAAGGCATACTATACAGCAATTCATTGATGCCGGACTATGGGATGAAGCGATTGTGATTAAAAATGAAATCCTGAAACTGCGAAATGGGACAAAAGCACCGCAGTTGAAAGCCACCCATTTCAATAAAAAAATATTCAGGAATAATTCAATTTCATTTCATAACAATTGCTATTAAATAATATTCATTGTATTATAATTTTCATTAATTTAGTTGATCATAACGAAATCTAAAAAGTTTAGAAAGTAGAAAAAAACCAACATCAAAATTATTATGAAAAATCTTAAAAAATTTAAACCTCTGACCAGAGAAGATTTAAAGACAATTTCTGGTGCCGTTAAAGCTCCATGGATAAATGACGGATGCGGCTGGCCACTATGCATGAATTCGTTTGGAAGGTGTTCCGCGTTTGCATGTTAGTTTAACGAAAATCAAAATAAGATGGGCCTTTTAAAGGCTCATTTTTATTCTAGGTGCATAAAATGTATTTTTGCAGCACTAAAGCCGGCGTAAATGATGTTCGAATACAAAACCATAGAAAAGCCTGTAGATAACATTTTACTGAAAGAAAAAGGAAGCAAGTTCTTAGGCTTTGCCTGTCCGGTAAGCAATGAACAGGAACTGAAGCAGGCACTGGAAACCATCAGGACAGAACACCCCAAGGCTACCCATCACTGCTATGCGTTCAGGATCGGCCTGAATGGCGAAAATTACCGCGCCAATGACGACGGTGAACCTTCCGGAAGCGCCGGGCTACCCATTTATAACCAGCTCCTCGCCCATGAATTAACCAATGTCCTGGTAGTGATCGTACGGTATTATGGTGGGACCAAACTCGGGGTTTCAGGCCTTGTAAAAGCCTATAAAGAATCTGCCAAAGCTACGCTGGAAGAAGCAGGAACAATGATCCGCGAACTGGAAACTGAAATAGAGATTTATTTCAATTTTAGCCAGCAGAATGTCATTTTCACCTTACTGTCTAAATTCGATGCGAAAATCATCCGTTTTGATGCGGAGGAAAGGGCCGTCATTGCAGCAAAAATCAAGGAAAAGCATAAAGAAAGCGTGCTGGAAGCTCTTTCGAATCTCCAGGCGGTAGAATATACCCTCTAATTCAGCTAGGGTCAACGGCCGGATCATAGAACTATTTCATTCGGTCGATCTGCATATCTGAATTTAATGACAGGCTACTTAAACTGATCGTTTTCAATAGGAATCAAATAAAAAAATCCCGGACTCAAGTCCGGGACATATTTCTTTTTGCCTTAGGCAATTAATCTCTCCTTCCGCCGAGAAGCAGCGAACCCCAATACAGGAGCTGGGCAAGGGAACCGATGGCCGCAACAACATAGGTACGGGCAGCCCATTTAAGACTGTCTTTTACCCCAATAAATTCTTCCTGTGTCACTGTTCCCGTATCTTTCAGCCACTTCATCGCTCTGTTGCTGGCATCATATTCTACCGGCAGCGTAATGAAGGCAAAAAGTGTGGTGAACGCAAACATAATGACTCCGATAGCCAATACGGTCGTATTTCCGTTCGGGTTTTCAAAACTCCTGGTAGAAGCCATGATCACCAGACCGGCCAGGATCACATACTGCATCAGGTTGGAACTGATCTGCACCACCGGTACCAGCTTTGAACGAAGCTGAAGCATAGAATATCCTACGGCATGCTGAACGGCATGGCCGCATTCATGGGCAGCTACAGCCGCAGCCGCAGCATTTCTCTGCATATATACGCCTTCCGAAAGATTAACGGTCTTATCTGCCGGATTGTAGTGATCTGTCAATTGTCCCGGAACCGAAATAACCTGAACGTCATTGATCCCGTTGTCCTTCAGCATTTTCTCCGCGACTTCCTTACCGGAAAGCCCGTTTCTAAGATGCACGTTAGAATAATGTTCAAATTTCGACTTAAGCTTCCACGAAACATACCAACTGACGAGCATCGAAATAATGATAATGATATAATAACCTGTCATTTCTACTCAAATTTTAACCTTAAATCATGTAAAAACTGTGCCAAAGTATAGCATATTATTATCTATATTTGCCTAATAATTACCCTTATCTGTTATGTCTAAAGTCTCAGTGGTTGAAGTAAAAACAGCGGATCAGCTGAAGAAATTCGTGCATTTCCCTATGGATCTGTACAAAGACAATCCTTATTATGTACCTTCTTTCATCAATGATGAGATCAATATCTGGAATGCAGTGGAAAACCCGGCACTGGCTTATTCTGAAGCCCGGCAATTCCTCGCATACAGGGACAACAGCATCGTGGGAAGAATTGCCGTTATCATCAACCATAAAGAGGAAAAAGAACTGGGCATCAGAAAAGTACGGTTCGGCTGGATTGATTTTATTGATGATGAAGAGGTTTCTGCAGCACTCATCCATACTGCAACAGATTACGCCCGTGAAAAAGGCATTGATACCATTGAGGGACCTATGGGATTCACCAATCTTGACAAAGCGGGCATGCTTACGATGGGATTTGACAGGCTGGCAACGATGATCGGGATTTATAATCATGAATATTATCCTAAGCATCTGGAAAAACTGGGCTTGACCAAAGAAAAGGAATGGGTGGAGTTTGAACTGATATTCCCGGAAGTACTTCCTGAAAAAATAGTTAAGTTCAATGAGCTGATCGCCCAGAAATATAAGCTAAAGGTGTTAAGATTTAAAAACAAAGAAGAAATCATCCGGTATGTAGACCCGATGTTTGACCTTCTGGACGAAACCTACAAACACCTTTCGACCTATACGCCGATTTCAGATGAGCAAAGGAAAACATACAAGGAAAAGTATTTTAAACTCATCGATAAGGACTTCATCGTCTGCATTGCGGATGCCCAGGATAACCTGGTTTCATTTGCGATCACCATGCCTTCCTATTCCAAAGCCTTACAGAAATCAAAAGGCAGACTGTTACCGTTCGGATGGTGGCACTTTTTAAGGGCCGGAAAAAAGAATGACCGGGCCAATTTTTACCTGATCGGCATTCATCCGGATTACCAGCGGAGAGGGGTAACTTCCATGATTTTTAAGGAAATCTTCGATACCTTCAAGAAAAAGGGAGTCAGATTCCTGGAAACCAATCCGGAACTGGAGGAAAATAAAAGCATCCAGGTACTGTGGCAGGATTACAATCCGGTCAACCACAAAAGAAGAAGAACGTATTCTATGAAGATCGGGTAATTCCAAACCGAAGGGTTCATTCTGAACACCCGTTATATGTACCTGAATCCATACTGTTTTCGTATCTTTGCCTTATGAAGCCACACCTGATCATTTTCGGTATCCTGATCGCAGGATTTATTGCATTCAACCTGTTTCTGCAAACCGGAAGCGACCGTACCAACACCGCTATCAACATTATTTATGCCAGCGTGCTGTTCGGATACATATCTTTTCTGGCGTATACTTTACTCAGGAAAATGAAGAAATAGCTGTATACTGATCTGCTTTATACATCTGGACTGTTCACTTTCATCTTGATCAGTAAAATACTTCGTTCACGCTAAAAAACGGGAAAAATAAGTTTGACAAACCAAAGGTTTAAAACTAATTTTTATTCATTCTAAATTACCTGTTTTTCCCGTTTTGATTCCACTTTTAACCGGATTAATTTCATGCTTTCTTGTTTATTCTGTAAATTTGCAAATTGAGATAATAATGCAAAAATGAATTTACCTGAAAGTTATATTCCGATCCTTATACAAGCGGGTGTTGCTATTGGTTTCGTAGCCATTTCACTGCTTGGCGCACATTTTCTGGGCCCTAAACAAAAAAAGGGAAATTCCGTAAAGAACCAGAGTTGGGAATGTGGGGTTGCCGTAGAGGGGAACGCCCGTACTCCATTCTCAATTAAGTATTTCCTCACCGCAGTACTGTTTGTACTTTTCGATATTGAAATCGTATTCTTTTATCCTTATGCCGTTAACTTCAGAGAATTCGGTATGCAGGGGTTTTTAGCGGTGCTTACTTTCGTGGCTATTTTCTTCGTAGCTTTTTTCTACGTATGGAAACGCGGCGCATTAGATTGGGATAAGTAAAGAAACCAAAACTGTAGTTAAAAATTTTAGTCAAAAGCAGAATTTAAGTTAACATTAACACGAATTCTGAATCTAAAGTTTAAATCTTTTAAATTAAACCAATGTCAGATAAAAAACCAGTAATAATAACAGATGCTCCTGCTCCGGAAGGATATGAAGGAGAAGGCTTTTTTGCAACGAAACTGAGCAGCGTTATCGGGATGGCAAGGAAATTTTCCCTTTGGCCGCTTCCGTTTGCTACTTCATGTTGCGGAATTGAATTTATGGCGACCCTTAACCCGACTTATGATGCGTCAAGGTTCGGGATGGAGAGAAACTCTTTCTCCCCGAGACAGGCAGATATGCTGATGGTGTGCGGAACGATAGCCAAAAAGCTGGGTCCCGTTCTTAAAGAAGTATATACCCAGATGGCTGAGCCTAAATGGGTAGTGGCCGTAGGTGCCTGTGCATGCAGCGGCGGTATTTTCGATACCTATTCCGTATTACAGGGAATTGACAAGATTATTCCTGTTGACGTATATGTTCCCGGATGTCCTCCGAGACCGGAACAGATCATAGAAGGCGTGATGCAGGTTCAGGCCCTGGCCGAAAGCGAAAGCATCAGAAGAAGAGACATGCCTGAATACCAGAAGCTATTGGATTCTTATAACATAAGCAACTAAACAGAATGACCAACGAATTTGTATTAGAAGCGATTACCAGAGAATTTCCGGAGTCTGTAATTTCAAGTTCAGAACCCTACGGGATGTTGACTATTGAAGTAAAGAAAGAGGATCTTAAAAAAATCATCCATTACCTGAAAGATTCTTCACTGGAAATTAATTTCCTTACGGACATCTGCGGGATCCATTATCCTGAATTCCCGGAAAGGGAAATCGGTGTGGTATACCACCTGCACAATATGATGACGAATTTCAGGATCAGGCTGAAGATTTTCATGACCAGGGACAATGTTGAAGTGGATTCTCTTACGGAACTGTATGCAGGAGCCAACTGGATGGAGCGAGAGACCTACGATTTCTTCGGCATCAAATTTAAAGGCCATCCGGACCTGAGACCTATCCTGAATATGGAAGACCTGGGATACCACCCGATGCTGAAGGAATACAGGCTGGAAGACGGTACCAGGACAGATAAGAATGACAGTATGTTCGGAAGATAAAAAATAATGCAATAAGCCGTAAGCAATAAGCCATACGCTTAAAGCCTATAGCCTATAGCCTCAAGCATTTAAATTATGAAAGATAACTCATTATCTAATATACTTAACCAATACGAAAGTAAAGAACAGATTGACGGGCAGCTGTATACTCTTAACCTGGGACCTACCCATCCTGCTACCCACGGGATCTTCCAGAACGTGCTTACCATGGACGGAGAAAGAATCCTTCATGCTGAGCAGACGGTAGGATATATCCACCGGGCATTCGAAAAGATTTCCGAAAGAAGGAATTATGCCCAGATTACTACACTTACAGACCGTATGAACTACTGCTCTGCCCCTATTAACAACTTGGGTTGGCATATGACGGTAGAAAAGCTGATCGGCGTTGAAGTTCCTAAACGGGTGGATTACATGCGTGTCATCCTGATGGAGCTGGCCAGGATCGGTGATCACCTGATCTGTAACGGGGTAACCGGGATGGACTCCGGAGCGATTACCGGACTTACCTACATGTTCGTGGAAAGAGAGCGTATCTATGATATGTATGAGCAGATCTGCGGAGCAAGGATGACAACCAATATGGGAAGAATCGGAGGTTTTGAAAGGGATTTCACCCCGAAATTCCATGAGCTGATCAAAGATTTCCTTAAGACATTCCCGCCGAGATTCCAGGAATTCTGCAATCTTCTAGAAAGAAACAGGATTTTTATGGACAGGACCATCGGAGCCGGATCTATATCTGCTGAAAGAGCATTAAGCTATGGATTTACAGGCCCTAACCTTCGTGCCGCAGGTGTGGATTATGATGTGAGAGTAGCACAGCCGTATTCATCTTACCAGGATTTCGATTTTATCATCCCGGTAGGAACTGCAGGAGATACTTATGACCGCTTCATGGTACGCCAGCAGGAAATCTGGGAATCCATCAAAATCATCAAACAGGCTTATGAGAACCTTCCTGAAGGTCCGTTCCATGCTGATGTTCCTGATTTTTACCTCCCTGAAAAGGCGGATGTATACCAGAAAATGGAATCCCTGATCTACCACTTCAAAATTGTAATGGGGGAAACGGATGTTCCTAAAGGAGAAGTTTACCATGCCGTGGAAGGCGGAAACGGAGAATTAGGATTCTACCTGGTGAGCGACGGAGGCAGAAGCCCTTACCGGCTTCACTTCAGAAGACCGTGCTTCATTTATTACCAGGCGTATCCTGAAATGATCACAGGTTCTGTGATTTCCGATGCCATCGTAACCATGTGTAGTATGAACATCATCGCGGGAGAATTAGACGCATAAAAGAAATTATAGATTCTGGATTATAAACTTTAGATTAATCCAAACTGCATAAAATTGAAATTTTTTAGAATTTAAAATCTAAAATTCAAAATTTAAAATTTAAAAAAGTGAGCGAAACAATAGCTTTTAAACCGGAAAGTTTAGCACAGGTACGCAAAATTATCGCACGATACCCGGAAGGAAGACAGAAGTCTGCCCTTCTTCCTGTTCTTCACCTGGCCCAGAAAGAATTCGGAGGATGGTTAGATGTTCCGGTAATGGATTATGTTGCCGGATTGCTGGATATCCAGCCGATCGAAGTATATGAAGTAGCTACTTTCTATACCATGTTCAACATGAAACCGGTAGGAAAATATGTCCTGGAAGTTTGCAGAACGGGGCCATGCATGGTATGCGGAAGCGAAAAGATCTTGAACCATATCAGGACAAAGCTGAACATCAAGGATGGAGAGACTACCGCAGACGGAATGTTCACCCTGAAACCGGCGGAGTGCCTGGGCGCGTGCGGCTATGCACCGATGATGCAGCTGGGAAAATTTTATCACGAAAACCTAACGATAGAAAAAGTAGACGAAATCCTTGATCTTTGCAGAGAAGGACAGGTTGCTTTAGACTAATTACAATAAGAATGAGTAAAAAACTTTTACTTAAAGACGCACATATAGAGGGCATCCGCTACCTGGAAACCTACCGTAAGCAGGGAGGTTACACAGCCGCAGAAAAAGCCCTGAAAATGACACCTGATGAAATCCTGGAAGAAGTGAAAGCTTCAGGACTCAGAGGACGTGGAGGAGCCGGATTCCCGACCGGGATGAAATGGAGCTTCCTGGCCAAACCGGAAGGTGTTCCAAGACACCTGGTGGTGAATGCCGACGAATCTGAACCGGGAACATTCAAAGACCGTTACCTGATGGAATTCCTTCCTCATGTACTGATTGAAGGGATGCTGATCTCCTCATTCTGCCTGGGTTCCAACGTTTCTTACATTTACATACGCGGGGAATATTCATGGATCCCGGATATCCTTGAAGAAGCTATTGAAGAAGCTAAGGCAGCAGGGTTTTTAGGTAAAAATATCTTAGGGACTGGCTTCGACTGTGAAATTTATGTTCAGAGAGGAGGCGGAGCCTATATCTGCGGGGAAGAAACGGCATTGCTGGAATCCCTGGAAGGAAAAAGAGGAAACCCGAGACTGAAACCGCCATTCCCGGCTGTAAAAGGACTTTGGGAAAGGCCTACGGTTGTGAATAACGTAGAATCTATCGCCGCTATCGTTCCGATCATTGATATGGGAGGTGCGGAATACGCCAAAATTGGGGTAGGAAGATCCACCGGAACCAAGCTTATTTCCGCATGCGGGAATATCAACAAGCCTGGAGTGTATGAGATCGATATGACGATCACCGTAGAAGAATTCATTTATTCTGATGAATACTGCGGCGGGATCCCGAACGGGAAAAGGCTGAAAGCCTGTATTCCGGGAGGAAGCTCCGTACCGATCGTGCCGGCAAACCTCTTGCTGAAAACCGTAAACGGAGAACCGAGATATATGAACTATGAGTCACTCGCAGACGGAGGCTTTGCTACCGGAACTATGATGGGCTCAGGAGGATTCATCGTGCTGGATGAAGATCAGTGCGTTGTGGAACATACCATGACTTTAGCGAGATTTTACAATCACGAAAGTTGCGGACAATGTACGCCATGCCGTGAAGGTACAGGATGGATGTACAAAATTTTAAAGAAAATTGAAAACGGGCAGGGGAAAATGGAAGACATCGACCTTCTTTGGGACATCCAGAGAAAGATTGAAGGAAATACCATTTGTCCATTAGGGGATGCTGCAGCCTGGCCTGTTGCTGCGGCGATACGTCATTTCAGGGATGAATTTGAATGGCATGTGAAAAATCCGGAATTGTGTTTAACACAAAACTACGGACTGGCTAATTATGCCGATCCTATTCCGGCGCCTTCAGTATAATCCCATATTTAAAAAACAAAAAAACAAATTGAAAATTAAATTCTTATTGCTGTTATTTGTAACAGTGACTATGAGTGTTAAGGCTCAGAGAGAAGCGTTCAAAAAAGGTTCGGTAATGGTATTTTGGGGATGGAACAGAGGCTGGTTTTCAGATTCTGACATCCATTTTTATGGTCAGGATTATAACTTTACCCTGAATAATGTGTCTGCACATGACAGGCCTACCCCACTGAGTAATTTCAGCCATTACATTGATCCGACAAAGATTTCCATTCCTCAGGTGAACTACAATATCACGTATTTTATTAAGGATAATCTGGGAATTACCTTTGGAGTAGATCACATGAAATATGTGATGGATCAGAATCAGACGGTTGAATTCAACGGTTATATTAATAATCCTAACTATGCTGCTATGGTCAATAACGGAAAAATTGACCTTTCTGACGGAAAATTCCTGAAGTATGAGCATACCAACGGACTGAATTATCTTAACCTCGGGATTCAGCAGTACAAACAAATCCTTAACAAAAAGAATTTTGATATATTCTTAGGATACGGTTTGGGTACAGGGGTTTTAGTCCCGAAAACAGATGCTACCTTAATGGGCAAAGCAGAAAGCGACCACTTTCACCTGGCAGGATTCGGATTGGACGCCAGGACCAGTGTAAACATGGTGATCTGGAATCATATTGTAGCCAAAGCCGAATTTAAATACGGATATATCAATCTGCCAAGCGTAAGAACCACAGAAGAAAATGTGAACATCGATAAAGCCGTACAGGACTTTACCTTTGGGGAACTTGTTTTTGGGGTTGGATATACATTTAATACGAAAAAGCAAAAATAAATACGGCTTATCTGCTTTGAACAGCATAAGCAAAAAGCATAGAATATGAGCGAAGAGGTTAAAAAATTTAAAATCACTATAGACGGACAGACCACCGAAGTTCTTCCCGGCACTTCCATCCTGGAAGCGGCAAGACAGATCGGCGGCAAATCCGTACCTCCGGCAATGTGCTATTACAGCAAACTGGAAGCCAGCGGAGGACGATGCAGAACCTGCCTTGTAGAGGTTTCAAAAGGATCTGAAGCGGATCCGCGACCTATGCCGAAACTGGTGGCCAGCTGCAGAACCAATGTGATGGACGGAATGGAGGTGAAAAACCTGACTTCCGAAAAGGCCCAGGAAGGGAGAAAAGCCGTAACGGAATTCCTGTTGCTGAACCACCCGCTGGACTGCCCGGTATGTGACCAGGCCGGTGAATGCCATCTTCAGGACTTAGGGTATGAATACGGAAACCCTGAAACCAGAACTGAATTTGAAAGAAATACGTATGATGCAGACGATTTAGGTCCGAACATCAAACTGAATATGGACCGTTGCATCCTGTGTGCAAGATGCGTCCTCACGGCCAACCAGCTTACGGATACCCGTGAACACGGTATTCTGTTCAGAGGGGACCATGCTGAGATCTCCACTTACCTGAATAAGGTTCTTGATAATGATTTCATCGGAAACGTTATTGATGTATGCCCGGTAGGTGCACTCACCGACAGAACAGCCCGTTTCGCCAGCAGGGTTTGGTTTACCAAACCGATGAATGCTACCTGCAGCTGTGATAAATGCTCAGGAAAAGCAACCCTGTGGATGAAAGGTGATGAAATTGTGCGGGTAACCGCCAGAAAAGACCAATGGGGAGAAGTTGAGGAATTCATCTGCGATACCTGCCGTTTCCACAGAAAAGAACTGAAGTTCTGGAATATTGAAGGTCCAAGACATATCGACAGGCATTCCGTTATTTCACTGAACCATTACGAGAAGCCGAAAGACGAGCTGAGGGTACTAGACAACCCGATGGCGAAGGAAATCAGTGAAAAAGACGAAAAATAATTTTAATAAAGACAATTAGATTTCAGACACAAGACATCAGACTTAATCTCATATCTAGTATCTGACATCTCACATCTAAAAATCTTTACAACAAAAAAATGGATTTAATAACATTTAAACTGATACTTGTTTTAGCCCTTTTCCTGCTGTCACTGACTATCGCAGCCTACTCTACTTGGGCAGAGCGAAAAGTGGCTGCTGTAATGCAGGACAGGATCGGACCGAACAGAGCGGGCCCGTTTGCCTTGCTTCAGCCTCTTGCAGACGGAGGGAAGTTTTTCTTTAAGGAAGACTTTACGCCGGCCAATGCAGAACGTTTCCTCTTCGTACTCGGACCATCGCTGGTCATGTTCATCTCACTGATTACAGGAGCGGTGATCCCATGGGGGAAAAGTTTAAATATCGGAGGAACTTCTTTCGATCTTCAGGTAGCCAATATTGACGTAGGTGTTTTATACATCATCGGAATGGCATCCATCGGAGTATACGGAATTATGATCGGAGGCTGGGCTTCCAATAATAAATATTCATTAATCGGTGCCATCAGGGCTTCTTCCCAGATGATTTCCTATGAACTGGCGATGGGACTTGCCCTGCTTTCCATCATCATGATGACAGGCAGCCTGGACCTGAAAGTAATTTCTGAAACTCAGGCCACCGGAAAACTATGGGGACTGTTTGCGATTGACGGAATGAACTGGAATATTTTCTACCAGCCGATTGCTTTCCTGGTTTTCATCGTAGCAGCTCTGGCAGAAACCAACCGGCACCCTTTCGATTTGCCTGAATGTGAATCTGAGCTGGTAACCGGATACTCAACGGAATATTCTTCCATGAAACTGGGGTTATACATGTTCGGGGAATACGTGAATATGTTTATCTCCAATGCCTTTATGGTGGTATTATTCTTCGGAGGCTATAACTACCCCGGTATTGAATGGGTAACGCAACACTGGGGTGAAAATACGGCTGGGATTTTAAGTATCGTAGCATTCCTGACCAAAACCATTATCGGTATCCTGATCTTTATGTGGATCAGATGGACGCTACCAAGATTCAGGTATGACCAGCTGATGCACCTGGGATGGAAAACGTTGATTCCGATGGCATTGGTGAACCTGCTGGTTACGGGAGCGGTTATATTAGCATTCGGAAGTTAAGCCGGTAAATATGGATATTAACAGATCTGATCCACGGAGAATAAAATATTCACCACTGCTCAGATTCAAACTTAAAATATTAAAATTAAGATAACAGACAGAACGGGTTTACCCATCTGATGTCTAACATCTAATATCTTATACAATGAAACTAACCAACAGATCAAAAGTCGTTTCCAACAAAGAGATGACCCTTGCTGAAAAAATCTACCTTCCTGCGATATTTAAGGGAATGGGGATCACCTTTAAGCACGCTGTAAGAAATATCGTGAAAGGACCGCCAACCTACTCCTATCCGGAAGTTCAGAAACCGAGAGCCAAAGTATGGAGAGGACTGCACGTCCTGAAAAGAGATGAAGAAGGCCGCGAAAGATGCACGGCCTGCGGACTGTGTGCCGTAGCATGCCCGGCAGAAGCCATTACCATGACTGCCGGTGAAAGAACGAAAGAGGAAAAAAGCCTGTACAGAGAGGAAAAATACGCTGAGATCTATGAGATCAACATGCTCAGATGTATTTTCTGCGGAATGTGCGAGGAAGCCTGTCCTAAATCTGCCATCTATTTAACAGACAGACTCGTAGATGTGGAAACCAACAGAGGTTCTTTTATCTACGGCAAAGATAAACTGGTTGAGAAAATAAACGAAAGGATTGACATTACAGCCAGACAATCCGAGAAACAAAAAAATGCGGTAAAATAATGGATCAGATTCTATTTTTCCTGGTGGCATTTTTGGCGGTGGCAAGTGCTGTTTACTTTGTATTTGCTAGAAATCCCCTCTATGCTATCCTTTCCTTAATTGTAACCATGTTCTCCATTGCCGGGATGTACATTCTGTTGAATGCCCAGTTCCTGGCGATTATCCAGATCATCGTGTATGCGGGAGCCATCATGGTATTGTTCCTGTACATCCTGATGATGCTTAACCTTAATAAGGAAGACGAAAGTAAGAAGAACAATACTTTAAAATTCGTCGGAGTTTTTACGGCTGGGCTTCTTCTGGTAGGTGTACTGGGAGTTTTCAGAGGAGTGCAAGAAAACCATATCGTTGTTGAGAATGTAGACCGCGGTGTGGGCCTTACCAAAAACCTGGGAAGACTTTTGTTCAATGAATACGTTTTGCCGTTTGAGCTTGCCTCCATCCTTATTCTGGCCGGTATTGTAGGCGCGGTATTAATCGGTAAAAAAGATTTATAAATTATGGGAGAAGTAAATACATTTATACAAAGCGTCCCTCTGGAATACTTCATCATTCTTTCGTCAGTATTATTCTGTCTGGGAGTATTGGGAGTATTGCTGAGAAAGAACGCGATTGTGATTCTGGGCTGTGTGGAGCTTATGCTTAATTCTGTAAACCTTTTACTGGCTGCTTTTTCAGCATACAAAGGAAACGGAGACGGACAGCTTCTGGTATTCTTTATCATGGTGGTGGCTGCTGCGGAAGTAGCGGTAGGCCTTGCAATTATTGCGATGCTGTATAGAAACACCCGTTCTGTAGACGTAAGTATATTTAATAAATTAAGAGGATAAGGAATGGAAAATCTAGTGTATGCAATCATACTTTTACCACTTTTAGGGTTTCTTATAAACGGCTTATTCGGAAAAAAACTTCCCAAAATGCTGGTGGGCGGACTGGCCACGGCGGTGGTGTTCGGATCCTTCTGCATCGCAGTAAGCCTTTTTATGAATTTTGATTCTGAAAGCCAGCCGGTAATCGTAAAAGCTTTCGAATGGTTCAGGGTAAATGGGGTACAGATCAATTTCGGATTCCAGATTGACCAGCTGTCTCTGATGATGATTATGATCATCACGGGGATCGGGTCGCTGATCCACCTCTACTCCATCGGCTACATGAGCCATGACGAAGGATTCTATAAATTTTTTACTTACCTGAATTTATTTATATTCTCCATGCTGCTTCTGGTCATGGGAAGCAACTACCTGATCCTGTTCATCGGATGGGAAGGTGTAGGACTCTGCTCTTACCTATTGATCGGATTCTGGTATACAAATGAAGAATATGGCAAAGCAGCGAGAAAGGCATTCATCATGAACAGGATCGGTGACCTTGCCCTGCTGATCGGCATCTTTATGATTGCCTCACAGACCAATGCAGTAGATTACCTTTCCGTAGCTCAGAATGCTTCAAAATTTGAGCTGGACGGAAATATCATTATTTTCATTACGGCGAGTTTATTCATCGGGGCTACCGGTAAATCTGCCCAGGTGCCTTTATATACCTGGCTTCCGGACGCGATGGCGGGACCAACCCCTGTTTCTGCGTTAATCCACGCAGCAACGATGGTAACGGCAGGTATCTACCTGGTGATAAGATCCAATTTCTTATTTACCCTGGCTCCTACCGTTCAGGGAGGAATCCTGATGATCGGATTCTTGACTGCTGCTCTGGCAGGCTTCTATGCACTCCGTCAGAATGACATTAAAAAAGTACTGGCCTACTCTACGGTTTCACAGCTTGGATTCATGTTCATTGCTTTGGGACTGGGTGCTTATACTACGGCAATGTTCCACGTAATGACGCATGCATTCTTTAAGGCATTATTGTTCTTAGGAGCAGGTTCTGTGATCCATGCCATGAGCGGGGAGCAGGATATGCGCTTTATGGGTGGCCTTAAAAAGGTAATTCCAATTACCCATGCCACATTCCTGATCGGAACTCTGGCTATTTCAGGATTCCCTTTACTTTCAGGGATGATTTCCAAAGATGAGATCTTAGTCGCAGCCTATGCAAAAAGCCCGTTCTACTGGGTGATGCTGTTTACACTGGCGGCGATTACGGCAACCTATATGTTCAGACTCTATTACCTGACGTTCCACGGGAACTTCAGGGGAACTGAAGAACAGAAGCACCATTTGCATGAAAGCCCGGCTAATATGACTTTACCATTGGTGGTCCTGGCTATTCTTTCTGTCATTGGTGGATTCATCAACCTTCCTCACTTCATCGGCCATGGCCATTATGCCAAACTGATGGAATGGCTGAAGCCGGTACTGACCCAGGAAAGCTACAACCAGATGGAAGCTACGCTTTCCGGAGTGGATTTCAATACTGAAATGATGCTTCTGGGAGCTACTGTGGTGATGTTCTTCTCTGTTTGGTTCATGGTAAGAAATACCTATGTGAATAAGAAAAAACTGCCGCTGGCTGAAAAGGACTATACCGGATGGGAAAAGCTTTCTGCCAGAAAACTGTATGTGGATGAGCTGTATAATGCACTCTTCGTAAAAACAGTGGAAGGACTTGGACGTGGCGGAAAGATGTTTGATAAGGGCGTGCTGGACCGTATCGTAGACTTCGTAGGTGAAGGTGCGGAAGACAGCGGAAAGGCGATGAAGCGTATCCAGAACGGAAACGTGGAAAACTACATCCTCATCATGTCACTGGCAGTGGGAATCATATTAATTGTTAACTTTTTATTACAATAATAATGTCTTATTTACTATTAACATTATTACTTTTACCTCTCGCAGGTTCGGGATTGGTTTTTGCCTGGAAGAATGCTTCCAGCAAATATGTGGCGCTGGCGATTGCATTGATTCAAATGATGCTTACCTTTTATGCGCTTTCAAATTTCGATTCTGCTTTTACGGTAGACAGTAAGCTTCAGTATGAAATTACGTATCCTTGGTCTCAGTACATCAAAAGTACCCTCCATTTCGGTATTGACGGAATGAGCATGCTGCTGTTGCTGCTGACCAACATTCTGACGCCGATTATTATTTTATCTTCGTTCAACGAAAATGTCAATTACAGGAATACGTTCTACGGCCTGATCCTGCTGATGCAGTTCGGTCTTGTAGGCGTGTTTACGTCACTGGACGGCTTGTTATTCTACATTTTCTGGGAAGTGACCCTGATCCCGATCTGGTTTATTGCCGGGCTTTGGGGACAGGAAAATAAAAGGTTCGAATTCACAACAAAATTCTTCGTCTATACTTTCGTAGGATCTTTATTTATGTTGGCAGGGCTCATCTATGTGTACAGCCATTCTGCCTCATTTGCGCTTACGGACCTGTATAACGCACAGCTGAATGAAACCCAGCAGACCGTAGTGTTCTGGTTTATCTTCTTTGCCTTTGCGGTAAAGTTACCGGTATTCCCTTTCCATACGTGGCAGCCGGACACCTATACCTATTCCCCTACACAGGGATCAATGCTGCTATCCGGGATCATGCTGAAAATGGCAGTTTACGGTGTCATGAGATACCTGCTGCCGATCACTCCGATTCCGATTGCCGGAATTTCAGGACAGATCGTTATTATCCTGGCAATCATAGGTATCGTTCATGGTGCTTTGATCGCGATCATCCAGTTCGATATGAAAAGAATCATTGCGTATTCTTCTTTCTCCCACGTAGGACTGATGGTAGCCGGGATCTTTGCATCCGCTGTAGTAACCCTGAGAGGAAACTTCAATATCGAAGGTGCTGAAGGTGCGCTGGTACAGACATTCGCTCACGGGATCAACGTAGCAGGATTGTTTTACTGCTGTGACATCCTGTATAAAAGATTCAAATCAAGAGACATCAGACAGATGGGCGGGCTGGCTAAAGTAGCCCCGAAATTTGCCGTGCTGTTCCTGATCATCATATTAGGTTCCATGGGGGTTCCATTGACCAATGGTTTCATCGGAGAGTTTATCCTGATCAAATCTGTTTTTGACTTTAATGCTACCGCAGCAGTCATTGCAGGTCTTACAGTGATCCTTTGTGCCGTGTATCTTTTAAGGTTTTACGGGAAAGCCATGTTCGGAAAAGGGGATGCTGCAGTACTGAGTACCGCCAGAGACCTTTCCGGAGTAGAGTTTTCCGTACTGGCCAGCTTATCGGTTTTTGTGATCCTGCTGGGAATTTTCCCACAGCCGGTGATCGATATGGTGAACAGCTCGCTGAAATTCATTTATACGGCAATGGCCGCTTAAAGATTTAAAATTAAAAAAATTAAAAAACTGAGAGGTTAGGATATGAGCAATCAGAATTTTGTCTTGTCTCTTTAATCTCCCTTCTCAAATATACATTATGAGTGTTTTAATTATTGTTTTCCTTACGGCAGTTATTGCATTGTTTTCCGGAGTTCTTGAACAGGGAAAGTTTGCGAGGTACATCGGAATTTTAGGATTAATCATTGCATTGTTCGTCAGCTTCATGCCGGAAAATTCGTTTTTCGAGCAGTACAGGAACATGTATGATTACAGCGCCAATGCCGCACTGTTCACTAAAATAGCCTTAGTAACCACATTGCTGCTGTTCTTCCTGGGAGGTTTTGCATTCAGCAACCACAGGAGCCACCAGTCTGAGCTGTATGCCCTGATGATGTTTGCCCTTTGCGGGGGGATCATTCTTTTCGGGTACCAGAATATGGTGACGCTTTTCCTGGGCATTGAGATCCTGTCTATTCCGTTATACGTGATGGCAGGAGCCAACAAAACTGACCTGAGGTCCAATGAAGCCTCCATCAAATATTTCCTGATGGGTGCCTTTGCCACAGGCTTTTTATTATTCGGTATCGCATTTATCTACGGAAGCACAGGAAGCTTCGATCTGTATAAAATCCATGATTTCGGGGTGGCCAACCCTTCCAGCGTTATGTTTATCCTGGGCGTGCTTCTGATCCTTTGTGCCCTGGCATTCAAAGTGGCTTTAGCGCCTTTCCATATGTGGAGCCCGGATGTATACTACGGTGCCCCTTCCCTGATTACAGCCTTCATGGCAAGCGTGGTAAAAATCTCAGGATTTTTCGCTTTATTCAGGCTGATGACTATTGCTTTTGCCGGTGTCACACACGAATGGATCAATGTACTGGGCGTATTCCTGATCATTACCCTTCTGCTGGCTAACGTTATGGGACTTGCCCAGACCAATGCCAAAAGAATGCTGGCGTACTCCTCCGTTTCACACGCAGGGTATATCGGTCTGGTATTTTTCGGGGTAACCAGCCTGTCAGCCTATAACCTGGCGTTCTATCTGTTTGCCTATTCATTATCTACTGTGGGTGTGTTTATGTGCCTGATCTGGGTAGAGAAACTGAAGCGTGAGACTTCTTTCGGTGCATTCAAAGGACTGGCGAAATCTGAGCCTTTGCTGGCAACGGTAGCGGCTATCTCCATGCTTTCTATGGCGGGTGTTCCGCTTACAGCAGGATTTATGGGTAAATTTGCTTTATTTTCCCAGGCGATCAACGGGGCGGCATTCCTTGTCCTGGTAGCTGTACTGGGATCGGCGGTATCCATTGCCTACTATCTGAGACTGATCATTGCGATGTTCTTCTTTAAAGAGTCTTCGTTCAAATCATCAGAGAAGGTAACGCTGACCTACAATATTGTAGCGGTAGTCATTATTATCTCCATCATTGTTCTGGGAATCTTCCCGGATGTATTCGGAAAAGAGTTCGGATTGTAGAAATCCGCTTAACATATACAGCCACAACTTTAATGTTGTGGTTTTTTTTTACCTTTACTTTAAATTCAGGTTTTGGCCCATCTTTATAAAAAAGACGCTCCTTTCAAGGTTTACATTTCATTCAAAAAATATTTGGATGTGCTGGAGCATATCCGGTATAATGACCGGCTGGAATACCGGGTGAATTATGCGGAATCGCTTATCGACAAAATCAAAAACTTCCAGGAACTGAGGGATGGCTTTCAGGATACTTCGCTACTGGAGAAACATGAAGACCTCATCCGCATCCTGCTTTCAGACCTTTTCCCTACGGGACTTACAAACAATGAAATAAAAGCGGCCAGCGTTCCGTTATCCGGGGTCACCTTCAATTATACGGAAAGGTTTAAAAACATCCTTAAAGATGCAGGGAAAGATTTTGAAATAGAGCTCAGGAATATTGAGGAGGATGAATTTTACGTGTTCTGCTGCTGCCTGATCCTGCAGAGCTATTTCAAAAGGGACATTAAGACTACGCTCCCTTTTTATTATGACATCCCGGATAAGCAGGGCATCATGAAGCATTACAAGATTACGGTGAACTCTGACTTTACAGAGGTATACCCTACCGATGATGCCAAAATACTGTCCGATGACGTTATTGACCTTCTTCTGGAAAACCTGGACGACCATAAGCTCTGGAGAAAATACTTCCCATCCGAATCCTGGGTACTGGAAGGATTTACCATTATCTCGCTGGTGGACTGCACTTCAGAAGTGGCTTTATCTGACCTTAAATCCAGCATGATCAGCATCGATCCTGAAGACCTCGCGCCGGATGAGAACCTCATTGAAATCTTTAAGTCGTATTTCGATGTCCCGAAACTGAATTTCGGACTGATGCTCTTCAATAAAAAAGATCAGCGCCTGGAAAAACTTCCCATTTACGAAAACCTGTTTACCCATCATATCCTTGATTTCTGGATCAATGCCTTTGATGAGCAGACCAGGAAAAGTACATTCAATAATTTAAGCTATAATTCAAAGCCTATTGTGGTTTCCAATACGGACCATATGGACAATGAGATCCAATCGCTGCCGTCTTTTGCGGTACTGAAGGAAAATGAAATCAACAGCTTTATGGTCATTCCGGTCATGAAAGATAATGAACTCCTGGCGATTATTGAATTTACCTCCCCGGTACGGAACAGCTTTAATGGGCTAAAGCTTAAAAAAATGGAGTTTTTCACGGATATGATCCTGTTTTCCATCAACCGTTTCAATTTTGAAAAGGACTTCCAGATTGAAGCCATCATCCAGCGGGAGTATACCTCGATCCACAACAGTGTGGTCTGGAAGTTCAGGAATGAGGCAGAAAAGTATTTCAACGCTTCACTGGCCAAGAAGATCTATACGCTGAAACAGATCTCCTTCAGGAACCTGACCCCTCTTTTCGGATTTTCAGACATCCGTTCTTCATCAGAGAAACGTTTCCAGCTGATGATGGAAGACCTCAATGAACAGATGGATTGCCTTCAGAACCTTTTTTCAGGCATAGGAGCCGATACCGAGCCTTTTGTCTTGGCACTGGAAGTATTTTACCATGAGCTGCACCATGACATTAAAGCAGATACGGAACAGCGTTTCCAAAGGCTGCTCAGGGAAGACATCCACCCTTACCTGCAGGCAAAGCTGGAAGTGGAATCTCCGGAAATTCTCAGGAAAAACATCAAGGATTATTTCTCCCGTGTATTTGCTCAGAATGATCTTTTTTATACCCACCGGAAAGACCTCGATGAATCAATCACCCTTGTAAACAGGAAACTGGCGGATGTCCTGGACGAAAACCAGGTTGATGCACAAGAGATTTTCCCGCATTATTATGAGCGGTTCAAATCAGACGGGGTTGAACATAACCTGTACATCGGAGCCAATATAGCTCCCGATCTCCACTACAGTGCCAAGCTGATGAAAGAGCTGAGATACTGGCAGCTGAAAACCATGTGCCGGATGGAGCGTGAATTCAGCACATTTAAAGGCAGCCTTCCCGTTCCTCTGGATATTGCCTCCCTGATCTTTGTCTACAATGAAAAAGTGGATATCCGGTTCCGGATGGACGAAAAACGGTTTGATGTGGACGGAGCATACAATTCCTATTATGAGATCATTAAGAAAAGGCTTGACAAAGCCTATATCAAAGGTTCTTCGGAACGGCTTACCTGTCCCGGAAAAATCACGGTCGTCTACTTCGGTATGGAAAACCAGAAGGAATACCTTCAGTACATCAGCAGGCTCCAGAAAAAAGGCAGGCTGCGGAATGACGTGGAATTCCTGAGGGTGGAAGACCTGCAGGGCATTACGGGACTGCTTGCGTTAAGGGTTTCCATAGCTTAAATCAGTCCAGCACATAAGAATCCGGAACAGCATGCTGTGCCTGCGGAATCCCGGCCTGCTCGAAAATCGAAGATTCGATGGTCCTGCAGATGCTGTTCAGGGCCAAATCGTTTTCTTCTTCGCCGAAAGGTTCCCCGATTTCCTGAATGATGGCATCCAGTGCAATAAAGGTGTAGCTGATCAGAAGCACAACCAGAGGCATCATCCAGCCTACGATATCCACCAGCCCGAACGGCAGCCAGAAACAGTACAGGTATACGGTCCTGTGCAGCAGGATGCTGTAAGCGAAAGGCAGCGGCGTATTGTGGATCCGTTCACAGCCCCCAAGGATCGTGGAGAACTGATTCAGGCGTTCATCCATGGAAGCCATGATAATGCTGTCTATATTTCCTTTGCTGTACTGATCATTCAGCCAGTCGGCTATGAAACCTAAAATCATGTTAGGAATGAATTTTTTGCCCTGCAATTGTCGGATCTGTTCCGGTGAAAGCAGGTGCTCAAGGTTATGGGCTCCGGGTTTATCCCTCAGGTAATCATTCAGGGACCAGCAGAAAGCCGCAATGACCCTGACTATTTTCTGTTTTTCCTGATGAGCATCAGGACCCAGATCATTAACGAGGGAAAAGATCTGCCGGGTGAGTGAACGGGTCTCATTGACCAACACGCCCCAAAGTTTGCGCCCTTCCCAATACCGGTCATAGCTCGCTGAATTGCAAAAGCCCATAAAAATAGCCAGTGCGAGGCCGATAAGGGTAAAAATTGCAGGATTAAGATGGACTTTATAATCGAAAACTTTTCCTTTGAAATAATAAATGGCCAGCGAGAAAAGCGTGATTACAGTAAGCTGCACCATAATCTTCTTCAGGACAGAACCTTTCCAAATGAAGAGCATCTTGAGCCAGTGAACCCGCTGTCTTACGATCATTTCCCGGTGTATTTTGCGTTAAAGTGTCAGGAAGGCATACCCGAAAGACAGTACGGAAATAACGATCCCGGCCATAAAGATCTTGTAGGTGGTAGACAGAAGCTTATACTTTCGGTCCAGGACTTTTCCCAGGAAATACAGGTCTTTCACCATGGAGTCATAAATATAGTCCCGGTCTTTGATCAGGACATTCATGGCCTCCTGGTAATCCTCAAAAAGCATTCTGTTGAAATTCCCGAAGAATAACAAATTCACTTTACGGTCTTTAACATCCTGAAGGGTGAATCTGGCTTTTGTCACATTCGGTTTGGTAGACAGGATGGCAAAAATGATGGTCAGCACACTGGAAAGAAGCAATATAAAGCTTGGGATGATCAGGTGTGAATTCCTTGGTGCATCCAGCTTAGGGACCAGGACGGAAAGGCACACGGAAATGATGATCGCATTAACGGATAGCAGGATATTGGCCTTACTGTCCGCAATATCACTGAGCCTGGTATGGTTGCTTAGGGTTATCCTGAACAGGGTATCCACACTGCGGTCCGATTTTTCTTTTCTGGAGTCCGCAGACTCCTTCCGGTCTTCTTTTTTATCCTCTTCCCTGATCAGTTTTTTCTCAATCTTTTTTATATTTTTCTTTTTTAGCGGCTCCCAGTTCTCTTTGGCATAATCGGTATAGAATTTGTGTTTGTTCCTGAGCATATTGAGATTACCTTCATTCCATTGCTCATTGGAAAAACATCTTACATTGGTCAGCTCCCATTCTTTTCGCAAAGCATCGGAAATATCATTGTAATCATGGCTTGCGAAATGGCTGCAGTCTGCATCTTTCACAATCTTTTCCAGAAGGGTTCCGGGTTCATGGGTGATTTGGGTGGCTAAGATCAGCTGGGCGATATCATCAATCTTATGTTGAGGATATTGTTCCTGCTGAAGGAAATTTTTCATGATGTCAACTCCTTTCTCCTCATGATTCTCAGGGCTCTCCACGTATCCCGTATCATGGAACCAGAGGGCCAGCAGTACTTTTTCCTGGTCTTCTTCGGAAACCGGAGTATGTTTCATGATTTCTTCCGCCTTATTGACGGTATATGTAGTATGGACGAAATTATGATAAAAATATATAGAAGATAACCTGTTTTTAAACAAGGTTTCCACATAATCTTTAGCTTTGTGTAAAATATTCATTCCTGAAATTTGATTAATGTAAATTTATGAATTTATCCCTGAAAACTCATCTAAAAAGATTCTCAGTTCCGCTGAGATTTCTGCTGGTCCCGAGCCTGCTGTATTCCTGTGCGACCTATACGGTAAAAAAAGGTGAAAACCTTTCGGAAACAGATGCCTCAAGATCCATGCCTGAAACTGATTTCAAGGTCTTCCTCATCGGTGATGCCGGTAATGCAGATGAAACCCAGGCCCAATATACGCTGAATGCACTGAAAAATAAGCTTGATTCCGCTAGCCAGAATTCTATGCTGATCTTTCTGGGAGACAATATCTATCCTTCAGGAATGCCGAAGGAAGATGATCCGGGTTATGCACTTGCCAAACAGAAACTGGAAGACCAGCTTATGGTGACCAAGAATTTCAAAGGAAGGACACTGGTAATTCCCGGAAACCACGATTGGTATCACGGACTGGACGGCCTGAAAGCGCAGGAAAACATGGTCAGGGCCTACATAAAAGATAAAAAAGCATTCCTTCCTAAAAACTCCTGCCCTATTGATGACATCAACCTTACCGATGATGTGAAGCTCATCGTAATTGACACGGAATGGGCCCTTGCCAACTGGGACAAGCACCCCGGAATCAATAAAGACTGTGATATCAAAACCCGGGAAGGCCTGTTTACGGAATTCAAACACCTCATCAATAAAAATCAGGATAAAAAGATCATCGTAGCCCTGCACCACCCGATCATCAGCAGCGGAACCCATGCCGGGTACAGTTCGGCAAGGTCCAACCTGTTCCTGCTGGAAAGCAAAATCCCGGCTCCCGGGATTGCCACAGTGGTCAATGTGCTGAGAAGCGCATCAGGGGCGAGTCCGGAAGATATCCTTAACAGGCATTATGCTGAACTGGCCAACCGGCTGAAAAGTATCGTGCAGGACAAAGACAATATCATCTTCGTTTCCGGGCATGACCATAACCTTCAGTATCATGAGGCGGGCAATATACGCCAGATCATCAGCGGCGCCGGATCCAAAACGAACCCGGCCACCATTGCACGGCCGACAGATTTTTCCTATGGAGGAAGCGGTTTCGCAGTGCTGAACATCAGGAAGGATGAAAGTACGGATGTAGAATTCTTTTCCACAAAAGACCGTAAACTCGAAAAGCTGGCGCAAATCAGCGTTATAGATAAGCCACAGCCTCTTGCCAATACCTACCCTTCTGTCTTACCTGCGACGGTGACCTCTACGATCTATACAGAAAAGATGACGCAGAAAAGGAAATTCTACCGCTGGCTGTGGGGAGACCATTACAGGAAATATTACGGGATGCCTATCGAAGCTCCTACCGCCAATATTGCTGAACTGGACGGAGGCTATACGCCTTTCCGGGAAGGCGGCGGCAACCAGTCGAACAGCCTGCGCCTGAAAGCTAAGGACGGACAGGAATTCGTAATGCGGAGTGTCAAAAAAAGTGCGGTGAGATTCCTCAACAATATGGCATTCCGGCAAAGTACATTCGGCAATGAACTGCAAAACACGTTCCCGGAACGCTTCCTGCTTGATTTCTATACTACCAACCATCCGTTTACCGCATTTTCGGTAGGCAATATGGCAGACAAGCTGGATCTTTTCCACAGCAATCCACGCCTGTATTATATCCCGAAGCAACAGGCTTTAGGAAAATACAATGACCATCACGGCGATGAGCTTTATATGGTTGAAGAACGTTTTTCAGCTGATCCGAAAACCCTGAAATCCCTTGATAATGCCCGGGATATTGTCTCTACAGATGATGTGCTTAAAAACCTGACGAAGAGTGCGAAATATTCCGTTGATGAGGAATCGTACATCAGAGCCAGGCTTTTTGACATGCTGATCGGCGACTGGGACAGGCATGCAGACCAGTGGAAATGGGCAGAGTACAAAGATGGAGATAAGATTGTGTACAAACCGATCCCGAGGGATCACGACCAGGCATTCAGCAAATACGACGGAGCGGCATTCAAGATCATTATGAATGTTCCGGTAATCCGCCACATGAAAACTTTTAAAAGCGACATCAGGAATATAAAATGGCTGAACAGAGAACCCTATCCTTTGGATCTGGTATTCCTGAAAGGCTCTTCGGAAAAGGACTGGACTGCACAGGCACAGTACATCCAGCAACATCTGACCGACCGTGATATTGACGAGGCCTTTACCAACCTTCCTAAAGAAGTCCAGGATCAAACCATCACGGATATTCAGCAGAAACTGAAATCGAGAAAAGAAAAGCTCCAGGACTATGCTGGTCAATACTATGATGTACTGCAGAAAAAAGTGCCGTTGGCCGGAACTGTGCATCCTGATAAGTTTGTAATCACTAAAAATGGTAATTCCGTACAGGTACAGCAATACAGACTGGGCAAAAATAATGAGCAGCCGGAACTGGTATTTGAGAAAACCTATTCCGATGACGAGACCAAAGAACTCTGGATCTACGGACTGGAAGACGATGATATGTATGAAGTTTCCGGAGAAGGCCAGCCTAAAATAAATATCAGGCTCATCGGAGGATATAATCATGACACGTATAATGTATCTAATGGAAGCCGGGTGAAAATTTATGATTTCAAATCCCAGAGGAATACGTATAACGACGGTTCTGCATCCAAACGCATTACCAATGATTATAATGTGAATACTTATGATTACCAGCACCCTAAATACAATTTTGCGGCAGGCCTGCCGAATGCAGACTTCAATCCGGATGATGGCGTGATTTTCGGCTTCCTGGCGAATTATACCGTTAATAACTTTATCCAGGACCCTTACACACAAAAGCATAGCCTCAAAGCGAATCTTTATACCGCTACAGGTGGATTTAACCTTGTTTACAAAGGGATTTTCAAAAAAGCGATTGCAGGGTGGGATTTTAACCTCGATGCTTCTTACACAACGCCCCGCTTCACGGAAAATTTCTTCGGGCTGTCCAACGAAAGTGAATATGACCGCAAAGAAACCAAACGCTGGTACAACCGGGCAAGAATCTCCAGGTTCTATTTTGCCCCTTCCATTTCCAAAAAGAGCTGGAGCAATATCCAGAATCAGTTCCAGCTGACGTTTGAAAATAATAAGGTACAGAGAAACGGCGACCGTTTCGTAGATGTTTCGCAGGATGTAAGGCAGAAAGTGTTCAATGACCAGCAGTTCGGAGGGGCCAATTATACCTTCAGCTATAAAAACCTGGACAATTCCGCTTTCCCTACATTCGGATTTGAACTGGTTGGAAATGTAGCCTGGAAAGCCAATCTTGCCGATTACAACAGGAACTTCGCCATTCTATCCGGGAGGCTGTCTTTCGATCATAAGCTTGATAAAAGAGGCCGTTTTGTGCTGGCCAATTCCAGCAACGGGATGTGGATCAGCAATAACGATTTTGAGTTTTACCAGGCAGCCAGTATTGGCGGCAATAACGGGATGAGAGCTTTCAGGAACGACCGGTTCTCAGGAAAATCTTCCTTCACCAACAATTCTGAAATCCGCTGGGATTTCGGACGGATCAGGAATAATATTGCCCCGGCTAATATGGGAATACTGATCGGCTACGATATCGGGCGAGTATGGAATGACCATGAAGATTCCAAAAAGTGGCATCAATCCGTAGGGGCCGGCTTCTGGCTCAGCATCGTAGAAATGTTTTCCGCCCGCCTGAACTATTTCCACGGTTCGGATGGCGGCAGGGTTTCAGCAGGAGTGGGCATGACTTTTTAAGATGATTAATCCTGAAGCTCTGTTGTAACAGAGATATGATAGATAACAAGCTGACTTTTGAAATTTTCGAAAGCCGGCTTTTTTTGATTCTGAGTATTGTTTGATCCTAACATATCGTTACGCAAATGAATTAAAGCTACGTTAGGAGCAGATAGACTATAAAAGAAGCTGCATAAAATGTATTCTTCTTTATTTTTTAAATACTGTAGTTCTTGAAAGCTTATTTTTGATATGTTACTGCTCATTATTTTGTTGGTAATTTATAGATTTTAATTCCATAATTGCTCGGTGTTAAACTTCCATATTTTGATTTAACAATATACCCATTTATTGATTGGTATATTGCTTTATCCTTTTTTAAATTTTAGCCGTTTTTCACATTAAGGAAAGAGCGAGACACTCGCACCAGCGGGGGGGAAAAATAAGAACTTCAGATTGCAGCTCCGTGGAATTAAAGACAGAACATTCTTTCTGTTCAGATTAACTAAACTTTTTGCCTAGTCCCCAGCTTTTGAGCTTGATCCTAAAATGTATAATTTTGGGAGAAGCCCATAAAATAAAAACCTCGCAAAATGCGAGGTTTTATCTTTAAGGAACGAGCGAGAAGTTCACACCAACATGGGGACAGCGATATTACAATCTTGTAAACTTCACTCAAAATATAGATATTGAAGATAACATTTTAGTTAAAAAAACAAAATCCACTGCTTTTATTGCATGACATAATCTACAAACTTACATCAAGATGATTATTCACAGGATAATTTGGGAATTTTATTTTTTAAAATATTTGATTTTAATTTTTTGTAATTTGTTAAATTTTTTGCACAAAAATAGTAGGTCATACCTTCCTTTTTATCATCTCTACTATACTCAATAATATCTGAATCATATTCTACTAGTTTATACTTTTTCAATTTGTTTATCACATTGGAATTCGAGTTATCTTGATCTTTATCTTTATCATACCAATAAAATATTTTACCATTATTTTCTATATAATTTGTTGGTAATCGATTTAAAGGCTTATCTCCATCAATATAAAATTTGTTAGAATTAGCAATTATATTTACTTCAATAATGTTATTATTTAAAGTTTTATAAGAAACTGAAAAAATAGTATCTCTTTTTACTAATTTTGACGTTTTATAAAAATCATTTACAGCATTATTAATTGCTTCAGTATAATTGCCTTTTGATAGAATTGCTTTTGTCTGTCCTATACAAGCTAATGTTAAAAAAGATAAGATTACTAAATATAGATATATTTTATTTTTCATTATATTAATCATTTGTATAATCAATTATTTCAACACCTGGTCCAGATTTTTGATTGGTTAATATTATAAATTTATGAAAATACGGTTTCCAAGGATCCCTACTATTTCTGTCTGCAGTAGACGGTGAAGTACTTGCTCCCCTACTATAGCCTCCTGTTGGATGTGTATGAAAATCTGTATAGGAGTCGGGGTTCCTATAGCCATACCGTTTGACCTTCTTAGCCTGGTGATTCCCACTCAAGTCATATTCTTCCAGCTTCTCAAAATAAATCTGACGCTACGAAAGCTGATTATAGGTATTCTGCCCAGGATTTCATGCTTATAGTTATCTGCAAAACATTTGAAACCTAGCTGATCCTGAAATATATAATTTTTGGAGTAGTCCATAAAGCGAGTCCGTCTCACAATTAGTGAAAACGGACTTTTTTATGATTTTTCTCGACCTCCTGTCGGAGAATGGTTTTCATACAAGCGATTCTCAACCCACATCATTGAGTTGTGAGAATAACTCTTAAGGTGAGTAAAGATTATTTATATGATACAACCCCTTGATATTTTCTGTTGTATATAATTTAATTCCTTCTTCTTCACAAATTTTTGTATTTGTAAACATATAACAACGTATTACATAGGGTGTAGTACTTGTATTTGTTAAAGGATTTTTATCATTATTACTGGGATTATATAAATTCAATTCTAAATTATATGATTCTCCAATCTTAATTTTTTTGTATTTTTTGTATTTATTAATGGTTTTATCATTTTGTTGTTCTGATATGATTTTATATTTCTGGCCATCTTTCTCGCCATAAATAACATAATAAGGATTACGGTTTTCTATTTTATAAATCTTATATCCTTGCTGTTCTTGGTTATGGAAAGACTTACAAGAAGAGAATAAAATAACTGATAATACTAAAATTATATATTTCATATGTCATCGTTGTTTAGGTACTGTATGGAAAGGAACAGTATCATTTTTGGTTGTATAGATTAGTTTAACAGGCTGAAAATTGGAAGCTCCTCTTTGCACTTCTTGCCCTTGTGCATTATAAAAATGTTCATTAATATTTCCTCCTTGATTTACTGCACCATCGTGAGCTCTTCTGTATACACTGCTTGCATTACTTGAATCATTATTATTTGCAGTGGAACGAACCCCTGTATTGCCATCTGCTTGCGTTATCCTTGCTCCTCTATAAGCTTCTGTTACTTCGTGTAACATTGCTTGACCTGGAACTCCATTAGCTTTTGATAAATTTCCTAACGCATCTGCATTGGTTTCTTGATTCGCAACAGTTTTTTGTCCGGGTGAACCCGGCAAAGAACCGTCAATTGGAGAGTTACTGCTTTTATTCCCCATAAAAGATCCTAATAATGGACTCTCTCCACCAGAAGTAAAATCATTATCGGTTGCTGATACATTTACTGTTATACTACTGTCTGTTGTTGCTGCCAATAGTTCTGACGCTCCTTGTGAAAGTGTAGAGCCTTCTACTTGTGTTGCTGTAACCTTACCATTAGCATCCATTGATAAATTAAGTTGTCCTTGAGTAGCAGACTGTAATTGCTGAAGTGCTTCTTGTGATTTATTTCCTGTAATAATAACATCTTTATTCTGCATTCCATCCGGGTCAATAAACCTAATCGGATTGTTGTAAGCATAATTGTAAGTAGACCAGCGACGTGAATTTTCAGCTAAAGGGTCGTGTACTCCCCACCTTCCAATATCCGGCATATAAAATCTTGCTCCATAATCATACATTCCTGTTTCTTGAAGCTCTTTTCCATTGTACTTGTACTGATACGCATTCTGTGTCGGGCCTGGATAATTATGCAGTAACCCAAATGGATAATAATTATTAACTTCCGTAATTTCTCCCGGTTTCCAAGTTTTATAACATACATTACCTGCCGGAGAAAACGTACAAGTCATCCCCTGATAGCGTCTTGGCTGTATTGATCCATCTCTATTGGTATCAGTATAGCTCAATCGTATGTTTCCTAAATGATCTGTATAATTATAAACATACTGGCTCAGCAAATCATCATAATAGCCTTCTGATGTTGGAATAATCCTCAATTTTATCACAGGGATTTCATCCGGGTCATCAATAACAAATCCTCCATCATTCGGACCCTCAGAAGATTTTGTGGATTTATACTGGAGCCCATCCAAGTAATTGGTTTCTAAATTCCCAAAGAGCTTCTTTACTTTTACTCCATCTGCACGGTAAATATAATTCGTGACCTGAGCATTCTGAGTAACCTGCTTGGGTAAATTTAAGAAATTATACTGAATAGAAGAAATACCTTTATCCAGGTGACTGGTCATATTTCCGTTCCTGGCAATGCCGTTGTCATTATCGTAGGTAATGGTATTCGGGGAAGATAAATAAGGGTAGCCATCGTTATTACCTACCTGCTCTTCTGTAACTTTAATCAGCTTATTTCCTGAATACTGATATTTCAGGTTATCAATCTGTATAGGAGTCGGGGTTCCTATAGCAATACCGTTTGACCTTCTTAGCCGGGTGATATTCCCATTCAGGTCATATTCCAGCTTCTAAAAATGATCTAAAGCTATGAATGCTGATTATACAGGATTTCTTCCATATGATTATCTGCAAAACATTTGATATCTGGGCTGATTCTAAAAATGTTTAATTTTTGGGAATAGTCCATAAAATAAAACCTCGCAAAATGCGAGGTTTTATTTTGAAACGAGCGAGACGTTCACACCAGCAGGGCTTAGCAACTATTCAGATTAAACAATTATTTAAGATCATCAAATTCTTTACTAAATTTAATTCCTTTCTTAATTAACAATTCTTTTATTTCTTTTGACTTTTGCTGAGGAAATATACCAATAATCTCCTGTTTAGAATTAAAGGTTATGTGCCAGTTTTTAAGATTATAATCTATTGACTCTTTTGCCAAATTGAAATTTTCATATTTTACTTCATTAAATAAGTTTTTTAACTCATTCGATCTATTTAATGATTCATCAATAATTAATTTATAACCTTTGATTTCGTATACTTTCTTATACTGAAAATCGGATAACAATCTTGGATTTACAAAAGCTATATCTATCCAATAAGCATTTTTTATATTTTCACTTTCATTAGCCCCAAATATTAATATATTTTCTTTTTTATCCAATTCACCTTCTGAATTTCTATATTCAATGTAGGCATGAACAATATTTTGATAAAGATTATTTTTCTTTTGACTTTGAATATGACTTTTACAACTGCCCATAAGCAGTAACATGCAAACTAAAAAAAACGATTTTTCATATTTTTAATTTTTTTTATTTCCAATGTGCATAGCAGTTTTATTATTATATTTAAAATAACCAACACCTGGAGTGTATTGATAGGTGTTTTTTATACTACTATTGTAACTTTTACGATCACCTGCATTTAATCCTGGTTCTGTTATAATATTACCTGTTTTTCTACCACGATAAGCATTAAAGCCTGAAGGACCCCATTCTGAGCCTAGTGGATGAGAATGTACTCTTTCTATTTGAGTTGCATTGTTTACTAAAATGACGAACTCCATTTTCAGATTCTCCTACATTAGCATAACCTAAAACCTTACTTGCACTAACACTTTCATTAGTAGAGTGATTAGTACTAACAATATTTGTAGAATATCCATCTGAAAAACTATATGTATCTTGTCCAAATTCAACATTAGTATTATTTGCTGCAAATTCAAATACTTTAGTGGCTACATCATAATCTTTGATTTGTATGTAAGTAAATTTAGTCCCTCCTGGAAGACCATCATGACCTGGTGTATCATATGGTAATGTTGTTGCTTCTCCTATTTGAGAGTCTCCTGTAGGATTTGATTCTGATATATTCGTTCGTGCCACTTGAACAGATTTAGATTCATCTTCATTAGTAATAGTGTCATAAGTATTGTTGTCTTTTGTCCTTTCTATTGTACCATTATTAAAAATCTTAATCTTATCTTCTGCCTGCATTCCATCCGGATCGATAAATCGAATTGGATTGTTGTAAGCATATGTATAAGGATTCCATCTTCTCGAAGTTTCTGCCAATGGATCCACAACACCCCATCTCCTGATATCCGGCATATAGAACCTTGCCCCGTAATCATACATTCCAATCTCCGTTTGCAGCTCCTTTCCGTTATACTTATACTGATATGCCGGGTTTCCAACTAATTCATTGTATCCTCCGTGCTTGCGTCCAAATGGATAATAATTATTCTCTTCAAGAACTTCTATGCCATTTCCATTATTGAAATAACTTAAACGTACATTTCCTAAATGGTCCGTATAGTTGTAAATATACTTATTTTGCTGGAAATTAAAATAACCTTCCGAAGTAGGAAAGAATTGCAGGAAATTACTTGAATCCTGACCATCGCCTACTAATGATACCTGTTACTGGAACCCGTCCAGGTAATCCGTAGTGGTACTGAATAAAAAACCTCCTGCTACATTTTTTCCAACTTTGACACCATCAGCCCTGTAGGTATACGTGATAGTCTGTCTAAGCCTAGAGCTTCCCCTGGAAAACAGCCTCGGTAAATTTAAATGGTTATACTCAATGGTATTGATATTCTTATCCAGCTGATTGACCATACTGCCATTGGCATTATAGGTAATGGTATTCTGTAAGGCGTTGTATCCCGAAGCATTATTTACCGCTTCGGAAGGAAGGGTGATCTTATCCAGGCGGTTCCCGGTGTAATTATACACCAGGTCATCAATCAGCTCCGGGGTTGTGCCTGAATAAGGTTTGGAGAACCTTTTCAGGGTAAGGATATTGCCATTCAAATCATAGGTGAGCTGTTCATTATAATTATTGTTGTTGACCACTGATGATCCCAGTTCGGAGTAGATGCCCTGCTGGAGCCTGTTAAGGCGGTCATACGTAAAAGAATACCTTCTTTTATTGTCATTATCTACCGTAGAGGTTTTCCAGTCGATCTCTGCAATATTCCCGTTGAACCTGCCGGTTGAAAGGCTTGTGTTTTCAGGATTGTTATATTTCATGGCATACCCAAACAGATCATTTTCCAGATTATCCGGATCCACAAAAATTTAAAGATTTCTTATAATAAATGAGATTCCTTCAAGGAACGAGCGAGACGCTCGCACCAGCGGGGAGTCTTAGAAAAAAATATCGTCTCCAAAAATCATCGATATCCAAAAACTAAAAGAGAACGACAGAAAACACGTCTTTGCTCTCCTTGATTTATTCATTAAGTGATTAATTTATAATAATTTAATTAACAAAGAAGCCACTTAATGAGTGGCTTCTTTGTTATCTATAGAGATTTCCTTAAATATTTTTTTTATCAAATATTCGTTTAACTTCTTTTCAATAGGAATTGGGTCAACAATCACAGATAAATTAAATTCTCCATAATAATCACCATTCTCAAATAAACAAAAATATGTTTTATTTCCTTGAGATAATTTGTAATATTTATACTCATCAGAAGAAAAATCAACATATCCATATTTATAATTAGACAAATTAAATGCATTATCTAACATTAAATCTGGCTTATTAATATTACCAATTTCTCTTTTTAAAACTTCTCCTTTCTCAATTTTTATATAATATTCTTTATAAATAGAAGTCCTATTTTCAATTATCAAATACCATTTGTCATCTATAGAGTAGACTAAAAGTCTATCTTTAGTTTGTGGAAATTCATTGATTAAAATCTTACTTAACTTTTCTCTACTTAATATTTTTTGTAATTGCTTTTGAGAAGAACAATTTATAAAAAACAATAAAAGAATATATATATATAGTCTATTCATAATCATTGATTCATTGGTAAATCATTAGGATTTGTTACTTTACCTCCTGCATGTGGAGGATTTGTCCCATCTCTAGGAGGTTCAGGACTGCCTGTTATTCTTCTAACTAAATTTGACATTTGTATAGCATTTGTATTATTTACTGCATCTGATAATCCTTTTGAAGATGGTATGCCGTGACCTAAAACTTCGTGGCTGGATGTTTCTGCCCTACTATCAGCTGTAGTAGAAGCTGTCTCAATAATAAATGAATAAGACCCAGTAGAAGTGGCAACATTTAAACCTTCTCCGCCTATACCATTTATTGTAGAAGCATTTAAATCACCTTCAGGAGTTAAAAAAGAATTACCCAATCCAGCTGACACTTTAGAATCAATATGTCCAACAAAAGCTTTTGTACCTTCTAAGGATGCCATATCTCCCATAGACAAGTATTCGACTTTATGCACTTTTGAGGAATTTATAGCACCTGCAAGAGTATTTACATACGCTTGTTCATCTTTGGATAAACCTGATGTAGCTGTAGCAAGAGCTTTGGAATCAATTTTATTGAATGACTTTCCTTTTACATCTATCAATGCCCTAACTCCTGCAAATTTACTATCGGATAAAACTTTATGCACATCTGCTTTAAATTTTTGGGCATCTTGTTTAGTTGCTCCTATTATATCTTTTACAATGCGTCCATCAGGGTCAATAAATCTGATTGGATTGTTCATTGTATAGTTATAAGGAGACCATCTTCTCATCTTCTCCGCCAACGGATCCACTACCCCCCATCTACCAATATCCGGCATATAGAACCTCACTCCGTAATCATACATTCCGGTCTCCGTTTGCAGCTCCTTTCCGTTATACTTATACTGATATGCCGGGTTTCCTGCCAATTCATTATATCCTCCGTGCTTGAGTCCAAAAGGGTAATAATTATTCTCTTCAAGAACTTCTGTGCCACTTCCATTATTGAAATAACTCAATCGTACATTTCCCAAATGGTCTGTATAGTTGTAAATATACTTATTTTGCTGGAAATCAAAATAACCTTCCGAAGTAGGGAAAAATTGAAGGAAATTACTTGAATCCTGACCATCACCTACCAATGATACCTGGTACTGGAACCCGTCCAGGTAATCCGTAGTGGTACTGAATAAAAAACCTCCTGCTACATTTTTTCCAACTTTGACACCATCAGCCCTGTAGGTATACGTGATGGTCTGTCTAAGCCTAGAGCTTCCCCTGGAAAACAGCCTCGGTAAGTTTAAATGGTTATACTCAATGGTGTTGATATTCTTATCCAGCTGGTTGACCATACTGCCATTGGCATTATAGGTAATGGCATTCTGTAAGGCATTGTATCCCGAGGCATTATTTACCGTTCCGGAAGGAAGGGTGATCTTATCCAGCCGGTTCCCGGTGTAATTATAGACCAGGTCATCAATCAGCTCCGGGGTTGTGCCTGAATAAGGTTTGGAGAACCTTTTCAGGGTAAGGATATTGCCATTCAGGTCATAGGTGAGCTGTTCATTATAATTATTGTTATTGACCACCGATGATCCCGGTTCTGAGTAAATGCCCTGCTGGAGCCTATTAAGTTTATCATTCGTAAAAGAGTACCTTCTTTTATTGTCATTGGCTACCGTAGAGGTTCTCCAGTCGATCTCTGCAGTATTCCCGTTGAACCTGCCGGTTGAAAGGCTTGTGTTCTCAGGATTGTTGTATTTCATGGCATATCCAAACAGATCACTTCCCAGATTATCCAGATCCCAAAAAATTTGAAGATTTCTCTTAATAAATGAGACTTCAAGAACGAGCGAGACGCTCGCACCAGCGGGGGGGGGGAAAGATTGCTGTTTATAAAACAACCTACCGAAAAGCGGTAGGTTTGTTTTTATCTGTTCAAGTTGATATACTTTATACAGTAAGATTATAAACTTTGTGTATTGAATTATTTAATGGCCTTTTCAATTGTAAATTCTTTATTATATAAAAAATCATAATCAATTTCTGGATCAGCAAGAGATTCTTTCCTTATTGAAAGAGAGAAAATACCATATAATCCCTCTTCAATAGAAATGATTTCAGCTTTATTATTGTGATTAAATATAATGTAATCCCCAACATCTATAATTCCATTTGGTTTACCTGACAAGAAGTAACCATAGTTTTGAAAATCTCTAAATATATTTTGAATTAAAACTGTAGTCATAATTTTTATTATTATTTTGTAAATATAGCCTTTATTCCGTTTTGTATTGGTTGCACGTTAACACTATTAAAACCATTCGCTTTTACTTGACTTCCAGACCATGTACTCCATGCTGCTTCGGTTGTACTTGCTCCTTTTTGTATAGCATTATTATACTGAATTAAATTTTGGGAAGCACCTGTCTCACCATATAATTTAGTACTTTGTACCCATTGGGCTTCAAATGCAGACTCTCCCTCAACTGCTGTACTAAATATTTTAGATCCAATTCCCATACCTTGCATATCTTTAGGTAAGTTAATTTCAATTCGGACTACACTGCCGCTGTAGTCTATCAGGCCAACTTCTCTTCTATTGACATAAGTAAATGTAGCTACACGATAAAACCTTGCATTTGCAAGGTTTATATCTTCAAGGAATGAGCGAGATGCTAGCACCATAGAGAGCAATTTTCATTAGCTTAAAGATTATTTCTTAATAATAAATACTCCTGAGTAATCATCAAAATTGATTTCATACCCTTTTTCAAAAAAACAATATAAGATTGAGTTTAAATCTTCTTTATGATTTGCAGTCAATATATATATACCATTATTATTTTTTATTGAATATATTTTTTCAATCTCTGTGATACTATTTTCTGAAATACTAGAGTTTAACTGAAATTCATTCTTATTAATAATTTTACTATCTATTGTTGATTCTTGGTTTAATATTTTGTCTAAAAAATTATAGAAATCCTTATAATTTGTACTATAATTTTTTATATAAATTTCATGTAGCTCTTGCCCATTTGTCTTCAAATACTTCCCATTATCAAGCTTAACGAATAAAATATTGAACAAAACGGGTTCAATATAATTGTTCTTAGTATTTTCTATTGACGATAATTGCTTTATTAAATCTTTATTTACTATGTTTTTTTGATGACAATTCAATAGCAAAAATCCCATAAAAATTAATGTTATATTTTTCATTAGTAAACTCTATTGTTGTTTATTTTTGATTTTTTTTGTTCATCCCTTATTTTTTGCCCAGGTAATATATAATTGGGGGGATTATTTAATTTCTCATTGTCAATTTTTTCCCCACCATAATTAGTTCTTGGAGGCAGTCCATCAATATTACGAGCCTTATTTTCAATATGTACAGCTCTTATTTCTGAAGGATCAGATGCAGAGTTTGGATATTGGTCATCTGCGGTGTTATTATTATCTTCATCTAATTGATGAGACATTTCATGTGTTACAATTGACAAATCAGAATTACTAACGCCCGCAGTATCTTTAAAGCGTTTTTTAGTTTCTGGACTAAAATCATAAAGAGTAACAGAGCCTTTTCCTTCAGAGTCTTTTGCTGAATTCTCCCTATTTGTAAACACAGTACTTCCCTTACCTGCGGCTCTTTCTTGAATCTGATGTATGTTTTCACTATTCTCTAATTGATGTAAAATGGCTTTTAAAGTGTTGTCTTTAGAATGTTCAATCTTACTATAAGCCCTTGCGAGCCTGAACAATGTAGTACTTACAGAGTGTTTTCTACCATCGTATCTTTGACCTTTTAGATCTCCATTCAAAAAATAAAAATGTCCTTTTCTATATTGTAGGTTAGTGCCATCTTTAGCAACATATATTATATCTCTACCATCAGGATCTATCGCATTAACAGGATCATTAACTGCGTAAGTGTAAGAAGACCATCCACGATATTTTTCAGCTTTTTCATCCACCACACCCCATCTACCAATATCTGGCATATAGAACCTTGCTCCATAATCGTACATCCCAGTCTCTGTTTGCAGCTCCTTACCGTTATACTTGTACTGATATGCCGGGTTTCCAGCCAATTCATTATATCCTCCGTGCTTGAGTCCAAAAGGGTAATAATTATTCTCTTCAAGAACTTCTGCGCTGCCACTTCCATTATTGGAATAACTCAAACGTACATTTCCTAAATGGTCTGTATAGTTGTAAATATACTTATTTTGCTGAAAATCGAAATAACCTTCTGAAGTGGGGAAAAATTGCAGGAAATTACTTGAATCCTGACCATCGCCTACCAATGATACCTGATACTGGAACCCGTCCAGGTAATCCGTAGTGGTACTGAATAAAAAACCTCCTGCTACATTTTTCCCGACTTTGACACCATCAGCCCTGTAGGTATACGTGATGGTCTGTCTAAGCCTAGAGCTTCCCCTGGAAAACAGCCTAGGTAAATTTAAATGGTTATACTCAATGGTATTGATATTCTTATCCAGCTGGCTGATCATACTGCCATTGGCATTATAGGTAATGGTATTCTGTAATGCATTGTATCCCGAGGCATTATTTACCGTTCCGGCAGGAAGGGTGATCTTATCCAAGCGGTTACCTGTGTAATTATAGACCAGGTCATCAATCAGCTCCGGGGTTGTGCCTGAATAAGGTTTGGAGAACCTTTTCAGGGTAAGGATATTGCCATTCAGGTCATAAGTGAGCTGTTCATTATAATTATTGTTATTGACCACCGATGATCCCGGTTCTGAGTAAATGCCCTGCTGGAGCCTGTTAAGTTTATCATACGTAAAAGAGTACCTTCTTTTATTGTCATTGGCTACCGTAGAGGTTCTCCAGTCGATCTCTGCAATATTCCCGTTGAACCTGCCGGTTGAAAGACTTGTGTTTTCAGGATTGTTATATTTCATGGCATACCCGAACAGATCATTCCCCAGGTTATCCGGATCATTGACCTTAGTCATCCATCCACGGATGTTATACGCATAGTCTATGCTCTGTAACGGATTTGAAGCAGATACGCCGCCTACTTTCTTATTGGTTAGCTGTGAAAGTTCGTTATAGGTATTCTGCGCCAGGATTTCCTCAGGATTATTATCCACTTTATGCTTATGGACCAGAAGCCTGTTCTGGCTGTCATACTGGAAGATCTCGGTAATGACCCGCTCCGTATCGGTAGCGAGCCGTTTATGCTGCGTTAAAATAATATTCGGGACCCCTGAAAAGTACAGTCGCTTTTCTACATTGGTATATCCTCCCAGATGGTTTTGAGAATACTCCCTGATAAGCCTTCCTTTAAGATCATAGTACATGTATGTTTTTGTCCATTTGTCATCTTCTATATTCTTTACAAAACTGGACACAGGAAGGCCTTTTGTGCTGACTCCGTACTGCTGTACGTTCGATGGCAATACCACATGGTCATACACCATGGCAGGGAAAGGATCGCCCGGCAAATATGAATCGTAATAATTAACGGAAAAAGCCTTATCAAAATAAGGGAAGTATCCATTGGTATAATAGATCTGCATTCCGTCATTTTTGGCAAAGCCTGCATTGTCACGGTTTTCAGTAATGATAAGTCCGCCAATCATATCCTGCATCTCCAGCCTGCTTCCTCCCTGAACAATCCCGGTGATAATAGCTCTCCCAAAAGTATCATATTTGGTGAACAGCCATTTGGCCGTAGGACGCATCACAGCATCCTGGGTGAATATAAGCCGGTCTGCTTTATCATAGACCCTATATTCCCAGCCTTTTCCCGGAACTTTCTTTTCCACCAAACGGTTCCTGCCGTCATAACGGTATTGGTAACATAAGTTATCCAGAGTACTTTGATCTAATGCTGAGCTTACAGCAGCCAGGGGAGGTATCACAAATGCCAGCTGATTATATTCATTGTACACATAATATGTATCAGCATTTTCTGTGGCACTCAGTACTTTCCTGACCAGTACGGTCTGGCCCTGTCCGTTTTTAAACTCTATGGTTATATTGCCATCCTCATCGGTTACGGTATTTTTATACAGCTGGCTGGCTCCATAAGTACCGGAAGAACTCAAGGAAGAAGAAGTGGCATTATTTACCGTAGTGGTGGTGGTTACATATTTTTTTACTTCTCCTGCTGCATTGGCATCATACCGGAAGCTGACCGGATGATTCTGCCAGTCCGATCCGGGCTGGACCTGGGAAAGGACCCGGTCCAATGGGGAGTTCTCCAGGTTTTTATGCGTAAAGGGAAAGTTATCGCCGTGATAGTTTTTCGCTGAGGCTTCCGCTCCGGACTGGATGCCTCCGTTCTGGGTAGCCATGGGAGCAGGGAGAAAGGAGTCTGCCTGCCTTCCAAATCCGTCATAAGTAATGGTAGTCACTAAGTCTTTCCCTGAGGGAGAGGCCTTGACGTTCACGACCTGTTTTGGCCTTCCGAGGCCATCAAAGTACTGCACCGTCTCTGAGGTCTTAGGCGAGGAAGCCGAAGGGTCTGATAAATAGGTCTTGCTGTATACATAGTTTTCGGTTGTGCTGGGTGAGGCCTGTCCATAGGACATACCTGATATCAGTAAGCAGCTGGCCGGGATTAATATTTTTTTCATGATTTGCTTTTTAGTTTTTGTAGTTGTACTTAAATTCTTTCAGCACCTTCTTATCGGAATCAATAACTTTCTCAAGCCTGTTGGCAGCGTCGTACCTGTAGTATTCCCGGATCCCGGAAGGCGGGGTAATGCTCCTGACGCCGATCAGCGGGTCATAGGTATAGGTGGAGATCTGGTAACCGGAAAGGGAAGCATCACTCCTGAAGGTATCCAAAGCTGAGATAAGGTTTTGTTCAGAGGTCTCGCTTCCGTTTTGGGCATCGGTATTGGAGGCGTTCACAATGGTACCAATCAGCGACTGGGAAATACCGGAAAGCTGCGCACCCTCTATTTTAGCGATCGGCTGGGTATGGTCATAGCCCCAGATGATCACTGTGGAAATGCCGTCTTTGGTCGTGTACTGCTGTAAATTGCCTTTGGAATCGTATTTATCATAGGTAGCTTCGGTATAGGAAGCATTATTATTCAGCACATCATAGGATTTTACAGAGAGCGGGAGCACCAGGTTTGCTGACTGGGAAGTAGGCACTGATGTAGGATAGATGGTCTCTGACCTGGACAGGGTTTTAGTTGTGTTCCCAATAGTCTGGGTTGAGACGGTTTCCAGCGGTATCCCAACCATATTCCTGTCGATCATCAGCTGGTTGCCTTTCTCGTGGGCATAGCTGTAAGTCGTCTCATTGATGGTGCTATCAGAATATGCAGTTGTTTTTTTTGTAAGATAATCCCGGGTATTAAATATCATATCTTCCTGTGTGGCAACTGTTTTTCCATTTAAGAATTCCGTATATTCCGAATGGTTTGGATTGGCTTTTCCTATGATTTCCCGCACGGGTAAAATGCGTATCATACTACTGACATTGGCACGGTCACCGCAAAAAAGATTCATGCCTTGATTTTTTATACAATTAATAACATAGTTTTCATAAGAATTAAAACGGCCTGCATACACATATTCAGAATAGGGTGAGTTGATGTAACTTAAACTTATTCCTGTAAGAATTTTTGAATCATAGGTAGTATATTCATTAATCTTTTTAGTCAAATTGACATTCATATTGTCCTTTTTTTCATCCTTCGTTAGCAATCCTCTTTTATAATCATAATTATCAACAGGAATAAACGGAGGCAATTCAAAAGAAATATAGACAGAAGCAGGATTAGGCTTATCAATAGGTGAGGTATAAGAATACTCGGTTTTTCCTTTATCTTTTTCTGAAACTGTTATATTCTGATATCCCACGTCTGAGCCTTGAGTTTTCAGAACAGGAAGAAAATTCTCTGATGAGTATATCCCAAATTTATTTCCATAGGGGTATGCACAGTTTCCAATTGACATACCTCCACAAGTAGAAACAAATGTATTGGCATAATTGTACTCGTAGTTGAGTAAAGGCTTTGGAAATACCAATGCCCCGCTGCTTTTTTCTAAATTCGAAAAGTTTTGATAAGAAAATGAAACTGTTTTCTGTGGAACTGTTTCATTTGAATTGTCATAATAATTGATATTATTAATTCTTATTCCACCTCCATAAAGCCACTGTTGCTGAACAGGCTTTCTCGTTTTATATGAATAACTAATGTTGGCGGTTCCTTGATCATTTCCACCATTGGTCCATGTAAATTTAAATCTATAAAAAAATCCGCCTTCTAAATTAATTTCTGTATCAGTTACATTTAACCCATATGATTGTACCAACTGCTGACTTAAATTTAATTTTTCTAAGAATAAAAATCCGGTATCATTATCATTATTTAAAATTTGGCTGCTTTCTATTAACAGTATTTTATCCTGAAGTACTTTTCCTAAACTGTACGTGGCAGAATTAAAAAGGGTGCTTTGTAATGTAATATTCGTGACATCACTATAGGCCCAGTTTTCAGTATTATCATTAAAATTAGTAATAGCTTGGCCTTCGTGATCAAATGAATAGGTATTCGCTCCAAAATCAAAACTTCTCATGCCTCCTGAAGGAAGTTTTATACTTTTGAGAATATTGATGTTAATACAACTTGGCGAAACGTATTTTGCAAATAGATAGTTAGCATTAGGACGGGGACAATTGAACCAACCCCATAAGTCTTTTCCCAAAGTTCTATTCTCTATATTGGAGGTGTAATTAAATACATAATCAAATTCTTTATTTGAAGCCACATCCAATTTCGTAATTTTAGAGAGTGATAACCTTTTCGAGGGTAAATCTGCTCCCAATAATTTATAGTTAAAGTAAGTATATGATAGTTCGTATGTTTCTAATGTTTTTCCAGATAGATCAACAATTTTAATCCTGTCTAACTTTTGTAACTTTTGAGGAAGACTATAATTGGTATCTTCTCTTCCCTGTAAATAAGTAAAATTAATTTTTCCTTTTCCTATGATCTCTATATCTTTTAGACTTCGGACAAATGTATTGCTTGTTATTAAGTTAGTTTCGTAAGAAGCTGGAATCTGACCATCAAAAGTCTCTGCAATGGGTAAACTATTTGCATCTTCACTTGCAAATTTATTTCTGGTTATACTCGAATTATCTGTATATTGTACTTCGTAAGAAGGATAGTATTCTAACTTTACCAATTCCACATTGGATGTATTTGTAATGTTACTCAAATGAAAAGCAGTATTACTCTCACCCAAATCCGTTGAATTTGTATTATAAGCTGTATAATATCCTATTTTGTTAGATAAGATTGATCTCTGGGATCGTTCTAGCACGTCAAAAGTAAACTTATTTCCATATTCATCAGTAACTACAAATGACATCACCTCTAATACATTACTAGGATTAGTAGAGCCTATTGTAATTTTTAAATTATTTTTATCTAATTTCTCTACATATAAATTGTTGCTGGAAGATTTCTTAATAATAAACCGTCCGGTATAGCCCATAAAATTATACTGGTAAAGATCATACTCGGTATCATATCGATTTAAAAAAAGAGCTTCGAAAAAAAGCTTTTTGTATTGCTCAGTGTGGTTTACGGAACCTACTGCTAATTCATCTAAATATTTTCTGGTATAATTAATTTGATTTCCTCCATAGTTATACTCATCATAAAGAATTCCTACTTTTTTTGTAATCCCATCGTAAACGCGATCATCAGCACTGCCTCTTATGGTTCTAGTAATGCTTCCTCCCGCAAATAGACTCCATCCCAATCCCTCTTCTCCTGATTTATCATCTGGTTTTGCATTTGAGGGATGATAATTTAGAGAAACATTTATGGCTATCTGATTATTGGCAGGAATATTTGCAATAGGAATTTTAATATCTGGAATTCCTGTATAGTTACTTACGGGAACCTCCTCAAATTTCATCAGATTATTGGCAGTTGGTGCAGCTGGATATAGTTGCTTAATATTATCCATAGGACTACTTACAGAGGAAGGAGCAGCGACTTGCCCCTTCATTGCAAACAAACAATTTGAAGCTATTAGTAGGAATAATATCTTGTGTGAGATTTTTATCATTAGTTTATTTTTTAATCAGTTTAGCACTTGCTGTTTTATTGTCGGTGGTCTTTACGCTCACCAGGTAAGCGCCCTGTACCAAGGCCTGGGTATTAATTTTAGTCACCGGAGTCTTCGTCCTGATGCTCTGCAGCTGCCTTCCGCCCATATCATACACGCTGATCTCCGCCTCAAACACACCCGCTCTCTGGCCCTCGAAGCCTATTTCTACATATGCATAATCTGAGACCGGGTTCGGGTAGATCCTGATGTCCTGCTTCTCGATCAGCTGATCGATCTGGCTGTCGCCAAGCTTCACGATTTTCCAGTTTTCCTTGCCTAATTCTTCTGCGCTGGTTCCGGCCAGGATAATGGAGCCGTCACGGTTCAGCTTAATATCAGACAGCCGTTCTTCCTTTTTGCTTGATTCTCCCTTCACATGCTTGCGCCACTGCTCATTACCGTTCTGGTCCAGGTACAGCATCCAGAACTTCTCATCATCAGATTCTATCCTTCCTTCTGCCTGCGTATAACCACCTAATAAAATACCTTTGGTAGTATCCTGCCCGTCCTGATTCCTGGCTCCTAATTCTTGGCTCTTGGTTCTTGAATCTTGGCTCTTATTCACCACACTCATCCCCATCAGCACATCCCGGTTCTTAAAGCTATAGGACTTCTGCCAGCTTTCTTCCCCTCTCTCATTTAACGCGATAAGCCATATATCAGTCCCTTCTTCTATGCCTACGGTTTTATTCCCTGATCTTTCCGATCTGGATTCACCTCCAATCAGGTAGCCGGTAGAAGTGAGAGCCAATGTTCTCAAATGATCATCACCTTTGCCACCGAAATTCTTTTCCCACTCTACCTTGTTATCCTTGGATAACTTGACGATCCAATAGTCACCTTCGCCATAGTTTTCAACCGATTTAGCATAATTGATGAGTGATGATTGATGATTGATTTTATCATTTATCAATGATCGATCATCATTTATACTAACGCTTCCGCTTCTGGAATACATCCCTAATAAGGCACCGCCGTCTTTCGTCGGGATCATCTTTTCCACTTCATCCAGGCCTCTGCCGCCTAAGATCAATTGGGAGATTTCTTTGCCGTTTTTATCCAGCCTGATGATCCAGGCATCTTTGGATCCGTAGCCTTTCCCTGAGTTCTGGATATTCCCGGCCACAAAGAATCCTAAGTCCGTGGTCTGGATCACCGACCTCGCTTCTTCATCCGAAGCAGTGCCTAAAGTCTTCTGCCACACCTCATCTCCAAACTCATTGATCCGAACCAACCAAAAATCAGAGCCTCCTTTGGAATCCTCCTTCTTATCCAGGCCTTTGCCAGAAAAACTCGTCCCTGCAAGGAGATATCCACCCTCTTGTGTATTCACCGTAGCGGATAAAAAATCATGGTTTTGCCCTGAGAAATATTTTTCAAATTCTTGTTCTCCCTGCTGATTAAATTTTATCAGGTGATAGTCGTAGCCCAGGTTTTGATTGCTTTCCCCAGAAAGCTTTCTGGACTGGATCGAGCTTCCGGTAATTAAGTACTGCTGGTCAATGGTTGTGGTTACCTGGGACAGGAAATCCTGTGAGGAAGATTTAATGTCTTTCTGCCAGAGTACATTCTGGGCAGACATACCCAGAGCTGCGCATAAGAAATAAGCGCCAGTGTAGAATTTCTTCATACTCATGTTTTTTGAAGTTTATTGGTATTGTTTTATAAAAATTTCGCGGCTAAAATACTCTTTTTATTCCACCGGTAAAAGAGGCAGAATGATAATTTAACAGGATGCTGATTATTATTTAATCATCCTGTAACAAAGGTACATGCCTAAAGCGACAAAACTTGTCGTATTAAAATAAAGATCAGAATAATTATAAAATCAATTGTTATCATGATTTTGAGCTCATTGTTCAACTCAATAGATGGGAACACAGAAAATAGTCTTACATATCACTGATCCTAATGGATCCGGACATATAGGATTATGCAATTTATACGAATTCAGTTAATGAATTCTTAAGCAAGAAATAATTTTCGTGTACTACTATGGCAAAGAAAACCGGTACACATTCCCTCCTGTTTTTTTATCTTTCTCATCCGCAATAAGCAGCGTATGGTCATTGAGAAATACAACAGCTTCCTTCTGGGAATTATGGTGCAGGGGAAGTTTACGGATCTGTGCCTGTGAAAAGTCATCCGGGGAAAATCCGGAAAGGATATGGATATTTTTATGGGTCAGCAATATGACCTTATCATGTGTAGTCGGGATCGCAGCAGAAGTAATGGCGGCATCATCGTATTTTCCCTGCAGCTGTAATCTTCCGATGAGTTTGGCTTCAAAATTCCCTGCTTTATTGGGGATACGGAAAATTAGGAATGTCCCGTCAAATCCTTTGCTCCTGTTTTTGGTAAAGAGATAGAAATAGCCTTTCATGGCCACAAAAGCTTCGCAATCGTAAAGCAGCCCGGATTTTTTGGGAGGAAATTCCGTCTGGCCCTCATAATGGAATTGAGTGGTCTGAATCACCTTCGTTGACTTCTGCCCGGTATTTTTAAGATCGATCTTTAAAATGGAAAGATTCTGCCTGTCGTTTTCGTTGTTCCCGAAATCACCAATGTACAGGTCTCCGTGCTCATCGGCTGTGATATCTTCCCAGTCGTTGTTCTCAGCGTTTTCAACCAACACATCCACTGTAAGCTTTCCTTCGGCATCGAGTCCGTACACAACATTCTTATTGCCCTGGTCTTCAATGGCCCAGATGGTCTTTTTATCTTGAGATAAAGCGATACCGGAAACCTCCTTCAGCTTTTTGGGCAGGGAAAACTGTACTTCCAGTTCCTCATTTACTTTGGAATCCTGGGCTTTCTGGTTGCAGGCGGCAAGAAGGAAAACAGATAAGAACAATAGACGCATCATCGTTATTTTTTTAATTTTTTAAACTGAAAATAAGAATACCGGACCTGCTTTTCCAGCCGGTTGATGATCTGCTGATGGTGCAGAAAATAACCGGCAGCCAGTCCGATAAGGCTTCCGATTACCGTATCCAGGAGCCGGGCTTCGATCAGGTCTCCTACCGGATGCGGGACATTGCTGCCCGTTTCAACAAGCAGGATCGTGAGGGGCGTAATAAATGCTACAGCCAGTCCGTAATTCCGCATGATAAGCAGTTCAATAACAAACTGCAGTACGGTAATCATCACAATCATCATCAGCGTATCGGGATGCAGTAAAAGAATAAGCCATGCAAAACCTATTCCGATAAATGTACCCAGGATCCTGTGCATATTCCGCTGGCGGACATGCTCAAAATTCCGGCCCTGGATGATGGCAACCGCTGCAATGGAGATCCAGTAGGTATTCCTGAACTGCAGCAGATGTCCCGTAATCAAGGTAAGCATCATAAAAAAACCGATGACGGCACTCTCCACAAATTTCGTATACCGCTTTTTATTGAATACCCTTCTCGGCACCGTTGTAACTTTGCTTTTCTCAATAAAAACGGAATAGAAGAAAGCCAGGGAACACGACAGCATCGCTCCCATGGCAACCAGGCCTACCCTGACAGGAATCAGTTCCGGATCAAAAGGATAGGTACTTGCCATGGCAGCCACCATAATGAAAAAGAAGTTTCCCGGCGGTGAGATCCTGAAATAAGACGTTATAAAATGGGCCAGGAAAGCAATGATTCCCAATGAACAACCGGCCACATACGCATTAAAGCTGAAAAAAAGACTTACCGAAAATGAAAAGACAATCCCCAGGGCACAAACCGCAAGATGCACCATGCGCTGGGTAATGGGTGCGGAAGTAAAATACAGGATGGTCAGGGCACCCAGGCTGGAAAGGCTTCCGTAATTGGGTTTTCCTGAAAGGTATCCGATGAAGAGGCAGCTCCCGACACACAGGGCTGCCAGGAAAGGAAAATGCCATTTCCTTTCGGTCTGCTTAAATTCCAACAGATAGTGAAAACGTTGCGGCACAGGATTCCGGACTTTCATACTACAGCTGGCGTTTGGCTTTTTCCCAGAGTACGTCCATTTCTTCAAGAGAAAGATCAGCCAGCTTCAGACCGTCTTCCCGGGCAAGCTGTTCCATCTTCTGGAATCTTGAAATAAATTTGATATTGGTCCTTTCCAGCGCAGAATCGGGATTGAGGCCGGAAATCCTGGCATAATTGATGAGCGAGAAAAATACATCGCCCAGCTCTTCCTCCTTTTTAACGGGATCTGTTTCATCATGGAATTCCTTAATTTCTTCATCCACTTTTTTCCACGCATCTTCCGCGTCATGAAATTCAAAACCGATGCCTTTTACCTTATCCTGGATCCTGTACGCCTTGACCATGCTCGGAAGGCTTTTCGGAACTCCTCCCAGAATGGATTTGTTTCCTTCTTTAAGCTTAAGTTTTTCCCAGTTCTGCTTTACCTCTTCCTCATCCTTCACTTCAGTGTCACCGTAGATATGGGGATGGCGGAAAATGAGCTTCTCATTAAGGGAATTGATCACATCCGCTATATCGAAACTCTTCTTTTCAGAGCCTATCTTGGCATAAAAAACAAGGTGAAGCAGGACATCGCCCAGCTCTTTTTTGATTTCATTGAGGTCGTTCTGCAGGATGGCATCAGACAATTCATAGGTTTCTTCCAGCGTCAGGTGGCGTAATGACTCCAGCGTCTGTTTCTGGTCCCACGGGCATTTTTCACGCAGGTCATCCATAATATTCAGCAATCTTCCGAAAGCGTCCAGTTTTTCCTGTTTGGTATTCATAATCTGAGAATTCAAAGTGCTGCAAATTTACGGAATATATAATTCTGTTTGTAGGTAGTTGTGACGAATAGGCTGCAGGATATGAAACGAACCTGAAGAATACAGGTTACACAGCTGCCTGTACTGGTTCAAATAAAAAAGCCTTGCCAGGACTTCCTGACAAGGCTTATATCTGGATTCAGAAAACTGAATTATCCTTTTTTAGTATGGGTGCTTTTTGGAGCAGATTTCGCTGCTGAAGTCGCCTTTACTTTTGGAGTTGCCGGCTTTTCCGCTTTAGGAGCAGCTGACTTTTTAGGGGCTTCGTTGTCTGTTCCTGCGGTCTCCTTTTCAGGATCAAGCGTTTCAGGCTCCGCTTTTACAAAGCTTTCAGGGGTGATGTATCCTGCCTTGTGAAGGATATTGTACCATTGAGCCAGTTTTTTGATGTCTGAAGCATATACTCTTTCCGTATCATAGTTAGGAAGCGAAGCTGTCATGAATTCTTTCAGTTCCGCATCTCCAGATTTATGGGAAATGGTCTCCTTATACTCATGGTTTTTAGCGATATTTTCAAAGACTTCAAACAAAGGAACCTCCTTATCGAAGGTAAACATCGCAATATTGTCCAGAAGACTTACCTGGCTGGAGTTCCCGATGCTCACTTTCTTTTTGGTCGTTACATCTTCAATGATGAATCCGTTTCTTAATTGGGAAACTAATTTGTACAGTCCTGGCTTTCCGGAAATTGAAATTATTTTTTCTAACAGCATAATTTTATTTTTTATTACATCCTGCAAAGGCCTTCAGGCTTTTTGCGTTAATTTATTTCTTTTTTAATAAGTCTATTATTTAGGGAATCTCATTTTATAGCTGATGCTCACATCACCCTGGGAAATTTTGGACAGCTTGCCTTTGACCAGCTTTTTCTTAAGTGCACTCAGGTGATCGGTAAACAGGATCCCCTCAATGTGGTCGTATTCATGCTGGATCACGCGTGCCCTGATATCCGATAAAGTTTCCGTATGGAGGACGAAATTCTCATCATAATATTCAATAACGATGGTTTCTTTCCTTTTTACATCTTCCCGTACATCCGGGATGGAAAGGCAGCCTTCGTTAAACTTCCATTCTTCTCCGGACTCTTCCAGAATCCTGGCATTGATGAATACCTTCTTAAATTCTGCCAGTTCATCCCTGATATCCTCATAATCTTCATCATCCGCCAGCGGAGATACATCGATAACGAACAGACGGATGTCCAGTCCTACCTGCGGGGCAGCCAGCCCGATGCCGTTGGCACTGTACATCGTTTCAAACATATTATCTATCAGTACCTGTAAATCCGGGTAATCCTGGTCTATATCCTTGGCTACTTTCCGCAATACAGGGTCCCCAAAGGCTCTTATCGGTAAAATCATCTTGTTCTTTGTTCTAAAAAATTCTGCAATATTATCGTTGCACTTACTTTATCAATCAATCCTTTTTCCTGTCTCTGTTTTTTGTTTTTCCCACTCTGGGAAATAAAAAACGAAGCCATTTTGGATGTAAACCTTTCATCGAAGCGGTGAACCGGAATAGCCGGGAACAGAGTTCTGAATTCTTCTATGAATTTCAGGATATCTGTTTCCACTTCTGAAATATTTCCTCTCAAATCTACGGGCAAACCCACTACAATCCCTTCTACAGAATGGGCACTGAAGTACTTCCTGAGGAATTCAGTTAAAAACCTGGTTTCCACCGTCTCCAGCCCGCTGGCAATAATCTGCATGTCGTCTGTTGCTGCAATGCCGCAACGTGCCTTTCCATAGTCTATAGCAAGGATCTGTCCCATAGGTCTGCAAATTTAATAAATTTTAATCATTTTATTCCTAACACAGTTTTTTTTATCAATCATGTTTTATTCCGTGATTTTTTTTATAAATTTATTTTTCCAAAAACGAATTATGAAGAAACTCATCCTTGTACGACATGCGAAAAGCGACTGGCCTGAAGAAACCGAAGACTTCGACAGACCTCTGGCAGACAAAGGTTTGGAAGAAGCATCCAGCATTTCCAGGTTTATGAAAAACAGAGAAATTGCCATCGACAGCTTTGTATCCAGCCCGGCGGTCCGTGCCCTCACTACCTGTAAAATTTTCAATCAGGCATACCAGCTTTCCATCAGGACGGATGAAAAATTGTACAACCCTTCCGAAAATAATTTCCATTCGGTTATTTACGGACTGGATGACAGCCATGATTCGGTAGCCTTCTTTTCCCATAACAACGGAATTTCCAATTTCGCCAATTCCATCTCGGAAAATATTTTTCATTTTCCTACCTGTGGCGTAGCCGGCTTCGAGATCGACTGCAATTCGTGGTCTGAATTTGACGGCGCCGCCAAGAAACTCCTGTTTTTCTATGAGCCCGGGAAAATTTAGTTATTCATAATAGGTTTCCTGACAGACGACCATAAAAAAAACGGGACAAGCCCGTTATATATTGTTTGTGATACAGAAGTAATTATTTTCTCTTCAGATCAAGATCTTCAAAATCAAAGCTGAAATCCGTCACGTCTGAAATAGGCTTCAATCTTGCCGACAGTGCTTTCCCCTGTTCATCGTAACTGAAAATAATATAGGCATCCGCATCGTAGCTCCGGTCATCCCACTTAATAATAAAAGAATTATTGGAATACGGGAGCAACTCCCCTTTCAGCCTCGGAGAACGGGCACAGTCTATCCTGTAGGTATTGCCCTGCCGGGTAATATCCACATCACCGAACCATACATCCTGGTATTTGCCGGTAAACTGTTCTGCTTTAGGCTGAAGGTCTTTATTTTTCCTGAATGCTTCTGATGCTGAGTAAGCTTCTTTTTTCTGTTTGCTGTACTCCGCCTCTATTTTCTGCATCCTTGCACTATAAGTCTGCAGCCAGTTGCGGTCGGCTATTCCAAGGTAAGCATCCTTTACGGTATTGGTGATGGTGTTGAAAGCGGCTCCCGACTGCTGGTTGGTGAGTACTACAATACCGAGCTTCAGATCGGGAATAAGGGTAAACTGGGTTACCGTTCCGATCAGGCCGCCGGTATGCTGTACCTGTTTGTGCCCTTTGACATCACTGAGGAACCAGCCCATTCCATATCCGTAAAAGCTGGTATCATAAGGGTTTTTAGGGGCCACACTGCTTGGAATCTGCAGGCTCCAAAGCTGCTGGATCTGTTTGTCGGAAACCAGTTTCTTCCCATCTTTCGTTGTAAAATTATTCAGCAGGAAATCTGCCCATACCATCATATCTTTACTATTGCTCAGGATCCCGCCTGCAGCATTTGCGGTTTCACTCCAGTCATGCGGCACTGCAACAGCTTTACCGTCTACGGGAGCATGGGCATCAATTTTATTGGTCGCCGCCCTGGCTCTGCTGTAGCTTCCGAAGCTGGCGTTCATACCGACCGGCTTCATGATCCTCTGTTCGATAAATTCTGCCCAGCTCATCCCTGAAACCCGGTGGATCACCTCTCCGGCTACAATGAACATAATGTTGTTATAATCCAGTGTGGTCCTGAAGGGGTTTTCAGGCTTCAGGTAGCGTACATTGTGCACAATATCATTAACGGTAAGGTTCCCTCCTTCCGGAAAAAACATCAAATCTCCCTGTCCAAGCCCCAAACCGGCTCTATGGGTAACCAGATCCCTCACGGTTACATTCTGGGACACATACGGGTCATACATCTGGAATTCAGGGATGTATCTGGATACTTTTTCATCCCATTCTATTTTCCCTTCATCAGCCAGTATGGCAAGCGCCGTACAGGTAAAACCCTTGGAATTTGATGCAATTCCCACCAGGGTCTGGTCATCCATCGGCTGCTTTGATGTCAAAGAACGTACTCCGAATCCCTTCGAATAGATAACCTTACCATCTTTTACAATTCCAACGGAGATTCCGGGAACATCAAAGGTTTTCAGCGTATTCCGGACCAATTCATCCAGTTTTTTTTCGTCCACCTGCCCGAAAGCCGTAAGGCAGCAGAGAAGAAAAAATAAAGAGAGCTTCTGCTTCATTGTTTTAAAATTTTTTCAAAGGTAAACAATTCAGTATTATTAAGTAAATTTGGGCTTTCAAAGAAAATCAAGTTCATTCATGACGAAAATCCTCCTGCTATCAGACACCCATTCCTATATGGATGAAAGAATCTTATCATATGCACAACAGGCAGATGAGGTATGGCACGGCGGTGATTTCGGGAGCATGGACGTGATTGAGCAGCTGGAAAAAATTAAACCTTTAAAAGGCGTTTACGGCAATATTGATGATGCGAAGATCCGGTCTGAATTCCCTGAGGTAAACCGGTTCACCTGTGAAGATGTAGAAGTTCTGATGGTGCATATCGGAGGATATCCCGGAAAATACACCCCGGTGGCCAAAGCATCAATCGCTGAAAGAGCACCGAAACTATTTATTTCAGGGCACTCGCACATCCTGAAGGTGATGTTTGATGAGAAGAACAGCCTGCTGCACCTGAATCCGGGGGCATGCGGGAAACAGGGATGGCACAGAACGAGGACTATGATGCGTTTCGTCATAGACGGCGCAGAAATCAAAGACCTTGAGGTGATTGAATTAGGACCGAAATAAAAAAATCAGTTAAAAAGAACAATCAGATGAAGATCGGTGACAAAGTTTCCGTAGTAGATGAAGACCTGAGCGGTGTGGTAACCTCAACCCGGGGGAATATGGTGGTATTCAGGGATGAATATGGATTTACCCATCAATATCCCGGGAATAAGCTGGTCCCGAAAGATGACGGGATATATGAAAACATCAGGATCATCAGGAAAGCCGAGCCGAAGAAGGTTGTTTCCAAAAAACATCAGAAAAACCCTATGGTATTGGATCTCCATTTTCATAACCTGGTCAGGAATCCCGGCGATTATGACAGTTTTGAAAGGTTATTCATGCAGAAGGAAAAACTGATAGATACCTTACAGTTCTGCCGCAAGAACCATCTGAAAAGGCTGGAGATCGTTCATGGCATCGGTGACGGCACGCTGCAGAGAATGGTTTGGGATGTATTGGAAAGCCAGGCAGGTATCGAATATTACAATAAGGAAATACTTCACCATCAATCCGGTGCGGTAATGGTAGAATTTCACTAAATTTGCATCTATTAGAATATGAACGTACTCAATTTACTTTTTACCAAAGACGGACTGATCTCCCAGATTGCCAGGAACAAAAGCATTCTGGAGGAGAAATCGTATTTCGTTGATGAAGATTCCCCGGAAGACTTTATTGCCGGAAAGCTGGATGAGGTGCTGATCAAACAGAGGTTTGACGAAATCCACGTGGTTTCTGCCCTGAATCATTTTACGCTCATGCCGGAAGGATTTTCTGATCACGAAAGCGGCTTTGACCTGATTGCGTACAACGCTCCGGCAGACAGCGGCCAGGAAGAGCTGATGCTCTCCATCAACAGGAAATTCAAGGTACAGTTCTATTATACATTCCCGAAGAATTTCTATAAAAAGATCAAGGATGTCGGCATTCCCGTACACTTCAATTTTTCAGGAGAAAAATTTCTGAATTCCGTGAATAATAAAAACGGCAAGGAAATTCACATCAACCTGTATCACAACCAGTGCGAATTTTTTGCGGTTGACCGTAAGCAGGTGATCCTCTATAACAATCTGGATGTAAATTCAGAGGTTGATTTCCTGTATTTCATTATGTTTACGCTCAGTAAATTAGGTTTCGGCATCAATGAGACCAGCTTCTATGCCTACGGCGAAACGACCGAAAATGAGACCTTTATTTCAGAACTTCAGAAGTTCGTGAAGAACCTTAAAATTGTTTTTGACAATCTTCCGAATAAAAATTTCATCTTAAACTAAACGGCAACAGGCATTAAAAAAAAGTGCTACTGCATCTGCTGTTACCCCATACATTATGTACAGAATTATATCAGGCCGATGGAAGGCCAAAAAAATAGCAGCCCCGAAAAACTTTGATGTAAGGCCCACTACGGACTTTGCCAAAGAAGCTTTATTCAGCATTCTGGAAAACACCTATGATATGCAGTCGGTATCCGTACTCGACCTTTTTGCAGGAATCGGTTCCATTACCCTGGAGTTTGCCTCCAGAGGTACTCAGGATGTAACTTCAGTAGAGATGAACCCGAAACATACCGCTTTCATCAACTCCACGGCTGCGGAGCTTGACATGTCGCTGCAGGTGAATGTTCAGCGTGGTGATGTCTTCGACTGGCTGAAGAAATTCAGGAATAAAAAATCTTTTGAGATTGTGTTTTCCGATGCTCCGTTTGAAATGGAAGAGAAAAAATACCAGGATATTATTTCCCTGGTCCTGAACAATAAGTTCTTAAAAGAAAACGGCGTGCTGATCATTGAACATCAAAGCCGGATGAAATTCAGCCACCCGAACCTCACAGACACCAGGAAATACGGCAATGTAAGCTTCAGTTTTTTCAGGCCGAATACAGAAGACCATGCAGCAATGGACATAACAGAATAATCAGGAAGTTTTCCTGATTATTTTTTTTGATGTTTTAGCCGCTTCAACACCCCAACGGTTGATCTCATGCAGCACCGGAAGCAGGGTCTCCCCGAAGTCCGTCAGCGTATATTCCACCATCAGCGGTGGTTTTTCTGTATATACCGTCCTGTTGATTACATCATCCTCTTCAAGCTGCTTCAGCTGGAGGCTCAGGGTACGTTCGGTAATGGTGGGAATCAGTTTCCTGAGCTCATTATACCGCTTGGCTCCGTCTTTTAGATGGACCAGAATCACCGCTTTCCATTTCCCTCCGATGAACTTCATGGTCACACTGGTACTGCAGGGATACGTTTTGTTGTCTATGGTATACATTTTATACTATCATTTTTTACCGTTATTGCAAATGTATAAAACTTACAATAGTTTTGCAACTATCAAAAATATAGTTTGAATTATGAACTTTTTAGAACAAATGAAATCGAGGTATACCGTAAAAAAATATGACCCGAAAGGAAAACTCAGCGGAGAAACTATCCGGCAGCTGAAAGACATTCTGCACCTGAGCCCGTCATCCATCAATAGCCAGCCCTGGAATTTTGTCTTTATAAACGATGAAGAGACCAAGAAAAAACTCGCTGAAGCGTCCTATTTTAACAAGGAAAAAATCCTGAACAGCAGTCAGCTGATTGTCTTCCAGGTGATCAAAACCCCTGAAGACTTTGAGAAGCAAATCGAGGAAACCCTTCCGGAAGGTTCTGTAAATTACTATAGGAATTTTGTGCAGCCCAAAGGTGCCGCAGGCATCAGAGCCTGGATGGAGCACCAGGTATATCTTTCATTAGGCGTCCTTTTATCTGCCTGCGCTGCCATGGAAATCGATTCTACTCCCATGGAGGGCATCGAGGCTGATCAGTATGATGCAATACTCAATAATACAGGGTATGAAACCCTGTTTGCCGTTACCCTTGGAAAACGGGATGAAAATGACATCAACCATCCGAGCCTTACGCCTAAAAGAAGGCTGGACGTGGAGAAAGTCATTATCGAACGCTGATCAATTGCACTTGCACCTTAGACACAAAAGCTGCTTTTTTCATAAGCAGCTTTTATCTTTTACAATACTTTCAGTTCAAGGTCTATGGTCTTACCGAAGAATTTCCTGGAGATCTTTTCGAAATTTTTAGTCAGGTCCGAAAGATAAAAATGATAGGTCGGATTAGGGTTTTGGGTATTCAGGAGATTATACTTATCCAGAATAATGTTCAGATGGTTCGCCACAATGTTCGGTGAATCAATAACCCGGACGCGATTGCCGTAGTACTGCTTGATTTCATCGATCAGCAACGGATAATGCGTACATCCTAAAATAAGGGTTTCAATATTTTTGAGGCGGCTGTTGCTCAGGTAATTGTAGATGATGGCATGGGTGATCGGATGGTTTTTAAATCCTTCTTCAATAGCAGGAACTAATAAAGGAGTGGCCAGCTCATCCACACGGATGAATTTGTTGTGCTTCCGGATGCTTTTCTTATACAGTCCTGAATTGACGGTAGCTTTCGTCGCAATAACCCCCACATTGTTATGAATTTCATACGCCACTTTCTCCGCTACCGGGTTGATCACATCAATGACCGGAACTTTTCCTGCCACCGATTCCATAACTTCCTTCAACGCATTGGCCGTGGCGGTATTACAGGCGATCACAATGGCCTTGCAGTTCTGCTGCAGCAGGAAATTGGTGATTTTCGTAGAATACTCAATAATCGCCTCCCTTGATTTCTCTCCGTACGGAAGATGCTTGGTATCCCCGAAATAAATCAGGTCCTCATGAGGGAGGAGCCTTTTAATTTCCTTAGCGACGGTTAAACCACCAACACCACTATCGAAAATGCCGATAGGCTGCTTCGGTGAAAGGTGTGAATAATCCTGTTTCTTTGTTTTCAAATGGACTGAATTTTATGCAAAAATACTAAAGATTTTAGATTCTGAATTTTAGATTTTAAATTTTATACCATAAACAGGTCCGCAGCAATTCCGTCTGCCATAAACCAGTGTTTTTCAGGAATCTTGAGGTGGTTGTTTTCCGTAATGAGGATACTATCCCGCATCTTCTGACGGATGCCTGCATTGAAATCCTCCAGGATGGCACCAGAAAATTTTGTTTTCAGCTGATCAAGGTCTACTCCCCAGACTGTCCTGAGCCCGATCATGATCATTTCATTGAACTGATCCTTTTCAGAAAGGATTTCCTCTTCCTTGGCCAGGATTCCCGAGCTGAGCTTTTGAATGTACTGCTGGTTATGGGCTATATTCCAGCTCCTTTTATCAAAACCGTTGTAAGAATGGGCGGATGGACCTATTCCCAGGTATTCATTATACTTCCAGTATGCAGAATTATGCCGGGAGTAAAAGCCGGGTTTTGCAAAATTGGAAATTTCGTAATGGTCAAAACCATGGTCTTTCAGGAACGATGACAGGTAGTAAAACTCGCTGTTCTGTTCTTCTTCCCTGGGATTGCTCACCTTTCCTTTTTTAATCCAGTTTTCAAGGGCTGTTTTTGGTTCTACCGTTAAGGCATAAGAAGAAATATGCGGCACTTCAAGAGCGATGGTTTTATGCAAGTTTTCCTTCCAGATTTCCAGACCGGAAGTAGGTGAACCGTAAATTAAATCGATACTCAGGTTCTCAAAACCGAAATCCTGTGCTCTTTTAATAGAATCTTCCGCTTCGTTGGCAGTATGCGCACGGTTCATAAGCTTGAGATCGGCTTCAAAAAAGCTCTGGGTTCCGATGGAAAGCCTGTTCACCGGAGAACCGGATAGGCCTTTCAGGAAAGTTTTATCCAGATCATCCGGATTCGCTTCTAAAGTGACTTCAATATCCTGTTCAAAGCTGTAATACTTCATTACCTCATCAATCAGGGATTTTATTTCGTCCGGAGAAAGAATAGACGGCGTCCCACCGCCGAAATAAAGTGATTTTAAGTTTCTGTCCTGCAGCTCACCTTTCCTGAGAAAGATTTCCTTCTTCATGGCAGCCAGCATCTCATCCTTACCATGTAAAGATGTTGAGAAATGGAAATTGCAGTAGCTGCATTTCTGCTTACAGAACGGTATGTGAATATAAATCATAAAAAAAGCCCTGAAAATTCAGAGCTCAAATGTATTTAAATTAAATCAATTAATATCTATAACCTCTGTGGTTAATGAAGTTATCGAAGTTATATCCTAATCCGATCATAAAGCTGTTACCGCCATACTGCTGGATATCAGATAACCCGATATTGTAGGTGGCTCCCACCATAAATTTGTTGAATCTCACCTTTACTACCGGTGCTACCTGTAATTGCTGGCTGTCGAACCTGTTCTGAACAGATCTGTAGTTCACCCCGAAAGAGAATGAGTTGATATCATTAAAGAACGTAGCCATCAGGTTATAGTCAATCGTTCTCGTAGAATTCGTATTCAGGTTGATCAATGCAGACGGAGTAACGTACATATTGTCTGCGAAGTGCCAGTCATATCCTAAATTTAAGAAAAATTTGATTGGCGAAGGCTCACGTCCGTTGATGATCGATTCGTCATTGGTAAGGGCGATATCATTCACGGAAACCCCGGCAAAGATATTCCTGTAGGTTGCCGCCACCCCGAAGTTGGCATAGGCCATGAAGATATTGCTTTCGCTTCCCTGTAATAAAGGATCGGAAGCATCTTCAGTATTGATTTTGGAATAATCAAAATTCATGTTGTAAAAGCTAACGCTCGTACCGAAAGAGAACTGGTCTTTTCTGTCTCCTTCGCTGCTAAGAGGAATAAAATATGAAGCACCCGCTGTAATACCTCCCGCAGAAATAGGCCCGTTGCTGTCTCTGAACACAGAAATACCCGCTCCAACCCTATCAAAAATATTCGCATTGATCCCTACTGACTGTACATTAGGAGATTCGCTGAACTTGGTAAATTGCTGCTGATAGTTGAGGTTGAGCTGAACGTAATCTGTTTTTCCGTATTGTGCCGGGTTGAACAGAAACTCACCATCCAAAAGATATTGTTGATAGTATGGTAATGTTTCTTGTGCTTTGTATGCATTTGACAAAAGAGCTAAACATACGATAGCATATAGTTTTCTCATAACAAATCTTGATTTCAATTCAACAAATATAAAAAAATTCTCAATATATTTTTAGTTTTCCAAATAATTTCTCCATTTTTTTACAGCATCCGCCATATCTTGCGGCATTGGACTCTCGAAATATAATTCCTTTTTTGTGGTAGGATGAATAAACCCTAAAGTATGGGCATGAAGCGCATGCCTGGGCAGCATTTCAAATACATTTTTAATGAACTGCCTGTACTTTGGGAGATTAACGCCCCGCAACGGCGTATGGCCTTCATAACGTTCATCATTGAACAGTGTATGTCCGATGTGCCTGAAGTGCGCCCTGATCTGGTGGGTACGCCCTGTTTCCAGCTTACATTCTACCCAGGTCATATAACGGAAACGCTCCAGTACTTTGTAATGGGTAACGGCATGTTTTCCCTGGCTGCCGTCTTCATAAACGGACATCTGCATCCTGTTTTTAGGGTGCCGCCCGATGTGTCCCCGGATCGTTCCTTCATCTTCCTGCATATTCCCCCACACGAAAGCCCAGTACAGCCTCTTGGTAGTACGGTTAAAAAATTGCTTGGCCAAAAAGCTCAGCGCATACTCAGTTTTGGCGATCACCAGCAGGCCGGAAGTATCTTTATCAATCCTGTGGACAAGGCCTACCCTGTCCAGATCAGATTTCTCATTGTTCTTTTCAAAATGGTATGCCAATGCATTCACGAGTGTTCCGTCCCAGTTCCCGAATCCCGGATGCACGACCATTCCGGCTTCTTTATCCACCACTACAAGGTCGTCATCCTCATAAATGATATTGATAGGAATATCCTGAGGGATGATCACATTTTCCCGCGGAGGATGTGCCAGCAGCACAGAGATCTGGTCTCCGGGTTTTACGCGGTAATTCTGCTTTACGGCGTTGCCGTTCACCACCACGTTGCCCGCACGGCAGGTCTGTGAGATTTTATTCCTGGATGAGTTCTGGCGGTAAATCAGCAGGAACTTATCAATCCGGAGTGGCTCCTGGTTTTTATCTACGCTGATATTAAGATGCTCATACAGGCCTTTGTTTTCCTCATCAATATCTATATATCCCGGGTCTGATAATTCCTCTTCTAAAAAATCTTCGTTATCTTCAGTCATTTTACTGGTATTTTGCACAAAAGGCTTCAACAGAATGCAGTTGAAGCCTTTGATTAAATTTAGCCGGCAGCGTTTATTCTACAACTACTTTTTTAGGCTTTTGCTTTTGTGAAGGCTGCTGTGATGAAGAAGCCGTTTTCGCTGCTGATGTATTGTTTCCGGAATTCCCTCCGGTATTTGCCGTGGTCTTCGGTTTATTATTCTCTGATGTTCCGGCCGGCCTGGAAGTTCCTGTTTTGGGCGTTTCCGTCTTTGCAGCTGGCTCAGTTACTTTAGGAACTTCTCTTCTCGGAGCCGGAGCGGGTGTTACAGGTTCATAGGTGGGTTCCTGATGGGCAGGAATTTCCTGGTACTGGATTGGCGGCAGCCCGGTATCCACTTTCATTCGGTATGTAGCGTTGAGCTGTTCTATTTTGTCCCTCAGCTCAGCCGGCGTTTTCTTACTGGCCCAAAGATCGATCTGCATTCCCTGGTCCCTCATATCTCCTGACGCCGGATCCTGGTAATAAATAATATCTGATTCATCCCTGCCTCCATCTTCGTGATCTACCAGACCCACCTCAAAAAGGCTTCTGGCGATGACGGATCTTGCTTCTTTCACGGTAAGCCCTACTACATTCGGAATAGAAATATTCCTCATCGGTCCGGAACCTAACACAACATCCACCATAGAGAACCTGGGCACAAGAGATCCCGGCTTAATTGGATTTCCTTTGTAAAGGATCCTGAGAACCGCATCTTTCTGGATGCTCGGCTCAAAGATGGTATCCCCGATTTTCAGTCCTACCTGGTCCAGCCTCTGGAAGGCAAGTCCTGAATATTTGTTTACCACATCCGGAATCGCTACCGGAGCCCAAGTCTTCGGATTAACCATTACTTGTATTAATGCATCTGGCTTAACACGGGAATACGGTAAAGGATATACTTTTAAAACTTGATAAGGTTTATACTTAGGATCATAGTTAAAACTATCAATTTTATATTTCAAACTAGCGTCATCTAAAACTTTTACGGCTTCTTGTGCCGTCATATTCATTACATTGGGAACAGGGATTTCCTGACCATGATCGGTATAATATTCCAGCCAGCGGAATGTAAGCCATATCAGCCCCACAAAAACTCCGATCGCCAATAATAAGTTCAGTAAAACTCTCCAGTTGAAAAGTGATTTAAGCATACTTAAAATACTTTAATTATAGCAGCAAAGATAACCAATAATTTTATATTGCAGTTTTTCTTTGCCACATTTCATTTTTCGTCTCAAAATTTACCGGCGTGCTCTATTGCATTAGGTAAAATCATTAAATTTGCTCATTGATATGACAGTATTATGAGCAAAAAAAGCGTTGCCGTAGTAATGGGAGGCCACTCTGACGAATATGTGGTTTCTCTTAAAAGCGGACAGTTGATCTACGATTCTTTAGACAGAGGCCTTTACGATGTCTACAAAGTGGTTATTCTTAAAGATGAATGGTATTTCCTGGATGAACAAGGTCAGAAGCTCCCGATCCATAAAGGGGACTTTTCAGTTACACTCAGTTCGGGACAGCATCTGAAGTTTGATGTCTGCTTCAATATCATCCATGGGGCACCCGGCGAAAACGGGGTTTTGCAGGCCTACTGGGATGCTATCGGCCAGGTATATACCGGTTGTGATTTTTACCAGAGCGCGCTGACCTTCAATAAAAAAGACACCCTTGCCGTACTGTCGAAATATGGCATTCCTTCTGCAAAAAGCATCTACCTCAGAAAAGGGGAAACCATCAATGCAGAAGAGATCATCCGTGAGCTTGGGCTTCCGGTATTCGTTAAGCCGAACCAATCCGGTTCTTCGCTGGGTATTTCAAAAGTAAAAGAACTGGCTGAACTGCTGCCGGCGACTGAAGTAGCCTTTAAAGAGGACCATGAAATCCTGATTGAAAGTTTTCTGGACGGAATGGAAGTCTCTGTAGGTGTAGTGGACTTCAAAGATGAAACCGTTGTACTCGGCATCACAGAAATCGTCCCTAAAAATGAGTTCTTCGATTATGAAGCAAAATATGAAGGCGCTTCCGAAGAAATCACTCCGGCCAGGATTGACGAGGAAACCCATCAACGGGTAGAAGATATTGCTAAAAAAGCATACGACTCCCTAGGTATGAGCGGTTTTTCCCGAAGTGAGTTCATTTTAATGGATGGCATTCCCTACATGCTGGAGATGAATACCAATCCGGGATTTTCCCCTGCAAGCATCCTGCCGCAGCAGGCACGGCATTATGGGATTTCCATTGCTGACCTGTGCGGAAATGAAGTTGAAAAAGCTTTACATAAGAATCAAAAATAAAGTATTTAAAAAAGTTCGGAAATTAAATCCGTTGCCTATGCTAACGGATGTCCGGATTTTTCCTTCATTATTCATAACTTGTAATCTATAAATACTGCGCATGAAAATTGCTGTTTTTCCGGGATCGTTTGATCCTATTACTTTAGGACATTACGATATCATAGAACGGGCAGCCCCGCTTTTCGATAAGCTGATTATAGCGATCGGGCAGAATTCCCAGAAAAAATACATGTTCCCGCTGGAAAAAAGAATGGAATTCATCCAGAATTCCGTTGCCGAATTCCCTAATGTGGAAGTGGATTATTTCGAAGGACTTACCGTCGATTACTGTTTTGAAAAGGATGCACAATATATTATCCGAGGCCTGAGGAATCCGGCGGATTTCGAATTTGAAAAAGCCATTGCCCATACCAACAGGACGCTCGCCCATAAAAAACTGGAAACGGTTTTCCTGCTGACCTCCTCCGGAAAATCATTCATCAGCAGCAGCATCGTCCGGGAAATCCTCAACCACGGCGGAGAATATGAGCTGCTGGTCCCGGATTCGGTGAGAGTTGAGAAATGAGTAATGAGCAATTAGTAATGAGTAATTTTTACCCGTATGGACTTTAATCAGATATTCAGAGACCGGACGAAAAATTTTTCTCTTTCAGTTATTAAATCCATATCATCATTACCCTATTCAGATGCTCTTTCAGTAATCAGAAAACAAATTATAAGATCCTCGACTTCCGTTGCTGCTAATTACAGAGCGCTCGCAAGAGCCAGATCTGAAAAAGAAAGGTTTGCAAAAGTCTGTATTGTTGTTGAAGAAATAGATGAAACTCAATTTTGGTTAGAAATTATTGAGGAACTAAATTATTTAGATCCGGAAATAATTTCTTATTTAAAACATGAATGTGAAGAATTAGTAAAAGTAATGACCTCTTATAAATTCAAATTATCTCAAAATATAAAACCATTATAACCCAGTATTATTACTCATTACCCATCACTCATTACCCATAAAAAATGCACGAACAGTTCAATTTTGCCATAGAAGTCCTTGGAACCATTTCCTTTTCCATGTCGGGGAGTTTTGCCGCCATGCAGAAACGGCTGGATCCTTTCGGGGTGCTGATTATTGCCTTCGTGACCTCTGTGGGAGGCGGAACCGTACGGGACCTGTTGCTGGACATTCCCGTATTCTGGATGCATGACCTGTTTACCTGCGCCATTATTCTGGCGACAAGCATTTTCACCATGATTTTTAAATCCCTGGAAAAAAACTTCCAGGTTACGCTGTTTATTTTTGACAGCTTCGGGTTGGGATTATTCACCATCATTGGTGTCCAGAAGGGCCTGCATGCAGACATCCATCCTCTGATCTGTATAGGACTGGGAACCATTACGGGCTGTTTCGGGGGAATTATACGGGACATCCTGCTCAATAGGATTCCATTGATCTTCAGGAAAGAAATTTACGCTACTGCCTGCATTGTCGGCGGATCTGCTTTTTTGCTGATGACGAAATTCAGTTCCTTTACCTATACGTTCATTCAGATTTTCACCATCCTCCTGATTGTAGCCATACGTACGCTGGCTGTAAAATACCACTGGCAGATCCCCAAATTCTACGGGTACGACCATAATGCTGAAATGTAGGTTAATATCATAAAAAAAGCATCTGAACAGATCAGATGCTTTTGTATTGTATAGTCAATTCCTGAATTAGAATTTCCCTCTGTTCCTCATATTAGGATTGTGCATATGCTTCTGCATGGTCGGCATCTTCATCTGGTCTTTCATCATTTTGATCTGGTCGGTCATCATGCCTGCACTGTCGAGCCTTTTAGCCTCATCAAGCAGCTTCTGCCCTTCCTGCCTTCTTCCTTTGGAAATGGCCGCCGCTGCAAGGTTTAAGGTAGCCATAGCCCTGTCGTGTTTCATATTCAGTCCATATTCAAGGGCTTTTCTCATCAGGGGTTCTACTTTTGTAGGGTGCTCCTGTGCCAAAGTCAGGCCCTGCAGGTAATGAAAATATCCGTACTGGGATTGATGGAGCTGAGCCTTATAGTTGGTGATTCCTTTCAGCCATTCCCCTGCTTTTTCCATATTCTGCTTTCTGAGCTGCCAGAAGGCAAGCAGGATGTATTCGTTTTTGAAGAAAAGGAGGATCGGCACTGCAGCCAGCAGGAAAATCACGATTCCCCAGCCCAGGTTTCTGGTAAAGATCATCATAGAAAGTCCCGTCAGGATCAGAACTGCGGCAATGGCGATTTTTATGTATTTGTTCATTGTTAAAATTTAGAATTGCAAAGATAAATAATTTACTTCTTAGAAGCTAGTGCTTGCCAGCCGGAATTCTAGAGTTCTTCGGTTTTGATTTTTTCAAAAGTCTGAAAGCAGAAGCTGTAGGCATGCTTCTCATCTGCCTCAAAGCAGGACTCACCAGTTTTCAGCCACATCTTCCCGTCAATCTCAGGAAAAAATGTATCTGCCTCGAAGCTGCCGTTCACTTTGGTTACTTCAATCCTGTCGGCAACCTGCATCGTCTGCTCATAGATTTTACCGCCCCCGATGATGAATACGTCTTCATCGATCTTTTTGGCAAACTTTACCGCTTCTTTAATGCTGCCTACAATCAGTACGCCTTCTTCAAACCAGTCCTTTTTTCCGGAAACAATAATATTGGTGCGGTTCGGGAGCGGTTTACCGATGCTTTCATAGGTTTTCCTGCCCATAATGACCGGATGGCCGGAAGTTATTTCTTTAAAATGTTTCAAATCTTTGGGAAGATGCCACAGCAGCTGGTTTTTGAATCCAATCTCATTGCTGTCTCCCATTGCGACCACCATTGTTACCATTAAAATAATTTTCTGCAAAATTAGCACATAATTTGTATATTTGGTTGACACAAGGTTTTTAAAAAATATAAACTATGAAAAATAAAGGCTGCCTGAGTGCAGGAACTATCGGAATTGCACTGGTTGTAATTGTTGTGATTCTTTTCTTCTGGGGTAAAAGCGGCTACAATAATTTTGTAACCCAGGAACAGAATGTGAATACCAAATGGTCTAACGTGGAAACGGTATACCAGAAAAGAGCCAACCTCATCCCGAATCTTGAAAGAACAGTAAAATCATACTCGAAATTTGAGCAGGAAACCCTGACGAAAGTTGTGGAAGCCCGTTCTAAAGCAACTTCTATCAACATCGACCCTACGAATATGACGCAGCAGGACCTTGCGAAATTCCAGGCAGCGCAGGGAGAATTGTCAGGAGCACTGAGCAGGCTGATGGCTGTGGTGGAATCCTATCCTAACCTGAAAGCAGATCAGCAGTACATCAACTTCCAAAGGGAGTATACCGCTATTGAGAACAGCATCAGGACCGAAACAGTATATTACAATGCGGCGGCACAGGAATACAATACGACGATTAAAAAATTCCCGAATAATATCCTGGCCAACTTCACCAATTTTAAAGAGAAACCATACTTCAAAGCAGATGCAGGTGCTGAAAAAGCTCCTGAAGTCTTCTCAGAATAATGAAAAGTTTTTTAACCCATCACCAGATAGCTTCCCTTGTGGAAGCTATTCAGTCGGCGGAAGAACATTCCACGGGCGAAATCCGGGTGCATATTGATTCCAATACCTCAACCCGTGATGCGGAGACAGCATTCGAAGTATTCAGGAGGCTGTGCATGAATAATACTGCCGACAGAAATGCGGTTCTTTTCCATGTCAATTTTGAAAAGAAATACCTGACTATCATCGGTGATATCGGCATCCATGAGAAGGTAAAACAATCCTATTGGGACCAGCTGCACGACTACATTACTGGAGAGTTTGCCAAAGGGAATTATTACAAAGCACTGGAAAGTGCCATCCTGAAAACCGGACTTGAACTGAAGAAACATTTTCCGGTTACCGGAGAAAACCCCAACCAATTATCTAATGAGATTACGTTCTCTTAAAATAATATTTTCATTCATCCTTTTTTTCCTGTACCTCTGGGTACCGGCGCAATATACCGTTCCGAAGAAACCGGCGGTACTTTACCCGGTATTTGATGAAGCCAATCTGCTCAGCCAGCAGGAAAAAGATGCCCTGAACAATAAGCTGATCAAATTTGCTGATTCCACCTCTACTGAGATTGAAGTAGTTATTATTCCTTCAACCAAAGGCGAAGATGTGAATTTCCTGGCTACGATGTTCGGGGAAAAATGGGGAATCGGGCAGAAAAATGTGGATAACGGGGTTGTTTTCCTGATCGCTACGGAAGACCATACGATGGCTATCCAGCAGGGAAGGGCTGTTGAGCAGTACCTGACCGCATCAGTAGCCGGCCAGATCCTGGACTATATTGTAACCCCTAATTTCAAGCAGGGGAAATGGTATGAAGGAATCGACCGCGGGACAACATCCATTATGGAAGCTGTCCAGGGAAAATTTAAACCGATTGCCAAGACACCTTCAGGCGGAAAAAGAGATGCGGTGAGCCTCATCATCATTGCCATCATCATTTTTATCATCATTTCGATCATCTTCAGGAACCGTGGAGGCGGAGGAGGAGGAAATGGCGACGACGATGATGTGATCATCTCCAGGAGAGGCCGCAGAAATTATCCCGGCGGATTCTTCCCTTTCCCGGGAAGCTTCGGAGGTGGTGGTTTTGGCGGAGGCAGTTCCGGAGGCGGCGGATTCGGAGGCTTTGGCGGAGGCGGAAGCTTCGGAGGCGGAGGTGCTTCGGGAGGATGGTAATAAAACAGCATATAATCGGTCTTTACGGGCCGATTTTTTATTTGACCTTAGCAGATATCATTATCAACCTGATTGATTATTCTGTAACTGATACGGGATACTTTCAATACCTGTTTCAGCAATGTATCGGAATGTGCTCCTTTACGATTAATCAAAAAGGCAAGATATTCATATAAATGAAACCCCTTTTTATAAACCATTCAATTTTGGCTAGGAAAACGGCATTTTTTTTGATCACTACAAGCGCAAAATGGTCATTTTCAGATTAAAAAATCAATAAATCAGACCTAAAATTCTATTTAATTCATTTTTTTTTCGTTATTTTTACTCAAAACAGGTTATGAAGAAGACATTGGTAGTTTTTGCGCATCCTTATCTTGAACATTCGAATTCGAATGTAGAGCTCATCAATTTTTATGTCCGTCATCAACATTTTACGCTTCGTGACCTGTACGAAGAATACCCCAATTTCCATATTGCGGCTTTCAGGGAACGCAAACGCCTGAAGAATTATGACCGGTTTATCTTTCAGTTTCCCATCATATGGTTTGGTACTCCTCCCCTTTTAAAACTGTGGATTGATGAGGTCTTCGACCGGGACTGGCTGAAAGAGGGGGCTGAGAATCCGCTGGAAGGTAAGGAAGTACATATCCTGGTGACTACCGGAGGAAAAGAAAGGTCGTTCAGCAGGAACGGCACCTATAAATACAGTGTGGAAGAAGTCATCAGCGGACTGATCATCTGCCTGAATGTTTTTAAAGCTGAGATCAAAAATATCAAAGTGGTATATGAGGCCAATAAGCTCAGTAAAAAAGAAATCATCCTCCATAAAAGAGAATTTGAAGAACTTCTAAACCAATAGAAACCTATGGAACAGACATTAGCTATGAACACCCTACTCTTTCTGGGCGTAGCCATTATCATGGTTCCGCTGGCCAGGAAGTTCGGGCTCAGCTCCGTAATAGGATATATTGCAGGAGGAATCATCATCGGGCCTTATGTCCTTAAGCTTACCGGGAAAGATGTAAACGATATCATGCATGCCAGCGAATTTGGCGTAATCATGCTGCTCTTTCTGGTCGGCCTGGAACTGGAACCAAGAAAATTCTGGGAAATGCGGAAAAAGATCATGGGACTCGGGCTTACCCAGACCCTGCTTACCATTTCCCTGTTGTTTCTCGTATTCATCTGTGTAGGATGGAGCATGGATAAGGCCGTTACCGTTGCTATGTGCTTCGCATTATCTTCAACGGCGATTGTCCTTCAGACCTTACAGGAAAAAAACAACCTGAACAGCACAGCCGGCGAAGCTTCGTTTTCCACCCTGCTTTTCCAAGACATTGCAGTGATTCCTATCCTGGCGATCCTGCCTGTTATTGCCCATCATAAAGCAAGGCACCATGACAATGAAATCCAGGTGATGATCCAGAACCTTCCTGAATGGATGCAGGCAGGAACCGTTATTTTAGGCGTTGTGCTTCTGATCCTGCTGGGACGGTATGTCTTTGTTCCTTTCCTTCGCTATGTTTCCAAAGCCGGAATGACGGAACTTCTTACGGCATCTTCCCTTTTCCTGGTCATAGGGGTCTCGGAGCTGATGACCGTCATCGGCCTTTCTCCTGCACTGGGAGCGTTCCTCGCCGGAGTGATGCTGGCGAACAGCGAGTTCAGGCATGAGCTGGAAGCACAGATAGATCCGTTCAAAGGATTGCTTCTGGCTGTATTTTTTGTAAGTGTGGGTTCTACAATCAATTTCAATATTATTGCAGGAGACCCTTTATTTATTTTCACTACAGTATTTGCTGTACTGTTTATAAAATTTATCGTCCTGTATGCGATCGGGAAATTTTTCAGGATCGATACCCCGCAGAGCCTGTTCTATGCATTTGCGCTCTCTCAGGTTGGAGAATTTGCATTTGTACTGATCAATTATGCTTCAGGATTGTACATCCTCACGCCTGAACTGAATGCACAGATGATGGCCGTGACAGCTATCACCATGTGTATTACCCCTTTCCTGATCATTATCAACGATAAATTCATCACCCCTAAATTCATTAAGGAGGAACCGGAAACCGGACAGGATTTTAATATCCTGGACGGGCAGGTCAGCCAGAAGAAGATCATTATTGTAGGTTTCGGGCATTTCGGAAGTACCGTAGGAAGGCTGCTCAGGGCAAATAAAATTTCAGCTACCGTACTGGACCGGGATTCCGATCGGGTCAAACTACTAAGAAGCTATGGTTTTAAAGTATATTACGGTGATGCAACCAGGATTCCCATCCTCAGGGCCGCCGGTATAGAAGATGCCGAAATTCTGGTGCTCTGCCTGGATGATCCGGCTGACAATAAATTTGTAGCAGACCTGGTGCGGGAACATTATCCGGATATCAAAATATTTGTGAGGGCTAAAAACAGGATTGATGCCTACGATTATATTAACAATGGTATTGATAAGATTTACCGGGAAACCCTGGGTACTGCAGTAGATATGGCTGTAGACATCCTGCATGAAACCGGAATGAGAAAATATGCAGCCAGACGGCTTGGACAGCGTTTCATGGCGATTGATAAAGACTCCGTGCGTAAACTGGCCAGAATAAAAGAGGAAGACGATGACGACCTTGCATTGTTCACCACCAAAGAAATCCTCCAGCGTGAGGAGGATTTACTGGCATATGATAATCTGAATTTTGACAGAAAAGACTGGCAGGATTCTTCCTCAGAAGATGAAGAAGATTAATCACCATTGTATTACTGGATATTGACGCTTCCGCCGCTGCTCTGAGACTGGTTGATGGTTTTCAGGCTACCTTTTTTATACACATTGACACTACCGCCGGAAGAAGCTTCCGCATCAAGTTCTGAAACGGCACTGATGTCAATGCTTCCGCCGCTTGAAGCCTCTGCTTTTACGCGGTCTGCAACCACATCACGTGCTGAAATGCTGCTGCCGGAAGAGGAACTCAGCTCTGCCCTTTTGGATTTTCCTGAAATATCGATGCTGGAACCCGAAGAAGCATCAATATCAAGGTCAACCGCCCAGATCTTACCGCTGAAGCTGCTGCTGCTTCCTGCGGAAATATCAAATTTATTTGCTTCCAGGTTACCGGAAACAGATCCTGAGCTCGACAGATCGATTTTTGTCTTTTCCTGCGTGAATGAATCTTTTATCCTGATTTCAGCGGCTGAGTTGGCCGTCAGTTTTTCAAAATCTTTTGTATAAATCTTAGCTGTTACCCGGTTATTCGTTACCCTTACCCCGGACTTATAATGGATGTGCAGTTTACCGTTTTTGTTTTCTACCAGCACTTCGTCAATAAGGTCCTGAGGAGCCGAAACCACGACTCTTTCTACATCAGCTTTAATGATATCCGCTTCTATGGCCTGTGAGACTTCTATCTCATCAAACTCTCCCCTGAATTCCCTTTCCTGAAGGGATCCGTTTTCTTTGGGAACTGTAGTTTCCACCCAGCTGTCCTTTTTTGCTCCCCTTCTGTCGTCCTTATTACAGGCACCCAGCATAACCAGAGCTGAAAAAATAAAAATAGTTTTTGAATTCATATGGATCTGTTTGTTTTAATGATTAATCAGGCAATAATTATAACAACTAATATATTAAAAATATTACTGCCTTTGCTGATATTTATTTATGGATGATCACAGCCTAATTCATAAATTTTATTTTTTAATGATAATTCATAAATATAAATTAAAAATTAAATTAAAATTATACTATCTAATGGTATAATAATTGAACAAAATAAATCACACCACCAAATATTAAGAGTATGATTCCATCAAAAGTCCACGCCGTATTAGATTACCTGATGGGTATGATCCTGATTGCCGCCCCCTGGCTGTTAGGGTTTGCCGATAATACCGCAGCCACCATCCTGCCTGTAGTTCTGGGAGCATCGACATTGATATACAGCCTGTTTACAGATTATGAGTACTCCATGGTCCGGATGATCCCGTTCAAAGCGCACCTGACCCTCGACTTTGCCTCCGGAGTACTGCTTTTGGTTTCTCCATGGTTATTCGGATTCAGTGACAGAATGTACCTGCCGCATGTTATCCTGGGAGCAATAGAGATCGGAGCCGTGTTGATGACAAAGCCCAAACCCGTTACCGAGGCAGAAAAAGTATAGGAGCCCATCTGAACATACCACTAATTTAAAATAGAAGCTTTTCCGGTTTTCCGGAGAAGCTTTTTGATGCCCCATCAGCAGAATCTTTGCCTTTCAATTCTTGTTTAATGTAATAGTTTTAATATCTTTATGCTTTACTAACAATGCGTTTATGAAGAATATTTCATCGGTATTATTAATTTCCGCTCTGGCATTTAATTATTCCTGTACAACAATGAAGACAACTGAAACCCAACATGAAGTTCCTGTACCGGCTTCCCTTGCATCCAATCCTTTTATGAAGAAAAGTACGCTGCAGTATGAAGCCCCGGAATTTGATAAAATCAAAGATGAACATTTTAAGCCGGCCTTCGATTTCGGGCTTAAGCAGCATGATGCTGAGATTATAAAGATCGCTGATAACCCGGCTGCGCCTACTTTTGAGAACACGATTGTAGCGCTTGAAAGAAGTGGTGAAGTGCTGAAACGTGCGATGATGGTTTTTTCCAATCTCACGAGCGCAAACACCAACCCTACCCTTCAGGCGCTGGATGAGGAATATGCACCGGTTTTTGCTGCCCATTCGGATAAAATGTACCTTAATGAAAACCTGTATAAAATGATACAGGCTATCACGGATACAGGCCTTGATGCCGAAAGCAAAAGGCTGCTTCGGTTTTACAAACAGAATTTTGAAATTGCAGGAGCCAACCTTTCTTCTGCGGATAAAGAAAAACTGAAACAGATCAACCAGGAGCTCGCCTCATTATCTACCCAGTATTCCAACAAATTGCTGGAAGCCAGAAAACAGGGCGGTGTATTTTTCAGCGATGCGAAGGAACTGGACGGACTTTCAGCAGACGAAATTGCCGCTGCCGCCGCAGATGCTAAAAATGCCGGCAAGGAAGGACAATACCTGCTGGCTTTGCAGAACACCACTCAGCAGCCTCTTTTACAGAACCTGAAAAACAGGGCTACCAGGGAAAAATTGTTTAAAGCTTCCTGGACCAGGGCTGAAAAAGGAGATGCCAATGATACCCGGGAAACCATTGAAAAGCTGGCTGCACTGAGGCTGAAAAAAGCTCAGGTGCTGGGCAAGAAGAGCTTTGCAGAATGGAAACTCCAGGACCAGATGGCAAGAACCCCGGAAGCAGCTACAAAACTGATGAACCAGATAGCCACGCCTGCAGTGGAAACGGCAAGACGTGAAGCCAAAGACATCCAGGACCTTATCGATCAGCAGAAAGGAGGCTTCAAAGTAGAACCCTGGGACTGGAATTTCTATGCTGAGCAGGTGAGAAAAGCCAAATTCGACCTGGATGAAAATCAGATCAAACCTTACTTTGAGATCACGACCGTTTTGGAAAAAGGCGTTTTCTTCGCGGCAGAGAAGTTTTATGGGCTTACCTTTAAGAAAAGGACAGACCTTCCGGTATACCATCCTGATGTAGTGACCTATGAAGTTTTCGATCACGACGGAAAATCCATCGCCATTTATTACCTGGATTTCTATACCCGGGATTCCAAAAACGGAGGTGCATGGATGAGCAATTTCGTGGAACAGTCTTACCTGCTTGGAACCAAGCCCGTGATTGTCAACTGCTACAACTATCAGAAACCGGCTCCGGGAAAACCTTCACTGATCAGCTTTGATGATGTATCAACAATTTTCCATGAATTCGGACATTCGATCCACGGCATGTTTGCCAGCCAGAAATATCCTTCACTTTCAGGAACCAATGTGCCTAGGGACTTTGTGGAATTCCCTTCCCAGATCAACGAACACTGGGCACTGGACCCTGTAGTATTAAAGAATTACGCCATTCACTACGAAACCAAGCAGCCGATTCCGCAGGCTTTGGTGGATAAGATCAAAAAAGCGGCGACATTCAACCAGGGATATATGACAACAGAACTGGTTTCGGCAGCAGAACTGGATATGGACTGGCATACCGTAACCAACGACAGCCAGCTGATCCCTGTACTGGATTTTGAAAAGCAGTCACTGGCAAAACACGGATTTACACTCGCTACTGTACCGCCGAGATACCATACGCCTTATTTCGCCCACATCTGGGGTGGCGGGTATTCCGCAGGATATTATGCTTATCTATGGTCTGAAACCCTGGATAATGATGCATGGGAATGGATTATGAGCCATGGCGGGCTGACCAGGAAAAACGGCGACCGCTTCAGGAAATACATCCTGTCAGTAGGAAATTCCGTAGACCTCAACCAGGCCTTCAGGGATTTTACAGGACACGATCCGGATATCAAACCTTTATTGAGAAACAGAGGATTTATCAAATAAAACAAAGCATCCAGAAAACTGGATGCTTTTTAAATTTAGAACATAACATATCCCATTGTATCATTCTAACCATCTTAAGCCTCTCATGGCAACATGTACTCATTCTTTTACTGTTCATCCCTATTTACTTTATCCCTACATTTATTGCCCTCAATAGAAAAAAATCAAATGCAGGTGCCATTTTTGCTTTAAATCTATTCTTAGGCTGGCATTAATCGGCTGGATAGGAGCGCTAATATGGTCTTTATCGAAAGACAAAACAGACCAGCAGCGAACCATTGAAAATAACAATTCCAATATTGATCAGCTGACTCAATTAAAAAAGCTTCATGATCAGGGAGTCATTACAGACCAGGAATTTGAAACCCAGAAGAACAAGCTGCTTCAATAGAAAGCATATTTTTGATTTGAATTTTAAATTCCCAGGAAAATTTAGGACTTTTGTAGTTTAAATAAAAAAAAATGAACTGTCCCTGCTGTTCCGGAAAATCATATGAAGATTGCTGCAAGCCGTACCATACCGGAGAAAAGGATGCTCCGACTGCCGAAGCGCTGATGCGTTCAAGGTTTTCCGCTTTTGCCATCCCGAATGCAGACTACCTCTGGGAAACCACGCTTCCAAGCAAAAGAAAATACCATAACAAAAAAGATTTACAGGAATGGGGAGCCCGCAATACCTGGACAAAACTGGAGATTGTGGACAAGCCTGCTGCCGATACAGTGGAATTCAAAGCTTTTTATACGGATGAAAACGGTCATCCGGAAATTCATCATGAATTATCAACCTTCAGAATGGTTCAGAACCGTTGGTTTTATGTGAGCGGTATATTTATTCAATAATATAAAGCACAAGGAATCTCTGATTTTACGGAGCTGTTTCCGGCTATCCACTCTTACTCCTCGCGCAGCCGCTGATCCCTTCCATGCTGCGGGGTAACCGTTCCTATCCGGGCTAGGTCCGGGCCGGTAATACCTACATTTTCAGAATAAAATAATGTCCGGTATGCTAAACAATCTGACTGAATTTCCACTGAGAAATATATTTGATCAAGACTTTCAGCATAAAAAAATGTCCGGTAAAACCGGACATTATATAGATTAGTGAGCTTCGTTTCCGTCGATTCCGTGCGCATGGCCATGAGACAACTCCTCTTCTGTAGCAGGACGTGTATTTAAAATTTCCACCTGGAAATCAAGTACTTTTCCGGCCATAGGATGGTTAAGGTCTGCAACAACAGCTTCCGGCGTAACTTCTACCACAAAAGCCTGGAAATTATTCCCCTGGTTGTCAGACAATGGCAGGATAGCTCCTACAGGAGGGATCCCTGATTCCTGGAACATATCCAATGGAAGCTGAGCAATAGCATCAGCCTGTCTTTCACCGTACGCTTCTTCCGGCTGAATGGTAAAAGCAGCAGTATCACCCGCCTGAAGTCCAAGGATATTTTGTTCAAATTTAGGGATCATCATTCCTACACCATATAAAAATGTAAGCGGATTTTCTGCTGTGGTTTCTTCTACAAGGGTTTTGCTTCCATCTTCCTCGATGGTGTGAAGGATGTAACGTACCGCTACAACGTGATTGTTTTCGATTGTCATATTTTTTCTTTTTTCGTGATCTTTCACGATTAACCTTACAAAGGTACTGTTTTTGAAATCATTGACCGAAATTATACCGAGAAAGAAATGCTTTGCAGAACAATCCTTTTATGCCTTGTCCTGGTTTTCATTGCGCTTTTTTTCACGCAGTACAAAGAGGTACAGGCTTTCGACTTTTGCCCGTGCCCAATCGGTTTTCCTCAAAAATTTCAGGGATGAGCTGATGCTCGGGTTATCGGTAAAACATCTGATATTAATCTGTTCGCCCAGCTTTTCAAACCCGTTGTAGTATTCCACAAGTTCTTCAAGAATGGTATCCAGGCGTTTTCCGTGCAGCGGATCTTTGGATGGCTGTTCCATGACTTTTCGGTAAAAATAAGGATTATTTGTGGGTTAGCAGGTTTTTCTCTCTGTTATGCTGACTGACTGATGGAGATCGGAAGCAGTTTCTGACAGATATTATGGTGTTGGCCGTCCTAGTGTTTCGCAGCAAAGCGGAGAAAACTGTATCAAGAACCGGTGATTAATAAACTAAAGTGTAATCATTTTTTCAAAAAGTTCTCGATACACTTCACTTTGTTTCGTACTGGAACTGACGAAAGCAGAAATCAATCTCTGATAAACATTGCGGCCCCGTCAGTTCGAGTTTTTTTCGCAGCAAGGCGGAGAAAAATGTATCGAGAACCGGTAATTAATAAACTAAAGTGTAATCCTTTTTAAAAAGTTCTCGATACACTCCACTTCGTTTCGTACTCGAACGGACGGAATATCATAAGCATCAAATTAAGATACAAAAAATCCCTTTGCAGAGCAAGTCTGCAAAGGGATGTATTCATATCGACAGATTGCTCCATCATTTCTGATCTTACAGGTCTTTCACCAGTGGTTTCACTTCTTTACCGAACAATTCGATTGATTTCATCATGATCTCATGCGACGGATCACCGACATCCATATGCCCGATAAATCTCGTAATCCCGAAAATCTCTTTCAGATAGGTGATTTTATCTGCTACTTCTTTGGCACTGCCGATGAACAGAGCCCCCTCTTTGCTTCTTCCGCCTTCGTACTGCATTTTCGTATACGGTGCCCAGCCCCGGGAAGAGCCGATCCTGTCCATCTGGGACTTATAATTATGGAAATAGCCATCAATCACTGCCGGATCATCGCTGACGAAAGTATGCGAATGAACAGCAATCTGCATTTCGGCCATATCATGCCCGGCCCTCTTGTATTCCTGCTTGTAAAACTCAATCAGGTTCCTGAACTGTACAGGCATGCCTCCGATAATGGCTACCACTAACGGCATTCCAAGCTCAGCAGCACTTTGAACAGATTGCGGCGTACCGCCTACAGCCCTCCAGATCGGAAGTTTCCCACCATTTTTAGCTCTCGGGTAGACGGTTTGGTTTTTCATCGGTGCACGGAGCCGTCCTGACCAGGTAACATTTTCTTCAGAGTTTATTTTCAGCAATAAGCCTAACTTTTCCTCGAAGAGTTCCTCATAATCATTCAGGGAATATCCATATAACGGGAAAGACTCGATGAAGCTTCCTCTTCCCACATAAATTTCGGCACGGCCATCGGAAATCAGGTCCAGCGTTGCGAAATCTTCATATACTTTTACCGGCTCGGAAGAACTTAAAACAGTTACACCACTGGCCAGCTTTATATTTTTGGTAATGCTGGCCGCAGCAGCCAGAACTATTTCCGGGGAAGAAACGGCGTAATCCGGACGGTGGTGCTCTCCCATGGCAAAAACATCAATTCCCACCTCATCCATGTATTTCACCTGTTCCAGGATTTCACGGATCTTCACTCCCGGATCCCGGTATTTCCCTGTAGACTGGTCCAATGCCAGATCCCCGAACATTCCTATTCCTAATTCCATATTTTAGATTTTAGATTTTAGATTTTAGATTAGCCAAAATTACAACTCCCTGCCATCAAATCCATTGATCTTTGATAAGAACGGGCCATCTACAGGTGAGCCACCCAATACTACATCCTTATTCCCTACAGCATAAAAAATCCGGACCTGCGGCCCGGATGATACTATTTATTTTTTAAGATACAGATCAAAATAATCCGTTACTTTCTGCATCAGATGTACGCGGTCTTTACCAATGACATTATGCGGATGTCCCGGATATACAAAATAGTCCAGCTGAACACCATTATCCACTGCCGATTTGATGAATTTGACGGAATGCTGCCAAACCACGACATCATCCTGCGCACCGTGGATCATCAATAACTTTCCTTTCAGGTTCTGCACCTTATCCAGCAGGTTGGCTGTTGCATATCCCTGCGGGTTTTCCTGTGGCGTGTCCATATACCTCTCTCCGTACATGATTTCATACATGCTCCAGTCGATCACCGGGCCGCCGGCAACCCCTACTTTAAAGACTTCAGGATGGCGGAGCATGAAGCTGGTCGTCATAAACCCTCCAAAGCTCCAGCCGTGAATCCCCATCCGTTCTCCATCCACGTAAGGAAGCGATTTCAGGTAGTTGACTCCTTTCATCTGGTCGTTCATTTCAGTGGTTCCCAGATTCCTGAAAACGGCCTGCTCAAATTTCAGTCCGCGGTTAGAAGAACCTCTTCCGTCCATGGTAAAAATAATGTATCCGTTCTGTGCCATGTATTCATACCAAAGGTTTCCGGAAGCCGGGAAGGTATTGGTCACCAGTTGCAGGTGCGGACCATTATACAGGTATACGATTACCGGGTATTTTTTATTCGGGTCGAAATGGGTCGGAAGGATGATCTTACCATATAGAGGCGTCCCGTCATCAGCTTTTAATTCTACATTTTTAATTTCCGGGCGCTGGTAGTTTTTCAACGGATTTTCAGCGGTCAGGATATTATCGGTTTTCAGTGTTCCGGTATTGATGACATTGACTGTTCTTGGCGTAGTAGCGTTGCTGTAGGTATCGTACAGGTAATTGCCGTCACTGCTCAAAATTCCTGTGTGCACACCCGGGGCATTGTCAAGACGCTGCATCTTGAAATTTGTCCAGTTGATTTTATACAGGTGCTTTTCCAGCGGCGTTTCTTTAGTGGAAGCGAAATAAATTTCTTTTTTCTTCTCATTGAAACCCAGAATATCGGTTACCAGCCAGTCACCTTTTGTAATCTGGGCAACCAGGCCTTTTTCCAGGCTGTAGTGAAACAGATGATTGTATCCTGTCCTCTGGCTCTGCCAGATAAAGTCTGTATTGGAATTCGGGAAGAAAGTAAGCGGATGCTGAGGTTCCACATATTTATCACTGGTTTCCTCAAACAGTGTTTTTACAAAGTTTCCTGTTGCCGCATCGTACTGATTCATTTTGAGGTGGTTCTGTCCTCTGTTCAGCACGCCTACAAAGATATACTTTGAATCCGGGCTCCAGGTTACGGCTGTAAGGTACTGGTCTTTTTCACCTTCTGTTTTCAGAAATACCGTTGACTGGGTTTTGATATTGAAAACACCAAGAGTGACCTCATGGGAGGTCTGCCCCGCCATCGGGTATTTGATATTGTGATTGACGGCAGGCGTTACAGACCAGTCGATAATCGGGTAATCGGCTACCATGGTCTGATCCATGCGGTAGAATGCGACCTGCTCAGAATTAGGTGCCGGAAAAATCCCGGTATCGATCCCGAATTCATTCCTGTGGACATTGGCCGCACCGTTGAGGATATTTTCGTCGGTATCATGGGTTACCGCAATGGTTTTTCCGTTTTTATGAACAAATAAATTGTTCTTTACCGTAAAAGCAATTGTCTGCTGATCCCCGAACACCTTCTGGTTTGAAGCTTCTTTATCCATGGCAACCATGTTCTTTACCTTCCAGTCATTGCCGGATTTTTCTACCCACATCATCTGATCCCCGGAACTGAAATATCCCTTGGTAGTGCCGGTAAACCTGATTGGCGGAACAGCCTTTAATTTATCGGTAAGGTTTTTATTGAGCTGGGTAAGAGATACCAGGGTATCTCTCCGGTTTGTTTTCAGGTCAGTGACCAGGTAGCCGCCTTTAACCGTCTGAATATAGGATTTTCCATCTTCTGACCATGAAAACTGTGAGATATTTTTCACGGCAAGGTTGGTTCTTAAACCGTTTACGGCTTCTGCCATCGTAAATTTCTGGGTCTGAGCCATTGCAGGACCGCCCAAAGCCAGCATAAGTAAAGAAAACGTATATAACTTCATTGCATAAAATTGAATCCTTCAAAAATAAGAAATAAAACCCATCCGTTAAGAAATGTTAAAATAAAAGATGCTGCGTGTGGTACATGTCTTGTAGTGATTACTATTACAGTGTATCCAATAAGGGATGCTAAGCCTTGATGAGTAATGGTAGTACATGATTGAGTATTTCTTATCTTAAATCAATGGATGGTAGTGACCGGATACGATACCTTTGTATCATTATTAACAACATAAAAATATAAAAACATGGCAACACAATGGAATTTAGACCCAACGCATAGTGAAATTACTTTCAAAGTAAAGCACATGATGATTTCTAATGTTAAAGGAAGCTTCACCGATTTCAGCGCACAGATTGAAGCGGAAGATGATACTTTTAAAAATGCTAAAACAACAGCAACCATAAAGACAGATTCTGTTTTCACCAATAATACCGACCGTGACAACCACCTTAAGTCTGCGGAATTCTTCAATGCTGAACAATATCCTACGATTACTTTTGAATCCCAGGCTTTGAGCGATGAGGTTACCGGAAACCTTACCATCAACGGGATTACAAAACCGGTGACCTTAGATGTAGATTTCGGAGGAGTGAATGTTGACCCATGGGGAAATACCAAGGCAGGATTTTCTTTTGAAGGTAAAATCAGCAGAAAAGATTTCGGCCTGAACTGGAATGCCACCCTTGAAGCAGGAGGTGTTTTGGTAAGTGATGATGTGAAAATCGCAGGTGAACTGCAGTTTGTAAAACAGGCATAATTTTTCCAACCATAATAATAAGGTCCGGGAATTAGCCAATTCCCGGACCTTTTCCATCTGATATGAACCTTAATGATCTTCAAAACCTCAGCAGCGGTTTCCATACAACACAGAGAATGCCCGTCCTTTTCCTGGGGCACGGATCTCCCATGAATGCCATTGAAGAAAATCAATTTGTACAGGGCTTTCGTAAAGCAGCTTCTGAAATACCAAAGCCTAATGCCATTTTATGTATTTCAGCCCACTGGTATACTGCGGGAACCAAGGTAACGGCTATGGATCTGCCGCAAACTATCCATGATTTCGGGGGATTTCCACAGGCATTGTTCGATGTACAGTATCCGGCTCCGGGAAATCCCGGGCTGGCCAAAGAGACTGCGGATCTTTTAGCTCCCGTCGTGGTGGAAGAAGACCATCAGTGGGGACTGGATCATGGAGCATGGTCCGTAATCCGGCATATGTATCCGGATGCGGATATCCCGGTTATCCAGATGAGTATCGATTATACAAAACCGCCACAGTATCATTTTGACCTGGCTAAAAGGCTGGAAAAGCTTCGTGAAAAGGGAATCCTTATTATCGGAAGCGGAAATATCATCCACAATCTGAGGCTGATCGACTGGCGCAACATTAATACGGTTGGCGCCGGCTGGGATTGGGCTATAGAAGCCCGGGAGAAAACCAATCAATGGTTGCTGGAAGGAAATTTCAATGCGATTATCAACTATCATCAGCAGGGAACTTCTTTGCAGTACGCGGTTCCGAGTCCGGATCATTATCTTCCGCTGCTCTACAGCCTGGGCCTGAAACAGCCTTCAGAAAACCTGTCTTTATTTAATGATGAACTGATTGGCGGCTCGCTGAGCATGACGAGTGTAAAGATCGGATAAATCAGTATAAAAAAATAACCGGAAGTGATCTCCCGGTTATTATACATCAATGTATTGTTATTAGATTCTGGTAATACCCACTACATGAGGTTGGCCATTGATCGGCTGATAGATCTCGACCACAGCTTGCCAGATTACCATTGCAGGAGGCATGGATGCCTCACATTTGAAACGGTAATTGGTTCCGTTAACCAATTGTGTGGATACTTCCTGCGGAGTGTATTTTACTCCTACGAATCCTTGCATGGCTTCGTCAAATACTTTTTGATCTTCTGCTGTAAGGGGGTGGAATTTAGTCCATCCTCCTACTAATTGTTCTGTTTCTGACATGGTTGTTATGTTTTTCCTCCTACTCTTATGGCTTTTCGGAATACGCCCCGTTTTAAATGGTTTCTGGTCTCCACGGTTATTAGCTGAATACTTTTAGGCCAGCTTAGCTGCTGCTTTATGGCTGTGCCCAAATGTATTGTTGTGATCACATAGCAAAGCTAGTGCATATAGCAGGTTTTCCATAGCGTAGATATACTTAATTTAGATCATAGGTATAATTACCGTTCGGCAGATAAAGGGTATATTCCTATATGATTCAATGTAAAACCAGCTGTACCTATTTTAGGTACAGCTAAAAAAGCGAAACACAATGTTCCGCTTTATCATATCCTCTGAATCGTGGTTCAAATTCAGTGGTGGAATTTTCTCTTCACTACGTGATTACTGAACAGCCTTCAGCACATTGATGTTCCCGTATCCATAATCGGAATTGGGATTTGGGTAATAGGTTGAAGACTGCCTCATTTTCGTCAGGACCTGATCCCTTGTCCAGGAAGGGTTTTTCGCCCATACCAAAGCGGCAATCCCTGCTGTGGAGGCTGTGGCAACAGAAGATCCGCCCACATAATCAGTCTGCCCGTTATAATAACTCAGTACCGGGATGTTGCTTCCTGAAGCCCGTTCCATCTGATAGGTAAAGTCGATCTCTGATCCGGAATGGCAGATATCACATTTCTGATTGGAAGTATTCTCTTTCACGCCTGTTATCGCCTGCGTTTCAGGCATCCACGCCGGAAAGATCACACCGGCAAAATTGGTGAAGCTGGTTGAAGTCCCGCCGGCACAGAAGATCAGCTTTCCTTTGGAATAGGCATATTTTACACCGTCTTCAATCTTACCGACAGAAAAAATATGGCCCATAGACATGGAGATGATTTTCACCTTGGTATTATTGCCGAGCTCAGTAAAAGCAGTTTTAACCCCGTTCTGTTCGTGGTAACCGTCCAGTACTACGTTGGAGGCAGCCCTGTAGGTAACCAGGCTTGCATTATACGCCACACCTACCGGCTGTCCCTGGTTGTTCCTCGGCGCAGCGGCGGCTGAAGCCATGCTGGTCCCATGGCCGCATTTATCGGCAGATCCGTCATAGCCGCTGCTCCATGGCCATGCAGAATCTACATAGACGCCGTTCTTAGTAATCGTTCTTCCGGATGAAAGACCATTATTGAAGCTGCTTCCCAAAAGCGCCTGTTCGGAAGACACGCCACTGTCTATAATCCCGATGGTGACACCGGCGCCGGTACTGTAATTCCATGCGCCGGTAATATTATGCCGGGCAAATGACCAGGGCGCTTTTGCATTAGGGGAAACCGTAGTATAATCTGAAGCATTCAAAGCCATTGATTCCAGTCCGCAACCGGATGATGAACTGCCTGACTTAGCGGCACCACCGCCGAATTTCTGCTCGTTCTCAAAATACCGGTAATCTGCCGGTTCCAGGTAACGGATGCCTGCCATCCTGCGAAGGGCCATTACCGTTTCCTGTTTTTCTATGACCACATCCATCTGGTTCAGGTAAGGATCAGAAGATAATACAACCCTGTCGGTTTTTCCTTCGTACTGCTGAATAACCTTCAGGATTTCCTCTTCCACAGCTTTACTGTCAGCCGTGAGGCTTCTGTCGAAAGAAGATCCGAAACCTATGGATGCAATTTTGTTGCCCTGGAAAACAGCACTCCAGACCAAATGGTCCGAGGATTCTTTCCAGGAAAATCTTCCTTTGGTACGGATGGTCTCGTTAATTTTTTCATTGATCTGCCTTGAGGTTAACGGATCTTTCTGTACCACCTCGATATTGGCTGCTGAGTTTTGCAGATCATCTCTGTTACAGGCTGCAACTGCCGAACACAACATAAATAAGTAAAAAAGGTTCTTCTTCATAATAAAATTTGGATTAGTGGTCTAATATATCATTTTACTATGAATATAGAAATTAAAATATTATTGAAATAATAATGAAAACAAATAATTAAAAGTTGATAAATATTTAGCAAAAATATAATCAATCAAAACTGATTAATTTTGTCATTCCAATTTTTGAACATAAATTATCTTTACGGAAACCCATAAGGAACAGTATTTAATTAAAGCTAATTTCGCTTATATATTAAATAAAACATTATGTCAATTAAAATTACATGTATTAACAAAGACAATGGTTATCACGCAAATCCTAATTTAGCGATTACCCACTTAGGTTGGATAAATGAAATAGATCAACAAACTGGAAAAAACACGAGACTAGAAATTTATTCTTGGATAAAAAATGAAAATGGATATGCCTATGTTACAGACGGAAGTGGAAATAAAGCAAAAGTTATTACTGCGGAAACCTCTAATGGTACTAAATATCTAAAGACTGAGGCTGATAATACTACAACAAATAATCTATTATCACTTCCTGAATGTAAAATATAAATTAAATAAGCTGTTCAAAAAGAACAGCTTATTTAATTTTACCATATTGATGACAAACTAAAGTACTAATTATTTTAGTTTGTTTTCTTATCTAACGCTCAAGATAGTTCTAAAAATCAATTAAATATACGATTAATTCACTACAAATTTCCTTTCATTGATCAATTCCGCAATTGCAAGCATGTCTTCACCAATCAGCCGGTCATCTTCCAGTTTGGCCACTTTTGAACGCAGGATGTCAAAGTTTTCTTCAATAATTTTTGAACATTTGGCGGGTCTCCTGAATTCAAGGCCCTGAGCGGCAAACATCAGCTCAACCGCTAAAATATTAACGAGGTTACCCAGAACCTGGTTGAATTTCCTTCCGGAAATGCTACCCATGGAAACGTGGTCTTCCTGTCCTAAACTTGTCGGGATCGAGTCTGCCGAAGCGGGGAAACATAACGTTTTGTTCTCCGTTACCAAAGCTGCAGATGTATACTGAGGGATCATGAATCCTGAATTCAGTCCTGAGCTTTCGGTTAATAATCTTGGTAAACCATATTTGCCTTCCAGCAGGAGATAACTTCTCCGGTCTGAAATATTTCCCAATTCTGCCGCAGCCAGAGTAGCATAGTCAAGCGGCAGAGCCATCAGCTGCCCGTGGAAATTGCCTCCGGAAATAGATTCTTCGGCACTTAAAACAATGGGATTATCCGTTACTGAATTCAGTTCGGTTTCTGCCATCATTTTCAGGTGCTCAAAAGCATTTCGGCTTGCTCCGTGTACCTGCGGTACGCATCTCATGGAATACGGATCCTGCACCCTGTCGCAGTATTCGTGGGATTTCAGGTTATCGGAATTTTTCAGGAATTTCAGCATTCTTGCAGCCACTTTCCTGCTGCCGTCAAAAGGGCGGATTTCATGAAGCTCTTTTTTAAACGGACTGGCAGAACCGCGGTACGCCTCAAGGCTCATAGCAGCCGTCATATCGGCAAGGTCCAGCAGGTATTCAAACTTTTCCAGCCCTTTGATGGCATGGGCCAGGATAAACTGTGTTCCGTTGATCAATCCTAATCCTTCTTTAGGACCTAAAGTCAAAGGCGCAAGATCATGCTGTTCAAGAATATCAGCCGTTTCAAATATTTCCTGGCCCACCCAGACTTTCCCGAGGCCAAGAAGCGGCAAAACCAGATGAGCCAGCGGAGCCAGGTCACCGGAAGCCCCTACAGACCCCTGTTCCGGAACTACCGGAATAATATCTTTTTCCAGCATCAGGATCAGCCTTTCAATCACTTCCAGGGAAACGCCTGAAAATCCTTTCGACAGGGCATGAACTTTGGCAATCATCATGATCTTTGAAAATTCTTTGTCAATCGGCTTTCCTACGCCCACGGCATGGGAAATGATCAGGTTATACTGTAACAGTGCAGTCTCATCAGCGGAAATTTTAGTATCGCAAAGCGGTCCGAACCCTGTATTGATACCATATACACAACGGTCTGACTCAACGATCTGCCGGACATTTTTCTGGGATTTTAAAATCTGTTCTTTCGCTGTCTTATTCAGCTTTGCTTTATTGGGCATTTTGCAGATCTCCAGCACATCGTGGAAACTTAAAACATCTACACCGTATATCATTCTCAAAATTTTGTCTTAAAATTACACATTTAGGGCTAACTGGGAAAACGAATTTCAGATACCATACATTTTTTGATCATAAGAAGAATAATTTGTTATTTTTACCGCAGATTTTCAGATCAGATTAATACACTATGAAACTTAAAACATTTACCCTTGCCCTGTTGCTGGCTGCAACGTCTGCTTTTGCACAAAAAGTAAAATACCAAAAGGAAGAAATCAAGAAAATGGAGCAATATCTTTTCAACGAAGGCTTCAATATCCCCTCCCCTAAGAAAACATCAACGGTAATCCTGAAGGATGGAAGTATCCATAAAGGATTCTGCAATAAGATCGATACCAGGAAGGGACAGATCTTTGAGGTCTCCCTCAAGGACAGCATTACGAAAAAGCCTGAACTCTACAACTCCGATCAGATCGCTGAAATGTATGTATATCCCGGCAATGCTGAGAAAATTGCGAAAGTGGCCCGTTACATGGGCAATATCAGAAACTACAGCACCAAAAAGTTATCCAAAAGAACCAACAATGACAGGATCTATTTTGTCAACCAGACGGTATCCCTGAAAAACAAAAAGGATGATCAGGAATTCCTGATGCAGGTGATCAATCCTGAATTTGATGATATCATCTCAGTATATCATGATCCCAGAGCAAAGGAGACCGGTGGTGTGTCCTTCGGTGGCGGTCCTCAGCTTGGCGGAGGCGTCATCAAATCCTATTATGTGAAGAAAGGCAATAAGGTGATGTGGTTGCATAAGGATGATTTTGAAGATGAGTATGATTTCCTGTTCGGAGACAATGCTGAGTTCATGAAAAAGTATCCTAAGAATTCTGTAGAATGGGATTATTTCAGTTTCCTGGTTCATGAATATACGGAAATGAGCCACGGATAAAGTATAATTTTAACATAATATTGTGCGGCCATAGAATTTCTATGGCTTTTTTCTTGCTTTTAAATTACGTAATTTTGTTATATGAATCCTTTCTTAGAATTACAGCTGAAAACTTTACCTTCCGAACCCGGCGTCTATCGTTACTACGATAAGAACGACCAGCTTTTATATGTGGGGAAAGCGAAGAATCTTAAAAAAAGGGTTCTGTCTTATTTCAATAAAAACCTTCCCGGATACAGGACCAGAATTATGGTCAGCAAAATCCAGCGGCTGGAAACCACGATTGTGAACAGCGAGTATGACGCACTTTTACTGGAAAACAATCTTATCAAAGAACATCAGCCTTTCTATAATGTCATGCTGAAGGATGACAAAACCTATCCCTGGATCTGTATTAAGAATGAGAATTTTCCCAGAATCTTCCTGACCAGAACCAAGATCCGCGACGGCTCGGAATATTACGGGCCGTATGCTAAAGTGCGCCCCGCAAGGATTTTACTGGATACGATTAAGCACATCTATAAACTCAGGACCTGCAACCTGAACCTGGCACCGTCTAAAATAGAAGAAGGCAAATACAAAGTATGCCTGGAATACCATATCAAGAATTGCAGCGGGCCCTGCGAAGCTCTCGAAAGTAAGGAAGAATACGATGAAAAAATAGATGCGATCCGTGGGATGATCAAAGGGGATTTCCGGAAAGCAAAAGAATACCTGACGGACAGAATGATCCGATACGCCTCTAACCTGCAGTTTGAAGATGCACAGATCATCAAGGAAAGGCTGGATGTCCTGGAGGATTACCAAGCTAAGAATACGGTGGTGAATCCGAATATCGATGATGTGGACGTTTTCGGGATGACGAGTGATGAAACGGCAGCCTATGTGAATTTCTTCAAGATCAGGAACGGGAATATCATCCAGAGTTTTACCACAGAAATCAAGAAGATCCTGGAAGAGACTGACGAAGAGATTATGGAAGAAGCCCTGATTGAGATCCGGCAGAAGTTTGATTCAAATTCCAAAGAAGTGTTACTTCCGTTCCATTTACCGATCGAAATTCCGAATGTAAAGCTGATCGTACCGAAAGTCGGGGACAAAAAACGCATTGTGGAGCTTTCGGAAAAAAACGCGAAAGAATACCGTGTAGAAAAACTGAAACAGGTACAGATCATCGATCCGGAAAGGCATACCAACAGGATTATGGCAGAAATGCAGAAGCTGCTGAGAATGCCTGTAGAACCCAGGCATATTGAGGGATTCGATAACTCCAACATCCAGGGGACCAATCCGGTTTCAGCCTGTGTGGTTTTTAAGAACGGCAAGCCCAGCAAGGCAGACTACAGGATCTTCCATCCCAGGACCGTTGAGGGGGCCAATGACTTTGCCACTATGGAAGAAGTGATTTACCGGCGTTACAGAAGGATGCTGGATGAGGGTGAAACCCTGCCACAGCTGATCCTGATTGACGGTGGAAAAGGCCAGCTTTCTTCAGCCGTTAAAAGTTTGCGCCTGTTAGGATTATACGGAAAAATCACCATTGTAGGGATCGCCAAAAGGCTGGAAGAGATTTTCTTCCCTGAAGATCCTATTCCTTTGTATTTAGATAAAAAATCGGAGACGCTGAAGATTCTTCAGCAGGTCCGGGATGAAGCCCACCGTTTTGGGGTAAGGCACCATAGGACCCGGAGAAAGAATTCAACCATAAAATCTGAACTGGAAGAAATTCCGGGTGTAGGCAGTAAGACCATAGAGCTGCTCCTGTCCAAACTGAAATCGGTCAAGAGGATCAAGGAATCCAACCTGGAAACCCTGGAGGAAATTTTAGGAAAAAGTAAGGCTAAGGTAGTTTATGAATTTTTTAATAACGGATAACAAGTAAAGATTGAAGCTATTTTTTCAATAAATCTAATTCAATAACATTATTATCATCATTTATTCTTTTTTTAAAAGCCGCTTCACTTCTCTTCAGAGCTTGTTCTCCACTGATAAAGTTACCATTTTCATCAGTTTGATCAGGCATCCTTCCTCTTAAATTTTTTACAGGATCATTTCTATATTCTGTATATAATTTTTTATAATCTGTTTCATTAATCTTGATGATCTTATTATTGCCTTGAGGGTATGTTATCTCATTTTCATTTAATGATAATACTCCTTTGATAATAAAACTATGGCTTTTTGTTGAATCCTGAATTTTCAAAATAAGTCCGGGTAATCCATAAAATTTATATGGCCCATCGTGAAGTGGTATATCTTTTGAAAACCACGCTGTCCATTTTCGACCAGCAAAATTTAGTTCTGCTTTCTGTACAAAATATCCTAATACTTTATCAGTTTCATCAGATATTTTCCAGTCTTGCTTCCTTTTATCTGAAACATCGTAAAGATAAGAGCCAATCTTCACAATCAAATTTATATCATTAGCTGTAATATTTTTTTTTACTCTATAATCAACAAAATCTTTGTTTGGAGGCATACTAAACAATCCTTTTTTTGTATCTGCAACAATTGTCGAATCTATTTGAAATTTTTGATAACTATAAAATTCAGATTTATCTCCAATGATATCCAAAAACATAATTTCCTTTGAAATATTTTTTGATTGTGTTGAATCGGAAATAAATTCATATTCGTAAATGAATCTTTTTACCTGCCCATTCGAAATGAAAGAATAAAAAAATAAAAATATGTAGATCGTTTTTTTCATATTGTAAAAAAATAAAGGCAGCCTAGAACTGCCTTTGTTGTTATTTTAATTTATACTGGTCTTAATTCAGCTCCAGGTACACATCTTAAATCTCCTCCATTTCCAGTTGTATGATCATGATGGACAGGATTACTACAATTGTTTGTACCTATCCAACAACAAACGTAATCACCCGTCGGTTGAAGGTTTGATAATCCTCCTTTAACATTTTTCAATTCAACAATAGAAAGTTTTTTTAATTTTTTCACAATGTTTGATTTTTAAAATTAATAATTTTTTTTTACACCAAAGTATTTCGCGATAACTTTTCTCAAAAATAACACACCTTATATACTCTTTCTGATAAGTTTAATTATAAAAGCGATAAGTGATCTTATAATTTTAAAAAGTTTAGTATTTTTGAAAAAAATAGATTCATGAGCTTAGGAGTAAAACTTAGAAATTTAAGATATGAGAAAGACTGGTCTCAAACAGAAATTGCAGATCGGCTAAGGGTTTCTCAACCAGCCTATCACCTTTGGGAGACAGATCAAGCAAAGCCTACTACAGAAAATTTATTAAGAATTTCCGAAGTTTATAATTTGGATCTATATTCATTACTGGATTCAAAAGATCAAACCATCATTAATAATCCAATTTTTAATGATCAAAGTATTAGCCAACAGTATTATCCTACAATAAACATGATCAATCCTGAACTGTTAGAAAGTTTAATTAAAAATCAAAATCAGATTTCGAAGCAACAGGATCAGATTGCTAAATTAATAGAGAATCAAAACAAAATGATTGAAACTCTTTTAAAAAAATAAATGGATATACCAATAAATTATCTATCTTATTGAAAATGTTTCCTTAGCGTATTCTCCGTTCGACTGCGGAATCTCTATTACAATATTTCCGTTTTCCACATATCCTATTGTTGAATTTCCATTCTGCAGTTTCACCCTGAAAACATCATTTTTTGTAGTCGTCCTGAAGGTGGCATAAGGAACAGAACTGTTCGGATCAGCAAGGATGAACTGGTTTTCATCGATCTGTATTTTCTGTACGGTTGCTTTACCATTAGTATATTTCCCTGTTCCGGAATTGGACTGTGCTTTCACAGGCTCAGAAACACTGCTTGCTGCAACAGGCTTCTCTGGCTGGACACTGCTGACTCCATTGATATGTTCAACCGGATTTGATACGGCAACCTCTTTTACCGCCTGCTGTAAAGCATCAGAAAATCCTTCCTCAAATTCTTTGATCATAGAAGTCCCTTTTGATTGCAAGACGGTTTTCCCATTGCAGTCCTTAAAATCAAGGATTACCCTATTCCTCAGAAAGCTTTTATCATTGATGACATCAGCATTGATCACCTGGCATGGATTGGCTTTCACCTCTGCCGGCCAGGAATTCTGATCACCGGAAAGAACTACATATTTCTTTCCTTTCAGTATCTTGGTCAGCAGGTCTTCCAGTCCGAAACTGTTCTTGAAGGTCTGGAATTTCTGAGGCACTGAAACATACCTGAACTCGGATACTTTCTGCCCGAATACCAGGACAGAACATAGTGTTACTGTGGTGAGTATAATCTTTTTCATGATGTCTGGATTGATTAATCGTTTCTGAACTCACCCATATCCAGCTTCAGGGAAAAGAAATTGGAGTAAAAATTGGAGCCGCCAATCCCGGAGTTGGTAATGGCATAATCCAGGGTAAGCCCTCTGTATTTGATCCCGATCCCTGCACTCGGCTGGAATGAGACTTTCCTTTTCAGGTCTTCTATATCCGTGATCGACTGAAACCTGTTGACTCCCAGCCTCACAAAAATCATTTTCTGATAGCCCAGTTCAGCTCCTGCATAAGGTGTGATACTGGCAAAATCTGTCGATACCAGAGCGGCTGTCCTGGCAAAGTCGATATTTAAACCTGCTTCAGGAAGCACATAGATATTGCTGCTGAAATCGAATTTCTTACTTGCTCCCACATTGAGCTTAGGCATGGTAAGTTCCATCTTATCTTTAGGAGCAGGGTTGAATTCTTCCCCATTCACCACGGTAGATAATTCTTTCTGGTTGATGCTCCAGAAATTGACGGTCGTAGTGGCATCGCGGAGCATCCCTCCATACCTCCAGCCGTTGTCTGCTTTATAAATGGCACCTACATCAAACCCGAATCCATAACCGCTGGCGAATTTACCTACATTACGGTAAACGATTTTTGCATTGATCCCCACATCTAGCTTTGGATTCCCGGCCGGATTAAAGGCGTAAGAAAGAATTGCTGCATAGTCTGACTGGGAAAATTTAGTGATTTTATCGTAATCTATATTGCCTTCGGTATCAATAAGCTGAGTCGTATTCAGGATATTATCTACGCCAAGCCGTACGACCGAAACTCCGAAAACGCCTGTTTCAAGAACTTTAGCATAAGCAAGGTAGTCATATTTGGCAATCGACTCAAAGTACTCGGCGTGCATGGCTGCCCCCTGCCAGTCCCTTTCAATGGCCATCATTCCTGCCGGGTTCCACATCGGCGAGTAGACGTCGTCCTGATTGGAAATAACTGCCCCACCCATGGCTAACCCCCTGGCTCCGGCACCGATATTGAGGAATTCATTGGAATATTTCCTGATAATCTGGGACTGAAAGATCCCAAATAAGAGGGAGAATACAAGTAGTAAATATTTTTTCATCTTAAGATTGATGCTTATGCTTGATTAATGTTCTCTGTTTCTTAGCTTTAATAAATCCGTTAACGACAATCGCAAGGATCATGACTCCGGATGCAATATAAAATATGGAGCTCATATGCTCCGATTCGCCAAAGATAAAAAAAGCTAGTATAATTCCGTAAACCGGTTCTAAATTAACTGTTAAAATTAGTGTGAATGGCGAAATGTATTTCATCAGGTTTACCGATTCAAGCATTGGAAAAGCAGTGAAAACACTGGCCAACAAGGCTATTAACGCAAGATCACGGTAGTTTATTTCATTGATCTGAAAAATTTGCCCGGAAAATGAATAAAATATCAATAATATAGCCCAACCACAGAAAATTTCGTAAAAAATAATATTTCCTGAGCTGGTCTTCCCAAACATTTTACCGTTAAACACTGAAAATATCGTCCCGAAAATGGCACAGAGGACACCGTAAAAGATCCCTTCTTTATATTGAAATTCAGTTTTAAAAATCAGGAGGATGCAGGCTACAATCACAATTCCCATAATCACCTCCGAAATATCGATCTTCCTCTTGAATATAACGGGCTCCAGAATGGAAGCAAACAACGTTGATAAAGAGAGGCAGCTTAAAGCAATCGAGACATTAGATACCTTGATAGAATGAAAAAAGCAGAACCAGTGTATGGCCATTGATAAGCCAATGGCTGCCAGCTGAAAGAACAGCTTTTTGCTCACCTTAATACTTTCTTTCTTATAGATCCTGATAAAAGCGAACAGGAATACAGTAGCAAAGAGCATGCGGTAGAATACCAGATTTTGGGCGTTGGCATGAATAAGCTTTCCCAGAATGGCAGTAAATCCCCATAAAAATACAATTAAATGCAGCCTGAAAAGTGCTAATTTATGCATAAACCCCCTCTTTAAATTTTAACATGCAAATTTACGAATCGCTTTTATAAATCTTTAAAAAAAGCATAACTTTACTATAAATAAATATTTTTATGGATTTTTTAGAGGTGTTTTCATCCGCCAATGCATGGTTTGCGCTGCTTACACTTACTTTTCTGGAAATTGTATTGGGGATAGATAATATTGTATTTATCTCGATCGTCTCCAACAGGATTGATCCCAAAGACCAGCGTAAAGTACGCAACACCGGTCTTTTCCTCGCTATGATTTTCAGAATTGCATTGTTATTCGGCATCCAATGGGTGGTAGGGCTCAACCGGCCTCTGATCAATTTAGAATGGTCGTGGTTTCACGGGTACATTACCGGCCAGTCCATTATTATTTTTCTGGGAGGCTTGTTCCTCCTGTATAAATCCGTGTCTGAAATCCATCATAAAATAGAAGGTGATGAAGAAGTGCACCTTTCCACAAAGAAAACTTCACTTTGGGGATCGGTCTTACAGATCGCACTGCTCAATATTGTTTTTTCTTTTGACAGCATCCTTACAGCAGTCGGGCTTGTCAGCTTCAAGGAGTTCGGAAATACTGGAGCGCTGGTTATTATGATTTTAGCGGTTATTATTTCCATTGCCATTATGATGCTTTTTTCAGGACCGGTCAGCAGGTTTGTCAATGGTCATCCGACGATACAGATCCTCGGTCTTTCATTTCTGATTCTCATTGGAGTGATGCTCTTGGCCGAGGCTTCCCACATGGGGCATTTCAGCCTTTTCGGACAGGAAGTGGGAACTATTCCTAAAGGGTATCTTTATTTTGCGATTTTCTTTTCTCTGATGGTAGAGTTCTTTAACACAAAAATGAAAAAAAATACCAGTCTTTCCAAAAAACAATAAAAAACCCTGAAAATTTGTTCAACTTTCAGGGCCTTCAAATAATAAACTATTAAAAAAATAAACTAGGAACTTAGAGTACTAAGAGAATCACCTCTTATTTCCTCTGATGTAAAGTTAGAAAAAAAAACATTCACCTAAAAACAATATTTTGTTAAAAATTTCACAAAATTCTGATAACCAACAAATTAAACAACTGTTTTATTTCCGTCTTATTTTCTTTGAAAAATAGTATCTTTAGGCAACAAAATAGAAATTTATGGACATTGAATTTAACAAGAGGGAAGATCAGAACAGGTTAAAGCTTTCTGAAATCAACCGTCTGCTTTCCGAAATAAAGAAAGGTGGCGGAGAAAAAAGACTTCAGAAACTGCGTGAGGAAGGAAAAATGACTGCGCGTGAACGGGTTGAATATCTCCTTGATAAAAATTCAGATTCTATAGAGATCGGTGCTTTTGCCGGGTATGAAATGTATGAAGAGCACGGTGGCTGTCCTAGCGGTGGCGTTGTCGTGGTGATGGGATATGTTTCCGGAAAGCAGTGCATTATTGTGGCCAATGATGCCTCCGTTAAAGCGGGTGCCTGGTTCCCGATTACTGGTAAGAAAAACCTGCGTGCACAGGAAATCGCCATGGAAAATAAACTGCCGATCATCTACCTGGTTGATTCAGCCGGCGTTTACCTGCCGATGCAGGATGAGATCTTTCCGGATAAGGAACATTTCGGCAGGATCTTCAGGAATAATGCTAAGATGAGCTCTATGGGGATCATCCAGATCTCTGCCGTAATGGGCAGCTGTGTTGCCGGAGGGGCCTACCTTCCTATCATGAGCGATGAAGCAATGATTGTTGATAAAACAGGATCTATTTTCCTGGCGGGAAGTTACCTGGTAAAAGCGGCAATCGGAGAAAGTATTGACAATGAGACTTTAGGCGGTGCGACAACCCACTGTTCTATATCCGGCGTTACGGATTACAAAGCCAAAGATGACCAGGATGCGCTAAACAGGATCAAAAAAATCATGAAGTCCATCGGAAGCTATGAAAAAGCCGGTTTCGACCGCACGGAAAGTTTCCCTCCTAAAGAAAACCCAGAAAATATTTTCGGTATCATGCCTGCTTCACGCGCCGAACAATACGATACCTATGAAATCATTAAATGTCTTGTAGACCAGTCAGAATATGACGAATACAAACCGGATTACGGAAAAAGCATTGTCTGTGCTACTGCAAGAATAGACGGATGGTCCGTAGGGATTATCGCTAACCAGAGGAAGATGGTGAAGAACGGTAAAGGTGAAATGCAGTTCGGAGGCGTTATCTATTCCGATTCTGCAGATAAAGCAACCCGGTTTATCGCCAACTGTAACCAGCGGAAGATTCCTTTGGTATTCCTGCAGGATGTAACAGGATTTATGGTAGGATCAAAATCCGAACACGGGGGGATCATTAAAGACGGTGCAAAGATGGTGAATGCGGTAGCTAATTCCGTAGTTCCTAAGTTTACGGTCATTACCGGGAACTCTTATGGAGCCGGAAATTACGCTATGTGCGGAAAGGCTTATGACCCGAGGCTGATTGTGGCGTGGCCGTGGGCAGATCTGGCCGTTATGGGCGGTGCCCAGGCTGCTAAAGTTCTGGCTCAGATCCAGGAATCTACCCTTAAAAAGCAAGGCAAGGTTATCTCCGAAGAAGATCACAAGGAACTTGTTGATACCATTTCAAAGAAATACCAGAAGCAGACTGAAGCTACCTACGCCGCGGCCCGTTTATGGACCGATGCCATCATCAATCCTACAGATACCCGTAAATGGATTTCCATGGGCATTGAAGCGGCAGATCATTCCCCTATTACAGAAAAGTTCAATCTGGGTGTAATTCAGGTTTAACAGAAACAAACTTTGATATAATATGGCCTTGCTTGATGCAGGGCTTTTTTTGTTAGAGAGCTTTTTTGTTTTAGAGTTAGGGAGTCTGAGAGTCTGAGGGTTTTAGAGTTATAAGTGATGAGTGATGAGTGATGAGTTCGGTGTTGTTTGTATTATGTGGAAGATGTGATGA